>Ga0314771_100217_pt1 | contig 13342 bp, 11 predicted proteins | sample MetaGCB42018_FD_204522 | JGI IMG/M metagenome (GOLD analysis project Ga0314771, IMG submission 204522) | Cryopeg brine microbial communities from Beaufort Sea near Barrow, Alaska, United States - CB4 2018 | ecosystem: Environmental > Aquatic > Marine > Coastal | place: USA: Alaska | collected...
ACGCCGATCACTACGAAAAAGTGCTGGACACCCTGGACGTATGGTTTGATTCCGGTGTGACCCACGATTCGGTATTGCGAGTGCGCGAAGAGCTGGGCCAATTCCCGGCCGATTTGTACCTGGAAGGTTCTGACCAGCATCGCGGCTGGTTTCAGTCGTCCCTGAAAACCTCCATCGCCATCAACGGCGTGGCACCGTACAAGCAGGTGCTAACCCACGGCTTTACCGTGGATGGCAAGGGTTACAAAATGTCCAAATCCTTGGGCAACGTGATCGCGCCACAAGAGGTTACTAACGACCTGGGCGCCGACATCCTGCGCCTGTGGGTTGCGGCCACCGATTACAGCGGTGAAATGACCGTCTCTAAAGACATTCTGCGTCAGAGCGCCGACGGCTATCGCCGCATCCGCAACACCGCGCGCTTCCTGATGAGCAACCTGACCGGCTTCGAGCCGACCGAGCACACCGTGGCTCCGGCCGATATGCTGGCGCTCGACCGCTGGATGGTAGATCGAGCACTGCAATTGCAGAACGAAATCCACGAAGACTATGAAAACTACGCCTTCCTGAAGATTTACCAAAAGGTATACAACTTCTGTGAATCCACTCTGGGCGGCTTTTACCTCGACATCATCAAAGATCGCCAGTACACCACCCAGGCCGACAGTCTGACGCGGCGTTCGTGCCAGACCGCGCTCTACCATGTAGCCGAAGCGCTGGTGCGTTGGATTGCACCGATTCTCAGCTTTACCGCCGATGAAATCTGGCAGCACCTGCCGGGCGAGCGCGGTGACACCGTATTCTACGAAATCTGGTACCAAGGCCTGAGCGAAATGCCCCAGAGCGTGGAGCTGGGCCGTGATTACTGGCGTGACATTTCCGCTGTAAAAGAAGCGGTGAACAAACGCTTGGAAGACGCCCGCAAACAGGGGATTATCAAAGGCTCCCTGAGCGCCGAAGTAACGCTGTTCTGCGACGGCGAGTTGGCTGAAAAACTAAAACACCTGGGCGAAGAATTGCGCTTTGTGCTGATTACCTCGGAGGCTGATGTGAAGCCGCTAAGCGAGGCAGTTGACGCCGAACCAACCAGCTATGAAGGCTTGTTGGTGCAGGTGCGCCCCTCCGGTAACACCAAGTGCGAGCGTTGCTGGCACCACCGCGCCGACGTGGGCAGCCATGTCGATCACCCCGATTTGTGCGGTCGCTGTATCACCAACGTTGATGGCTCGGGTGAAACCCGCGCCTTCGCCTGATGGGCTCTGCCATGGCAAAATCCGGCGATAGCGCTAAGCCCCGCGCGGGCAAACTGAGGTGGTTGTGGCTGACGGCGCTGGTGATCGCGATTGATCTGGGCACCAAAGCCCTGGCTACCGCCATGCTCAGTTACGGCAACCCGGTACCGGTGATGCCGCTGTTTAACTTTACGCTGCTGCACAACACCGGCGCCGCCTTTAGTTTTTTAGCCGGTGCCGCCGGCTGGCAGCGCTGGTTCTTTGTGATCCTGGCGTTGGTGGTCAGCGTAGTGCTGGTGCTATGGCTGAGAAAACTGGAGCGCCATGAAACCTGGTCTGCCATTGCCTTCGCGCTGATTCTTGGTGGCGCTCTGGGTAATGTGTACGACCGGGTGGTACACGGTTACGTAGTGGATTTTCTCCATTTTTATTGGCAGAACTGGCATTTCCCGGCCTTTAATCTGGCCGACACCGCCATCACCATTGGCGCCGCCATGATCATACTCGACACGTTTCGCAAGCCCGCCGATGCGGACAAAAAAGGCGACTGACCATCATGAAAGAACTTCCTGTAGACAAAGGCACTCGGGTTACCCTGCATTTTGCGCTGAAATTTGACAGCGGCGAAGTGGTTGATACCACCTTCGACAAAAACCCGGCCACCCTGGATATTGGCGATGAAAGTCTGCCAGCGAATTTTGAAGCCTATTTGATGGGCATGATAGCCGGTGACAAAGCCAGCTATCAGGTGCCACCGGAAAAAGCCTTTGGCCAGCGCAATCCCAACAACTTACAGTTGATGAAGCGCCATGTGTTCGGTGCCGACATGGTGCTGGAGCCAGGCGTGGTGGTTTCCTTTGCCGACGCGCGCAAGCAAGAGCTGCCGGGTACCATCAGCCGGGTAGAGGGCGACGAAGTAGAAGTGGACTTCAACCACCCGCTGTCTGGGCGTACACTGACCTTTGACGTAGAAATTATAGACGTAGAGCCGGTAGGCCCTGCGCACTGAACTCCTGTGGGCTGAGATAGGAACACTATGCAAATTCGTCTGGCAAACCCCCGTGGATTCTGCGCCGGTGTTGACCGCGCTATCGATATTGTTAACCGTGCTTTGGACGTGTTCGGCGCGCCTATTTATGTGCGTCACGAAGTGGTACATAACAAATTCGTGGTCGACAACCTGCGCAAGCGCGGCGCCATCTTTGTGGAAGAGCTGAGCGAAGTGCCAGACGACAAACTGGTAATTTTCAGCGCCCACGGCGTGTCCCAGGCGGTGCAAAAAGAAGCCGCCAACCGCGGCTTGAAAGTCTTCGACGCTACCTGCCCGCTGGTCACCAAAGTGCACATAGAAGTCATGCGTTACAGCCGTGACGGCAGCGAATGCGTGCTGATTGGCCACCATGGCCATCCGGAAGTGGAAGGCACCATGGGCCAGTACAATTTCGCCAACGGCGGCGATATTTACCTGGTGGAAAACGAAGCCGACGTTGCCACGCTGAACGTCAAAAACCCCGAAAAGTTGGCCTACGTCACCCAGACCACCTTGTCGATGGACGACACCGCCCGGGTAATCGACGCCCTGCGGGCCAAGTTCCCGAAAATTGAAGGGCCGCGCAAAGACGACATTTGCTACGCCACCCAGAACCGACAGGATGCCGTCAAACAACTGGCCGGCGACTGCGACTTGATGCTGGTGGTGGGCTCCCCCAACAGTTCCAACTCTAACCGCCTGCGCGAACTGGCCGAGCGCATGGGTACGCCGGCCTACCTGATCGACGAAGCCACACAAATTGACGCTGCCTGGCTAGACGGTAAAAAATCCATCGGCGTAACCGCCGGCGCTTCCGCCCCGGAAGTACTGGTAAGCGCCGTGATCGCCCGCCTGCGTGAACTCGGTGGTGATGTTCCGGAAGAGATTGCCGGGCGTGAGGAAAATATTGTGTTTTCTATGCCGAAGGAATTGCGGATTGATGCTATGAATGTGTGATGGGTATCACGCACTAACACCTTGAAGGCCGCTTGTCCTCTGTAAACCGCCATTTGTCTGGAACAACTGGCGGTTTTTTAGTGCTGTTGTATCTTACGATTATGAAAATTTATTCAGGAACGGAATTCATTGGCTTAGTTTCCTATAGCGTCATCACGTAATGAAGGGGTGTTTTGATGAAAGGTGTGAAAGGTTTCACGCTGATTGAATTGATGGTGACTATTGTTGTAATGGCGATCCTGGCCAGCATTGCGCTGCCGTCATTTCGCAACCTGATTGTGAGTAATCGATTGAATGCACTCGCTACTGAAATGGTAGATGCCGTCAGTTTTGCTCGCTCCGAATCGGTCAAGCGTAATAGTTCGGTCGTTTTTTGCCGCGCCGCAAGCGATACCGCAACAGTTTGTGATCCGGGGACGTCCTTCTGGGAGCATTGGGTCATTCTTGCAGGTACGGATGTAATCCGCAGGGGTGAGGTGAACAGCCATAACTCGACGATAGAAGTGTCTTCTGATCTGACGGATGACGAAGTCGTTTTTGGCGGCGATGGCCTGGCACGCACCAACGGGGATATCATCAGCGAATCCGAAATTTCCATCTGCAGTTCGTCTGGCGCTGGTGAGTCAATTCGAAATGTCACTTTTGGGGCTGCAAGCCGGTTGTCTACGAACAGGGTCGCGGGTACGTGCCCATGAATACACCAAAGGCAATAACAAGCTTTAACACCCAACGCGGGCTCGGTCTCATCGAGGTGCTGATTACGGTTCTTGTACTGGCCATTGGTTTGCTCGGCTTGGCGTCACTACAGCAGGCGTCCATACGCAACAATCAAAGTGCGATGGAACGGTCGATGGGGGTGGTGCAATCCTATTCCATCATCGAAGCAATACGCGCCGACCCGGACTCTGCCAAGAGCGGACGTTTCAACGTCGCGATAGGTGCGACACCCACAGGCAGTACCTTTCCAGCCAATACTCTGGCGATGTGGCGTAGCCAATTGACACAGAACCTGGGCGCCGCCGCGACGGGATCGGTTAACTGTGATGCTGCCAGTTGCACCGTGATTATCCAGTGGAACGACAGCCGTGGGCTGGCTGGCAATAACACACAGCAGATTATGACAGAGGTGCATTTATGAGGCGCACGTTTTCCCGACCTATAATTGCATTCTATTTCCATAGCAGAGGTCTGGCGCTAGTAGAGCTGATGATCTCCCTCGTGTTGGGCCTGCTTATTATTAGTGCAGTGACCGGCATCATGCTTTCCAATATGCAGGGGTTTCGCACCACGCGTGGTTTGTCGCAAGTGCAGGACGCTGCACGGGTCGGTTTTGAGCTGCTTGCGCGAGATATTCGTCAGGCGGGGAACGTCCCATGTGGGAACGACATCACCATCGTTAATATCCTCAACCCCGCTAACGATGGTGGCACAACGCCCTGGCAGTATGATTGGGACAATGCGGTAAAAGGATTTGATGGCGACACGGCACTATCTAGCGTCACCAGTGATATAGATGGCATGACTAGCGTCGACAACCAGATCCTCGGCACAGAATCCCTGGTTATGCTTTCTGGCCAAGCGTCCAGCACCTACATGACGGAATATGACTCAGCCACCAATTCGGCAGACTTCCTCGCCGGCCCTGCTGGAAACAGCCTCGGAGATGGCGACATCCTTTTTGTATGTAATGAGAGGCTGGGGACGATCTTCCAGATGAAATACAAGACGGGTGCCGCTGGCGAAATCGTGTCCAACATTGATGCCAGCCCTGAACCAGGTAATTGCAGCAGTAATTTGGGGGAATTTACTTGTGGGGGTTCTGGCGAAGTGCAGGCAGCCTATACCCCTAATACGGTCATTGCACAGCTGAGCTCAACTGCGTGGTACTTGGGCAACAACGGCCGTCCTGAAGAAGGTGGCCGATCTCTTTATATGGTGCGTTTGAGTAATAGGGCGGGTAACGCAACGCTGAATCGTATTGAAATTGCCTCTGGTGTGACCGAACTGGGCTTCCGTTACCGACTGGTTGATACTGCAGATTTTGTTGATTCTGACACCATTACTGCGGCCGATCGGTGGGCTGATGTGAATGCAATCGAAGTCTCTATGACTCTTTTTAGTCAGGATCAGAACATATCCACATCAGCCGCTGATGATGGCCGTCTTGGGCGCAGCTTTACCAGTGTGGTGGCCATCAGGAGTCGTTCGTTATGAAAACAAATCAATTGCGACGCGGACAATCCGGTGCGGCACTCTTGGTTGCCCTTATCATGCTTCTGATATCGACAATGGTCGGGCTGGCTTCGATCCGCGGTACCACAATGAATGAAAAGATGAGCTCGAATATGTACGACCGCTCGCTTTCCTATCAAGGAGCGGAAGCCGCACTCCTTGCCGGCGAGGCTGCGGTACTGGCTAATCCTGCACACCCGAAAATTATAGACTGTACCGCTATGAATGCTGAATGCCCCCCTTCACCCGCCACCACTTTCACCGGCGACACGCCCGATTGGACTACGGTAGACGCTGATTTTGAGGTGAATGACGCTCTGCTGGGTTCAAAGCCACAGTTTTACATTGAAAAGATGGGTGTCGTGGGTGGTACTGACGAGCTTGGGTTAGGTGAAAGCGCTAATTGTTCCAATTACGCGGGGTGCGACGAGGCACCGCCAAATGCAGCCTCATTTCGTATTACGGGCCGAAGCGGAATACCAGCAACGGACGGGCGTTCGGTTGTGGCGCTTCAAATTACTGTCAAACAGAATCTGTGATGCACCAGAGAGGAGAGTTACCCATGAGAATTTCAATGCGTGAGCGCGTACAGTCAGGTAGCGCTGCCTTTCTGGTTTTATTGCTACTTTTTGGCACCGGCAGCAGCTATGCCAGCGTAAAGATCGACCAGCAGCCTTTGTTGGTGGCCAAGCCTGTGCCGGGCAATATGGCGATTGTTGGATCGCTCGAATTCCCGACGATGGTCTCGAAAGCAAACAATGGAGTAACGGGGGATCGCGACAACACATACGATCTTAATAAATCTTATGTGGGCTATTTCGACAGCCAGAAGTGCTACAGCTACGTTTATGGGATTGGTGCTACCCAAGTTGAGCGCTACAGCAATAGCTACTTCAAGCCGGAAAATTTAGACGGTCCAAGTTGTGCTGACAATTTTTGGAGTGGCCACTTTCTGAATTGGTCGACAACGCAGGCAATCGATGTTTTCAGGAGTGTACTTACTGGTGGTTATCGTTGGGTTGACACTGAAGCGATTACGATCCTCGAGAAGGGAGTTCAAACCGGTCAAGGCGGTAACTCCAACTTCCCCGACGGATATGTAGAAGATGATAGCGATATAAAAAATGCTACTCCCACCCAGTGGGGTGAATTCAATACCCGTATTTTGCATCTGGGTAATCGCATGCGATTCACCGATCAGACTAGTAGAAGCCGCAGTTGGTCTGGTACAAACAGCATAGTTGAATATGATCCCTCAAAGCATAAGCTTGGTGGGACTCCGGGGTTCGAGAGCGGAAAAGTATACGAGCTTGTCGTGAGGGTTCAGGTGTGCTTACCTACTATGCCGGAATCGAATTGCGTGAAATATGGCAGCAATTATAAGCCTGAGGGTCTTATCCAGAGTAATGCCGATAATATGAGATATAGCGCTTTTGGTTATCTAAATGATAACTCTTCACCGAACCCAAACAGGGATGGTGGGGTTATGTACGCGCGCATGAAGTACGTTGGGCCTGAAAAGACTACTGACAACAACACCGTGGTCGATAACCCGAACAAGGAATGGAGTGAAGCTACTGGTGAGTTCATCGCAAACCCGGATGAAACAGATGCGAGTGCTACCACTACGCGATATGGTATAGACCCGATAGTCCATAGTGGCGTAATAAGTTACATCAATAATAGCGGACAGATTGTGCCAGGGACTTTATTTAAACGTTACGATAATGTGAGCGAGCTATTTTACGCAGCATATCGATACCTCAAAGGACTACCAAATCGGTCAGAGTACATCGTTATCAGCCAAACAGGTGACGCGGCAAAAAAACTCGTAGGGGGCTTACCTGTTATTGACTGGGCTGCTAATAATACAGACGATCCACTTAGTGATTTAAACGATCCAATGCAGTTCTCCTGCCAAAAGAATTTTTTCCTTGGAATTGGTGACACTAATACTGCTCCAGACTCCAGAGTACCAAAAGCTGATGATGAAGTTGATATCGCTGCAAGGGTCGCCAGAATATCTGCATTAGAAGGTGGTTTTACTAGCGCATCGCGGGGGATCGCGGGTCTTGCTTTCGATGCGAATACTGTTGACTTAAGGCCTAATATGCCGGGAAAGCAAACTGCCTCGACTTATTGGATCGATATTTTGGAGTTTGGCGATCTGAAGGGGCGGAAGAACAACCAGTATTGGCAAGCCGCCAAATACGGTGGTATGAAAGTGCCTGATGATTTTGATCCTGCTTCAAACGCAATAGAAGAGAGTTGGTGGTACACCAATGGGGAGCTTTTAAAATCAACTGACAAGCGGCCTGATAACTTTTATGTGGTGGATAAAGCCGAAGATCTTGTTAACGGACTAATTAAAGCCTTTGCCGATATCCAGAAAGAGCAAACGGGCAACCGCTCTTCATTGGCCCTGAACTCGACCACGCTCGAAGCAGGCTCGGCGACATTTCAGGCTGAGTACACCAGTGGTACTTGGACAGGTGACCTGAATGCGTTCACTTTGGATGAAAATACCGGTGCGTTGAGTTTGAGCCCTGCCTGGACGGCGTCGTCGAAACTTCCGTCGCCAGCAAGTCGTAACATTAAGACTTGGAATGGGAGTGCTTTTGTCAATTTCACTACCATCACTGATATTGGCAATGTAACACTGACTAATTTGTTGAAAGCTCACTCCGGCACAAGTGCCAGCTATACGGCTATAGATGTTGTTAACTATCTGCGAGGCGATCGGGCCAACGAAGATAATTCAACCGGATTACGGGGGCGACAGGGTGTACTCGGCGATATCGTCAACTCCCAACCGGTGTTCATTGGAAGCCCAAAGCCTGGTTTATTTCGTGGCCAAGCCTTTGATGGTTCGGATGAGTATGATGCCTGGGCAAGAAGCTTGAGCCGGACGTCGACGGTTTATGTTGGCAGTAACGATGGTATGTTGCATGGCTTCAACGCGACGACTGGAGGAGCTAACAGCGGCGTCGAAACCTTCGCTTACGTCCCCAAGACTGTCATCGAGAACGGGCTGGGTGAACTGGCAAATCCCGCATACAACCACAGATACTTCGTGGACGGCGAGCTTACGGTGGCTGACGCTTATAACGGATCGGTTTGGCGCACCATTCTTGTGGGTACCCTGGGTGCTGGCAGTGTGGCGAAAGATCGCTCTACCACCAGTAATGCTATCTTTGCATTGGATGTAACCGATCCGAGCAACGTGACATTCCTATGGGAGAAAAACTCAACAGACATTCCCGAGCTTGGTAACAACCTGGGCAAGCCTGTTATAGCGCAGATTGCCGATGGAAACTGGTCTGTATTGCTGGGGAATGGGCCTAATAGCACCGGCGGTAAAGCTCAGTTGGTCTCGATTAATCTCTTCACTGGGACTGGAGCCATCAAAGCTACGGAAATGTCCGCTGATACCAATAATGGGCTTTCAGCAGTCAGGACTTGGGATACTGATGGCGATGGCTTGACCGACACCGTATATGCCGGCGACTTGCAAGGCAACCTCTGGAAAATATCGGGTTTGGCCAGCGCCTCCCCGACAGTACAGAAGCTGTTTCAGGCGAGGGACGCCTCTGATAATCCTCAGCCAATCACGTCCTCGCCCTTGGCAGGAAGATCTCCATTCAGTCAAGAAGTATGGTTGTTTTTCGGTACTGGCCAGTATCTTAATACCAGCGACCTGTCCGATATTTCGGTACAGACCTGGTACGGTATAAATGATGATGAATCAACAACTACCGTCAGCCGTAGTGACTTGCTGGAACGCAAGATTCTGCTGGATGTTCCAGTGACGACAGAGGTTTCGGCGCGGGTCATCGAGGCCGGTGCGCGGGAAGATCTTTTGGGTAAACGTGGATGGTATATCGAACTCTTGCCCAACGGGACTCGTCCGGGTGTGGGTGAGCGTATGGTGACGCCTAACCAGTTCCAGGGTAGCGCCTTGATCGGTAATACTCGGATTCCGGATGCAAGCGACCCCTGCGCGCCTACCGGTCGCGGCGTTATAATGTCGATCGATCCTTTTACCGGGGCGCGGCTCGTCGAAACGTTTTTCGACCTCAATGGTGATGGTGTCTTCAATGCTGACGACATGGTTGAGATCGACGGGGTGAACACTGTGGTCTCCGGTGTTGGACTGAATACAGGGTTCAGTAATCCGTCTTTTCTTGGTCAGAAGATGTATATTCCGACCGACGACGGCGAGATTTTAACTCTGGACATCCAGCCGTTTACCACCGGCGCCAGCAGAACGTCCTGGCGTGAACTGATCAATATGGGAAATTGAAATGAAGCCTATAAGCGAGTGCTGCAGAGTGGCAAGCAAGGTTAAACGCCAAGCAGGTTTTACCTTGATTGAAATCATGATCGTGGTGGCCATTATCGGTATCGTGGCGGTGATTGCCTTGCCAGCGTACCAGCAGCATGTCGTTCGTACCTACCGCGATAGCGCCAAAGCCTGTCTGGCTCAGCATGCTCAGTTCATGGAACGCTATTACAGTACTAATCTCACCTATGTTGGAGCCGCACCTGTGCTGGGGTGTACGACTGAGTCTAATATGGCCAGTCGCTACACCTTTGCTGTAAGTAACTTGGCTCAGAGCACCTATACGCTAACGGCTGCAGCCGCGGCAGGAACGGCCCAGGCGGCCGATTCCTGCGGCGATCTTGGACTGACACATACCGGTGCAAAAACCGCGTCCGAGACATCCTGCTGGTAGAAAGGTCAGCAGCGTAGTGGGCGTCCTCTTGAGTCTTCGGGGACGCCGTCATTATTCGTATCTCTGGCGAACCTTACCTGGCCACCTCTATTAATTATAATCTGGCCTGCGAGCGAAGCGTCCCGTGATTTTGGGCACCAAGTTACGTTGCCCAAGTCACTGTGGACGAACCCGGTGGGCCTGAACTGAAAAAAGCTGCGGTTTAATGAGCGGACGACAAGGCGCCCGTTGCCACTTGGCGAGATTGTTCTAAGAAGAGCTTTCGGCCCAATCAGTTTTCTGGAGTTGTTAGGATCTAGAAAAGCGTGGATGTCGCCATTCCAATCCCTGCTGCAAGTGTCCGTGGCGTCAAGTGGGCAGACCGTAACGATTGCGCCGGTCATCACCGCGTGTTGCCTTGCAAAGGCAAATACGCCCATCAGGCCATACAAAGCACTTTTTCGTTCCTGATTATTTATGAAAGAAGTAAATGAGGGTAACGCTAGATTCATGAGTATTGCGGCGACAGCCAGCACAATCATTAATTCCAAAAGCGAAAAGCCACAATTTTTGAGTGTAATCATTTTTCAACATCCATGTTTTAACAGTTACATAGCGAACGCATCCTGCGTGTCGCTGCCATTCAGTTTCAAAATACCCTGAAAGTCACTCCAATCCCAACTTCTTCAACTTATACCGCAACGCCCGAAAACTGATCCCCAGCTTTTTCGCCGCCGCCGTTTTATTCCAACGCGTGGCTTCCAGCGCCTGTTCAATAGCCTTGCGCTCTATGCTCTCCAGATACCCCTCAAGGCCCAGGCCCTGCTCCGACAGTTCAATATCTGCCGTTGCCACTACCGAAGCTGTGGGTGCCAGCAAAGACGGATCAGTGTTGTTGTCATAGCTGTAGGAACTGCCAAGCTGAAGGTCGCCGGTGTCAATAACGTCTCCGTCGCAAAGTGTAAACGCCCGCTCCAGAATGTTTTCCAGCTCGCGCACATTACCCGGGAAATGGTAGCCCTTTAAATAGTCGACGGCGGCATCGGTAAGGGCGATGGGTGTGCACTCGTATTCGCGGGCGATGCGCAGCAATATGTGTCTGGCAAGCAGCGCTATATCACCGCTGCGTTCGCGCAGAGGCGGCACGCGGATTTCAATCACGTTGATGCGATAGAACAGGTCCTGGCGGAAAAGGCCATCTTGTACCAGCCCCGGAAGATCTTTATGGGTTGCACTAAGCACACGGATATCGACCGGCACTTCGTGGCTGTCACCGACAGGGCGTACGGCTTTTTCCTGAATGGCGCGCAGCAGCTTTACTTGCATGGGCAGTGGTAAGTCGGCGATTTCATCCAGAAAAAGCGTGCCGCCGTTGGCGCTTTGAAACAGGCCTGGCTTGTTGTCCACCGCTCCGGTGAAGCTGCCTTTTTTGTGGCCGAAAAACTCACTTTCCATTAACTCAGACGGAATGGCGCCGCAGTTCACGGCTATGAACGGCCCATCACATCTAGGGCCCTGCTGATGAATGGTGCGCGCGACCAGCTCTTTACCGCTGCCGGATTCGCCTTGAATAAAGACCGGCGCTTGGCTGCGAGCCAGTTTGCGGGCCTGATTGCGTAAGGTTTGAATTTGGGCGGAATTGCCCAGCAGCAAGCCCGGGTCGTTATTGTCTTCTGGCCCAGGCTCCGGGCTTTGGGCAAGTTTCAGGGCAGTGTTGACCAGCTCCCGCAGCCGCGGCAATTCGACGGGCTTTGACACAAAATCAAAGGCACCTGCCTTCAGGGACTCAATGGCGATGTCCATACTGCCGTAGGCTGTTATAACGGCGACCGGCGTATTGGGGGAATGCTGTTGAATCCATTGCACCAGCTCGATGCCTTTGCCATCTGGCAGGTTCATGTCGGTCAGGCACAAATTTGGCGTGTGCTTTTGCATGCCTGCGATCCCCCCTGCCAGAGTGCCCGCGGTGACCGTATTCAGGCCCATGCGGCTGAGGGTTATCTCTAGTAGGTCACGGATGTCGGGTTCGTCGTCTACGATCAGCGCGGTCAGTTTGGTCATAGTACCCTTTAGATTATACGCCCGGGATGGGCAAACATAATGCGAAAGCAGCACCCTGGCTGTTCGGTGTTAATCAGCGACAGGTGAGCCTGATTCGCCTCACACAATTCTTTTGCCAGATAGAGGCCCAGTCCGGTGCCACTTTTGTCGGTTGTAAAAAACGGTTCGAATACAGACGACGTGTTTTCTTTGGCAATGCCCGGGCCGTAATCCTTGATATCAATGTAGGCGCGGGCGCCGTCGGCGGCGATTCCGGTGACTATTTCTATTTTAGCCTCGCCACAATGCAATTCACTGTAGCGTAAGCCATTGTCGCATAGGTTGATCAGAATTTGTTCCAGCTGGCTGGTGTCGAAACGCGCAGTGGGCTGAACGCCTGGCTGAACCTGAAGGCGGATTAGCACGGGTTCATGTTGACTGTGGGTTTGCAGAAAATCGTCACGAAACTGTTCTAGCCAGGGCTGCAGGTTAATCGGCTCGGCGGCTGAGGTTTCACGGCGGGACACACCCAGCACATTCTCTATAATGGCGTTCACACGTTTTGAGTGGCGATGAATAATCGCCAGCATCTTTTGGTCGGCCGTATCCATATTCGGCGACTCGTCCAAAAGTTGTGCGGCGTGGCTGATGGCCCCCAGCGGGTTGCGAATTTCATGGGCGATGCTGGCCGTTAACTGGCCCAGTGAGGCGAGCTTCATTTGTTGCGCCTGCTGGGTTACGCGGCTGATGTCTTCCAGAAACACCAACACTAGCTCGCCGCTGTTTTGGTCCAGGTGCGCAAACGTGGCTTGTATGGGGGGCGACGTGCTTGCGGGCTGAAAGGGTGCGATGCTTAGTTGCGGATGCAGCAGCCAGCTTTTGAATCCGGCTAGCAGGTTTGCGGGCAGAAGGTGCGCGCCAGTTGTTTGTCCGGCCTCTGCTCGCTGCGCAGAAACTGTATACCCCGCCAGCATTTCGCTGGCAGCGGCGTTCATCAGGCGAACCTGGCCTTCACGGTCTAGCACCAGTATACCGGTGCGCATGCGCTGAATGATTTGTTGGTTAATCTGTTCCAGCTCGGCGAGGCTTCGGGCACGACTGTTGGCAAGAGTCTCGCTGCGGCGCAGGCGGATGGC
>Ga0314771_100218_pt1 | contig 13334 bp, 17 predicted proteins | sample MetaGCB42018_FD_204522 | JGI IMG/M metagenome (GOLD analysis project Ga0314771, IMG submission 204522) | Cryopeg brine microbial communities from Beaufort Sea near Barrow, Alaska, United States - CB4 2018 | ecosystem: Environmental > Aquatic > Marine > Coastal | place: USA: Alaska | collected...
GGAACTTGCGCCCAAACACGCTCGTCACTGCACTCTTGGATTCGTTAATCTTCAAATGCAGTTTGTCGTAGCAGCGCCTCAGCAGCCGCATCACCCGCTCTCCCGCCTTCTGGCTGCGCACGTAAACGTTGCAGTCATCGGCGTATCGGGCAAAACAGTGCCCTCGGCGTTCCAGCTCCCGATCCACTTCATCCAGCAGCACGTTGGCCAGCAGCGGCGATAGGGGGCCGCCTTGCGGCGTCCCGTCCACTCGCCGGGTGATCACCCCGCCATCCATAATCCCCGCGTTCAGGTAGGCGCGAACCAGCCGGATCAGACCGGGGTCGTTCACGCGTTTCCTCAGGCGGTCGATCAGAATGTCGTGATTGACGCGGTCAAAGAACTTGGACAAGTCCACATCAACCACAATGTGGCGGCCTTGCTGGACGTATCGCTGGGCGGACAGAACAGCATCGTGGGCACGGCGGCCCGGGCGAAAGCCGTGACTGTGTTCGCTGAAGCTAGGATCAATCAGAGGTTGCAGCACATGCAGCAGTGCTTGTTGAATCAAACGGTCGGTCACGGTGGGAATACCCAGTTCCCGCTCACTTCCGTCCGGTTTCGGTATGCTTACCCGACGGACAGGCTGTGGCCGGTAAGTGCCTTCCAGCAGTTGCTGCCGAAGGTCAGGCCAAGCCCATCTCAGGTGTTCGGCGGTTTGGCTGATATCCAGACCGTCGACACCTGCGGCGCCTTTGTTCGCCTTTACACGCTTCCATGCCCGTTGCATATTCTCTCTCGCGAACGCCTGCTCTAGCAGGCTTCGCCCTGCGCCCTTCGGATCTCGACGCGGGAGTTCTGTTTCATCGCTGGACACGCACGGCAAGGCTTCACCTTCCCGGTGCGTGACCCGCCCCGCGGATGCGGGCATCTGATGCCTGGCAGACCTCATCGTCAAGTCGTTTGACGCTCCTTCTCGTTCGGCCCTTCGCTCCGTGGTGGAGCTACTATGGCCTCTGCTGACTTCTCGCTCCGTGTTTCCACGTCGCCCTTTCAGGCATGAGGCGAGATCTCCCCGGGTAAGAACACACTCCTTCACCGCACAACCGCCGGATTTACACCACCTTGCCTTGACCACAAGAGCTTCGCGGCTTCTTGCCCGCTCGCCCTGCTTAGCAGCGCCTCATATCCGATTCTTGTTCATCGGCTCGCGGTTTACGCTCCACGCTTCCTCCCCACGGTCGGTCACCCTTCCGCAGTTGCGCTTCACTTCGTTCGCTGTGGCCAGCTTACGGGAGGACTTGCACCTCCAGGAGTGCGCCCGTGCCGGGCGCACAAAAATGGCCAATCCGGAGATCAGCGGTGTTGAATACCAACAAGGCACCTTGCTCGGTTACGAGATTCGCGAATACCTTTTGGAAAAATGGGGTCGCGAGTGTGCCTACTGCGGCGAAAAAGACACACCTCTGCAAATTGAGCATATTGATCCAAAAGCCAATGGCGGCTCCAACAGGATCAGCAATTTGACGCTGTCCTGTAATACCTGTAATCAGGAAAAGGGGCGTCAATCGCTGGCCGATTTCTTTGCCACCTCCAAGCGCCTGAAGCATCATCAACCCAGGCTGGCGCTCGTATTGAAGCAGGCCAAAAAGCCTCTTAGGGACGCTTCAGCGGTCAATGCGACCCGGTGGGCGCTGTATCAGGCTCTTGAATATACAGGGCTGCCGGTCGAAGTGGCGACAGGTGGGCGAACAAAATACAATCGAAGCAGGCTAGGTGTGCCGAAAACCCACGCCCTGGATGCGGCCTGCGTCGGAGACGTTGAGCAATTGTTCGGTTGGAAAATACCCACGTTAGCCATTAAGGCCAACGGTCGTGGCAGCTACAAGCGTACCCTTTTAACCAAGCACGGTTTCCCGCGTGGCTACCTGATGCGCCAGAAACACGTTCAGGGTTTTCAGACCGGCGATATGGTCAGAGCCGTTGTTCCAAAAGGCGCAAAAGCGGGCATCTGGTTAGGTCGTGTCGCGATCAGGAAAACAGGCAGCTTCAATGTTCAGACATTAAACGGTGCCATTCAGGGCATCTCTTATAAGCATTGTACTGTCACACAAAGAGCGGATGGCTACGGCTATCACATTCAAACCAACGACAAAAAGGAGGAGGGAGACAGGGAAAACAAGTCGCGCTGACGCACGACGCGCTATCCCTCCCCGACCTAAAGGACGGGGTATCCCGCGCAGAATGGTGAATAGTTCGAGCTAATACGATTTACTGACATCCTCCCCCACCAACAGCCTTAAGCGGCTTTTTGAAAGGGGATGTCAACTCAGCCCGAATTCCAATGGCTGTTAAAAAATGGCATTCACTACTCGGTTAGGATGAATCCCGCCTTCTCTTGCTTGTCGCTTCCCCCGGAAACCATAGTTACCTGAATCACGCCTTTTGGTAGCCACGCAAGCGGTGCCGAATAAGCAGCAAGCTCTTGCCACCGTTCGCCGTCACAAAGCTCAGCATCTTCATCAAGACGGTCTATTTGGTCTTCGAATCCAATCGGTAGCGCCGTGGCTATGGTCTTGAGGCGCCATTGGTCATCCAGATTGAGTTGTTCCCGAGCTAACCGCTCGTAATAATCTTGAATTTCTTTACCGGACTTCTCTGTAGTCATCGTTGTTCCATCCCGTTTTCCCATGCGTTACTGCCCATTCTCACGAACAGATCCGTACCGCACAGACCTTCATTTAAATACTATGGCTAACACAGCGTCAGCCACACTTAAAGTAAACGCCTTGAGCTAACCTGGTCATTTTAGAATCCGATCAACCAGCGACTTTGGCGCCACGATCCACCAAGTACGACATATCATAGGTATTCACATCCGAATCCAGCTCACACTCGATGGTGGCGTCGGCAATCCCTTCTTTAGCGAGTTCCAGGCAGTCCTTCACAGTCGATTCGATGGCACCGGCCACATCCTGGATCAACAAGTGCACGTCTTCCCAATCATTTTCCGCGTTCTCGTGACTGGCCAGCATCTCAATGTATTCAGAAAGAGGGGCACCTTTGGTCACGTGGGCGTCAATGGCCAAGTAAGCCTCAAACCAGTGATCTGGACGCTCAAGGCCACTACTGAGAGAGGTTAATTGTGCTGTTGCACGACCAAGGCTTTTTTGTTCGATTGTTGTATACATGGATTGTTCGACTGCTAAAAACATAGACTTGTCCATAAAAATCTCCCAGATGTTGTAATCACTTATTTAATACAAACATTATACTGCAATAATTAATTTCTGCAAACTATATTATTGATTAAATTAATGCATAATTCCGTCAGATCCATCCTTTCACAGGAGGGCAATCACAAATGATCTCCACCCAGCTGGCCAAACACCAAAAAGCTTTAGAATATCGGCCGCTAATTTCATGACGCTGGAATGAATCCAGGGCTTCGCTCCTCTCGTTCGGAATTCACTGTGAAAAGCTCTCATGCAGCATTGCTGTTTAACTTGACAATCACGCCATATATAGTTATAATTATGGAATAAATTAATCAATGTTTTAAGGGTTGCTGTATGGCTAAGTTGCATTTCTTTCATGGCGTAATGAGTTCTGGCAAGACAGTCGATCTGCTGAAGATGAATCACAACTATGTGAGCAACGGCCGCCACACCATTCTGATATCTCCGGAGTGTGACGACCGATCTGGCTCTGGGCGCATTCAGTCAGGCATAGGCATCTCTGCGGCATCAATTTGCCTCTCTCCCTCCGACGACCTGTTTGCCATTGTTAAGGCTGAGCAGTCACCGACACAGACTGTATCAGCGGTTCTGGTTGACGAAGTCCAATTCTTCACGCCGGAACAGATTGAGCAAATGAGTCGGATTGTCGACGAGCTTGGCATCTCGGTGAGTGGATTTGGCCTTCGAGTGGATGCTTTCGGAAACCTTTTTCCTGGATCAAAGGCTTTGATTGAGCTGGCGGACAGCATTGAGGAAATCAAGCAGCTTTGCTTCTGCGGCAAGAAAGCGACAATGAACATGCGTTTTGACAAGCAAGGAGATGTGGTTCGCTCCGGGGCAGTCATTGAGACAGGGGGGAAAGACAAGTACAGATCTGTTTGTCGCTCCCACTGGCGTACTATTACTCATATTTCCGAATTTTTCTCACCTGATATTGCAGCGGCTTAAAACCACACGGGAAATCGGAGAATTTGCGATGAAAGCAGCTCAGCAGATAGTCATGCAAAAAATCACACCCAGCGTCGAGTCAATCACGCGTGCGACTAAAGAACTGACGGCTAAGATAGCCTCTGATGTGGCCGCCGGCGTGCCCTACGTTGACAGTACAGCAGCGGTGGCAGACTTGAAGATCACACCGTTTTTGACGGCCATGAGGATAGAAGGTTACCCACCCAAGTTAGGGCGGTCAGGCTGCCTCGTGCCGGCGTCAGAGTGTTCTGCGTGCAGGGCCACCGGCGTATTTACGTTTTCTGGCCAAACTGGTGAATTTATTATGTGCATTTATTGCGCAATTGAAACACCTGAGTCTAATTAAGTTTTCGCCTCTTATCGGCCCCGCAGAGCGATTCTTGGGCCGATATGACTCACCCGTCCTTCAGGTCGGGTGAATCGGAGCTGCTACCTCGTACTTCCCGAGAATGCGCTGATCATGTCACCAAAGGAGCGACAAGGAATGCCTTCGAAATTCATGTTACCCACCTGCTCAGCCATCCCATGAACCAGGGACATTTCTAGTTCTTCGTTGGTCTTGTTAATGTCAAGAGTGCCTAAAATAATCCGTCCGGTTTCGCTTTTTTGGATGGACGTGCAAAGAATGGAGTACTCGGCACCGTTGTAGCCAACAACAACGATATCCACAAACGGCGTTAATTCGTTATGAAGCCTTGCTCCCAAAATCCTTGAAAACCCGCCAATTTTTTCGATAATACGCTTACCTTCGCCTTCCATTGATTCAAATACAAGCTCTTCCATTGTTGCCATAAACAATTCTGGAAAAGACGTTCTAATGGGCAACGACCGGTTCATAAAAATTCTAAGGTGATTAAGGGCATTTTCCCTTTCTGTTTTACTCATTTATTTTCAGCCTTTTTATTTTTCCAGAGCCACTTCACCACTTTAAAGGCCAAAATTCGCCTGCCGAAATACTCTTATAACGCAGGATTAGTATAATTATGTTTATTCTACATTTCAAGTATCTTATTAAATGTATGTTTGAACGCTTTTTTCCTTCATGGGCTCATTGAGTGAATGTTTTTATCGAGCTTTTGACCAGAAGCTTTCGCAACCATCTTCATCCAGATACGGTCGGCTTGAGGTCCGGCAATCTCAATGCCATCACCGTCCATCACTTTCTTGCAGTGCAGTGACTTCATGTTGCTTTCGCCAGTGCCGTAGTCAGTGACTTCCGCCTCTGTGGATATCCAGACACGCCCATTTGTTATTGGAAACTCACTTGGGTGCATGAAGTTCTCTTTATCCAGGTAGCTGCTCAGATCCTCAAGGGAAAGAACCTCGTCCTCGAAATTAAATCCTTGGCTACTGGGCTCACCGAATTCAGCGTCTTCCGGCGTCATTGACTGATAGGTCTCTGACAGTAAAAATTGAATGGGTCTTTTCATCGGTTTTCTCCTTTTAATTATAATAACAAACCCGACGTTATTTCAGTCATCAGCGCTAAAAAGTCATTATTTTTAATTATAAAGCCGAGTCTTTTAAATTGTCTTCAGCTCCAAAAAATGCTTTTTCCCAATCAGAGGAAGTCTAGAGTTGGATATCATAATGTCGTAGACTAGTGCCATGGCCGACAGGAAGATCGCACTCATGTACAGGGACAGGTAGCCCGACATCAAGTAGACCCAGGCGAATCCAACCAGACCACCCAAACTTTTGAAGCTTCCAAACTGTGCCATAAACCTCTTATAGACCTTGGTGCTCGACGATGTATTGGCATAGAATTCCGCCTGCCACTTAAGGACACCAAAAAAACCAATCGTCCAAGCTTTAGATGTGAACTCTACGGCGATAAATGACATCAATATCAGCACATAGGGAGCCGGATGAGTGGTGTCGTACCTGGTGATAAAGTATCCGTTAATGAAGATGCTCATCCATAAAAGCAAGTCAGCACGAAAACCCCAGCGCATAAGCTTAAGATCATTGATCTCGTTTACGCTGAAAGAGATGCGGCCAATCATGCCAATCATCGAGATAACGCCAATAACCGTTGCTATCAAAGGAAAGCTGTAATCCTCAAGCCCAAACCTGGACGTAGCGTCCAGTATTAGATACGGCAAAATAAAAAATTTGCCAACGTAATAAGACGCCCCAAGAATCATTGAATAGGCGCATTGGGCAGTAACAGACCAAGGTATTCTAATGGGTACCATTTTCTCTTCTGGCGCACTAATATCCGGTTCGCTGCTTTCATGCCGTGTCTTTGTTCTCGATGCAAGGAAAAAGAGCGTTATAGAAATAGCCCAAACGACTAATAAAAGTCCCCAAACCATAAAATGGCTATCAATAAAGAAAGAAAAAAGAAAGCTGGCAGATGTGGACAAAACGACGGAAAAAACCAGAGAGGCCGTTGTAAGTGCCTGGAAAGAGATTCCGTGAAGTTTTGACAGATTTAGTATCGAGTACTGGTGAAATTGATTGATTTGGTCTCTGGTTGTGATAGAAAGTCCAGAGATTATAGCCAAAAGAAATGTATAAATAGCAGATTCTTTTGTTTCAAAAATTAATAAAGCAACCAAGAGTGCACCAAGAACGCCAATTCCAATAACCTGTTTTGAGTCATTACTAGAATATCGTATGGCCATGAATGGCACCGAAAAAACTAATATGTAGTGCAATGAGATATCGGATTGGCTGACTCCCTGCTCTATTAGAATGGCAGCCAAAAATAAGGCAAAAAATGAATTCGTTGCGCAGAATGCCAAGAAAGGAATTAAGTAGTTTGTTTTTAGGTAGGCCTTGAAAATGAAAAGCATTTAACGCTCAATTCTGAAAATCTATGAAAGCACCCATTCTCGGCCAAAAAGTTTGCCCGCATCAGTAGCGACCCAGCATCCGTACTCGTCCATTATCACCAGTCCCTGAGCCTCCAGCGCTTTTAGCGTTCGAGTGGTGCAGGTGACACCCTGATGACTTGCGCCACCGTTAATCGTCCACAGCTCACCATGACTTGGTTGGGCACTCCAATTCTTTCCAAGCCACTTAATTACTATAACCTGAACAGGCGATAATCCCTTCATTAAATTAATCCCAGATTCGAATACTCAGTTGGTTTTTGCCTTAGCCAGCGTTCCAGTCACCGCTTTCGCGAACTCTTCCGGAGTCATTTTAACTTCTTTGCAGCCATCGGCGTCTTCGATTCGGATAAAATAAAAGCCTTTAGTGTCATGCGAAATTTGTACTTCAGCATCCGTAGTAGAAACATCACTAAATGATATTTTCTTGCTCATACTAATCTCCATCAGGCCTAGTTTTCATGATTAAAATTATATAGGCAATTAATGAAGGTGTCAATTAATTAAGAGTATTGAAATATCATTAAGTCTAATCGAGCCGGGCTACCCCCAAGCTAGAATAGGGGGTAGCCCGATCTGATTTTTACTGGACTCCAGTACTGCCGAACCCACCCTCGCCACGCTCACTTTCTTCAAACGACTCGACAATCTGAAGGTCTGCCTGAACCACCGGTACAATAACCAGCTGGGCAATGCGATCACCCGGCTGAATGGTAAAAGGCTCATTACTTCGGTTCCAGCAAGAGACCTTCAGTGGACCCTGATAGTCTGCGTCTATCAATCCAATCAGATTTCCCAAAACAATCCCGTTCTTGTGGCCCATGCCAGAACGCGGAATCAGCATGCCTGCCAAACCCGGGTCTTCAATGTAGATCGACAGTCCGGAGCTGATCAGTTCCACTTGGCCCGGCTGAAGCGTCAGCGGCTCGTCAACACAAGCGCGAAGATCCAGTCCGGCGGATTGCTCAGTACCGTACGAAGGCATCGGCCATTCGCCGCCAATACGCGAGTCCAAAATCTTGCATTTCATCTTCTTTTTCACAGGTTTTACCTTTGGTTGGATTTTTATTTCGGCCTAACAAGCCAATAGCAGAGAGCAAAAACGCTCAGCGATGCCAGTATGACAGCCGCTGACACTAAAGAAAAAAACACATTATCGGTCACTGAAAATTCCCTTTAAATTTTCCACAAAAAACTCACTTGGCCTCTACACCTTGGCCTCTACACCTTTCCGGTCAACAATCTTGATGTTGACACTATCCCCTTTCAAATGAAAAAAGTAGCCAACACGCCAGTCCAATCTGTAGCCAAAACTGTCTATCCAGTCACTGGCCTCGGATTTGGACCCAAATCCACCGGCGTCCAGGAGTGTTTCTTCTCCCCGCCTCACAAACCAGCGATTGGGTTTCGCGCTTCTCGGAATTTCTCGCTCGTCAAAAATATTCAATTAACTGCTCCTCATTTTGCGGACGAAAGCATCGTCATGCCGCTATCTTCTTTGCTTAAGATCGCGATCTGCTGTTCGATGTCACTGACTGTCCTTTTGAATTCCGCCATTTCACTGGCCGGAACAGGGCTGGCGTTCGGTAGCCGCACGGTTCTGGAGTTTCTCGGGCTGCCATTCACACGAAATTCATAATGCAAATGTGGACCTGTCACCATGCCCGAAGAGCCTACCTGACCAATCTTCTGACCCTGGGTGACCCGCTCTCCCTTTCGCAGGGCCGGGTTAATTTTACTCATGTGCGCGTACAGCGTGGTAATGCCATCACCGTGTTTGATTACAACCGTACGCCCATAGCCGCCTTTCCAACCGGCAAACTGAATCTTGCCACTGCCGGCCGCCACGATCGGGGTTCCCGGTGGGGCTGCGTAGTCCGTCCCCTCATGAGGGCGCACGATATTAAGCACTGGGTGGCGGCGCTGTAGATTAAAGGACGAAGATACCCTGGCGCTCACTGGCTGTCTGAGAAACGCTTTTTCAAGGCTCTTACCTTCAGGGCTGTAGTAGCCGGCATGGCCGTCAGCACTGACGTGACGAATGGCCCTTAAAACCTCACCCTGGTTGACGAACATCGCACTCATTATATTCCCAGTGCCGACCTTTTTCCCATCCAGAGAAAGTTCCTCATAAACCACCTCGAAACTATCCCCCTTATGGATGTCGTAAGCGAAGTCGATATCCCAGGCGAAGATATCCGCCAGATTCATCGTCAACTTATCACTCATGCCAGACCGCTTGCCCGTCAGGTACAAAGAACCGTTAATGACCCCTTTTGAAATGGCCGTCTTGATCTTAGGCTCCTTTAACTCAATGCCGCCCACGAAACCCCTTTCGGTCCGCTCAATCTTAAGACTTTCAGTCGGAGAATACGTCAACTCCAGCGCGAGTAGCTGCCCACCCTGGGTTCTTCCAAACCGCAGGTTTTGGCCCGGGTAAATCTTGCTTATATCGCCCGAGAGACCCTCTCCATTAAGAACATCACTAAGGATACTGTTACTTATACCCGCCTTACTGAAAATACCCGACAACGTCGTTCCGTAATGGATGCGGTTATCAGACCAGATCAGCGGAGGTAGTATCTTTTCTCCTTCGACTACGAACAGTCCGTCCTCATCTATTTCAAAAGGACCCGATGCAATAACGGTTTCTTTGTCCCCAAGAAGCGATGTGTCACGAATAATTTTTCCTGAAACAACACTTCTTGCAGGGGAAGCATCCACATCCACGGTCTTGTCTTTGGTGACTTTTTCTTTGACGACATCCTCCACCAAGAAATTAATCTTACTGGCACTGGCTTCATTGTCAGTACCAAGTAATAAAAGGCCCATAGCCGTAGACAGGGCTATTACTGAAAAAAGGTGCATGTTAGGGATCACTTTTGTCATGATTTTTCCAGAGTTTTAGTCTTTCTGGGCTGTCCGATAATTCAACCGAGGTGTTTCGGACTGTTTTTTCTTCAGGTCCCCCTGGAAGGCAATCATTCCCTCACCATTAAGGGCGCCGTCACATATCTCCGAGACAGCTCTTGGCGTAATATCGTCAATCCATATGCTGCCGATATAACTGAAGCTGAGATCTCTTTGCGACGCCAGTTTGTAAACTAGGTTTTCGCACCCCGCAAATTCAGAGGCCCAACTAATGGAAATCAGAAATTCTGAATCCGTATTTTTTGACTCCAATCGGGTTCCAGAATCCAAGGCTGTGGATTGACTTTCAGAGGTCTTGGTCATGGCTACAAACGATTCTTTTATCGCCCTGTGGTCTTTGGCTATGTTTGAACTGTTATAGCCAAAAAAGACTGCCATCACCGCGAATATGGCAACGAGAATTGCGATGGTGAGGTATTCACCAAAATATCTTTGTTTTTGCATTTTACAACCTTCCTTAATGTTTTCAGGCCAATATTTTCGATTAACTCGCATTTTAATGCCGACACCACAGCACTTTCATGCCTAATTCGTTCTTGCGTACTCCAGGCATAACTCATCGATGGCGGCGCTAACGTAAAGCTCATCTTTCCCGAAGGCGGCACCTCCCATGCGGCTGTTTTAATGGCAGGCAATGCAGTACTGACGGCCAATCGGACTTCGCGATCTGGATGGATTCTTTTAAAAACAAATAAAAGACAAGCATATCATATTTATGGTTATGAAATATCTAATAATATTTGAATACAAAACATGTGCAATCATCTTTATTTTTGTATTTTTATTTTGGGGTTACTTTATTCCCAGGCGCAAAGAAAATTCTTTTTTGCGCGGATGCCCCCTGCATGAGCCCTCTATTGCATTGCGGCATCTCGGCATTGGTGTCTTTATCGATCAGCTTCATATAGTAAGAGAACCGAGCGGGAGATACATTCTTGAGGACCATTGCCTCTCTCAGCCCTTGGCAAAGCTTCTTGTTCGTGACAAACAATTCTACGCCGGCATTAACAACCAGTTTTTTTTCTTTCCCCATCTCCCCTTCCTGAGCATAAACAACAATAAGATCCGGTTCAGACCTCAACGCCACCTTCATTCGGGTCATTACGGTGTATTGGCTTAGCTGCGCCTCATTCATTAAAAAATCTCTCGTTTTTTGGGCCATCCCTATCGGTCAGGCAGTTTCCAGGGGCGCTCTTGTGCCCTTCTCCTGGCTTCGATGTGCCGTTTTTAGGAGGCTCCAAAACAGGGCTTATGCGTATCGGCACATAATACTTGTTTTGATTTATGATATCAACACTCAAACCTTTCTTTGGGTGTATTTATTTATTGACTTGGTTTGATTTTCCGAATATAGTAACTTCACAATTTACGAGTTGCTGGAGTATTTTCGTCAACTACCTCGCCCTAAAGGGCGAGGCTTGTAGAGAACACCCTATAAGCCAGGTTGACCAGGGAAAGCGGTAACCAACCCGCTACGTTCACCACAGGTCGTAACGACCTACCCCAGAATGCTTCCTCAGTTCTGGGCACTAGAAGACCGGGATCACGCTGGCGCAAGGTAAAACGCCGAAGGTTCTGGTCGCCGCGCAAGCGGGAGCCGGTGGTGGACATTCCCGAGGGGAGATGGATCGCAAGATCCGCGTCACAAGGCCCGTAAGGGCATTATTTAAGGGAAAAGAATGTCGGTTTTTGTATTGGATAAACGCAAATTACCCCTGATGCCTTGCTCGGAAAAACGCGCACGGCTTCTTCTTGCCCGTGGGCGAGCGGTGGTGGTTCGTGTTTATCCCTTTGCGATCCGACTGAAAGACCGTATCGGTGGCGACATTCAGCCGGTTCGGGTGAAGATCGATCCGGGCAGTAAAGCAACTGGGATTGCGGTTGTCCGAGAGAGCGGACAGAAGGGCCAAAAGCAACACGTTTTGGCTTTGATGGAATTGATCCATCGCGGCCGTCAGATCAGCAAAAGTCTGGAACAGCGTCGAGCGTCTCGCCGTCGTCGCCGTAACCAACTTCGGTACCGGGCGCCCAGATTCCTGAATCGGACCAAGCCGAAAGGCTGGCTGGCCCCGAGCCTTCAGCATCGGGTGGATACCACCCGAAGCCTGGTGAATCGACTTCAATCCCTGGTGCCGGTGACGGCCATCAGTCAGGAACTGGTGCGTTTTGACATGCAGAAAATGGAAAACCCGGAGATCAGCGGTGTTGAGTATCAACAAGGCACCCTGATGGGCTACGAGATTCGTGAATACCTGCTGGAAAAGTGGGGTCGCGAGTGCGCGTACTGTGGCGAAAAAGACACGCCCCTGCAAATCGAGCACATCGACCCAAAAGCCAATGGCGGATCCAACCGGATCAGCAATTTGACGCTGTCCTGTAATACCTGTAATCAGGAAAAGGGGCGTCAATCGCTGGCCGATTTCTTTGCCACCTCCAAGCGCCTGAAGCATCATCAACCCAGGATGGCGCTCGTATTGAAGCAGGCCAAAAAGCCTCTTAGGGACGCTTCAGCGGTCAATGCGACCCGATGGGCGCTGTATCATTCCCTTAAAGCCACAGGTCTTCCGGTTGAAGTGGCGACAGGCGGAAGAACAAAATACAACCGGAATCGCCTGTCTATTCCAAAGACCCACGCCCTGGATGCGGTCTGCGTTGGCGAAGTTGAGCAGGTTTCTGGCTGGGAAATCCCAACCCTGTCGATCAAGGCCACCGGGCGGGGCAGCTACAAGCGCACCCGTTTAACCAAGCACGGTTTTCCACGCGGTTACCTGATGCGCCAGAAACACGTTCAGGATTTTCAGACCGGTGACATGGTGCGAGCTGTCGTGCCGTCCGGCACCAAGATAGGTACCTGGTTGGGTCGTGTCGCGGTCAGGAAAACGGGCAGCTTCAATGTTCAGACATTAAGCGGTGCCATTCAGGGCATCTCTTACAAGCATTGCACCGTCACACAAAGAGCCGATGGCTACGGCTATCACATTAAAACCAACGACAAAAAGGAGGAGGGAGCCAGGGAAAACAAGTCGTGCTAACGCACGACGCGCTATCCCTCCCCGCCCTGAAGGACGGGGTATCCCGCGCAAAATGATGATGGCGCACATCGACAACGGTATTGACGATGCCAATGTCAGCCGGGATATCACCGCTCAGCTCAAGGCATGGGGCCCTGCCGCGGTTTATCGCGTCTACCAGTCTCCTGGCAAGATCACATCCGAGGATTGACATCCTCCCCTCCCTTAAGTCGCTCCTCGACTACGGAAGAGGATTCCCCTTAAACGTCCTTACTTAAGGGTGAGCCCCAATTGTCCGGTGACTCAGGTTCCTGCTTCATCAAGCGGCTGACGCCGTCTCTCCACAGGCTAAGACGCGGTGTCCC
>Ga0314771_100219_pt1 | contig 13327 bp, 9 predicted proteins | sample MetaGCB42018_FD_204522 | JGI IMG/M metagenome (GOLD analysis project Ga0314771, IMG submission 204522) | Cryopeg brine microbial communities from Beaufort Sea near Barrow, Alaska, United States - CB4 2018 | ecosystem: Environmental > Aquatic > Marine > Coastal | place: USA: Alaska | collected...
ACAAATGCCCCATCAGCACGAAATAGCCGGCACGGTAGTCACCGGCCTGCTCGATGGCCAATAGGTCTGACGGGCTTTCCACCACGCACAGCACACCGGTGTTGCGTTCCGGGTTTTCGCAAATGCCGCACACGTCGGTGTCGGCAAAATTCTGGCAACGATCACAGCGGCGCACACCGTCCATGGCCCGGCCCAAAGCATCACCCAGACGGCTGCCGCCACTGCGGGCGCGTTCCAGCAAATGAAACGCCATACGCTGGGCGGTTTTCTGGCCTACGCCGGGTAGCACCCGCAAGCTTTCAACCAACTCATCCACCAGAGGACTGAACGCCATAATAATCCCTAAAATTCAATAATTTAGAAAGGCATCTTAAAGCCGGGAGGAAGACCCATACCAGACATCATGCCAGACATTTTGTCTTTCTGGTTGGCGTCCACACGGCGCACTGCGTCGTTCACCGCCGCCGCCAGCAGGTCCTCAAGAATGTCTTTTTCTTCGGCCATCAAAGACGGGTCAATCTCTACGTTACGAACGTCGTGGCGGCCGTTCATCACCACCTTCACAAGCCCCGCACCGGATTCGCCAGTCACTTCTGCCTTGGCGATTTCTTCTTGGGCTTTTTGCATGTTTTCTTGCATTTTTTGGGCTTTTTTCATCAGCTCGCCCATGTTGTCCATCATAACGTTATCTCCTGTTTGAGCCGGCCGGGCTCTTTATCTCAGCCGAGCTCTTTGTGTCGGCCGGGCGCTCTTTGTCGGCCGGGCGCTTTTTGGGGACTTCAATCGGTCGAATACTGTCTTCCACGACACGGGCAGCAAATCGATCCACAATCGATTGTACCAGCGGGTCGGTGCGAATGGCCTGCTCCGCCGCCTGCTGCCGAACCTTACGCTGGCGCTCTTCATAGGCAGCCGGCGTGTCGTCTGGCTGCCCCCTTTCTATACGTAATTCAGTGGCGTCACCGAAACGAATTCTCAAGGCGGCCAGAATTTTTTCTTCGTGGCGGGCGTTCAGCAGCCGCGCGTGGCCCTCATCAATGGTCAGCAGCACGTCATTGCCTTGGTGCAGCATAGACCCGTGGCTGGCCAGATTGCCCGGCATACCCGCAATATTCAGGCTGCGAAAATCCCGCTGCCAAACAAATTCACCGTCAGGTAATGCTTCTTCCGCCACTTCTGGCGGCTCTGGCTGATGTTCTGGCTCAGCCGCTGGCTGCCGCTGCTCAGGCACAAAAGGCTCAACAGCCTCATCAGCGCCATAAAATGCCCCGTCGTCCGGGTAATCTACGTCTGTGCCAGGCTGAGGTTCCCAAGGTGGAATCGACTCAACCGGCGCTCGCTCTGTTGGTGGCGGCGTCGAAGCAGCCGGGGCAACAGGCTCCAGATTCGCTGGTACTGGCGCTTCAGGTTGATTCGAGCTAACAGCAACAGGGTCTGGTTCATCACGGTTTCCGGCCGGTGCCGAATCCGCCGCAATCGCCGTAGGCGGTTCCCGGCGAGCGGTTCCGGGCCGGAACGCCAGCATACGCAGCAGCGTCATCTCGAACCCCATGCGCGCATCCGGCGTTATCGCCAAATCTTTGCGCCCCATTAGGGCCACCTGATAAAACAACTGGGCATCTTCCGCGCTCAGCTTCTTAGCCAGCGCCTGAATCTGGTGAGCGTCCCCCAAGGCGTTGTCCGCACTGCCAGGCACCACCTGCTCCATCGTCACCCGATGGAACAGCGACAACAGGTCCGCCAGAATCACCCCGTAATCTGGCGCAAAATCGGCAATACGGCTAATTTCCGTCAACAACGCCGGGCCATCACGGCCAACCAACGTGCCCACCAAACTTTCGATATCACGCTGATTAATCGTGCCCAGCATAGAACTGACATCGCTTGCCGCCAACTGCTGGTTACCAAACGCAATAGCCTGATCCGTCAGGCTTAGGGCATCGCGCATACTGCCGTCCGCTGCGCGCGCCAGAAGCCATAGGGCCGGCTCTTCAAAAGGAATCTTTTCAGCAGTCAATACGTGGTTCAAATGGCCGGCGATGTGTTCCGGCGTCATCCGCTTCAAATTAAACTGCAGGCAGCGCGATAACACCGTCACCGGCAATTTTTGGGGATCGGTGGTGGCCAGCAGGAATTTAACGTGCTCTGGCGGTTCTTCCAGAGTTTTCAGAAAGGCGTTGAACGATTGATTGGTGAGCATGTGCACCTCGTCAATCAGGTACACCTTAAAGCGCCCGCGGGTGGGCGAATACTGCACGTTGTCTGTCAGCTCACGCATGTCGTCAACGCCAGTGCGCGAGGCGGCGTCTATTTCAATCAAGTCAACAAAGCGGCCTTCCTGAATTTCGCGACAGCTGCCGCAAACACCGCAAGGTTTCGCGGTAATGCCGGTTTCACAGTTCAAACATCGGGCCAACAGACGGCCAATGGTGGTTTTGCCCACACCACGGGTGCCAGTAAACAAATAGGCATGGTGCAGGCGCTGGCTTTCCAGCGCGTGGATTAACGCCTGAAGCACGTGTTCCTGCCCCACCATGTCTTCGAAGGTGCGCGGGCGCCATTTACGGGCAAGTACCTGGTAGCTCATAGTTCGCCAATTGCCGTGAAAAATAGCGTTAATTCTAGCATGGATGCTAAAACCGAAAAACAGAGGGTAGACGTAATGAAGAGTGATTAAAGAGTAATCGAGAAAGTGACAAGGAAAGCAGCGGGTATATAACGATAATCGACAGGAAGGCAAAAACAGAAAACGGGGGCTAAAACAGGTGGTGGCCCCACCAGCGACACTCCGGCACACATATCGACCGCTGCGGCTGCTCCCTTCCGGGTCTGACCGGGTTCACGGTTTCATGTTGCGAAGGCACCAATAGGGCCACCATAACGGCGTTTCAGAATGTTTCCCCGAAAGCGGCGCGCATAGTAACAAACGCTACGGAGTACTACAAGAGTAAGCGGGCTCGCCCAAGCCGGCGTTTTAATTTACTCTTTACTTAATCTGCGCCCATCGCCACAAGCAGCCGCCAGAACAAAAACCCGGAAGAGTCCATGTTTAACGATTTCAACGCCCTCAGCCACGCCGTTGCGTTTATCACTTATGGCCTATTGGCAATTCTGATTGCATCCCGCTACATGCGCCGTAATTCCGATCGGGCCCTGTTCTTTGCCGCGCTGTTATCCGCCCTATGGGCAGCGGCCTTGGTGACCCAGTCCATCTGGGGGTTCCCGGATTTTGCCGTGCGCTACTTGCTGGAATTGCTGCGCGACAGCGCCTGGATCGCACTTATTTTCACCCTGCTGGGCAGCGCTTTGCCAAACGACGGCACCGCGCGAAAAATCAAACTAGCCCTGGCAGGCGCCGTTATTGGCCTGCTAGTGGTACTGCTGCTGGTCAGCGCCGCTGAACACTTTGGCGTAAACCACATACTGAGCGGCAAAACAAAAATAGTGGGCCAGTTAGCGCTGTCGCTGATTGGCCTGCTACTGATCGAACAAATCTGGCGCAACTCCCTGGGCTTTCGCCGCTATAGCATTAAATACATGTGCACCGGCGTGGCCACCATCTTCATCTTTGATTTTGTAATGTACGCCGACGCCCTGCTGTTTGGCCAAATCAGCCAGAACTTCTGGGACGCCCGCGGGCTCGTCAACGCGCTGCTGGTGCCACTGTTTGCGGTAAACGTAGTTAACACCCGCAAACAACCCATAGATTTCCGGGTATCGCGGCGCGCCGCCTTTCACGTTGGCACACTGCTGTTCGCCGGCGCCTACCTGGTATTTCTGTCGGTTGCCGGCTACTACATCAAAACCGTGGGCGGCAACTGGGGCGACGCCCTGCGCATACTGTTCTTCACCCTGGCACTGGTGTTTTTGGTTACCCTGCTGCTTTCGCGCCGGCTGCGGGCCCGCATGATGGTTGCCATCAGCCAGAACTTTTTTGACTACAAATACGACTACCGCAATGAATGGCTAAAAATGACCAAAGAGCTGGCCAACCTGACCGATTCGCCGCCCCTGCCAGAACGGGTTATCCGCATTCTGGCAGACCTGGTGGAAAGCAACACAGGCGCCATCTGGTTGCAAGACGACCAGAACCGCTACCAGTTAAAAGCCACCATCAACATGAGCTTCGATCGTCACACCCTGATTGACCCCAATGACGACCTGGTGCGCTATTTCCGCGATAAAGAATGGATCATAGATCTTAACGCCTACAGGGCAGACCCAGTTGCCTATGATTTGCTAGAAGTCCCAGACGTTATCAGCCAATGCCCCAATGGCTGGCTGATCATCCCGCTGTACCTAGGCAACGAGCTTTACGGCATGGCACTGATTGGCGCGCCCCTCACCCAGGTAGAACTGAACTGGGAGAACTTCGATTTAATCCGCGTGGTTGCCCGCCAAACCGGCAACCTGCTGGCCCAAGCCGATGCTCAGAGCGCGCTCACGCGGGCCATGCAGTTTGAAGCCGTCAGCAAAGCGTCTGCTTTCATGCTGCACGATTTGAAAACCGTGATCGCGCAACTGTCCCTGCTGGTCAAAAACGCACCCAGGCACCGCGATAACCCGGCATTTATTGACGACATGATTCAAACCGCCGACCACGCGGTGAACAAAATGTCGAACCTGGTCACCCACATCCAAAAGCCTCAGGACAGCCAAGGGCAAACCGCAGAAGTCATCAACCTGATAGACGTACTCAGTAGCGCCATAGCCGACGCGACAAGACGCAACCCGAAACCGCATTTTGATTACCGAAACGGCGACGTGTGGATAAGGGCAGACGCCGAACAGCTGAGTACCGTAGTGGGCCATTTGCTGAGAAACGCCCAAGAAGCCACGCCGCCAGACGGCGACATTGCTGTGACTTTAAAAGTCGCCCGCGGAACCGCCGTGGTGTTTATTCAGGATTCCGGCAGCGGCATGACCGAAGAATTCATCCGCAACCGCCTGTTCAAGCCATTCGAAAGCACCAAGGGGCTGACAGGTATGGGCATAGGGGTTTACCAAACCCGGGAATACTTGCTGGAGCTTGGTGGAAGCATTGATGTCACCAGCGAACCGGGCCTAGGCTCGTGTTTTTCAATGCGCCTACCGCTCGCCGACGCCGCAGCTTCAACTGCAACCACAACCGCGACGAAAGAAACTCAGTCAAATCAATAGCAATACGACGCCACATAATACATGTCGATGCAAAAGCGCAAATTGGCACACACAACCGTTGCAAACTGCCGGCTTTGAGTTAAGACTTCCAAAAGTAGATACACGCGTTAACAAGGAACGAACAAACCCGTGACGAGACGATTACTGATTGTAGAGGACGACCCGGGACTGCAAAGCCAGATGCGCTGGTGCTTTACTGACGACCTACAAGTGTCGATTGCAGCCGACCGTGAAACCGCCCTTACCCTGCTGCGACGACTGGAACCCGAAGTGGTAACCCTGGACTTGGGCCTGCCGCCAGACCCCGGCGGAAGCAGCGAAGGCTTCGCACTGCTGGAAGACATATTGCGCCTGGCACCGATGACCAAAGTGATTGTGGTGACCGGACGTGAAGAAAAAGAAAACGCCGTAAAAGCCATCGGAATGGGCGCCGCCGACTTCTACCAGAAACCCGTAGACGCCGACATTCTCGGCTTTGTGGTTAACCGGGCGTTCCGCCTGGCCGAGCTGGAAAAAGAAAACCTCGAACTGGCCAACCGCGACGTCACCAGCGTGAAAGGCATTATCGCGGCCAGCCCGCAAATGCTGGCCGTGTGCCGCACGCTCGAAAAGGTTGCGCCAACCGACATTACTACCCTGATCAACGGCGAAACCGGCACCGGCAAAGAAGTACTGGCCCGGGCCCTGCATGACCTAAGCCCAAGGGCGCACATGCCCTTCGCCGCCATTAATTGCGCGGCCATTCCAGAGAACCTGCTGGAAAGCGAACTGTTCGGCTATGAAAAAGGCGCGTTCACCGGTGCCACCCAAAGCAAAAAAGGCAAAATTGAAAGCGCCAACGGCGGCACCCTGTTTCTGGATGAAATCGGCGACATGCCCATGGCGCTTCAAGCCAAACTGCTGCGCTTCCTGCAGGAACGAGTGGTAGACCGGGTTGGGTCACTAAAACCCACGCCAGTCGACGTGCGCGTGGTGTGTGCTACTCACCGCAATGTGAACGAACTGATTCAGGAAGGCACCTTCCGCGAAGACCTTTACTACCGCATCAGCGAGATCACCCTGGATTTGCCCGCGGTTCGTGACCGCGACGGCGACGCCCTGGTCATCGCCCAGTCACTGCTAAAAAGCCTAAGCAAACAGCTAGACCGGCCCGGCCTGAGCTTCTGTGACGACGCCATCAGTGCCATAGAAACCTACCCCTGGCCTGGCAACGTGCGCGAAATGATCAACAAAATAAAACGCTCGGTGATTATGGCCGACGGCAAGCGCATCACCATAGATGACCTGCAACTGCCCCTGAGCACCGACAACTCAGACGCCAGCGACAGCAAGCTGAACCTGCGCAAAGTACGCGAAAACGCCGAACGCGCTGCCATCGTTCAAGCTCTGCGCAGCAGCAACTCAAACATGGCACAAGCGTCCCGACTTCTTGGGATTACCCGCCCCACCCTGTACAACCTGACTGACAAATACCGGATTAACACTTCAGCCGATGCAACAGAAAGCTAACCAGGGAATCGGAGGTCGAGCGGGGATAGATTTCAAATCTGTCCCCTAAGCTACAAGTCAAACCGGGGACGGATTTAAAATCCGTCCCCTACTTTCATCGGAGCCGTAAACAATGTCGATAACAGTACCCAAGAAAAAACTCCCGCGGCTGATCCTATTGGGCAGCCTGATGCTGCCCCTGCTGAGCGCCTGTAACACCGGCCCGGACACCTCAGAAGCACTGTCGCACCTAAGTCGCGCAGACACCTACGCCGAGCAGGGCCAATACCGTTCGGCCATTCTGGAAATCAAAAACGCAATCCAGACCGAACCAGAAAACGTCAGCCACATCGCCCGGTTGGGCGAGCTCTATCTGGAGCTGGGCGCTAACAAGCCGGCCGTTGAGCTGCTGGAACCCTGGCTGAAAGACTACCCGCAAACGGTCGCCCTGCCTTTGGCCCGGGCCTATGTGGAAGAACGCAAACACCTGTCGGCCATCGAAACCCTGGCATTGGCAAACCCCGAAAGCTCTGACGAGAAACTAGAAGCCTCCCTAATCAAAGCCGAAGCCATGCGCCTGTCTGGCGACGTTGACGAGGCAGTCACCGCCTACAGAGACATTAGCGCCAATTACGGCACCAGCGTGGATGCCATAACCGGTCTAATAGAGAGCCATATTCAACAAGGCAATGCCCGCACCGCTCTGGGCGCCGCTAACGATTGGCTGGCCAGCAACGAAACCACGCCAGCCGTTCTCTATTTGAAAGGGCTGGCCCAATATCAGCTTGACGAACTGGAGCCCGCCACCGCCACCCTCACCGACGCCGTTACCCAAATGCCAGCGTCAGACATGTTCCTGCCGTTAAGAGGTAGGTTACTGTCGCTGTTGTCACGAGTGCTGACTGAACAGGGCAAAATCAGCGAAGCACAGGTGTACAGCCGCATCCTGGCCGAACAAACCGATTCAGGCGCCCGGGAACAAGGCGAAGCCGTTATCGCCGCCATTCAAGCTGGCAACTTTGACGAAGCCAAAACCATGCTGCGTGACATGCGCAAGCTAGACCCAGACAACGAACAGCTGGCCTTAATGCTGGGCACCCTGTCCGCAGGTACCGGTGAACTGGAAGAGGGCGCCGAACTGCTGTCTGAAAATCTGGACCCGGAAACCACCCCAACCCGCTTTATTCGGGCGTCTACCATGGCCCAGATTGATCTGGGCAAACGGGAAGAAGCGCTGGCCACCCTGGAGCGTGCCGTAAAAGCCCGTCCCAACGACAACGACCTGCTGGCCATGCACGGCATTCTGGCTCTGAGCATGCCAGGCCAAGAAGCCGCAGGCGTCACCAGCCTAAGCAAAGCCATCAGCAACGAGCCCGAGCGCACCCGTTTGCGCGTGGCGCTGGCCCGGCACTACATCAATAACCAGCAAACAGAACAGGCCCTGGGGCAACTGCGGATGGCGTTCACCGCCCAGCCCGCAGATTGGGCAAGCACAGCTATCTATTTAAGCCTGCTGATCGAAAGCGGTGAAACCCGCGAAGCAGAAGACGTACGCGACTCGTTGATCAATGGCTACGGCAACGAGCCCCAAGCGGTTTTACTGGCCGCCATCGCTGACGGGCGCATGGGCAACTCCGGCCCAGCCATCACCCGGCTTGAAAAGCTAACCACAGACAACCCGAACATGCAGCAAGCGCGTCTGGCCCTGGCAAACCTCTACGCCTCAACCAATAACAGCGACAAAGCCGTTGAACAACTGCTAGCCGCCGCCGTCATTACCCCAGACGTCATCGGGCCATTGCAGCAAGCCGGTCAGGTCTACGCCACCAACCACAGCGTTGAAGAAGTTCAGCAGTGGCTGGGCACCGTTGCCGAAACCCACCCGCCACTGGCACCCAACGTCAGCTTATTATCTGCGCTAATTCACATACAAAAAGGCGAGGTAGAACAAGCGCGAACACTTCTGGAACCAATGGCCAACGAAGATAACCCCATCGGCTACAGAGCCTACGGGCAGCTACTGGCCGCAGAATCCGTTTTAAGCGCACAGGCCGAAGATTTCCCAACGGCTCTGGCCAAAGCAGCAGAAGCCATTGCCATACAGCCCGAAAACGTCGGCTTCGCGCTGCTGCCCGCGCGCATACTTATCACACAAGGTAAAAACACCGAGGCGTTAGAAGCACTGCAGGCCGCCGCAAAAACCCACAACAACCACGTCGCCATTCTGATGGCCCAGGCCGACCTGCAGATGAACCAACAGCAGGATCAGCCCGCGATCGAATTGTATGAACAAATTGTGACAGCACAACCCAGCAACGTAGTGGCGCTGAACAACCTGGCCTGGCTGCTACGCGAACAGAACAACAGCCGCGCCATCGAACTGGCCGGCCGCGCCACCGAGCTGGCACCCGAAGCGCCAGACATACTCGACACCCATGGATGGGTTCTGCACCTGGGCGGCAAACACGAACAAGCCAAACCCATCGTTGAGAAGGCCCTGGCGCTGGCGCCAGAGAACGCCGAAATCCAGGCACACCTGAAAGCCATCGAAGCTGCGATGTAAAAAAACCTGACACTTCGCGGTCTTTGTAAACCGGGGACAGATTTCAAATCTGTCCCCTACTCGCATTCAGCGGCTTTTTTAACTCTTTTTGTGTTACCCCAACTCTAATAACCAGCAACTTCCATACTATCTACTCATGCGACATATTAAGCGTCGATATTTTATACACATCCCATACGCTTCTACTCTCGATTACTTTTTAACCGACTCTACCCTTCTGTATTTTTTGCACTTTTTTAACCTGGCCCCTTTATTGCTTATTAGAACTACAAGCCACTTAGAGTTAAGGGGCAAAAAATTCCCGGCTAAAGCCAATATTTAGCGCAGGGATTGGCAAAAAACAGGGGAATAATTATGAAGAAAGCACAACTGAAAACCACACTCCTTACCGGTGTTGTCGCTGCTGCCGCTCTGGGTGTAAGCTCGTTAGTAAGTGCAGTGCCTACCTTCACTGCATCCTACGATGGCAATGCTTGTGTCGCAATCACTTGCGCGGCTCTGGGAAGCACCATGACCGGAGTTTCCGGGGGAGCTGTCATTGCTCCAGCAACCAGCGTATCAGGGACAGCAAAACGCCCAGGTGACGATACCGGCAATGGCGCCGCAGTCGTTTCTTACAACGTAACCAGCTCAGCCCCAAAGCCGGACGCTTCTGCGCAAACCCCGATCACAATTACCGGGTTGAGCGGCGCCTTCGATTTTTACTGGGGTTCGATTGATAGCTACAACATAGTCGACTTCTACCTGGGTAGTGATTTTGTTACCTACACTGGCAACGATGCTTTCTTGGCCACTGGAGCACCGAGTAACTCGAACAACTTTAACACTGACGGCTACTTTTCTTTCGCCGGTGACTTTGACAAGGTAGTGCTGAGCAGCTCCGGCGGCGTGGCCTTTGAAGTCGCGCGCGCAGTACCAGAGCCAGGCACCCTGGCCCTCCTTGGCCTTGGCCTGTTCGGCCTCAGCGCTGCACGTCGTCGCAAAACTGCCTGAAACCAATGACCGTTTGGCGTGATCAGAAAGCCTGATCACGCCAAATTATTTAAAAAAGCCAGCTTCAGCTGGCTTTTTTATGTGCCAGATCGGGAACAGGCCACAGACAACCTACCTCTCCTTTTGACCAGCCATCCTTGATTGCGTCAACTTTATTTACACATCAGAAAAATACCCAAGAACAGTAAACTTCAACACACTGAAATATATTATTTTTTTTACATTGGCCCAATTAATGCTAATTATTTATTCAAATTCACGCTACATTTAAGAAAAGAAGATTCGATATGATTAAACAAATTGGGTTTGCACTGGCCGGTACAATTATTTTGGCCTCTACTGCAACGGCCGGCGTGATTACTGACACTGTAGTGCAAAACGAGTACCTTAATGCAGGGGTATTAGGTTTACGCGGTCCTGATTCACACGGATATCAGCACGACCTCACTGACAATTTCTTTACATTGGGTAGCGCACTAAGCGGTACTCTCAAAATTAACATCTATGACGACAACAATGATTCTTGGTTCTTTGGGTTGTTCCAGTTCAGTGAAAGTGGATTCGTTACCGTAGAAGATTTTGACTTTGACACCGGCGGCGCTACCAACGGAACAAGTGATTTCTCCAGCGCCCTCGAGATAAATGCGCTGGCCGCACTCAATGCTGACGGCATGCTTGATGTGACTGTGACCTCCACGAGAGGGGATTTCTGGGTCGGTAATTCAGTACTGGAAGTCATAACATCCGACGTTCCAGAACCCGGCACCCTTGCCCTCCTTGGCCTAGGCCTGGTAGGACTTGGCGCGGCTCGCCGTCGTCAGAAAGCCTGATCACGGTAGAGTTCTGAAAGGCCAGCTTCGGCTGGTCTTTTTTTGTCTTGCTTTTGTGTTTGCCCAAGCCTGAATACCCAGTATCCTGAATACTGATATAACACCCGGTGGACGCGCAATGTTACGGAAAACACTACAAAATATCCCAGTAGCAAAACCCTATTTGCTGGCTACCGCGATCGCAGTTTTGATCTTCTTTCCCACCTGGCTACGCTTAACAACCGAATGGCTAGAATTCGAACAAGTACTCGCCCATGGCCTGGCAACCGCACTCATTTTTCTCTGGCTAGTTATCACCCACCCGCCGGCGCCCAACAAAACACTAACTCATCAGCAAAGGCCCTTTTACAAAACCGGCGCACTGGCCTTGATTGTCGTCACCCTGGGCTGGGCCGTATTGGAACTTGCCCGCATCGATACCCTCGCCTATTTTGCACTGCCCGCGGGCGTCGCTGGCATCACCTGGGCGTTACTGGGCTGGCAGCGCCTGATCAGCTTTTTGCCTTACATCCTGGTTTTGTCGCTATCGTTACCGTTCTGGGCCGATTTAGTACCGGCACTGGTCCGCCTGGCAAGCGCAGTGGTAGGCGCCTGGGTAAATTGGATGAATATGCCAGCGCTTATAGAAGGCAACAGCATTACCGTGCCCTACGGCCGACTGGTCATTGAAGACGGCTGCTCCGGTATTCGCTACTTCGCCATCTCTATCCTGCTGGCGGCCATGACCTCCGTATTGAACGACTACCGCTGGCGCGGTTGGTTAGCAAGCCTCAGCGTCGCCGTCACGCTTGCGCTGATCGTGAACTGGGTTCGCATTACCATCCTCGTGGTAGTCGGCTATCAATCTGAAATGCAAAGCGATCTGCTGACCGACCATGAACTGATGGGCTGGTTGGTCTACGGCGCCTTCCTTATACCGGTTATGTACTTCTCACCCGTTATGAAGCGCAACCCTGACAGCCAAGTGCAGCCAGCCAGCACTCATAAAAAAGGCTACATCGCCATCGCCGTTGCCGTGCTGATCGGCCCCGTTGCCCTAACGCTGGCAACCACCGCAACCACCCAATCCGGGCGTTGGTCGCTGAACATGGTGAACAGCCCAAAAGCCGAACTGCAGTCGCTACCAATCCCCCTAAGCATGCCGGAAGCTCTGAACCAGCAAGCCTGGTTCACCGCAGGCACTTGGGTATTATTGGCACAAAGCCAGCGCACCAACGCCGAAGATAAATTAGTGCCTTACCTGCCACCACAGTTCAACCGCTCGCAATGGCTGCGCGAGAGTAATCAGAAGCCGGGCGCAACGGTTTACCGCCACATACTCACGCGGGAACAGGTGGTTATGGCGCAGTGGTATCAAGTGGGCAGCTACACAACAGACAGCTACCGCAACGCCAAGCTGCTACAGATACCTGCGCTGCTGCAAGGCGCAACACGCTTTGCACTGGTAACCCTTCAAGCCTCTTGCCAGCAGCGAAGCTGTGAAAGCGCCTACAACGCCATCATTAACCAAAAAACGACACTACAGGCCCAATCGTTCACGCTGATACAGAGCGCGTCCCAATGAGCACAAGCCAGGGCAAGATGCGCGGCGAATTACGCAGCAACGCAAGCAGCACTGGCGCGCCGTCGTCTAACACCTATACAAAACACACCTCAGAACGCAGCCTTAAGCCGGAGGCGATGGAGCTCATCCGCTGCCGGCACCTGAATATTCAAACAACCCACGTCAAGGCCATCGAACTTGTCAGCTTTGACGAAGCCGAAAACCGCCTGACCACAAAGCGGGTAATCGGGCAGGATTTGTTTCATACCCTCTGGAACCCAACCAACCTGCTCGGTCGCCTGCAGGGCCATCGGTTGCAGCATCCAGATACCCTGGTCCATCTCATTACCGAGATCGGCACCTGGCTACGCAAGTACCACAACAGCTCCGCTGGGCTAACACCAGAAAGTGCCGATGGCAGCTGGCTGGCAACAGAATTTGAACACAAAATTCGCGAAATCCGGGCAAGCAACCTAATACCGGAGCCCAAGCTCAAAAAAATCGAGAAAAAATACAACGTCGAATTGCAAAAACTCACCACTCCCGACTACCTGCCCTTGAACAACGCCTTCCAGTGCCAAATCCATGGCGACTTTGTGCTTTATAACGTGTTGACGGATAGTCCCACCATGTCACCGTAGTTGTCCAGTTGGCGATTTCGCCTAATTCATCACTTGGTGGGTGGTATGAGAAACGAGATGGCTCGTTATTCCGAAGAGCGTAAGGCCGCAGTCCTGAAGAAATTGCTGC
>Ga0314771_100222_pt1 | contig 13233 bp, 10 predicted proteins | sample MetaGCB42018_FD_204522 | JGI IMG/M metagenome (GOLD analysis project Ga0314771, IMG submission 204522) | Cryopeg brine microbial communities from Beaufort Sea near Barrow, Alaska, United States - CB4 2018 | ecosystem: Environmental > Aquatic > Marine > Coastal | place: USA: Alaska | collected...
TCTATCATAGATTGAGAAGAAGAATTGAAGCTCATATCTGTGTGTCATTCGCAGCATGTAAGGTGTATAAAGAGCTGGAAAGACAATTAAAGATCAAAAAGTCTTCGCTAAGTCCTGAAAAGGCTATGGATATAGTAAAGACCATATACCAAGTCAGCATTCAATTCCCATATTCAACAGCAAAACACAATAGATTAGTGCTGAAAAATCAGGAACAAAAAGATATAGTAAACCTGTTCAATTTAGATAAAAAACTACTTTAGAATCCAGGGTGTCCCCATGCACAAAACAGGAAACAGGCTACCTCCTTTTTTAGTAGAGATAGCCTGTTTTTAATTAAAATTTACTTTTTTAAATAATTACTAAGGTTTTATTGGAAAGATCCCTTCCGTTATATAGGTTTCCAAAAAAGTGTCAGTAGAATCTACTGATGCTTTAAATACCGTTTTATAACTAAATGTACCTTCTGATTGGAAATCAGGAACAATTGTCATGTCTTCTGACGCTTCAATGACAATTGTTTTTTCATGACCATCCGGATCATCAGTATAAATTAGTTCTGTTTTAACTAACTTATCATCAGTATTTGGCTCCCAAGAAATAACAGCTTCATCATCGGAATTTAAACCTACATCTGTAATTCTTCTATTCATTAAAGCAATAGGAAAAGTCCCTTCCTTTACAATGGTTACAAAAGTGTCAGTAGAACCTAATGATGCTTTATGAACCGTCTTATAACTAAATGTACCTTCTGATTGGAAATCAGGGACAATTGTTGTATCTACTGACGCATCAATGACAATTGTTTTTTCAAGACCATCCGGACTATCAGTATAAATTAGTTCTGTTTCAACCAACAAAGGATTAATATTTGTCCTCCAATAAATAACAGCTTCAGTTTCGGAATATAAACGTACATTTTTAATACTTCTATTCTTTAAAGAGGCTCGATAATTCTCTCCTAAAACTTTTGCTGCATATGAAACAGTTTTGGATTTATTACCTGCAGCGTCTTCTAAATATACCGAAAAATCATAAGGGCCTTCCTCAAGTTCGATCTCTACCTCAATAGTTTCAAATTGATAAATGGTACGGGCTATAGCGAAGGTTTTATTGCCAGCACCTTGGTTCCAAGATATAACGCCCTTTTTTATTTTGGGATCTGCGTTAAGAAAAACTTTAAAAAGTAATTTGCCATTACCTTGTACCGTTGCCAACGAGTCTGGTACAGCAATACTCACTACATTGTCTACTGCAAATTCATCGTAGGTTTCATATAAATCCGTGTCACAAGAAAAACAACATGTAACTAGCGTTAGTAGTACCAAAACATTGGTAACTACTTTTTTATTGTTTTTTATAATCATAATATTTTAGAAAATTATATTTTTAATTCTTATGCTTTATTCAACTAGTTGACCATAAAATTGCATCTCCATTATATGGAGAAAAGTTGTACCACCCCAGTTTCTTTTATTTACAAACCGAATATATCTAACTGGGGGAGCTGAAGAGATTGCAACAGCATCTTCACCAGCATTAGCAGCTTCAAGATCTTCTGGCGTATTGGTACCTGAAGGGCTACCCGATGGTTTAATGACCTCTTCATTGTCTACCATTTTAACCCATCCTGTAAGACTTCCATCTGCATTTAATTCATCAGTTCCCCAAATGTCATAAATTCTAGGGTTTCCATGTTGATAAAACCGCCTAGTATCTCCTCTTTGAAGCCAGTGGACCCTACTTATTTTAGCCAGAACGCCTAAATCAACCGTAAACATCTGTACATTTTCACCTATGTATTCTGGCAATTCTTCGCCAGGGTCTGACCAATTGGCGGCTGTATGAAATCCCTTCCTTCCAATTATTCCATCAAAAAGTCGTGGTAAATCCCAGCCAAAAGCTGTTGGTGAATCATGAATTTGTACTATGCCAACATGCTTGCTTCTATCCAACAATTGCTCGAAAAGAGGTTTTATAGTATATGTTAATCTATCAGATAGGTTATTGAACCTATCTTTAACCAGCAATGTAAAATCACGTTCGGTAGTGTCGAATCCCCTTATGGCATAATCCCCATTTAAAGCCGCTGTGTAAATAACATCAGCTAATTTTGGAACACCAACCTCATTATTGGCATAAACTTCTATAGATACTTCACCTTCAAAAGGGTTTTCCCAAAATAAATGTATTCCACCAAAATCCGCAAACGCTTCTAAACTCTCGAAAACATCAGTGAAAGGTGCCTTTTCAGGTTTTATGGTAACAAAAACGGGTTCGGATCTATTTTCACTTTGATCAACCGCATATAAAGAAACCTCATATTCTTTTTCTTCTCCAAAACCTTCAACCATTAAGTTATTATTGAAAACCGATGATCTTACTTTACTTGTGCCATCTGAACTGTTTCGCTTAAATTGAGCTTCAACATATAATAAATCACTATCATCTGGTAAATTATATGTTAATTTTGAACCGCCAGCCACATTTTCAACTGCAACATCAAATAAGCTACCAGGAGCTCTTCCATCGTCAATTATCAATGATCTAATATTGTCTTCTTCACAACCAAAAATAGTTACTATACAGAGAGACAACATTGCAAATTTTAAAATTTTCATAATGTTTTGTTTTAAATTAAATATTCTTAGTAAATAATCCTCGGGGCAAGCCCACGAGGCCTTTAGCGGAAAACCGTTTTTTAATTGGTAAAAAACATCAGCTTTCAAACTTTCCTCTAAAAATCGAGGCAAGCCTCGGGGAATTAAACCCAAAGGGATTAAATACTACCACCCTGGAGCTTGATCTAAATTTGGATTTACTATCAATTCTGATTCCCTTATAGGCCACCAATAATCCTTTTGCTTAAATACCGTAGTTCCAACAGTTTTAAGTCGATAATAACCTTCAACAGATGACTCCTTAACAGACCACCCTTTTACTTCAGAATTGTTTAAATAATCTGGAGCCTCAAGCCATCGTCTTAAATCCCAAAAACGGTGTCCCTCAAAAGCTAATTCAATTAATCGTTCTTGATGAACAATTGCCCTTAATCCTTCCTTTGTACCAGGTTTTGAAGGGTCAGTTGAGTGTGCATTCCAAGAAGCTACAACCCCTTCCAATCCAGCTCTTTCCCTTACTATATCGATGTTTTCATAAACCTGGGCACTTGGACCATAAGCTTCGTTTAAACATTCTGCGTACAATAAATACATATCTGATAGTCTAATAATGGGCCATGGATAGTTTATACTCCTAAAATCATTTGAAATAATATCGTTTATACCTGATAATTTTTTGGGCCAATATCCAGTAACGCTAAATTTTGATTCATTGCTTACACCTGCTGCTTGCCCTCCTTTAGATTTAACTGTAAAAAGGTCTTTATCATTAAATCTTCCTTCACCATAAATTTTTCCCCCATCAAAAGCTAAAGATGCATGAAACCTTGGTTCCCTATTGAAATGTAAGGAAGCTGTTGGATACCCTGGCTCCAAATAGTACTTATGCGCATCATCGCCATTTTTTACATTAAATCTATTTGCATAATCAAAGTCTGGATCTTCTTCAATTGGCACCCCATTATCAGAATAAAACAATTCGGCCATACGTATCGGTGGTGAAAAATTAGATTGTGTCCGACCTAATTCTTCCGGTGATAGATTTGGATTTGCTGTTACAAAAGAACGGTTTTGAATACTGCCTGCATCGGGTGATAAACTTCCCCAAATAATTTCAGAATTCCATTTCTCTGAAACAGCACCTCGAATACTTAACTTTGTCAGGGTAGAATCGGACAGGTTAAATATAGGCGAACCTGGATATGTATATAGTGAGTGTCCTCCTTCCTGGGATAATCTAAGAGCCTCTTCACAAGCTGCAGCGGCTTTTTCCCATTTTGTATTATCAAATGTTTGGTTTACATAAGGTTCTCCTGCATTATTGACCCAATTAGAGTAAACTTGGTTACCATTTAGTAAGGGACTCGCTGCAAATGCCAAAACTTTTGCTTTAACAGATGCTGCTATTGGCTGTGTAGCCCTTCCTAATTCCTCGGCTGGGTTACTTGTAAATGCTGGTAAATCTATAATAGCTTCATCTAATAACGATACAATATAATTAACAACATCGTCCACCTTATCGCGCTCTATACGTACACCACTAATACTTGTGCTCACAGGTATATTTTCATCAATAATAGGAATAGGTCCATACATACGCAATAGCCAAAAATGGTAATAAGCCTGCAAGAATTTAGCTTCGGCAATCCATCTTAATTTTTCTGCCTCATCTAAATCCCTAGGTTTATCAATATTCTCAAGAAAAATGTTACAATCCCTTAAGGCAACGAACATATTGTTTCCATTCCAATTATCAAACAAAGGAGACGTAACATTCTGAAAACCCTGGGCCATTTGAAATCCCTGCCAATTTGCACCAGCTTTTTCATTGGTCCATATCTCATCGCCTCCCAAAACAGCAGGATTCCCATTAAAATTAGCGTGTTGTGGCATATAACCATATAATGTGTAGAAAAACCGCTCTGCATTGACCCTACTATTAAAAGCTATATCTATAGTAGCTAAATTATCTGGCACTACATCTATATAATCATCACATCCAAATACACTTGCGATAAAAATAGATAATATAAAATATTTAATTTTTTTTGTTTTCATGTTTTTATTTTTACAAATTAACTTTAATACCAACATTTACAACTCTTTGCAATGGGTAATTTAAACCGTTACCTCGTAACTCCGGATCCCAAAGTTTAAATTTACTCCAGTGAAATACATTATTTGCATTCATATAAATTCTTATATCTGCCATACCAAATAACCCACCCTTTTTAGGCTTAATGTTATAACCGATCTCAACAGATTTTAATCTCATAAATGCACCATCACGCATCCACCATGTGCTTCTTTGATTATTATTATCAACCCCATAGGTTGATAAACGTGGCCACAATGCATAAATATCTTGATTTTCTTCAGACCAATGGCTGTTGGCAAATGCTTCTAAAATTTGATTTTCAGATGTTTTATTCGAAAGATAATCTCCTCCCCCATCAGTATCTGCAAAAGGTGTTAGTTTATTTGAATCAACAAAGAATGAAAAACGGTCCAAACCTTGAAAGAAAGCAGAAATATCAAAGTTTTTGTATCCTACCGAAAATCCAAAACCATAACTTATTTCCGGTTGAGTAGACTCTCCAATAGGTACACGGTCTAAATTTGTTATAACACCATCTCCACTTACATCAGTATACTTAATATCACCCGCCATAACTTCCCCAAATTCTTGGGTTGGTGAATTGGCTACATCGGCCTCATCAACAAAAAGACGTTCAGCAATTAATCCAAAAGTTTGATTTATTGACCTCCCTTGATGAGATAGCCATGGAGTACCAAAACCAATATAATCAGGCTCTTCAAAGCTTACAAATTCGCTCTTGGTATCTACATAATTTCCTGTAAATTGTACCCAAAAATCCCTGCTGAATGAATGGTTTACATCTACTGATAATTCAAAACCTCGGGATGAGGCTTCTCCTATATTGGCTTTTATTTCAGATTGCAAACCTAATGTTGAAGGTATATCACTACGGGTTTGCAAAATATTTGTTCTTCTCTCTTTAAAATATTCTGCTTGAAATTGGATAGCGTTTTTAAATAAATTAACATCTACGCCATAATTTTGCTTATACGCTTTTTCCCAGGTAACAGCTGGATTTGCATATCGTGAGATTGAAACACCTGCACTATTAAAACCACCATCTGTGCCAAATTGAGCACCTCGTCCACCATCAATTAAATTAACATTGGATAAATAAAAGAACCTATCTCTGTTAGTACCAATTGCATCATTACCTACAATACCATAAGAACCCCTTAATTTGAACATATTTATAAAATCGAAGTTCCAAAAATTCTCGTTTGAAATTACCCAAGAAGCTCCAATAGATGGAAAGAAACCAAATCTTTTTTTCTTGGCAAATCGTTCTGATCCATTATATCCGAAATTGAACTCTGTAAAATATCTTTTATCATAGTTATAAGTAACACGCCCAGATACTCCAATATTTCTACTTGGTAAAGATAATTGTAGATCTCTGGCGTTACCATCTACTTCATCACGCATAATGCCCACCAATAATACAGAAGTATTATGCTTCTCTGTAAAAGTATGATCATAATTTAATGCAGTTTCTATATAGGTAACAGAATTAACTACACGTTGTGAATCATCTGGATCAAAAGTTAAAAACTCCGTTCCTGAGTTCTGATTTAGTGGTTCTAATACATACGTATCATCAGATGGATTATAAAGCCCCAAATCATAATAAAATGGCGAATACGCTCTATTTATCCCATAAGAAGACGTTCGATTAATATTTGCCAAAGTTCTCCAACGTAACCCTGGTAATATGCCTCCCAGATCCTGTTTTAGCTCTACCTGTAAAACGTTGAGCGATCGACTATAATCGCGATAACCTTTTACCAATTCTGCGTAGGGGTTAAGAAAATTTCCTTCATCATCATTACCAAATAACGGATGCTCTGTAAATTCGTTTGCAGCATCTGGCTCATAAACAGCAGGAAACCTTACAGGATTAGAACGATTGATCATATTATAAACATCGCTACCACTAGGTATTGGCCCTGCATAATCATCAACCGTTGCATTTAACCTAATTATAGCTTCCGTAGTTTCAGTTAAGTCAATATTAATATTGGATCGTACATAATATTGTTTTAAATCAATATTATTATTAAAATTACTTCGTTTATCAACTTTTAACATACCGTTATCTTGAGATATACCAGCAGCAACATAATATCTTGCCACTTTACCCCCTCCAGAAACATTAAAATTTAATCGATGGTTAATTGCATAGTCTTCCAATAATTTATTTTGCCAATCGGTAACGGGATACACATTTGGATTTGCCGTACCCAACAATGTATTATCTATTTTATTTTGCTGGTAAGGAAGTACTCCTAAAGGATCTCTTGTTCTTACTGCTTCGTTATGCAATCGTAAATATGTTATTGGATCTGCAAGTTTAATATTTTTAGTTGGTTGAGATAATGAAGACTCATATCTAACACTTACTTTAGCCTTCCCAATTTCACCGGTTTTTGTAGTAATGGATATTACACCATTTGCCCCTCTTGCACCATAAATTGCTGTAGCGGTTGCATCTTTAAATACTGAAAAGCTTTCAATATCATCCGTATTCAACCGTGCTAAATCACTGGTGGTTAACTCGATACCATCAATTAGGATCAATGGGCTTTGACGTATCCCAAAAGTAGTAGCTCCACGAATGAAAAATTCTGCATTATTTTGACCTGGTTCACCTGAACCTTGAAAAGCAATTACCCCAGCTACACGACCAGCTAATGCTGTTGTTAAGTTACTGGACGGTACTTTTAATTCTGCTGGTTTAATTGACGTTATAGACCCTATTAAACTTTCCTTTGTTTGTTTATCATAACCTACTATTACAACTTCTCCCAAGCTTTCTAAATCATCTTGCATAGTTACATTAACTACCCTTCCCGACCGTACTGATACACTCTGTTTTTTAAAACCTACAAACGAAAACTCTAAAACATCTCCCTTTTTGGCTTTTATAGTATAATTCCCATCAAAATCTGTTTGGGTCCCCCTATTTGTTCCGCTTACCAAGATATTAACACCTGGTAGAGGTACTCCTTTTTGATCTAATACAACACCTGTTATTACGGATTCTTGTACTGTAATTTGTTGTACTTTCTTATTTCCATTTGGTTTAAAATCTACATTTAATGAAGTGTTTGAATTAGCATAGCCTTTAAAAATAAAGGCAGAGCATAATAACATTAATTGAAACATCTTCACGCGCTTACTTTTAAAAGTGCACAAGGGATATATTAAAAAATAAAATTTCTTCATACTTTTTTGTTTAATAATTAGTTGTTTGGTTTTGTTGGCTCAAATTTCTTTCCGTCTTTTTTTTCAGAAATTCTGTTCATTTGTAATTTGGACCTAATTGACAATTGATTTTTTGGAATAATTGTCCACATTATCACTATCAGATATTATATTATTTGCTTGAACCCAATAAAAGGATTATTAAGAAAAATAATGTTAAAAGTCTATAAGACTTGAGGTAACGTACTGACGTAAAAATCCAATACACTCATAATGATTATTTAACATTTAATACTGATAAAATTTATAGGATAATATAAACGAAAACGATGTAGTTACTATTCATTCATTTTTATAAATTTCCTGTTTTTATAGTTATTTTTAAATGATTTTGCGAAGTTGACGTTTGATTTAGTTGACTATACGTTAAAATTAACCAGTTTTATATCTGATTCAAACAAATAAGTGTTTAAACTATATAAAATGACATATAAATAATATCTCTATTGCTTAAAGGAGCAGTCTACTTCAAATTATTAAAGCAAAGTTGTGATGCGATTTTTTAAGATAAAATTAAGATATTAATATAAAACTCCCCAATTATGCACTTTCACTTCTACTTAATTTTATCGTTTTAAACCCACTTAAGGAAAATTTATTTTTTAGTATAATTTTATGAACAATCAATTAACACTAGGGCAAACCTACCTAGTATTATTATTTTTGTATTAATTATAGTACATATCATATTAACTATAGATCATGTTCAATCTAAATGGATTATGTCTTCTATTATTTAAAAGAAATTACCTATTCACTGAACACCCTTGTAATAACACCTAAGAACTGAATCGGATTATTTTAGTTATTAAAGTTTTATGGGAAGATTATAATGATAGTGCCCCGGATGGCTACAGTTACAATAAATTCTGATATCCCCTTCAGCAGTATAGTGGCAACCAAAATCCTTCCATTGTATTGGAACACCAACCCGGGAAAAAGCATAATATTGATTAAGCGGAAAAAAACTCTCTTATATAGAACGGAATATCGGGTAAATAACTATTGTTCAGGTCTTTGTCGCTTAACTTTCATTTTATGATGTATTTAACCTTAAATATTTTGATTTACCTGTTTAAGATAAACGGCTGTTATATTCTCTATTTTAATTAATTAGAAATTTCTTTTAAATCAAATCTTTCAAGAAATTCACCTTTTTTACTAATCACTCTTTGTATACCCCATTCTATAAGTTTACCATTACTTTTATCTGTAAATGCTTCAGGTCGATAAGCTCCAGGAGCAAGTGGTACATTCTTATTTGTAAAATTGTGTATCTTTTTAAAATTAAAACCGTCTTCGGCATACAAAATAGATTTTCGAACATCCTCAGATCCTTCTTTTCCTACAAGTGTTGCAACTCCTTTGCCTTGAGGCCAAACTAATACTTCATGACCACCTCTTACAACAGGATTATTTTCATATTTCACATATGGACCTTCAGGTTTATTGGCAATAGCAACCCCCATTTTAGTTTCTCTTGGAGATTTCCCCCATTGACGGCCTTTGTAATATATCCAATACTTCCCATCACGGACAATTATACTCGCATCATCAATTCTGTGGCTATCAAACTCAGTAATATCATCACTTGGCACCATTACAGGATTAGTTGGAAACTTTGCCCAAGGACCATCAGGAGAATCAGAAACAGCGATTCCTATTCTAGTTTTTGACTTCTGAAGATCTAGAGTTTTATATGGGTTGTTTACACCAGAATAAAAAAGATAATATTTATTATTAGCTACTAAAATACCAGGTGTAAAACAACCTTCATCATCCCAACTACCTTCTTCTCCTGGTGGCAGAGCTTCGCCTTTTTCTGTCCAAGTAAATCCGTCTGGTGATGTTGCATACCATGTTGCCCATCTAATATTCCTCCCTACTTTCCAATACCAAACATAATACAATGATCCTACTTTTATAATATCACTAGGGTCCCCTCTTTTAATATTATCTTCTGGGCCTAATGCTTTAATAGGGGAGTATAATGCCGTTACCGATTTCAGGTTTGATTGAGAAAAAGAATTACCTAGTCCTAAAAACAGGATACCTATAATTAGAATAATAGTTTTCATTATTAGTTATTTAAAAATTCATAAAAAAGCATTTCTTAATTTTATTTCAATTTTTTCCTGATCTCTAACAATCATCAGATTGAGACTTTCTTTAAAAGAATTTTTCTCTAAAACATCTAAGAAATTTGATATGTTTTTTACTTTTTGATCTCCAATACTAATAATAACATCTCCTTCTTTAAGTGTCGATTTTAATAACTTGCTTTTTTTATCAATTTTTAAAACAATTACACCATCTAAACTATGCGTACCAAAAGAAGATTGTTCTTCTATAGTTTCTATATTCTTGAGTGTTGCACCCGACCATTGTTTGGTTTTTGCTCCTTCTTTTACTGATGATACAATTTTTAAAGTAGGAATTTCAGGTTGTTTTGCAATTGCTTTCAACCTTGATTTTTGAACACCAAACTGATCCATCGGAAAGTTTTTTATATTATAGAAACATTCTGTTTTATTGAATTTAGCAATTTTTTATACCCATGGTTATTGTGTGGAGTTATTTTTTGCATTTTTTAATCTACCCAAAGTTTATTCATACTCATACCGAAACCAATCTATATCTATATACCCGGATTCTTCTATGTCGTTCCAGCAGTAAAAACCCAATCGATCACCTGTCCAACGTCCAAAACCCAACTCAAATTCTTTCCCGAAACTTTCAAAATGGTTGTTGTCATAGCTATACTGAAAGGACGCCACTTTACCAATATTGCTAGTTTTAAAATAAATAATCTCTTTCTCAACTGTGGGACCGACTATTTCTATCCCTTTATCATCCATAAAAAAAATGTTTCGGTTTCCCTCGTTATCCATTCTAACGCCTATAAGATGGCTAACTCCCCCAAAACGAACAAAACCGGCTCTTTGCCCTTTTTCCATTCCTGACACATCAATTTTAGCCATTCCGGTACTTGCTTTTGTACCCATCATTCGTTGACTTAATGTATTAGAAGCTCTCCAAAAAGGTATTTCATTGCGAGGTAATGAAACCAAAGTACTTGCTTTAAGTCTCATCCATCCTTTGCGTTGGGTTAATGACCAATGCGAGTTTCTAGGATTGTGGTTCCATTCCCATTGATGTCCTAATTCTGGTGTAGAAAAATCATCAGATGTTTGTATTTCTAATTTTTCGGGTGCTTTTATATTAGGCATTTTGTACCTTCTTAAAGGTTCTCCTATCCCGTCATTGTCAATATCTTTTCCAATAATTGGCCATCCATCAATCCACTCAACAGGTTGCAGGCATTGTGGCCTTCCTTCAAAAGGATCATCACTATTTTGAATTAGCTGATGATAATACCACCAAGAGCCATCAGGTGCCTGATTCAAAGAACCCTGACTACAACTGCGTACAAAATCGTTACCTCTTTCAAGTAGTACTTTTCTGTCGTATGGTCCATATATACTATTGGTTTTCGAACGCAAAGCAATTTGTTTTCTGTCTTCTTTTTGTCCATCTGATGTAGTCGACCATTCTGATAAAAAGATAAACCATTGATTATTGATTTTGTATATTTTGGATGCTTCAGCTCCAGTACCTTTATAAAAAACAGTTCCTTCATCTTCTATGTTCATTCCGTCCCAACTCATTTTAAATATGGCATTTTTAAATAGATATTTATCTTTGTCCACTTCAGTTTTGCTACGACCTATGTTTGCAACTAACCAGGCCTGTTTGTTTTCATCATCCCAAAATACACTGGGGTCATCACCAACTTTATTTGAAGAAAGCATCTTTTTTGGCGTACTCCATTTACCGTAAATATCGTCTGTAGAGCTTACGAATAATCCGTTATTGGGATCTATAACATAACAATACCAAGTACCATCATGATATGCCAAATCTCCAGCCCAGACACCACGTTTATAACCTGCCATTTTATCCCAATTGTATTTACTGCTCCAGCTGATATTAGCATATACATGGTTAATTATTTTCCAGTTTACCATATCATAAGATTCAAGAATAATCATTCCAGGAGACATGTGTTGTTTTGAAGATATCATGTAGTATTTATCTCCATAGCGTACAACATCGGAATCTGGATAATCTGAATTAAGAATAGGATTTATATAAGTTCCATCCCCTTGATCACCAAAGGAATGAGGTGTTTTTTTTTCTTGGGCTACACTGCAACCAAACACAATAACAATCAAAAAAATAATTCTAAAAATTTTCATAGTAAAATAATTTGTAACTAATCAGTCTGTAGTTTGAAGATCAAATTTAGCGATAAGCGCCAAGGCTTCCAAGACATTTAATCCGTTTTGATTGTTGTGTCTATTACAGAACGTATTATGGCAAAGTTCTTTGCTGGCTGTACTTCCTTGAATTGTCCCGATATTTTTTGTTTCACCTTGACATTTCGGATGGCACGTTCCGATGCATTATTGTCGGGTGGCACATTTTCAATAAAGAGGAATGTAAAATTATGTTGTCTTTCCCGGGGCGTCCTTTTGTAAAAGGTGTAGAGTTCTTTTTGTTTTTGGGCTGGTGGGTTGTCTAATAGAAAATCAAAGCGCTGTATAATCAAGGCTCGGTCTATATTGTATTGATTGTTTTTAAAATCGGAATTCTTCTTTAGTTTCTGGGAGTCGTATAGTAACTTTATGAAATTAGTGGCCCATTTTTGTTTGACGTAAAATTGTACCATCTGCTTCTCGTCCTTTTGCAGGTCTCCAAGTATCATTTAAATCATCAGCAACATACATTACAATACGTTGGGTTTTTAAATCGTCGTTTTCATTAACAATAAAACAAAGCTGATACTGACCGTCAATATTGCTAATCGTTGGATTGTGACGAATTAAACACACCGTCTTTGTCTGGCACAACTACACCTAAATATTTAAAAGGACCTTCTGGACTATCACTTACATAATGCCCTATTTCACAATCTTTATACCAACCATTAAAATTAGGTTGCGTTTTTGTTGACCATTGTGCGGCAAATAGGTGTGTTTTTCCATCTTTGTCTTGAACAGGTGAAGATCCCCAAACATGCATACCTTCTTGTTGAACGGCATCTCCAATATATTCAAATTTCATTTTTGAGCTTTGGTATTACAGCTAAAAAAAATAAATAATACTGTTAATAATGCTAATTGTTGTAATTTCATTTTATGATGTATTTAACCTTAAATATTTTGATTTACCTGTTTAAGATAA
>Ga0314771_100223_pt1 | contig 13196 bp, 14 predicted proteins | sample MetaGCB42018_FD_204522 | JGI IMG/M metagenome (GOLD analysis project Ga0314771, IMG submission 204522) | Cryopeg brine microbial communities from Beaufort Sea near Barrow, Alaska, United States - CB4 2018 | ecosystem: Environmental > Aquatic > Marine > Coastal | place: USA: Alaska | collected...
TCCATTTTTTATAATTTATTTTAAAATTCTAAGCATGAGAAAAATCTACTTATTAACTTGCCTTTTTGTAATTGCATAAGTTGTCAAAAAGAGGAAATTGAGTTACTCCAAGAACAAAGTAATAATCAGGAAAAACAATTACAACAACAAATTGATTTTAAGAACCTTCCCGGGTCTATTCTTCAAAATTTTAATGAGAGAAGATCAATTAAACTTAAGCCTTCTAAAAAGAATATGTCTTTTGGGGCTGTGCGTACAGATATTCCTGTTATTAAACAGATGGGCAAAGGTGGTGTGGCAAACTACACGTTTGGTTTAACCAAATCTAGCTCACAAAAAAGTTCCTCTCTTTATTTTGATAATTTTGTAGTCCAGGAGTTACAAAGCGGCAAACAAATGAAATATTTAATACACTACGAGCCAAAAGAAAACTGGTACTATAATAAGAACAGGGATCTGGCCAATTATTCCGGAAGAATAAAAATTTATAACATTCAAGCTGAACTCGTGGGCAATATGGATATTGCAAATGGAGAACTCCTTCCTGTACAACAGCAAAAAATGAATGATGAATTAGAGTGCATGTGGGACTTAGATAGCATATGGTGTATAGGAGATGTAAATGGTGGGGACACTTATAGCTGCTACTACCATTATACGGTGGAGTGCAGCAGTGGATCTTCTGGCAGTGGAAGTGGAACAAATGAAGATATCCCTTATGAATCACCTTCAGGAGGAAGTTGGGAAAATGACCCTACTGGGGGAGGTAGTGGCGATCCTGATGATACGGAAATAGATACCACTCCAATACTTGACGACAAATTTGATTATTCAATTGCGGAGTATGAGGCTATAGTTGCTACCTTTGAGGAAAATATTGATGATTCGGAACTAGCCGATTGTCTTAAAGCTATTTTGAATACATTAAAAGGTCACGATCATGGAGTTGGAAAATTCTTAATTAAATTTGCAGGGAATGACCTTGGCTATAACTGGAATGTGAGGAGCGAAACTTTAAATGGAATAAGTGCAGCCCAAACAGACCCTCCCTCCCTATATAATGGATCTTTGATAACCAAATTTGACTCAAATACGTGGAATAGAGGAACAGATTTATTCTGGGCAAAAACAATTTTGCATGAATCTGCCCACGCATATTTAAGTACATATTTTGCTAGGGAACGGCCTGAATGGATTGCAACCTATCCGCAAATGGTCGATGAATATAGTATACTTCAGGGATGGAATGCTGTTCATTATGAAGAATTCTCAAGATCTTTAATTTCAAGTATGTCAATAATTATAAAAGAATATGGACAACAAAAAGGATACGATTTAAGTGATAGTTTTTATGAAGATCTAGTTTGGGGTGGACTTAGTGAAACCAAGGCTTTCAAAGCCTTATCCTACGATGAGCGGTATAGAATATTAGATTTAATTCTTATTGAAGGAACAGGAAAAAATTTAAGTGATGAAGAGAAAAATCAAAAAGGTAGTGATGCAGGGTGTTAATATGAAAATGCTCTTATTTGTGCTAATTCAAATGATGGTACATATAGGATTGGCTCAAGAATTAAAACCAACTTATAACAAAGGTGGTTACACAATAGAGTTTAAAGAAAAAATTAAAAGCAATAAAGCGGATAGCTCAAATATATGTGGTCAAGTATTTAATGTTGCTACTAATGAAAAAATCGTTTCTGCTAAAATTGAAATACCCTGTTTAAGTACGAGCTCAAATATCGAAGGTGAATATTACCTATATCTTAAGCCATCTAACAGTACCTTTTCAAATTTCATCAAAGTAACAGCAGTAGGCTATCAAACTGTAGAGACCGATTTTTTTAAAACTGATTCTTCAGACATAGAAGTAAATTTCTATCTCAGCGAAGATGATCGTCCACTCATACAATGCGTAGAAACAATAAATAACCTAGAAAATAAAAGAAAATAACAAAACTCAAAATTATACTATTCCAATTGCAGCAGTACTTAGAGAATTAAACAATGGACAATCGTCTTTATGAAAAATATTCAAAAAGCATAAAAACATTATATTTTGAAGACCGCCTATCATTTATTTGATAGGTGATATTTTTGTTTATAGATATGAGATGTGACTATTGAGGGGAAAATATCCTTATCATAAATTCCTTTCCCTATTCTCCTTTCTCTATTTTCTGTATTCTGTATTCTGTATTCTGTATTCTAAATAATTACCTTTATCTTCTATGAAACCCAATCCGTCTCAAAAATCCTATACCGTAAAAGAAGCTACCCTAAAAATGGAAATCCAGTGTATGATCAATATAATAATATAGTTTACGAGGAATCACCATGGTTTAAGGCTAAATTTCCCAATGCAAGTGATAGAAAAAGAATTAAGGATTTATTGACGGTAGAGCTCTCAGCAAAAGATACAAATGGAAATATTAAAACACAAAAGGGGACAAATGCAGGATGTTAAAATTATTATTTTTCTCAATTTATTATTTTTCTCAATTTATTTGTGTGATGCACAAGAAATTTACGGAAAATATCAATTAATAGATGCTTCTATTTCATCGATGGAAATTGGTGTAACATATAATTTTCAACCAAATGGGGTTTTTGAAAATATTTCACATGAGCATTTAGGAGAAAAAATAATTTCTGGAGGTAATTATACAGTTAACAAAGATACTTTAATCCTTACTTATAAAAATTTAAAAAGTAATAGTAACTGTTCTAAAAATATTATAGAAAAAGAAAGGATAGATTCTTCAAATATATTGTTTGCCGATCTACAAGTATTCGATAGTAAAGGAAAGCCTCAAATCGGAGTGCACCTACTTCTTAAAACAAAGGAAAAAAATATAATATTAGGATTTTCTTCCGATAGTGAAGGGAAATTTCCTCCATTATATATTTACGACCCTTATATTAAATTTCTTGATTTATCATTTGTTGGTTATAATGACGTATCTATAAATACAGATACTCTTTTTGGGTTTGATACTGAATTTAAGATCAATTTAAACAACTCATCAGAAACTTATAGTGATCACGAAGGAACTTATAAATTTATTATAAAAAATCTCGACCCTAAAGGGATAGAATTAGTTTCCTTTCCAGGTAAGAAAGTAATCAAATTTAAAAAAATAGATTAACTTATAGTTTTAATTGATGATAGGGAAACCGTTGATGATAAAATAGATAGTGAAAGCTTAACAGGAAAAGAAAAATGCCTTAATGATCTCTTAGAGAATCAAGGGAGTTCTTTTATTTATGGATTATTAGAAAATTTTAGAGGGGATTCTGAGTTTGATATTGAGATAGAATCAAAAGATAGTTTATATAAATCTGGAGAGCCTGTAAGCGGCCTAACCTTTCCACCACAAAATGATGTGATAAATATTCAAATAAGCACGAATGCAGCTGCTTCCAGACCTGCTTTGGATGTAGTTCGAACCCTTTTACATGAATATATTCATGCTGATATGTATAGAAAATTAAATACCGAAGATCAAGTTCAAACCAATGATTTTTTAAATTTTAAGGAAACCTATGATAGTTATAAAAACGGTAATTTTAAGGCTGATTCTCAGCATGAAACCATGGCAGATTTATATATAGATGAAATGACAAAAACTTTGAAAAACTTTCACAAATATATTTTAGTAGAAGATTATAATTTTTTAACTAATAATGGCGCAATCCCAATCCCTGACAGCTTTTATGAGGGCTTAGCTTGGAGAGGTTTAACAGAGGAGGGAGAAGTAGTAGATGCTTACAATCAATTAAGTGATGAAAAGAAAACAGAACTCCAGAAGAGTTTAAGTTTTTATTATCCTTCTACAACAACTAATTGTCCAGAAAATAATTAATGATGAAACAGTATGTAATTCTTACCTTATTTTTTAGTTTTATTTTACAAACCCTTAGTTATTCTCAGGAAAACAAAAAGGATAGCCTTTATTTTAACTATGATGAAAATTATTTAAAAAAGGACTTCTTAAATGAGCCTAATTATCTTTTTGTGGAAGATTCAGGGAGTGACAGTGAATACTTTTTCTTTATAAAGAAATCGGTTTTTAAAGACTTATACCCAAAGGAGGTTCTAAACTTAAAAGAATACATTAGAGCATCAGTTTTTTATAACGAAGAAAAAAAACTAAAGCTTAATGATTATAGACTATATGAATATTTTAAGAACTATACTATTTTCTTAATCAGAAACGAAAATTGTAAAAAAGAGTATATTCTTGTCGAACCAATGATGGTTACAGAATGAGTCAATTCTGTAATTAAACACAAATTACATCTTTATCAAAAAAAATTGTTATTAAACATAAGATACTCTTTTGTTTAATAAGTTGAAATTATTCCAATTAAATAAATATATTAAACCGCCTTTCATTAATTTGGGAGGCGGTTTTTTGTTTTATAGATATTAGATTTGAGATGTTAGAATTGAGATGTCAATCCCTAAAAAATGTTAATCTGAATTGAGATTCTATTTTTCAATTTTAAAATCTTCCACAATGCATAAATTAGGTCTTTAACATTGCGCTATTAATTTCTGCCCTACCTAAAATCTAAACATCGTAAAATTACATTTTCATCAACAAAATACATAAAAAACTTATTTAATTAAAATTAAATTAGACTATTCTTTGGATTTTTAATATATATATATTGCTTAATGGATCGATTTATATTTGGTTTCTAACTATTTCCAACCGATCCATTTTTTATAATTTATTTTAAAATTCTAAGCATGAGAAAAATCTACTTATTAACTTGCCTTTTTGTAATTGCATAAGTTGTCAAAAAGAGGAAATTGAGTTACTGGATATTCCGGTGATGCTGACCCCCATTCCGGTCATACTGACCCCCCTGTTGATTTTGGTTTAAAAAGATACTTTAATGACAATATTACAGTTTTTTTCGAAGACTTTCTCCTTTTAATTCTATACGATGAGAGGTATGTACCAACCTATCTAAAATAGCATCTGCAATAGTTGCTTCTCCAATGATTTCATACCAACTTCCTATCGGTAATTGACTGGCAATAATGGTAGAGGATTGTCCGTGCCGGTCCTCTATAATTTCCATCAGGTCCATTTGCTGTTGTTTATCCAAATGAGATAACCCAAAGTCATCCAGGATAAGCAGGTTTGCTTTGGCCAGTTTCTCAAAGAACTTCAAAAAACTTCCGTCAAGCCGACTCATTTTGGTTTGCATCAATAGCTTTTGGGTATTAAAGTATAAAACCTTACTTCCCTGTGAACAGGCCTGATGTCCCAGTGCAGAAGCTAAAAAGCTTTTTCCGCACCCCGTGGATCCTGTGATAAGAACAGATTCCCCTTTAGCAAGGTAGCCTCCTGTTGCCAGCTCTGTGACTTGTGATGTATTGATCCCCCTGGAAGTGTTGAAGTTAAGTTCTTCGATGGTCGCATGGTACCTGAACCTGGCCGTTTTTGTCAGTCTTTCAAAACGCCGGTTGGTGCGGTCTTGTGCTTCCGCCTGAAGGAGTACCTCAAGGCCTTCCACAAAAGACAGTTCGTGATGTTGACGGGTTTCCATCAAGGCTTTCCAAGTGATATGCATCCCTTGTAAGCGTAGTTGTTTAAATTGATTTTCAATAGTGTTCATAGGTGTTCATGTATTTATAGTTAATTATTTATAAGATCCTGCTCCCCGTATATTCCCGTGATCCGGTAATGACTTAATAGAGGATTGCTCCATATTTTCTGTCATTTTATTTTCCAGGATTTGTTTTAAAAACCGATAGGAATAATTGTGGTTATCTAAAGCAATCGTACAGGCTTTGGTAAAAATGGGCGGATCGACTTTACTGGCCAGGTTTAAAATACCATCACAGCTCTTATAGAGCTGCTCGGGATATTTGTCTTGTTTGAACAAAGCTTCCATATAGCTGTAAAGCGTATCGGAGTATTTATAGGCCTTTTGAAGGTAATAGGTGGGGCTGCGCTGCTTATAGTGCTGATGATGGGAACACAGATGTTCCTTTTTCGTCGAGTAGCTTCCTTTTTTAAAATTCCTTGGATGCACTCCTATGAGTGCTGCCTTGCAATATATTTTAACCAGGCTCCGTGTATAGATGACCTTGACCTGCGCTCCCATATAAACATAGGGGACGCTGTAGTAATGCTTGTCCATGCCCAAATAAACATGGTTGTTCTTGGCCACTTTAAGGTCCCGATAGTATTTAAGCTCAAAAGCTTCTGCCGGTAAGCCTTGCAGGCTATGTTTTTCATCAGCTATAAACTTTTCTTCCCGGGAATACTCCTTCTGTTGCATACGGGTTTGGTTATGTGCCCTTATCTTTTCTTTGATGGCCAGGTTCAGCGAAGCCAGGTCAAAGAACTGTTGGTTGCGTAATTTGGCATATACCCGGCTATAGATGAGTTTCACCTGGTTCTCCACCAAGGCCTTGTCTTTGGGTTTTCTGGGGCGTGTGGGAGTGACGGTCGTGCCGTAATGATTGGCAAAATCTTCCAGTGCACGGTTTACATCAGGTTCGTAAGGGCTGGCCTTTATAACGGCAGATTTTAAATTATCGGGAACCAGGGTTTGTGGAACCCCACCCAAATCTTTTATACAGCAGTTCAGGGCGTGTATAAAATCTTCTGTCTTTTGGCTTCTAACGGCCATGGCAAAGCTATAATCCGAATACGGAAGACAAGCGACAAAGACCTGAACAAAAATTTCTTCCCCGGTATCCCTGTCGATATAAGAGAGTTTTTTTCCTGCATAATCAATATAAAGCTTCTCTCCGGGATGGTGTTCCAATACCATCGAAGGATTTTGGGTGCCACGGTATTGCTGAAGGTGATAACAAAATTGACTGTAACTGTAGCCATCCGGGGCACTATCGTGATATTCTTCCCATAATAACTTGCGGTTTACACCAACCCGCTTCAGTTCTTTGCTGCAATAGTCTAGGGTGTTTTTCAGGAGTTCATACCGCTCATCTTTATAGGCTGGATTTCCAGATAAAAAGATAGCCTCCAGTGCTGTATCCTCAAGGGTTAAAAGAACTTCTGTAGTGATGGTACCCAGTGAAGCCTTTGAGATATAGCCCTTAACCGTATTCTTGCTTACGGACAAGGTACGTGCGATGGTTTTTATCCCCTTGCCCTGTAAGTGCATTCTAAGTATTTGTTTTACTGCGCTCATACGTTTTGGTTTTCCTGCCATTGTTTATCTTTTGGTGTAAAAAACACCAAGTAAACCAAAATCGAATGGAAATAGCCAAGGGGGTCAGTTTGCTCCGGAATCACATCCACTAAACCCACAGAAGAGGGGTCAGTTTGCTCCGGAATAAAGTATTCCTACTTGCTATCTTTTTATATGAAGGGGGTCAGCATCCGCCGGAATGGCAGTAAATTAAGGTTCCTTTTCATGCTGCTAAATTTACTCCCCGGAGAGGGGTCAGCTTAGTCCGGTGTATCCAGTTACTCCAAGAACAAAGTAATAATCAGGAAAAACAATTACAACAACAAATTGATTTTAAGAACCTTCCTAGGTCTATTCTTCAAAATTTTAATGAGAGAAGATCAATTAAACTTAAGGCTTCTAAAAAGAATATGTCTTTTGGGGCTGTGCGTACAGATATTCCTGTTTTGAAACAAATGGGCAAAGGTGGTGTAGCAAACTACACCTTTGGTTTAACCAGATCTAACTTACAAAAAAGTTCCACTCTTTATTTTGATAATTTTGTAGTCCAGGAGTTACAAAGCGGGAAACAATTGAAATATTTAATACACTACGAGCCAGAAGAAAACTGGTACTATAATAAGAACAGGGATCTGGCCAATTATTCCGGAAGAATAAAAATTTATAACATTCAAGCTGAACTCGTGGGCAATATGAATATTGCAAATGGAGAACTCCTTCCTGTACAACAGCAAAAAATGAATGACATATTATTGTGCATGTGGGAAGTAGATAGCATATGGTGTATAGGAGATGTAAATGGTGGGGACAATTATAGCTGCTATTACCATTATACGATGGAGTGCAGCAGTGGATCTTCTGGCGGTGGAGGTAGCACATTTGAAGATATCCCTTATGAAACACCTTCAGGAGGAAGTTGGGAAAATGACCCTACTGGGGGAGGTAGTGAAAGTAGTAGTACCCCTGGTGACCCTGCTATTGACACCCAACCTCTTTTAATTGATGATAGGGAAACCGTTGATGATAAAATAGACAGTGATAGCTTAAATGAATGCCATTCAAAATTAATTGATATTTTAAAAACTGTTGAAAGTGGGATTGTGGGGCAAATGATTCAAAAATTAGCGGGGTCAAATTCTACAAACTATAACTGGAATATAGATTATAATATGCCATTAGGTTCTAATCCAAATGCTACCGCATCTACTGATCCAATTGCCTCATCAAATTCCATAGGTACTCACATTAATTTAAATAGAATTCAAAATTCAACTGATCTATCTATGGCTAGGACTTTTGTACATGAAAGTATCCATGCTTTTTTGGCGTATCAATATCGCAATGATTCTTCTTCAAGTGATTTAAACTACACAAAACTATTAAACAAATATGCAAATCAATATAACACAAATGCAAATGACACTCACCACATCTTGTATTTAAAAGAAAATCTAATTGGTCCTATTGCAGATGCATTACAACAATTTGGGGCAAAATTAGGATATAATTTATCTACTCAGTATTATGAAGATATGGCATATGGAGGTCTTTATGCATCTTCAACCACAAATACACTTTTTGAAAATTTAGTTTCAAATCAGAATGATCGAGATAGAATTAAAAATCGCCTTTCTGCTGAAACCGATAATTTAACTATAAATGGTGTATCCCCAAAGGGGGAAAAAGCTTGTAATTAAAACCTTAACTATGAAACTTATCTCAATATTAATTATAATGAATCATTTGATTTCTTGTAATTCTCAAGTCACTAATAATGAGACAAAACAAGATTCAACCAATTTCGATGAAATTATAAATTTAATTTTAAAAGATTATAAAGGAGTTAATTCGGTTGTGGTTTGTGAAGAATCATTGGATTACAATTCTACAGAAATTGTTGCTTACAAGAAATCTTTAAAACAAGCTTTAGACATTGATTTAATAGAAGAATTTCAGCAAAACTCACCCGGAAATAGTCGAAAAATCGGGAGATTTCTAAATAAAGAAGATTTGGAATATATGAGGAAGCAAATTGATCTTCCCATAAACTGGAAAAGGAAAAAATTAAATAAAAATATTGATTTTAGACTCTGTAATTTAGAAAAGGAAAAATCAAATTTCAACAATCTATATTTACAGATATCGAAACCACTGTTTAACAAAGACAAAACCTATAGTATAATTTTTGTGGCGCAAAGTCATTCTGAATATATCATAAAATTACTCCTATTTCAAAATAACAAATATGGGTGGGAAAAGGTATTAAATTTAAATATGTAGTTTACACTTACCTAAAAAATTTAATGCTTCCAATCCTATTTTGATTCGGATTCGCTGGATTCATATCCCATTAAATTTATCATCATTCCATTTTGCAGGATTATTAATAATATAATTTGAAATTGTATGATACGAATTTTCGTTGCGAATGATATGTTCGTAATAATTGCGTTGCCAAAATTTGCCCATTATTTTATTTTCCGATTTATATAATTTCAAACATCCATTTGCCACCAAGGATTTATATGCCCCAACAATATCCGAAATCGTAGGGGCCGGGCTTGCCCCTGCCCAAATTTGGGATTGAATGTTTTCCATTGGGTTTTCCGTATTTTGGTTTTCCGTATTTTGGTTTTCCGTATTTTGGTTTTCCGTATTTTGGTTTTCCGTATTTTGGTTTTCCGTATTTGGGGCAACCGAAATGGTTGCCCCTACATTTTTTAATGAAATTATTCCATGCATATGATTGGGCATTATTTGAAATACGTCTAATTCAAAATTTGGATATCGATTCAATAATTTAAACCATTCATTATTGGCGATGGTTCCATTTTCGTTTAAAACCATTTCATCGTTTTTAATTTTCCCAAATCTATGAACCTTGTTTTCACAACAAATGGTAATAAAATACAATCCATCTTGTGAATAATCATATCCTTTTAATCGGATTGACCTGCGGTTGTGGAAATGTTTAACCTTACCTTTTTGGGAATTGTAATCCATTGAAACCAGAATTTAAATTTTTGACCCTACTAATATCCAATCTTTCTAAAATTATCGTTTTCTCAACAAAATATACGATAAGTTTACTTAATTAGTATTGAGATGTGAGAATTAAGATATGAGAGAAAAATAACCTTATCTTAAATTCTTTTTTCTATTCTCTTTTTTCTATTCTCTAACCTCTTTTTTCTATATTCCATATCCTGTATTCTAAATAATTACCTTTACCTTCTATGAAATCCAATCCGTCCCAAAAATCCTATACCGTAAAAGAAGCCACCCTAAAAATGGCGCAATTTTGCGCATATAGGGACAGGTCCCACAAGGAAGTGGAGGAAAAACTGAAGGAATTGAGGATGATCCCGTTGGCTTGTGAACAAATTATAATGAAGTTGATGCAGGAGGGTTTTTTAAATGAAGAACGATTTGCGCGGAGTTTTGTGCGCGGGAAATTCAGGATAAAAAAATGGGGGCGAAACAAGATAAAACAGGAACTGAAGATCAGGGATATATCGACACCCATAATCAAACTTGCCTTTACCGAAATAGATGAGGAAATTTATTTAAGTACACTTGGCGAACTGGCAGAAAAAAAACTGAACCTCATCAACGAGGTCAATCCCATAAAGCGAAAGAAAAAACTGATCAATTACCTGTTGCAAAAAGGCTATGAACCGCAATTGATCTACGATGTAAGCAACGACCTTATTGGGTGATCTCAATATTTTTATGAGTATTCTTTATGGCCTGTTCGTTTTTATGATCAATCCATTTCTGCCCTTTAATTTTCCGCATCAAATTGTCGTAATTCCGGAATAAAATTATACTGCGCAACACCTCCAGGATCTTTATGGGAGAGGTTGGCAAAGAGCGCAAAGTCAAGGATAAACATGGAGTATCATATTTTATAAAATGCCACCATTTACTGGGAATAAACAGCGCATCGCCGTGTTTTAAGGTGACTTCATAACCCTTTGCTTTTAACAGCGCTGGAAAGTGCTTAAAATCCGGATTATCCATGTCTATTTGCTCCATGCTAACTATGGAATAAGGCACTTTGTACAAGTATTTTGTTTGGGATGGCGGATACAAGATTACTTTTTTCTCTCCCGCGAAATTGAAATGAAAATTATTTGCCAGATCCATATCGTAGTGCATCACTACTTTTGCGCCTTCACCTCCCACAAACAAAACCGGGAGTTTTTTAAAGAATCTCACGCCCAGATCGGGATATTTGAAATCATTGATCAGTTCCGGACAATTTTTCAGAAGATTAAAAAAGAACATCCGCAAATCGGTTGGGCCTTTTTTCAGGATATCTATATATTCCTTCATTTTGATCTTCATCGCCGGGCCGTGTGAATTTTGGTGACCTTTTGCCGGCTTCCCGTCATAAATTGGCACCACGACCTCCCCCACTTTTTCCCGAAAATATTCGAAATTCCATTTTTCCCGGGCGGACCAATCTGCAGTGAGATCTTCCATCACCACAGGTTTTTGGGGAACAAAATATTCATTCAAAAATTCTTCCTTAGAAATTCCCTTTACCCGTGGTATGGATTGCAGATCCAGTTTCACTCTTAGTCAGATTTTTTAACGTTCTCAAACCTAATCTTGGCGACCTTTTGCGCCTCGATATTCCTATCAATTTTATGTCCAGGTCTGGACCATTTAGGTTTTTCTCCTAAATTCTGGTATATTGAATCTTCTGCAGAAATACTTTCCGATTGCGATTTTTTCTCAAAAGCTTTTTGTGGGTTTAATCCCAGAGCCTGGAACATCTCCATATCTTCATTTACATCTGGATTTGCAGTGGTAAGCAACTTATCTCCCGCAAAAATTGAATTTGCACCGGCAAAAAAGCACATGGCCTGCCCTTCTCTGCTCATTTGCATCCTTCCCGCTGAAAGTCGCACCTGGGTTTCCGGCATTACAATACGCGTTGTGGCAACCATTCTCACCATTTCCCAGATGGAAACAGGTTTTTGTTCTTCCAGCGGCGTTCCTTCCACCGGCACCAATGCGTTAATAGGTGTGGATTCGGGCTGAGGACTCAATGTAGAAAGCGCTACCAGCATTCCTGCCCTGTCCTCTACTTGTTCACCCATTCCGATAATTCCTCCACTACAAACCGTTACATTGGTTTTTCGTACATTTTCAATGGTGTCCAACCTGTCCTGAAAACCACGGGTGGAAATAACTTCCTTATAATACTCTTCTGAAGAATCCAAATTGTGATTGTAGGCATATAATCCGGCTTCGGCAAGTCGTTGTGCCTGATTTTCCGTTATCATTCCCAACGTACAGCAAACTTCCATTTCCAGTTTGTTAATAGAGCGAACCATTTCCAAAACCGAATCAAACTCCTCGCCGTCTTTTACGTTTCTCCAGGCCGCACCCATACAAACCCTTGAACTTCCCGCCTCTTTTGCGCGCAATGCCTGGGCTTTTACCTGGTTTACACTCATCAGGTCATTGCCTTCGATATCTGTGTGGTAACGCGCCGCCTGTGGGCAATACCCGCAATCCTCAGAACAGCCCCCTGTTTTGATGGATATCAGGGTTGAAACCTGAACCGTATTGGGATCATGGTTTTCCCGATGGACCGTAGCTGCCTCGTAAAGCAATTCCATTAAGGGTTTATTGTAAATTTCAAGGATCTCTTCTTTGGTCCAGTTGTGTCTAATTGTCATGAAAAAATGATTTGGTTCCAAAAATAGCTAAAACTGAGCATTCCTGAATGTTTGAATTAAATATTTTTGAGCTCTCTTCGGTTTTTTTTGAATGAGGGCATGGATTTAAACTAAGCTTTACTCACCAATATGGAAACTGCATTTCCTCCAAACCCTACGGCATTTACCAAAATATTCCTGAGTTTTCCGGGGGCTTTACTGATCCTGGAGAACGGAACCGATATAAATTCCTGATGTTCCAGCATCAAAACCGCCAGCTGCAAACTTAAAATTCCAGATGCTCCGAAGGTATGTCCTATCTTCCATTTATTTGAG
>Ga0314771_100226_pt1 | contig 12948 bp, 5 predicted proteins | sample MetaGCB42018_FD_204522 | JGI IMG/M metagenome (GOLD analysis project Ga0314771, IMG submission 204522) | Cryopeg brine microbial communities from Beaufort Sea near Barrow, Alaska, United States - CB4 2018 | ecosystem: Environmental > Aquatic > Marine > Coastal | place: USA: Alaska | collected...
AATGGTTAAATGGTTAAATGGTGCAAGTGGCATAGCATGAGCCAGATCAGTCACTATATTAGTAGAGTAGTTAAATAATAGCCACGTGCTATAAGTGTCGTTACCGCTAATACTTGGCGGCAACTATCGTCAGTAACTTTATAGCTTTAATAAATTTGTGCCGCCTGAGGCGAGAGGAAGTAAGTAATCATGAGACGTCAGCCTTCAACTCTAGCGCGCAACTTGCCCAGCAACTATTTTGCTCGTACTGCACTGTTTACCGCCCTTGCCAGCAGCTTAGTTGGGTTTGGTATGTCACCCGCGATAGCTGCTGATGCCAGTAGCAATGTGAATAGTAATGTCAATAATAGCGCTAATGACAATACTATTGATAGCTCGGAACAGTCTGACTCAGAGGCTCAGCTCGATTCTGCCTTAGACGCGTTACACCTAAAAAAGGCTGTAGATCAAGGTATCATTGATCAATCGGTGTTAGACGATTATAGCGAGCAAAATCTAGGTATCAAGCCTCAAAACAAACCAAAAATCCAACCAAGTACTAACAATAGCTCCATTAGTTTGAATAGCTCAATTAGTTTGGACAGCTCAGATCGTTCAACCAATGCTCAGCCGACTGTCTCCAATGAGGATTTGCAGCAGCAAGCCGCTAGTGTACAGCAGCAGGGTTACCAAATGATGACCCCTGAGCAAATTGAGCGCGAGCTTTCTGCCCTGAATGTCCAAGATGATGAGAGTTATACTGGTAATACCACGACTAATGGCTTTGACGCCCCTGTGGCCACTTTAGACAGTCGCACAGCGCCTATCGGACTAGACGTGGACTTAGATGCAACCAGTCTGCCAGCGCCTACAAACCTTGATACGTTGGGCCGAGGTGATACTGCTGCCGAACGGGCAGAGATCGCCGAAATTATGGCGCGTCCCATCACTGTCAGTGACTCTGTTAGCAGCGGGCGCGTCGCGGCAGGTGCTGATATTACTGAGCAAAATCAGCCAGTGCAAGCCCTCGCTCAACAAGAACTTAATCCTACTACAGGTGGGGATGACCGTCGTACTGATAGCGAGATAGTTGCTACTGCCAATAACGCATCTGACACACTAGATGACGACGACACGCAGCCCGCGATTATCAATCCCGACGACTACTTACCTGACTATGAATCTGAAACGCAAGCAGTCAATCAAAGCATTGAGCAGACCAGCAAACCAAAACCTCTGGCTCGCAATAATGGCAGTATCGTTAAACGCTTATACAATCGCTTGTTTAACGGTGGTGCTATGGCATTGCCGAACATAGAAACAACGGTTTATTTGGAACAAGCCGCCGCTGATAATGGGGTTAACGCTCAGCCAACATTGATTGAAGCGGACGATAAGGTTCAACCGATTAATAATATTAAAGCGGCACTTGATGATACCAATGTCCAATCTATCGTCGACTTTACCGCGGCTCTACCGCGTCTGCGCCAAACCGCATTGGATGCGGCTCGTGCCGTTGGTTATTATGATGTCACTTTGCGTATCCGCCAACCAACGGCCGACACTATCGATGTTATCATCGAAAATCTTGGCGAACCTGTGCGCGTGGATAGCCGTACGGTAGATATTCGCGGTGAAGGTATCGAGCAAGAAGAGTTTAAAGTCCTTGAGGAAAGCCTACTGCCGCAAGAAGGCGATATCTTTAACCACCGAGTCTACAAGAACAGCAAAGCAGCGCTTGAATCACTGAGTAACACTTATGGTTATTTCGATAATTATTGGCTGAATAAATCAGTCGATGTTATCTTGCCCGATAATACTGCCGATGTGTCACTGGTTTATAATACTGGCGACCGTTATGAGTTCGATGATGTGGTGTTCTTTACTTACGATGAAGCGTCTGGCACCCTGACTCGAGATCCTGAAAAGCTACCAGTCGAGCTGTCCTTGTTACGGCAGTTATTTGATTTTAAATCGGGCGATCCTTTTTATCGTCCTGCGATTACTAAGTTTAGTAATGACTTATCTGCGACCCGTTACTTCAATACCGTCAATGTTGAGTCGATTTTACCGCCCGATGAGCGCAGCGAAAGCAGCACCTTAGCCTTTGATAATAGGCCAGCCAATCCTGATGATGATGTAATAGATAACGATGTCAACGATGCGGATGACAACGACAATGTGACTGCTACCATCGAAAATAATACTGTTGACTCAGCGAACGTTGATCGTCAAGACAATACTAATAGTGATAGCGCTAATAATAGTAATGGCGAACTCAATGCCAGTAACAGTGGTGCGACCGTCGCTGAAGAAGATGTGGCTCCTATCGAATTTGAAGTCGATCAAGAAACTCAAGATAAGTTGCTGGCTATCAAACAAAAAGCCAATCGTCTAAGTCGTTTGCCAAACGATCGAGTCTTGGACGAAAAAGATCAAAAGACAGACAGTATTTTAGGTAAGATTAGTGATTCTATCAGTAGTGTCGCCGAAAAAATCTTCCCTGAAGAAGAAGGTATTCTCGCTGATGAAAACTTTGTACCACCAACACTTGCAGGGCGTATCACTCCCCAGCAAGTACAAGAAAGCAAAAAAGTCCCCTTGTATGTGTTTGTCTCTGCCAATAAACCGCGTGATGCGCAAGTAGGTATTGGTTATGGTACTGATACGGGCGTACGTGCGACCGCTAAAATAGACTATAACCTCCTCAATCGTAAAGGCTATCAAGCAGGTGCAGAAGCAGAAGTATCTCGGATTAATAAAAACATTACGGTTTATGCCAGCCGGCCATGGAAGCATCCACTAAACGACACGCTGAATTCGCGTCTCACTTACGAAGAAGAAGTTATCGATCAAGGTGAAGGTAATTTTGATCTGTCCACCAAAACGCTAAAAGCCGCATTGGCGCGTAATATCCGTAGCGAAAGCGGTTGGAATCGCAGTTACTCTATGAGCTACCGTTTAGATGAGCTCGAAACTGGTGTCGACGATGCCAATTTGGATGATCTACCGATACGTTTTACGTCCTCTAGTCCCAAACAAAGGGCCTTGTTGTTCGGCTATGGCGTAAATAAAACAGACGTTGACAGTGCAGTCAATCCGACTAGTGGTATTCGCCAGTATTATTCTATTGAGGTCGGGGCGGACAAGGCGCTTAGCGATACAGATCTTGCAATAGTTCGGGCTGGTGTCAGTGGTATTTATAGCTTTGGTGAGTCCAACAAACACCAAGTGCTTGGCGGTGTCAATGCAGGCTACATTTGGGCAGATGATTTTTATGATGTGCCTTATAAGCTACGTTTCTTTGCTGGCGGCGATCAAAGCATTCGCGGTTATGACTACGAGAGTTTATCACCACTAGAAAACGGCTATTTAACCGGTGGACAAATACTGGCAGTCGGTAGCGCTGAGTACAACTATGAGTTTAGACCTGGGTTTCGCGGTGCACTCTTCACCGATGTGGGTAATGCTTATGACAAAGATTTCGATACCGAGACTAAGGTTGGCGTAGGAGTCGGCATTCGCTGGGCGTCGCCAGTAGGCGTTGTGCGTGTCGATGTGGCCGCTGGTGTCACAGAGGAGAGCATTCCAATTAGATTGCATTTCTTTATCGGTTCACCTTTATAACTAAATAACTAAATAACTAAATAACTAAATAACTAAATAACTAAATAACTAAATAATAAGCTCAATAGTCTATATTTATGCATTGTGTCCGATTATTATAAAAATCTATCAGCCCCATTAATCCTATTGATTGCGGGTTGATACCGAACCTCTTTTAACCCAGTTGAGTGTCATATTGAACAATCATACCCCGCCTACGCCTGATTCATCGGATGAAGATCCGGCCCAAAGAGATGCGCGTGCAGTACGTCGTTGGTATCCCGTATCCTTTGTGCTCAAATTACTGGTACTGACTCTCATCGTGCTGGCGATTATGTTTGCGGTATTTTTCTATATGGCTGGCACCAATTCAGGTACTAAGTTTATCTTAGAAAAGATCAGCGCTGAGACTGGTATTGAGTTCAAATATGGTAGCGGTAACTTGCGCGACGGTATTTGGGTTACTGACATCGATATCGAGGCAACCGAAGATCTAGAAATACTAGTCGATAAGGCGTATGTAAAAATTGGCTGGCGTGCCGTTTTTGCTAAAGAAGTTCATCTGAGTGATGCGAACATTCAGCGTATTGACATTATTAATAAAAAGCCCCCAACGGGCGAACCATTTGATTACAAAACCCTCAAGCTGCCCGTTAATTTGCGCTTTGATCAAGCAAAAGTAAAAACTATCGTCTATAAGCAAGTCACTAAAGAGCCCGTTATTATTCATGATATTGCCGCACGTGATTTAACATGGGTAGGCAGTCAAGTCACGGTAGGTCGTGGTGATTTGCGCTATGCTGATATTGTCAAAATTAGCGCTTTGCAAGGCAATATAGATTTTCAAGGTGATTATCCGTTAGATCTTAGCGCTATCGCTGAAGTCAGTGCTCTAGAAAAAGCATATGTCGATCCGCTCAATATCACCGCAACTGGTAGCTTAAAACGCACAGTAGGTGAGGTGCGCAGTCGCTATAATGACAGTGATGTGCGTGGTGACTTTTTGGTTCAAGGCTTGGATAAAGGCTCGCCATTTCAGGCCAAGCTACAGTGGGATGATATTCTTATTCCTTATGCCGAAGATCAGAGCATTCGACTAAAAAGTGGGATGGCTACCGCAGAAGGTGTCATCTCTGAGATACGTTTACGTATCAACACCGAACTCACTGCCAAAGATATCCCTTCAGGTCATTATCAAGGGCGTGCCGTGATTGCCAATAGCCAATTGCGTATCGATCGCTTAGATGCTGATGTCCCTGCTGGACGCTTACTCTTACAAGGTATCTTAGACTGGCAAGATGGTTTTGATGCCAAATTACGAGCTGCTGGCAGTAACTTTGATATCCGCCGTGCCATTCCTAGCAAATTTTCTGATTTTAAAGCCTATGCTCCGCAAAAGCTTGATGGTCGACTCTCCTTGCATTATCAACAACAAAACAGCACCGGTAATTTAGAAGTCGATGCTGATCTGCGTCAGCGTGATGGCGAGCATGTCAATGCAAATATCGTCCGTGGCAAAACGTCAGCGAAGTCCACACAAGCGGCACCTTTATATATTGATGCTAATTGGCAAAACCTTGTACGTCGTGATGTCCCCAATATTGGCAATATTGACAGTCCACGTGGACAAGCGACTGTCATCGTTCGCGGTTCTCGTCTCTCTATCAATGCCAATGCGTTTATCAACGAGCTAAATGCAGCGCCCAAAGGTAACTACGACGTGCGTGTTCGTAAAGCGGGCAACGTTGTAGATATCAATCGTTTGGACTATAAAGGTATCGTCGGCGACTTAACGGGCAGCGGTCAGATTCAGCTGGCAACCAAACAGCGTCCGCTTACTTGGCAAATCGATGCTCGAACCAGTGGTTTGTTGCCCAAACAGTATCGTAGTGACCTACCACTTGAACGCATCACTGGACGTATCAGCGCGCGCGGTCGTATGCTTAATATCAGCAAAAATCGTATCAAAGGCCAGCGCCATATTATTAGTTTTAATAATACTGATTTGCAGGCGCAACTGGATGCTTCGCAGGACGGTCGTGCTATTGGTATTATCGGCAGCGGTGATGCCAGCGTAGACCTCATTGATGGGGCGTTATCAGTGTTTGACGCGCGTTTTGATGGACAGGTCGATACGGCTGATGTCCCTAACGGCCGTTTATCCATTGATGCGGCAGGCACGCCTAAAATGATCAGTTTCCGCAAATTAAACTATGCGGGCGAAGCAGGTTCTGTACAGGCAAAAGGCGCGATTGATTTACGTGACAATATTGGCTGGAACGTCACAGGGCGCTTTGATAAGTTCAACTTGGGTTACTTCTTACCAAACAATCCGGCGATTCTGACTGGTGACTTGATTACCAGCGGACAGTGGCAACCTGCTGCCAAAAACAACCCTAACGTAAAAGGTAAATTGCAGCGTTTCGCCATAGATTTTGAGGGTATATTAGATGCTGAGCAGTTGCCAGCTGGTAGATTAACCATCGATGCCAGTGGTGATGATCAGGTAATTCGTATCAAGCGCTTCCGGCATGTGGGCGCGGCAGGCAGTATTGATGCCAAAGGAACGGTTGATGTGCGTCAAGGTATTGCTTGGGACATCAGTGCGGTTATGGATCGCTTTAATCTAGGCTATTTCCTTAAGGACACGCCAAGTGTTATCACTGGTTCACTAAATACTGATGGAAGCTGGACGAAAACGCAGCAAACTATTAATTTAAAGCAGCTCAATTTAAATGGCATATTAAAAGGCCAAGCTTTGAGTGCCAAAGGTAGCTTAGCCGCTAAGCTACATTTACCTGAAGACTTAGCAGGTTACTTTAAGCGTTTGCAAACGCAAGATGCCGAAGCTCAATATAAGCAAGTAAATGCCTTAATCGAGAGCTTAAATGCCAATAATTTAGTGATACGTTGGGGCGATAATTATCTGACCGCGAATGGCAATGCCAAACAGCTACAGACAAAAATTAATATCACCAGTCTCGATCAGCTGTCAGACAAGCTTACGGGTAAAGTCACGGGCGGTGCCACCTTATCGCAGCCAGCAGGGCAAGCGCTTCCGACCATCTATATCGATTTAGTGGGTGAGCGCATCGCGCTGCCTGGATTCATTCTGCGCCAAGGTCGTATTCGTGGCAAGCTGGTTAACTTGGCAAACAGTCCGAGCCAGCTGATCATTAGCGCTGAAGGCTTAGATGCGGCCGGACAAACCTTTAAAAGCGTTAATGCTTCCTTTAATGGTACCGAGCAAGCGCACGTCGTCAATATTGAAGTGGCCAATGAGCAGCTTGATATTTCTGCACGGCTTAAAGGCGGCTTTGATCGTCAGCAGCTTCGCTGGTCAGGTGTCATAGGCAAAGGTCGCGTTAAGTCCCAGTATGCGACGCTAAACCAGTTACAACCGGCACAATTAATTGTTAACCTACCGCAAACTAATAGTGGCGGAGCAAATGATCTTAAAGTGCAACTTGCCGCACATTGTTGGCAAGCGGCAGATCAAACTGGCAAGTTGTGCTTACGCGAAAATTTAGTTGCCTCAGCAGCTAGTGGTCAGGTTGACTTGGCTCTACAGAAATTAGATACGTCGCTGTTTTCAGCATTTTTACCCAAAGATATAGATTGGCATGGCAAAATCAATGGTAAGGCCATTGTCGGTTGGCAACGTGGTCAGCCGCCGACTATTAATACAACTTTGTATTCAGACAACGGAAAAATTGGTTTAATCCAAGATGGTGCTGCTGCTCCCGTGAGCCTGACGTATGAGCGTGTGTCACTCATTGCTCTATCTGTTCCTGAAGGTATAAAGCTGCGTACAGATATTAATACAGGCCACGGTGCTCGTGGCTATGCTGAGGTTATCGTTGACCCTTATAAGACACCAAAACCAATCTCAGGAGCGCTAGTGCTCAATGAGCTTGATTTGGCCATATTTAAGCCTTTCTTACCAGGTATGCGAGTACTCGAAGGTAATATTACGATGGCAGGCGGCCTTGGTGGTACGCTTGATAAGCCGCAGTTTTATGGTGATGTCAAATTAGCCGATGGCCGTATTGCGATGCTTGATTTACCGGTTAACTTAACAAAATTAAATGCTGAGGCCAAGATTCGTGGCACACAAGCGACTGTAGATGGAACGTTTAATAGTGGTACAGGTACAGGCACATTGACTGGTACCGTTGACTGGCAGCAAAAACTGCAAGCCAAACTAAGTATCGTAGGCGAGAGACTGGTATTAACGCAGCCGCCATTGTTATTGGCTGAGATCAATCCAGACATCGATATCATCGTGCGTCCAGGTGATCGATATGTCAATATTAAAGGAGCCATTAGTGTCCCATCAGCGACTATTCGTCCGCCTGAAGCCAGTGAAGATATTATTACCCAGACTGAAGATGCGGTAGTGCTCGATCGGCGCTTGATTGGCAATATCGATGAGGTTTTAGCTATCTCAAAACCTTGGTCGATCAACGCAGATATCGGTATCGATTTGGGTGACGATATCAACTTCCGCGGTTTTGGCGCCGTTATTCCTCTTGCCGGTGCCCTGAATATTACCCAAAGTGGTCAAGGTGTGATGCGCGCTAAAGGTGTGGTGCAGGTGTCTCGTCGTACCAGTATTGATGCCTTCGGACAGAATCTAGAGCTTAACTACGGTCAAGTACGTTTCAATGGTGACGTAATGAAACCAAACGTAAGCATCGAGGCGGTCAAAATTATTGATGGCAATATCGTAGGAGTTCGAGTTAAAGGCAGTACGGAAAGCCCAAATATTACCGTCTTTAATAATGCTGGATTGACCCAGCAGCAAGCTATGAACGCATTAGTAACTGGTCGTATTGACAATGGTAGCGCGACTCAAATTAGTGAGCAAGGCTTCAAATCACAGGTGACCAATAATTTGGCTGCCGCTGGGCTTAATTTTGGCTTAAGTGGTACACGCAATATAACCAATCAAATAGGCCAAGCTTTTGGTCTACAGAGCTTAACTGTGGATGCATCAGGCAACAGCGAAGACACCAATGTCAATGTCACTGGCTACGTTTCGCCTGATTTATATATCCGTTATGGGGTAGGTGTCTTTAACGCCCAAAACAGCCTCTCTATTCGTTATCAGTTGACCCGCCGTGTTTATGTCGAAGCGACCTCTGCTGTGGAAAATGTGGTTGATGTGGTTTACAGTTGGCAATTTTAGCGACGAATAGTTTGGGCGTTGATATTATCATCAGTTCATTCAGAGCCATCGATTAATATGGCAAATACCATCCAACAAAAAACGCCTTCGATAAGGCGTTTTTTTGTCACTGTGAGATGTTCTAGTGCTATATAAGCTATTTGGTCAAAATTAAGCGATTATTACGGGTTAGGCGTAAGCGATATTCTTCGCCTTCATGCTCAATACGAACTTCTTTAGTTAGGGCAAATAGATGCTGTGATTGCAAAGTAGGTAAACGATTTTCACGGCAATTCAGGTAACGAGAGATAACCATGCTCATAATAAATTCCTTTTGGCTTTTTGTTAAATAGATAAGTGGCTGGATTTTTGGATAATCATCGACGTAAACGGTGCTAAGCTAAACGGAGTATATACCGGAGAAGCCGAACTAACGATAATGATTATCATTTATATTATAGTGTTTTACAAGCCAATTGGTAAAATAAATCGCAGTTATTAAGTAAACTTATGTAACTCTATTCTAGAGTCTCTATTTAATTGTCCGCTCTCATAAATATATTTTGCGAAAATCAATAACGTAAGATGCCATTAATGCAGTAAGAAACTATTATCTAAAAATAAATCACTTAAGAAGCAACCGCGTAAAAAGTAACCCCTTAGGAAGCAGTAATGTTAAATAAGATAGAAGAAAAGCAAGCCAGTACTAATGACAGCGAAGTTGTTAATAGAGTAGGAGTAGGCGTTGATAAAGTAGTTAACAATAAAGTCGTTAGTAATAAGGTTATCGTCAATGTCGCAGTAGCGGTAATACATTATAAAGAACAGTATTTGCTTGGGTTTCGCAACGCGAGCCAGCATCAGGGCAACCGCTATGAGTTTGTAGGCGGTAAGATAGACAGTCATGAAACAGCAATAGCGGCATTAATACGTGAGGTTGGCGAAGAGACCGGCATTGATATTCAGGGCAATTTTCTCGTAAAGCTCGGCCGCTTGCACCACGATTACGGTGATAAGAAAGTATGCCTACAGGTATATAAGGTTGCGCTGACAGCAGAGCAATATCAGCAGCATCAACACTGCGATTATGGATTAGAGGGTCAAGCATTAACGTGGGTAGCCAAAAACCAATTGTTGGCAGGGGATTATCCGTTACCCGCTGCTAATCAGACTATTTTAACATGGCTACAGTTACCCGCGCAGATAACGATTACTTATCCACTAACACAGTTTAGCGAATGTAATGATATCAGCACGGCATGGATTGCCTATCACCAACAGCATATCTCTAAAAATGCATGGGTATATATACGACCTAAAGTGTTAGATATAGAGGATAAAATAGTAAAGGTAGAGAAAATTACTGATGCGGAACTTGCCACTCAGTTGATGTGTTTGCGACCTGATATTTATAGTGTATTGGCTTATGCCAGTGTCCATCAACTTTTAACAAAGTCTGAAAGACCAGAGCATTCGCTGCCCGCTGAAATAAGTGGCCAAGTTGCAGCGCTTCATTTAACGCATTATGAATTGATGCAATGGTTCGACAACTTCAAAAAGAATGATTCTAGAGAAAGTTCTTCTGAAGACCGGACTTCTCAAGACCAAGCCAAAGGTAGCCAATTTGCTTCCTTAGACCTTTCACTATCAGGTTTACCACCAATAGATTTACCATTAATAGTAAGCTGCCATGATGCAGACAGTATTCAGGCCGCCAATCAACTTGCCACGACACGCTTGCAATATCAACAATCGCCCGTTATGGGTATCTTCTTATCGCCAGTGCTGGCAACCCAATCCCATCCTGATAGCGAACCACTTGGCTGGAAAGAGTGGGCAGCATTGGCGCAATTGGCTGACATGCCGGTTATTGGTTTGGGTGGTTTATCACCGCTGCTGGCTGAACAGGCAGCGCAGTATGGTGCTATGAGCATCGCTGGTATTCGACATTTTTTACAGCATTAAAGGTTAATTTCATAAAGCTAAACCGTAATTTTACAGAGCCAGATATTAACTCTACAGAGGCAAAATTTAAATTAATTATCAACGGATCTATTTTATTCTGCATTAACTGTGGAAATAAAAGACAACATAACCGACCAGTATAAATAATTGTTTTTCAACATATTTTACAGGTGAGTAACTATATAACTAATATATGAAATAGACACAGAATCACTTACAAACCGTAGCCTTTTCATACATTGCTGCACTGTTTTAATAGTAGCGCTGCCTCTAATATAAGATATGAAATTAAAGAGTGACTGAATTATCAATAACTCATTATGGCTTATTGACCCAGTTGAGTCTCCCTTGTTGAACCAATCAAATTCAATGATCAATATAATTATTAATGGTACTACTATGAAAACCAACAAGTTACCTCAGTCAGCATGGTCTGACTCACAGGCAGCCGGTTCTCAATCGCAGCAAACCAGCTATTCAAATCCTCGCTATCTAAGCCGCGACAAAATGAAACAGACCGGTAGCGCCAGCAATGACGCCAGTTATGACGATAAAGACTCATATCACCTACATGATGAAGAATCGTATTATAGGCCAGATGGGCCGTCTTCAAGAGAGACCTGGTTTGCATACAAGCGTTTCGACAACGGCCTGATAAAGGCAAAAGAGTCTGCTATGACCAAAGGCACCCAGACAACTATAAACAATAAGGATATCGAAAAGCCTAAGGATATCGAAAAGAACCAAGGTATCGAAAAGCCTAGTATTGCTTGTGGCTACAAAAAAAAGGCTAAAGCTACTGACATAGCGCCATCTATGAAGCAACCTATGGCGCACTCGTCAGACAATCAGGTTGATAAGTTACAGAGTAATGTAAAGAAAAATAACTCTGGGCTAGATAACTTTCAACAAGGTAGCTGTAATCAAGGCAGTGTTAATCAGGATATAAAGAACTTATCATCAACGAAGATTACACTTAGTAATGATAAAATAGGCACTGATAAAACGGGTATTGAGAAATCGGTTACTGAAATACCTGAGCGAGTATTTATGAATGGATTGATCAAACATACCGTAATTGCCTTAGCAATTATCATACCTTTGGCAGCGTTTTCAGCTTATGCGGCACCAATGAGTGTTCCCAATACCACAACGAGTAACGCAACAACCGACAAGACCAGTACTGAGACAATGGCGATTAAACCTGCATCAATTATTCATAAGTCTGCGAACACACCAACGACCGTAGACAGCGTTGATCTTGAGCAATATGCAGGCACTTGGTACGAAATAGGGCGTTTGCCGATGTACTTTCAACGTAATTGTGCCAGTGATGTGACTGCTACTTATACTGGCAAAACTGACAGCTCAGGCATTACTGTACTGAATAAGTGTATCGGTGAAGATGGCACAAGCATTACTGCTGAAGGATTGGCAAAGCCCGTTGATAAAACTGGCAGCAAATTAAAAGTCACCTTTTTGCCGTCATGGATTCGTTGGTTACCGGTAGGACGCGCGGACTATTGGGTGCTGGCTCGTGATGCGGACTACCAAACGGCCTTAGTGGGTACGCCAGATAAAGACTATCTATGGTTGTTAGCTCGCTCGCCTAACATCACTCAGCAGACTTATGCCAAATATCGTGAAATTGCTCAGCAACAAGGCTATGATCTAAAAGAGTTTAAGCTGACCACGCAAAGCAATCAAACCGTTAACCTGATTCCTTAGTAGTAGTTCCTTAATAACGAGCTCCTTAATAGTGAGTTCTTTAACTGGTTTATTAACAGAAAGCACTTTAATAGGTGGTGTCATAAGGAGTTACAGTGATAAGAAACTATTCAGCAGATTAAAAAGACAGTTTAGTACGCTGTTTTTTTCTTTTATTTTTTCAAAGAAGGGGTTAGTAATCTAAAAAAACACTTCTATAGGATTATTTTTATGATGGTATAACTGTCGCTAATAATGGTTATCACTGGCAAAATAAGGCGTTTTGAGCTAAAATACAGACGATTTAAAAGCACTAACGCTAATAATTATTTGTATTTATCGCTTTATAATAGCGAATACCCCCAGTTTCTTCTTAGTTCTATCGTATTTCACAAGTTATCGTTTTATTGACCTGTTTTTATTACTATTAAATTCTACTGACCATAAGGATATTCCTCGTGAGCCAAGCTGATACCTTACGCCAATTGCATCAAGACCACCTAAGCAGCTACAACAATCAA
>Ga0314771_100228_pt1 | contig 12897 bp, 10 predicted proteins | sample MetaGCB42018_FD_204522 | JGI IMG/M metagenome (GOLD analysis project Ga0314771, IMG submission 204522) | Cryopeg brine microbial communities from Beaufort Sea near Barrow, Alaska, United States - CB4 2018 | ecosystem: Environmental > Aquatic > Marine > Coastal | place: USA: Alaska | collected...
AGATGTCATTCGAGCGAACTCCGTTGGTGTCAGACACCGGTTGTTGATCACTGGGCAATCCCTCAACGACCAACAGTTGATAGCGAAAATTTTCCATAACCTTTCGAGCGGACGGTAATAAATCAGCCACTTTGTCGTTAGACCATTTTCGGGGCACCGCAATATAAAAGTTTTGAAATTCACGTGTGCCGGGCAATTTATCCAAACCGTTTTCTGTAACTTCCAGAGCCGTTCCACCTGAGTAAAATCTGGCTGAAAATGGCAGGTCATTCAGATAGATCAGCGGGCTGTCATTGGCTTCCTTGATTTCCTGATAATAGCTTACCAGTTTCTTTTCTGTTTTGAGCGGCGTCCAGCCCAAGACCGCAGCACCCACAAATACGGTCAGTAATACAGGCACAAGCGCCACCAAGCCACCACGCACTGAAGATAACCAGAAAGGTTTACATTCTGACACCCAGCGGCCGATCAAAATGGCGGTAAATGGCAACGAAGGCAGGATGTAAGTCCAGAGCGTATTACCTGCGAGCGTGAAAAACAGCATCGGTGCCAGTGCGCTTACCAGCAAAAAGCTAACGCCCGGGTTCGACAGTGTCCTGCTTACGATGCCGTGTCTTTTACCCCTGAACCACGCCAGGGCCAAACTCAGCAACGCGACTATGCCCCAGGGGAACGAAGCCCACAACCAGAACATCCAGATCATGCCTTTTGGCTGATTATGGGCGCTGCCGTAAAGGTCACCCGCCCACCCCGGATCCAGAAACCGGCGGATATGTTCCCCAATGATAAAGTAATCCAGAAATCCGGGCGTCTTCAACTCAGCCAGTATATACCACGGGCAGACCAGCACGGCCGTCATCAGTGTTCCTCGGAACCAGGGCAGCCGCCTCAGATTGTTGGCGGCTTCGCGCCAAGAGAGCAGTAACCACAGCACGATGGGAATTCCGATCAGCACCACGGCCAAAGGCCCCTTGGACAGCAGCCCGATCACCAAGCCAACAAAGAAAAGCCAACGCCACCGACCGCTCTCCCCCATCATCACCAAACAGAAACTGACTAATGTGAGGGTTGTACCCAGGGCTAGAAAGGCGTCTGTCATCACCGCGCCGGCGCTGATGTAAGTCAGGGCCATGGTGGCAAAGACCAGGCTACTCCATTGAGCCACCTGAACACTCCAAAGTTGCCGCGCCAGTCGCCAGACCAGACAGACCATGGCAAGCGTTGCCAGCCAGGAAGGGAAACGCAGCGAAAACTCTGACACACCAAACACCTTGATGGCCGCCGCCTGGGCCCAGAATGACAAAGGCGGCTTACCCCAAAAAGGAACGCCGGGCTCAAACCAGGGTGTAATCCAGTCACCGGTTTCAGCCATCAGGCGGGCAATTTCCGCGTACCGGGGTTCGGTGGTATCAGCAAAGGGAAACAGCGCCATGCCAATGAAACGACTGACCATTATTGCAGCCAGTATCAGCAGCCAGACGTTAAACCGCTTTGACATGTCGCCTCTCCGTCATTTTTTGGCTAGCCTGCTGGCGCATACTATCTCGGCTTTCAATGACTTCCTCGGTCAGATAAATCGGCCGCTGCTTCGATTCCATATAAGTCTTGCCAACGTATTCACCCACGATGCCGACACTCATCAGCTGCATGCCACCCAAAAAGCTGATAATGGCCACAAGCGAGGGATAACCGCTGGTCGCATCGCCCAGCATGATGGCTTTTACCACAATCCACACCCCGAATATCGCACCCAAACTGGCGGCAATGAGCCCGATCACGGTTGCCCAGCGCAAGGGTGAAATAGAAAACGAGGTCAGCCCTTCAAGAGCCAAGCCTACTAGCCCGGGGTAATCCCACTTCGTCTCCCCGGCCACTCGCGGTTCACGGTCGTACTGGATGACCTGAGTGGGCATGCCAATCCAGGCAAACAACCCTTTCATATAACGATTGCGCTCCGTCAGCGCCAACAGAGCGCTAACGGCTTTGCGGCTCATCAACCGGAAATCGCCGGTATCCACCGGAATATTGGTCCGACTGGTCCGGTTCAGTAGCCGATAAAAGAAGTGCGCGCTCCAGCGTTTGAACGCAGTTTCGCCCGCCCGCGAACGACGCTGCATAAGAACCACATCAACCCCGGACTGCCAGCACTCGACCATAGCCGGGATCTGCTCGGGTGGATCTTGCAGATCAGCGTCCAACACGATCACTGCATCGCCCCGGGCGTGCTCCAGCCCCGCCGTCATCGCAGCTTCTTTACCAAAATTGCGGCTCAGTTTGATCAAACGTACGCCCGGCGTTCGGTCGATAACACTGCGGATGTACTGGGCACTGCCATCGTCACTGCCATCATCAACCAGCACAACTTCCCAGTGCAGGTCCAGTGTGGCAAGCACTGTTAAAACCCGGTCAAAGAAGATGGGCAGCATCGGGCGTTCGTTGAAGAGTGGTACCACCAGCGATAGCAGCTGCTTATCACGCGAAACATCAAATGGTAAAACAGGGAATTCAACGCGTTTGTTCATGGAAAACCAGCCTTTGGTAGACGATGTAATTCAGTGCAGCAACAAGAGCTGTTGCCACGACTTGTGACAGCGGTACGGAAAGTGTCAGAACGTTATGGAGCAGGAAGAAAAAGACGAGATTGGACAGCCAGGCAACAAAGCAAGAGCCGATATAGCGCCAGAGCGTTACCCTATGGGGACCGGCATTGCGAAATGCCAGGCGGCGTTGAAGGCCATAGTTGAGCACGGCGCCAGACACGCTTCCGCTTGCGGTTGCCAGTGTTGGCTCAAGGCCTGCGCCGATTAGCGCTGCCATCACAACCCAGTGGAACAGCGTGGCCAGGCCGCCGGCGGCCATAAATCCTTGCAATTGAAGCGGTAAGAATTTGCTCATTACGAAAAACTCCACCACATTGACGACTATTGAAGTCAGCCTGACATTGAGACCTGACGATAACCCACCCCATGTCATGGCTGTGTGGAGGTTTCGTCAGGAAAATGTCAAAAATTGGCAGATTGCGGTCTGTCTCGGAAAGTTTTAAAAACTGGGATGTTTGATGATCCGCAGCCCTCTTCCGTGAGGAATCATGCAACCACACCAAATATTCGACCTACGCCAGCTGTAAGCGCCATTGCCAGTGCACCCCAAAATGTGACCCTGATTGCGCCGATAGCAATTGACGCCCCACCCGCACGCGCAGCCATTCCGCCTAGAAGAGCGAGGAAAACCAAAGAAGACGCTGCAACAACAGAAATAAGTTGGCTACCTGGCACAAGCCACGCCGCCGCTAACGGAAGTGCGGCACCCACGGTAAAAGTGCTTGCGGACGAGAACGCCGCCTGAACAGGTTGGGCGCGGGCGCTTTCCGAGATACCGATCTCATCCCTGGCATGCGCACCCAGTGCATCGTAAGCCATCAGCTGCTCAGCAACTTGCTTCGCCAGAGCCGACTCAAGCCCTCTGCGTTCGTATATTAAAGCGAGCTCCTCTGTTTCAGATTCAAAGTGTTGTTCCAACGATTTTTTCTCAATGGCCAGATCGGCTTTTTCAGTGTCAGACTGAGAGCTGACGGACACGTACTCACCCGCAGCCATAGACATAGCGCCTGCGACTAGGCCGGCAAGTCCTGCTAACAGAATACCTTCATGAGCGCTGTTGGCCGCAGCAACACCAATAATAAGGCTCGCTGTAGACACTATTCCGTCGTTCGCACCCAGGACTGCAGCGCGTAGCCAACCTACGCGATGTGATCGATGGTTTTCAATATGGCTCATAGGCTTCACCAATCACTCAGGTTGTAGAGAACGACGCTGCAGAAAACGCCTTTCAAGAGAATAGTCCGCAGCAGGCTCAATTCTTGATGGTCAATACATTATTGATGGTGTGGGCGCCGTCCGCTCCCTGCGCCAGCTTTATAACAGCATCGATTTGCGTCTGTTTGTCAACGACACCGACCAGGCGCACATCACCCTTCCGCGTGGTCACGTTAATGTCAAAGCCATTAATAGCAATATCACCATCAAGCGCTATCTTGACATTTTTCGTCACGTCGGCATCCGCTACGTTGACGGCGTTCGAGATATTCTGCTGGATACCTTCGAAATTTCCAGGGGGCTTATTATTGCAAGCCGTCAACAGCAAAACGCTGAACAAGGCGATGCTTAAGAGTTGGGTTCCACGATAATGATTCATTTTAGTCTACTCGTTGCTGGCGGGATTTCCGCCCATTTTTAATTTATCAGACTGTGCCTACACACGACGCCGGCCTGTGCGTTGCAAAACACCATCAGCCCCTCAGTGACCGGGGCTGAAAGACGAACTCTATTTCAGCGAAACTCAAAAATTTCCTGATGAAAGCGTACCGACACGGACGGTTGCTTAAGTCCGCTTCGAAGGGCTTTTGCCAGGCCTTGCGGCCCGCAAAACCAGACGTCCACCTTGGAGCTAAGGATCTGCAGTTGGTTTGCGGTCAACCGCTGCCCCTGCAGGCTGTCGTAGATGTGCAGTGATATTGACGGAAGTTGCTCCGTCAGTTGTTTCAGGCGAGTCACCATTGGGTCATTCACGGCTCCGGCGGTGCAGTAGTGGAGTGTCACCGCAGGATGTCTTTTTTCTTTATTTATTAGTCGGTTGTCAAGTACTGCCAGAAACGGTGTGATGCCGATGCCGCCCGCCACCCAGATCTGCTGGGCGCTTTTTCTGCCGCTGTCGAGATCAAAACGACCATAGGGGCCTTCGAGCGTCACCGCCTCGCCACTGTGCAACTGCTGCGGGATCTTGCGGGTGTAGTCTCCTAATGCCTTGATCTGAAAACTGAGTTGACCGGTGGCATTGTCAGCACAGGACAGGCTGAAAGGGTGTGCCCCTTCGACCCTGTCGAATGTCACCAGGGCGAATTGTCCGGCGCGATGCCCGGGCCATCGTTTTCCCATATCACAGACGACTTCCGTGATGTTGGCTGACGTCTGCTTGACGGCCTGAACCAGTCCCTTGTAGCGGTGACTTCTGCCGATCTTTCCGGTCAGTGATTGCAGGCTCGCGGTGGAACCACCCACTATTAACAGGGCCATCAGCCAGCCAGTAGGTTGTTGCCACCACAGCAGCGGAGCCAACAACAATGCGTGGGCGGCCAGTGCCAGATAAATCAGTGGCATCACTCGGTGCAGGTAACGCCAGTAACCGTAGGGCACCCAGCGAATCAGGGTAATAACAACCAAAAACACCAGCAGGTACAGGCCGGGTTCGCCCAGATCTTCAGCACCATCCTGGAGACTGTCCAGCAAACCCGAAAAGTGTGCTTCTTTTAAACTGCGATCCGAGCCAAACAGAGCTTCAAGGGCATCATCCGCCATTTCGATCAGCCAGTGCGCCAGGGCAAAACTGACGGCCATAATGCCGGTCCATTTATGCAACTGATACATTCTGTCCAGACCACCCAACGGGGACTCCAGCCACCCAGGGCGGGTAGCCAGCAGCATAGTGATGGACATGAAGTTGATGGCAAGGTATCCACTGAGTGTCAGAAATTGCTCATAACTCAGCCCAGGAGTCCAGAAACTCAACTGAACCGCTAAAAGCAGAAAAAGGACGACACTGGTACGTAGGTTGGGCACAAACAAACTCCGTTTGGGTTTGTTTGAATTGTGCAGGGTTAACCTGACACCAGCCTTAAGTTAGGGTGGCCTCGTTCCTTTAGATCTTTAAGGGTTAACGTCAGGCACTGTGCAAACCTTTTGCAGTCCCGCGTGCGATGCAGTAGGGACGGCCTTCATCGTTCAGCGTAACAGCGCCCCTTACCCTGAAAACCTGAGCCAGAAGGGTTTCTGTAATCACCTGCCCCGGCACCCCAGCCGCTTTCACTTGTCCGTCCTCCAACACCAGCACGTGGTCGGCAAATTGAGCGGCCTGATTCAGGTCATGCAAAGACATAATCACTGTAAGCCTTCGGGTTTGATTGAGCTCAACCAGAAGTTCCAGCACTTCTAACTGATACCCCCAATCCAGATAGGTCGTAGGCTCATCCAGCAAAAGAATGTCGGTCTGCTGAGCCAGGGCCATGGCGATCCATGCTCGCTGCTGCTGTCCGCCGGACAACGATGCCACAGGACGTTCGGCAAGCGCCTCAACACCGGTCATGTACATGGCTTGCCGGGATGCCTCGCGGTCTTCTCGCCCGTCACGTTGCCACCATTTTCGGTGAGGAAAGCGCCCCAACGCAACTAGGTCCTTCACAAGAATGCCTTCCGGCACGATGGGTTTCTGCGGCAACATAGCAAGACGAAGCGCCAGTTCGTTGCGACTCCACAAAGACAAGGGCTGTTCCTCAAGTAATACCTCGCCTTGGCGTGGGGCTATTAATCCTGCCAGACCTTTCAACAACGTACTTTTGCCCGACCCGTTAGGGCCAACCAAGCAACTGATTCCGCCTGCTGGAATCGCCAATGATAATTCATGCACGACGTCGGTATTGCCGTAGGCAAGGGTGAGTTGATCCGTACGCAACATAGCTGGTTTCCTGGTTATTTTCCGGATTACGGCTGACGTGACAGCAGATAAAGAAAAAATGGCACGCCCAGAGCAGCCGACACCACGCCAACGGGTAACTCATAAGGCGCAAAAATGGTCCGCCCCAGCGTATCGGCCACGACAGCCAGGGTGGCACCAAGTGCCGTACACATCAGACACTGAACCACCAGACCTGAACCGGCCAGACGCCGGCTGATATGGGGCACCAATAACCCGAGAAAACCGACCGGGCCAACAATGCCCACAGCGCTTGCAGCCATCAGCGCTGCAACCACCAAGGCGACGGCGCGCCAACGGTTCAAGCGCAGTCCAAGACTGCGTGCGTGCTCGTCTTCCAGTTGCATAGCGCTAAGTGGGCGCAACAAAATCACCACACCGATCAGCCCCAGTACTGTCCAGGGCAGCAAAGCCTCAAGGTGCGCCCAGGTCGTACCGTACAGGGAGCCGGCCAGCCATTGCGCCACCAGTTCGGTGTGTGCCTGCCCCCAGAAAGCCAGGCTTCCGGTGGTCAAGGCGTGAAGCATGCCAGCCAATACCGCACCCGTCAGGGTCAGTTTCAAGGGCGACAGCCCCCCGCGACGCAGGCTCAACCCATAGACGGCCAGTGCTGCCAGTAAGCCACCAAGCATGGACAGCAGCGGCAGATACTGAAGCGCAAAGGGAATTCCGGCGTAAGGATTGTCGCCCGGCTGTATCCAGTCACCCACCACAAAGGCGGCCACTGCTACCAGACTGGCACCACCGGATATACCGAGTATGCCCGCTTCTGCCAGCGGGTTTCGGGTAAGCAATTGCAATAGCCAGCCGGACAAAGCGAAGTGAACGCCGATTACGAGGCCAATCAGAGTCCGGGGCAGGCGCAGATCCATCACCACGCGCTCAACGTGACTTGAACCCTCTCCCAACAACCCGGCCAGAACCTGCTGCCAACTCAACTCCGTGGCGCCAAACTGCAGGCCTAGCCAAGGCGTCAGTACAATAAGTCCGCACCCAAACCACAGCAAAACCGGTGTGCGCTGCAGCAAGGGCTTTTTGTGGGGCTCTCTGGTATTAGCCAACATGGACAGGCTCACGGGAGTTCAGCAGATACAGCAACCAGGGCGCACCAATCAGTGCCGTCAACATCCCCACGGGCAACTCCTGCGGAAATGCCAATTGCCGTGCCAATGTGTCTGCAGCCAGCAGCAGTAACCCGCCCAGCAGCGCACTTAATGGCAGCCAATGTTCAAAATGGTCGCCGATCAGGCGTCGTGCGATATGGGGTGCAACCAGGCCAATAAAGACCACCGGACCCGTTACGGAAACCAGAGCGGCCGCCATGATCAACGCCAACACCAGAAATAGCATCCGCCAGCGCCCGACGGCCAACCCCATGGACAGCGCTAACTCGTCATCAAGCTGCAGCACTCGAAAAGGTCGACGTAAGAAAAGTACCGCAACTAAAGGCAATATCAGCCACAGAGCGACCAGCTTGAGCTGTAACCAGCCCCGCCCCATCAGGCTCCCGGCGAGCCAGTAGTAAAGTTCAGCGGCTTCAGAGCCGGATATCAGCAAGGTGCCCGTTGTCAGGGCAGTGCATAAAGCAGTGACAGCAATACCGGCCAGCACGACCCGTTCAGGCTGGAGCCTGCCACGACCGGCAATAAAAAACGTCAGCATGCCACCCAGAAGTCCACCGCCAAGAGAAATAGCGGGCAACCACAAGGCATCGGGGGTAAAGAACGTCTGTGTCCCCACCACACCAAACGCGGCGGCGGCAATGACCCCCGTCAGCCCCGGCGAGGCCAGTGAATTACGAGTGACCCCTTGCATGATTGCACCGGCCGCCCCCAGAGCGGCGCCGCCCAGCATGGCGAGCAGATTGCGAGGTAAACGAAGCTCCAGCACGCTGACCCGTTCTATGATACTGCCCTGCCCTTGCAAGACGCTCCAGAGCGCTTCGGGGGTGGTCCATTGATGGCCGGCCAACAAACCCATCAAAAATAGTGCACCGAGCGCCAGCGTCGTTGCGCCATAGATATAGGGCATGTTGGTTTCGGCGGATGCTCGCGTCATCGCAACGACGTCTTGCGCCACGTATTATCCGGAAATAACAGGCGCTCCATGTCGTCAAGAACCAGAGACCGCGCGATGGGCCCGGCACTCTCTTTCCAGTGTTGGCCGACCTCAAATACCTGGTCGTTTTTTACCGCCTGCAGATAAGGCCACACCGGGTTGAGGGTGTAACCCCGCTGGCGATTACTTGGCAGCAAAAATATGACATCTGGATTCAGTGTCAAAAGCGCCTCGAGGCTGATGCGGTAGCCCAGCGGAATACCGGAATCGCGATTGGGTGGCGGTCCGCCCACATTGTCAAGATGCAGCCGCTCCAACAGCGCGGCCGTCAGGAAGTGGTCGTAATAGACGAACGGAGTTTCACCACCGCTGGTCAAAATGGCGACCGTGCGATTGCTGGTACTCCGGACTGCAAGGCTATTCAGCCGCGCCAGAAACTGTTCATTGATTTGCTGCGCCTGTTGCGGTCGACCCAACGCCTCGCCCGCCAGGGCTGTGGCATCCAGGCTGTCTTGCAGCGTAATCAGATCCAACGCCACCATGGGCGCGATCGCTTCAATTTGAGGGCCATCTTTTTCGGTGTAGCGCCGAATAGCGAACACCAGATCCGGTGCAATGCGGGACAACCGTTCCAGGTTAGGCTGATGGCGAGTCCCGAGACTGGGTACTTTATCCATGTCAGGCCCGAGATAGGCAGGCGTTCCTTGCAAACCAAAGGTGGTGATCGCTACGGGCTGAACACCCAAGGCTTTTGCCACGTCTGCACCAAACGTCGATATGGCTGCCGGTCTGGTGGCAGGCCGCGTCAACTCAATGGTTTTGCCCCGGTCATCCGTGAGTGTGACCGAGCTGTCTCCTGCCTGGGTCAGTGCAGGGAATGCAATAGCCACCCAGGTTATCGATATCACCAATCGGCGCCATAAGCCCGGGCCCGTCTTGATCTGGATTTTTTCTTTATCGGGGTTAAATAGCATATTCAAATGAGAACCATTAGTAATTGTATTGTTAGCGTAATCGACTGGCATGGGCGATTCAGAAGTCCAGCTGTGCCTCCAGAATAAAGCTGCGCCCGGGCTGCGGAACCCGGCCAATTGGGCTGACGTCCACACCCCGGAAGTAGGCATCCTCATCCAGCAGATTGTTCACCGCCAGGGCCAGGTTCAAATTACGCCCGCTCCCCACAGCGATATCGCGACCCAGGCGTGCATTGACTAAGTGATAGGCAGGCAGTTCGCCGGCACCGCCATTGGCGGTTTCTTCTTCGGTGTTGTCCGCGTCGCTATAGCTGGTGCTGACATACAGCCAGTTCAGACTGGCGTTCCAGGCCTGATAGGAATAGACCGCGTCAGCACTGACCTTGTGCTCCGGGGCATTAGGCAGCTCGTTGCCGGCATTGGCGCCGCTCAATTGCTCCGTCTCGAGAAAGGTATAGCCCAACCCCAGTTCCAGGTTGGGGTTCACCTGCCAGCGGTTATCCAACTCAACGCCTTGATGTCGTGTTTCACCCAGGTTCTCGAAGCGGCTCTCAGTGCGGTTAAACTGAATCTGGTCATCGAAATCAATGCGGAACAGAGTCGCCGAAGACAGTAGGTCCGGCGTGAGCTGTATCCGACCGCCTAACTCGTAATTCCAGGCCGTTTCGTTGGCAACATCGCCTTCCCGTGTTGTTTGGGCGAATTGCACCGGTACCAGCGAGCGCTGGCTATTTGTGAATAGAAAAATACGGTCCGTTGCCTGATAGCCAACCGTCAAACCCGGCAGCCATTCGTCCGTGTTGTTCTCTTCCTTGTTTCCGTTCAGGTTGTCACGAAAATCCATGCTGACGTCTTCATAACGCAAACCCGGAGTTACCGTCAGACGATCATCCAGAAAGTGCACGGTATCGCTGACGTACAGAGCTAATGCCTCGGTGTCGAGATGCCAGTCCCGCGCTGTTGAGCGTGTATTGCTGGCGAGTTCAACGCGATTGACATCGAATTCAACATCTTCAGTGAGATAACGTGCTCCGAGCGTAACGTCATGGCGCCCCTTGGTGATGGCCAGGCGCGGCTCGGTGCTGTAAACGCGGAAAAGCCGGGGTGAGTCAGCCCGGTGAGTAGGCGCAAGGCCTGGGTCAAATGTATTGCCGGTTCCGCTCAGGTTTTGACCGAAAAAGAAGGTGCGGTCCGCATCATGAACGAAGTTGCGCCACTGGAATTCAACATCCGGCGACGGATTGTAGGTCCAGGTAAAGGTTGCGCGGGTCATGTCGGCTTCATAGGCATCGTAAGGACGTTGGCTTTGGGTACGGTCTTGCTCATAAGCTTCGGGCGTCAACCCACCGGGCAGCTCGGCATCGACGTTGTAATATTGAAGCTGGGTGGCGAGTTCATTCTGATTGTTTAGATAGTAGCGGGCATCAACGATGAAATTGTCGACCTGGGTGTCCGATTGGCCCCGAAAACCATCACCACGCTGGATATTAGCCTGAAACTGTAAGTCGAGCTTGTCACTGGCCGGGCCGCCTATGCGGTAATAGGTGTCGGTAAAAATATTGCCTGTATCCTCTGCGATGGTTAGCCGCTCACGCAAGGTTTGAGAGGTTTTAGCCGGAATCGAACGGGTTACAAAATTGACTACGCCACCGACGTTGTTCGGGCCATAGTGAACCGCCGCCCCACCCCGCACGACATCCACCGCCTCCAGGCTGGGAAGCGTAACCGGAAACAGGGAAACACCCACATTGCTGTAGGGACCAATAGCGATGGGATAACCGTCGACCAAAATTTGCAGGCGCTCGCTGCGCAGAGGGTTCAGGCCGCGGACCCCTATATTAGGCAGAATTCCGGTTCCGGTTTCGTCCAGGACTTGAACGCCCGGGGTTGCTCGGAGGGCGTCTTCAAGATTGAGCGCGCCGCGCTTATGCAACGCCTCGCTATCAACGACGGTCCGCGAACCCGTATAGGTTTTTTCGGATTCTTCTGTGGGTGGACCCAGCCAGTCCCCTGTCACTGTAACGGCCGGTAAAGCAAACTGTGTGTCGTCGTCAGAGGTTAGACCCTGAGCCATTGCGGGGGCGCTGATAAGCGCTACTACCGAAATAGGTACAAGAGAACGCGAGAGTGGTCGAAGATATACTAGGCGGGGTGAGCGCTTTACTGTCGGGAAAAACATGAAACCTCCATGATAAACACTGTTTGAATACTTGTTTGCTATATTGTTGTTGTAAATTATAATGATAACGTTTCGCATTACAACACATTAATCTATTTTACCTGTCATGTTCTTTCTCAAGGTGTGGATTCAGTCAGGAACTGCATCACAGGATGCGGATGCATCAGAAAGTCTTTCTGGGAAATATTCCCGGCAAACGGGATTGATCACCTTACCCACTCCCTTTTGCTTCCGTAGAGGGTTTCCGGGTTCTAAGGTGTTCACAACTAGACTAATGCAATATCAATCGTTATCATTCGCACTCTTACCTATTGCGGAGCCAGATCATCATGAACCCCCTCACTACGGACCTCAGCGGAGCGGCCCTAAATCCCCTTCAGCAACTGACCGAGATGGGCGGCCCCGTCATGTGGGCACTGCTGGGACTGGCGGTTCTTGGCCTGGTGGCGTTCTTCTATCTGGTTATCACCGGTGCGCTCTTCGCACCTCGCCTGACTTCACGCTTGCGAAAAACCCTCAACCAGTGGCAACAGCAACCGTCACAGCACTGTGTTGAATCGTTGAACGACGTCTCGGGTTGGCTTGCCCGATGCAACCCGTTGCCACAGATAATTCGCGTGGCGATGACCACCATGCTTGAGTGCCGCGATGGAACAAACGTGCGTGAAGAATTGGCACGCCAATCCCAGCAGGCGCTGAAACCATTCGAGGCACCCTTGAAGGTCATCGAAGTGATTGCTGCACTGGCGCCGCTGCTAGGCCTGCTGGGCACGGTAATGGGAATGATGTCTGCTTTTAGCGCCATGTCGGTGGCCGAAGGTCAGGCCAATGCCTCGCAACTCAGCGGCGGTATCTACGAAGCATTGACCACCACCGCGGCGGGGCTGGTTGTAGCGATTCCTTTTGCGGCTATTGCCGCCTGGGCGGAATTCCGCCTGCGCCTGCTGAACCTGATGATCAATGACACCCTGGTGCGGGTGATTACCACGCCCATTGAGATTCGCGAAACCCGGGCTCGATCAACAGAGAAGCCTGCGCCCGCGGTAACTGCAGAGCCCCGGGCGGCTCAACGCGACGCCACCTATGCAACTGGTTGAACCCCGCCCGGCCCGGCCGCTACCGATTCGCTTGACGCCGCTGATTGATGTGGTGTTTATCCTG
>Ga0314771_100229_pt1 | contig 12893 bp, 10 predicted proteins | sample MetaGCB42018_FD_204522 | JGI IMG/M metagenome (GOLD analysis project Ga0314771, IMG submission 204522) | Cryopeg brine microbial communities from Beaufort Sea near Barrow, Alaska, United States - CB4 2018 | ecosystem: Environmental > Aquatic > Marine > Coastal | place: USA: Alaska | collected...
TTTTCTGAAAAGAAATTAAAAATCGTCATCAAAATTCCATATACGACCATCGTGATAATAGCATCTTTTGCCAGTTTACCTAGTTCAATCGGTTGATCCGAAAAATAGTCTACTCCTATCATTAAAAGAAAAAAAATCAATCCAAATGACAAAATTTCTAAAATAAATCTTTTAGTGATTACGTTAATTTTTCCCATATCTTATTCAACTCCTTTCGTACCTTTTGTAGTTCGACCGTTAGGTTGTCCGCAGCTGCTGGATCTAATTCTGAAGCATTGGTTACGCGTGCCATTTGGTTCACATTATTGCCAATCGCGCGTAATTGTTTGGCGATTTCAATCGCGCCTGCTCGGTCCACTTTTGGTGTCACGAGCTTAGCCCCTTGTGCCTTGCTTTTGACAAAAGCCGGCACACTCATTTGAAAACTTTCAGCGGAGCGCTTCAACTTTTCAAATTCGGATTCGCTCACTCGAAAGCTGATTTGTTTCGGCTCTTTTCGCTTCGGTTTCCTCTCAGCAAAAGTCTCCTCAAAAATCTCTCGTTCGCTCAACGTCCCACCCCCTGTTTTTCTTCACTCTTGTTCAGAAACCAACCATATACTAAAACGCTTGCGGTTTCCAGTAGTATGGTTGGTTTAAGGGGTTTGGCAAGCTCTATGTTTGCTAGCCACTTCGTGGCGCAAACGATCTTGTTGGTGGACGCTTCGCTCCCCCAATCCCCCTTGTAAAACCGTTCAAAACGTGGCCGTTTTGAGCAAAAAAACAGACTAGAAATGTGTCCATTTCAGTCTGTTTTTTTGACAAATATAAGAATGTAAGCCTGTTTTTTTATCATTAGCATTTAAAAAAAACACGATCTTGAATATTTTTTAATTGAATATTTTTAGATTAAAATTTTAATTAAATTTTCATCTATTTCTAAATTTAGCCTATCAATATTAGAAATGATTTTATCTTGCTTGATAAATATTTGTTCTATTTCCTCAAGTATTTTTTTTTGTCGGTCTAATGAAATATCTAATAATGGAAATTCATGAATATCTTTAGGATAAATATTGGTATTATTACCTAATCCTTTTTTGTATATTTCTATAAGTGATTGAAAATAAGTAGTTCTGAAAAAATAATAAGCAAATTTAGATGAATAATTCTTGAAACTTAGTCTCATTACAAAATCAGCATATACATCTTCATTAGTCTCATCTACGTGAGCAACTTTTCCAATAGTTCCCTCACCAGAACGGCACATTAGGATATCATTTTTGCGAATAATTTTATTTGTTCTTTTTGCACTTTCAAGATATTCTTCTTTTAACTTTTTAACATCAGTTGTATTTATATTCCAATTTTTTAATTCAGCCATACTAATGTATTGGGATGTGGATTCTTGATCAAAGTAATTAGATTTAGCACTAAATCCGAGAGTAGCTGGCTCTGAAAGAAAATCCTTTATTTTTTTATTAGTCAGTTTATGAAATTCTTTTTCTATAAAAATTCTTTTTCTTTTGTGAAATTTAGCGCTGTTCCTTAAATCTTTATTATTACTAAACTCATTAAAACTTATATTATATACTTCGAATCTTGGAAGTTCACTTAATATTGTTACGTCTAGATTAAACTCATCAAAAAATACTTTATCAATTATTTCTTGAGAATCTAGAAGTTGTGTTTTTGATAGTTCAATTTCTTTTTCTAAAGGAGTAATACTATCTACAAAATAATCTTGTTGTTCTAAAGGTACATTAGGTACTTTAATTTTTAATAAATCTGTAATTTTATAATTAGAAATACCAATTCCAGTAGCTAAATTGTTATCGAGAACTGCTCTTAACTTTTTAGTTTTTAATAAACGAAAAACAAAATGTGTATTCCAATTATTTTTAACTTTTAAAATATAAAATCCATTTGAAAAGACATACTTATTTAGATCAATATTTTTTCCAGAAAAAGTTATAACGGGAACGCGGGCGTATCTCAAGGACGAAATCAATATATCACCGCTAGAAACCTTATATTTTAATCTTTGTGGATGTTCTTCTTTGGTAACAATGATAGAATCTCTAATATCACCAAATTTATTAATATATTTACTACCTGTTTGAATTCCAAAATATTCAGTATTATCATCATAATTAAAAATTTCTTTTTTTTCGACTAGTATTTCTGATAATTCAATCATTTCTTTTTGTACGCTATTAAATATATTCCAGCCAGTTTTAATTTGTAGACTATGATATTTGGGATCAATTCTGAGTGTATTATCTCTTATTAAATTTTGAAACATTTCTATGTGTACATTCATAATTGCAACTCCTAATCCCACTCTAATTCCCTAAGTTTATTTAAAATCTTATCACTTGTTGGCGAGTCCAAAATAACTTTTCCAGAACTATCACTGTCAAATAGATCATTTGGTTTTGAAAGATTAGTTACTTTCGTTCTTTTGTATCCTACATTTTTAGCTTCAGCCATCACCATTGGATAATCATGTTTTTTAGCTACTCTTTCAAAAACCCAAGTTGTATTTATATGATTGAAATCTTTATAATCATCATTTTCTTTTTTACAATACTCCTCTAACTCAAACTCGTATTTTTGAATAATAGCTGGTAATTCCAAAAAATGATCTTCTTCAAAAAAGCTATTACCTAAAAAGTTCATTATCATTTCTTTTTCTTCTTCAGTGCTCAAATCTTTGATAGAAGGAAGACGACTTTTAATTTTGGTTCCTTTTACAGACTCCATTATGTTTTTGACTCTCACTTCATTATGTTTCCAAAGTTTAGAATAATAGTTCCAATCGTTTCCCCATAAATCAAGCTCAGAAGTCGTTTTCTTTTGTGCAAACAATATACTTGTCTTAGTACTCGTATGTGGTTCAAATGTCAGCGAAGGAAGAGAGACAACGGATTTTATTTTAAAATATTTATAAAGAAATAAGCGAATATATTTATTGCTAGTTGTATCAAAAATGCTGTCAGGTAATACAATGGCCATGCGTCCATTTTCACGTAGGAGTTGATAGTATCTTTCTATGAACAGATTTTGTGAAGTTGCTTTCCCACCGTAAATAAATTGTTTTTTTAAGTTTTTTTTAGTCTCAGAATCTAATGTAACTGAAAAAGGAGGATTGGATATGACTACATCAAATTGTGAGTTTACCTTAAGATCATCATAATATTTATCTTCTGTAGAAGACTCTAAATAACTCATAGCACCATATTTTTTATATTGGCTAAATTTTAAAAGTCCATCATCAACAAAAATATTGGAAGATCCGTCACCATGTAATATCATATTAACCTTAGCTGCTGTTCCAAGATTGAAATTTATTTCTGTACCATATATATAATCTTTTGCCCATTTATTTTCACGATGGTCAGGTTTAAACCAAGTATCGTAATTGTCTTCTATATCTCTAGTATCATTCAATTTATCATTCATTCTATATTTAGCTATATTAGTAATATATTTCATTGATTCGATTAAAAATGTACCAGATCCTGCACTAGGATCTATTACGTAAGGTAAACGTGACTCATTATTGATTAAATCTATTACTAAAGAATCTAGTTTTAGTCCCCATAACATAAAGGTTACTATGTTTATAGGAGTAAAAAATTGCCCTTTTGATTGTTTAAATCCATCTGTTATAATTCCTTCAAAAAAGTCGCCGAGAATATCTTTACCATTCAAACTGTTTTTTCCATCGACAAAAGAATATCTTTCTAGCTGGCTAATAGTATATCGCAATTTAGTTAACGAAAATTTATTTTCATCTATTACGTACGTTTTGTCTATTTTGTGTTGCTCTTTTCTATTTAATCTTTCTTTTAATGCTCGTCTGTATAAATTGTTAATCCTTTCAAATATCTCTTGATCAGATTCTGAGATTTCTCCATTACTATAAGTATAAATCTGGAAATCATAATTCTCTCCGTTCTTTTTTTCACTTTCATCTTGTATTTTAGCAAGGATAATATTTACTAAAGAGGAGAAAATATCATTGCTATCAGTTCCCCCACCTCCCCAAAGTACATTGTGAAGATTTGATCTCAGACCGTCTATTTGCTCATGTGTAAAATCTTTTTCTAAGTCTTTTTCTCCGCCTTTACAAAAAGGTCTTTTTATTGGATTTCCATAATGAATAGGCAAAGCATCTGCAAACTCTCTCTTTTCACTCCATTCAGCAAAAACTTTATGTTTGCTGTAATCAATAATCATACAGTTATCTTTAATATCATTGTCACCAATTTCAAATGTATATAGAACTAAATATTTTACTTTATGTCCTCGCGCTTCTTCTTGGGCCGCTAAATTAAATAACTGATTTTCTAATGCAGATTCTTTATCCTTTTCATAATCTTTTCGATTCTTAGTTTCAATAAATAAAAAAACATCGTTATTTTCATCTCTCAGTACAATATCAATTCTTGCTGAAGCCGCTTTAGGTCGCCCGATGGAATATTCTATTTCGAGTTCAATTTTCTCAGGATCGTAGCCTAGTTCATTAACTAATTTTGATAATAAGTATCCTCTTACTAACTCTTCTTCACCTCTAATTTTATAAATTTTAGGACCTTTAATCGAAGAAGAATATTCTATTTCTTTTTTTTCTAAATCTATCTTTTTCAAAACTCTTGAACTATTATCATTGAGATATTTTTTTAATGTACGTTCAATTTCCATCTTTTTTCTCCTTTTATATCAACTTTTATTATCAATAACTAGCAAGAATTCATTATATCGTAATTTATAATGAATAAAGCAACTTTATCAGACAAGATAAAAAATTAAAACTGTGTTCTGTAATATTGATTTCTTTTATGTTACTTTTTTCTTGTTTTGCAATACATAAAATTATATAGAATAGTGTATCGATAAGCCGTTTAAACCGGTTTATTTTATTATAACAAAAGGGCGTGCTTTTACATCCTCTTATAAGATGATATGTATTGCTTAAAAATATCTGAAAAAGCAACTTAAAATGTTCACGTGTCCGCGTCATTTTAAGTTGCTTTTTTGTGTGTGAATTACTTTAAAGTTTAAAAATCTGATTTGTTTAACTCTAGAAAAAACTACGGATTGATCAAATTTTGTAAGATATAAGTAGCATATTTTTTCCAGTCGTGAAATAATTTATAATGATATTTTATAAAATTAAATCTTTGCAGCACTAACATCTTACTATTATAATTGTTGTTCTACTATGTTTTTAAATAATGTTGTTTCTTCTAATTTTTCAGATATAAAATCACTAAATCTAGGTTTTTTAGCTAAGTTAGTTAATGTTGTATTTTTGTTTTCTTCAATACTTACATAAATTTTTATAATATCTTTTAATATATTTATACTTGAAAAATATTCTTCTTTAAATTCTTTTGTAACGTCAATGGCTGCAAAATCTACTTCGCGATAGTTATCTGTTTTTAATATAACTGAAACTAAAATTCTAGATATTACATACATATAATTTGATTTTATATTTAATAATATGTTTTCATCTTCAGTATTTTCTTCAATATCCCAGTTGATTAAAAAGTCCTCTGTTTTTCTTATCAACACGATAGCTTTTTCGTAAACGTCTAAACCTCTTGTTCTATTGAAAATTTCATCATATATAGTATCATTTTTTGTTAAACTCGCTGGTGATTGTCTTGCTTTACACGGGTTTTTAAATATTATTGCATATATTGCTTGAGCCATTTGATTTATGGATATAATATCTTTTATTGATTTTCCTTCATTTTTATAATAATTTTTTCTTCTGTCATAATATAAATTTCTTCTTTTTAAATGTTCTTCTATATTTCTTTGTATCGGATCTGTAGCTCTGAATACTGAAGGATGTATATAATTTTGTGAATTCGTTGCTCTTATAATATTATCAATGACTTCTTCATTATCTGTTATGATAATTTTCACAAATATGGATCTGTTATCACTCTCGTCTATAGTACTGTTAAATATAGAGTAAGATGTTTGTAATCCATTTACTATTTGAATATTTTTTAAATTTATTTTTTTCCCAGCGAGTGTTCCACCATTAGCTAATATTGTAATTCCATTATTTAACCACCAAAAATCACTATCCCCTTTGTTATCCAAGGTTTGTAATATCGATTTATTTATCGTTGTTGAATTTTGATAATCTCTTACATTTGAATCAAATAAGTATTTTCTTAATGTATTTTGATCATCTTTAATAAATTGTTTAAAATCATAAATATTAACAGAGGCTATATAGCCGATACCATTTTCTTCTTGATTATTATTTTTATAGTCTATTATAATAGGCGTTTCATTTAAATTAATATCTAACGTGTACTCAGGTTTTTGTCTGTCTAGTTTCAATAGATCATTTACACCATAAGTTTCTAAATTTATAGTGTTTTTAGAATCTGTAAAATATGTTTCTTTTACAGATTTCACCAGTTTCTCGACTTTTCTATTATATTTTGGATCTTCTGTTGTTTGGGTATGTTTACAAACATGATTATATGTAATATTTATTTCCGGATGAGATGAAGATAATTTTATCCAAGCAGTTTTAAATAAAATTATTTTTTCTATTAACTCTGTACTAATGATATTTTTATATTTATCCATTTCATCTACTTGATCTAAAATTTCCTCATTAGCTAGCATATTCAGATCAAATAATTCATCTTGAAAAGAAAGGAATTTTTCGATCACTCGAGTTGATCTTGAGTTTGAATTTTTATACTGATAAATATAAAAATCTATTTTTATTTGACTTTTTTCATAGGTTTTATCATTTAAAAAAATCTTTAAATCTTCAAAATCTTCGATATATTTATTGTTTACAAATAAGTATAATGCATCAATCCCACAATCATCAGAGCCTCCAATTAATCCTGATTTTATTTCATGGATACTTAAGTCTTCGTCTTTAAATATTTGTAATGTCGTAAATAATTCAAATCCTGCATCTGAATTATTTATCTCATTTTTGGTATTAAAATCATCTAAACTATTATTAAATAATACAATTTCATTAGACATTTTTTATCATCTCTTTCTTTTTTTTTAGGGCCTATCAGATATAATAATATCGTACTTGATATAAAAAACAAGGCATATATAATAACTTTATAAATACATGAAATGTTATAGAATCATGTATCCCGAACCCTTTACCACCAGGGTTCTTTTTTTATTTGTCCCTTCAATACACGATTACGTGGTATACTGAATGAAATCAGGTATCACTTTTGTGAGAGGAGAGGGCTTTTCAATGCCTTATAACGTCCAACCATTACGAACGCAGCACGAGATAAACGACTTTTTATTTGGGTTACGACGCAATAAACATGCGAAACGAGACGTTTTTCTCTTTTTAATCGGGATCAACAGCGGGTTACGCATGTCGGATATCGTTAAATTAAAGAAAAAAGACATTCTTTCGGCTAAAAATCCGCGTATCGTGGAGCAAAAAACCGGCAAGACTCGTATTTTATATTTGAGTAGCCTGCAGGACTTGATCCAAGACTACACCAAAGACCTGGCAGCAGATGATTATCTCTTTCCAAGTACGAAAGACGGTCATTTAGAAGTCAATACCGTTTATCAGATGTTTCAGAAGGTCGCCAAGCTCTTAGGACGAGACGATATTGGCACGCACACGCTTAGAAAGACCTTCGGCTACCATTATTACAAAAAAACCAAAGATGTGGCCACGTTAATGGAAATCTTCGGTCATAGCAGCGAAACAATCACAAAACGCTATATCGGAATCAATGAAGATGAAATTAGTGAAACCTTGTTGAATTTTAGGCTGGGTTTCTAACTGTTATTATTAAAATCATGTTGCTTAGGATACAAAAGAACTAACTAAATATTCTTTTAAAAAAAGACTTCTTTTTAAGCTCTTGTGGCTCTTCTAGGACGGGTTTAAGATTTTCTGAGATTTTATTAGTTTCACTAATAGTATCAACATTATGTGAAACTAAAGAATCAACTAGTTTTTCTAAACGTTCAATTTGATCATCTTTTTTTTGTAATGCTACCTGATAATCAGTTAGATATTTATTTTGTTGCGCTACAAGTAACTGTAGCTGATATAAAAAGTCATTCTTCTTTGTTTCCTTAGCTATATCGCTTGTTGTATCTGAGCTATGTCTGAATCCTACAACTTCATTAACAGCAACATCTAAGGTATATCCCGGCTTATTTTTTAGATCTATTATGAGTTGTAAAGTAGCTATATCTTCTTTTGTATACAATCTATTATTTGATTCATCTCTTGTAAAATATAAGTCTTTTTCTGTTTTTTCATCTAATAATGAAGCATACTTTCTCAAAGTAGAAGGTTGTATCTTTAACCTATCACAAACTATTCTTGTAGATACGTAATCAATCGGATGTATCTCTTTCATATCTTACCTCCTAAAGTGTTGATATACCAGTATATTACAACAATAAATAGAGATATACAAGCGATCTATAGAGTTAACTTTTTAACCAATTATGCATTGGAACTTGAAGTGTTCCTGAAACTTCTTTTCTGATTTTTTTAGTTATTCTAAATTCTACTCTTACAACATTTCTTCCGTTCTTACCAAGTAACATTTCTATATGTAAATCAGTTTTAGAATTTACTTCCTCAATAGCTTTTTTTAAATATCTACCATTAAATACTCCCCATGTTAAATCTTTATGACCAAAATATTCTTGGATTTCTTTGACATCTCCACCAATAACTCCATTATGCAATCCAGACTTAGCTAATTGGTAAAGCAGTAATGAATATTTTGATTTTAAGCTTATGATAGTTCTTAAATAGTAAGATGTATAATTACCTTTTTCTGCTAGTTTAAGAAGGTAAGGGGCAAGTTTTGAATGTAATTTTAAGACTGCCTTACCATCATATTTTAAAGAAACCTCGTCAATCCATCTAGCTATTTCAATCCCTGATTCATCTTTTGATTGTATCCAAAAACCTTTATTAGATAAATTAAGAAGAGCATCTTTTGTATGACTAATATTTTTTCCACCGGTTCCAAAACCTAAAACTGAATTTATCTCAGCTATGGTAGTTTCAACTTGTAATAATTCTTCATCATTAGGTTTAATCTTGCTGATAAGCCAATCGACAAGCTTTAATTCTTTTTCAGTCAAATTGATCTTTGCTTTTTGAACTAATTGATTATCTTTTGCAACAGTATATTCTTTATTTAATTCTACAACTTCTTGATTCATGTTTTGATAAAGAGAATTAACCTTAATTGTATGATCCATTTTGCAATCTCCCTTCGGGTACAAATTAGTATTTATACTAACAATAACATAAATACTAATAAAAAGTATATTTATAAAAAAGATAGTATGTATCAGGGTACAAATTAGTATGTATCGGGGTACAAATTAGTATGTATCAGGGTACAAATTAGTATGTATCAGGGTACAAACTAGTATATAAAGGAGCTGTAAGCACTGGTAACACTGAATTAATAAGGCCTCTAAGTACTTAAAGTATTAAAGAATTAATAAATAAGTATTAAATAGACAGACCATAATATACTCCTCTGCCGATTTCATATTATTTAAAGTAAATTGGATAAAGGAGAAAAATAAAAAATAGATGTCAAAAAATGAAACCTTGCTATGCAAGCTAAAAATCATCTAGGAAGTTCAAAAGAAGTCGCTACGCTCCGTTAACAATTAAAAAAGGGGGAAATGTGAGTTCTATTAAAAGAACTGCTTAGGAGGTTATTTTAGCTAAGATTTAAATAAGTAAAGGGCTCACTTCGTTCGTGCAGGGCAAGCCCTACATACCCAAAAGCTAAAACGTTTAAAAAAATAGCGTTTAAATCATTTTTTCATCGCAAGAGTATAAAAGGAGTCAAATGAAATTAAAAATGATCTAAAGCTATTTTTAACAAGTTTAAATTGATTTTAACTCTCTATTTCCAATAAGCGTTTCATTTCTGTATTTTTAAACCAATAACTTTTTTCAATCGTACAAATTCCTACTTGATAGGCAAACAAAATGGGCTTTTCAAGATTCGCAAACTCTTCAGGACGAATTAAAGGCGTGGATTGTTGGTTATAAGAATGATTTTTTTTCAAACTCCAACGATCATTATCGCGAGACATAGACTGAACAATACTGGTTTTCATGCCGGCTCTATCACTAAAATATTTTTGACTTTCTGTATCGGTCGCATTATGAACTAAGGTGTAGTGAATGTTATCCATGATAATTTTGCGCGAATCTGATCCATAAACCTTGTCTAATTGGGCTAGAGATTGAAAAAGGATCATTGTTGTTATGCCACGACCGCCCAATGTAGCGATACTATCCACTAATAAATCAATTTTCCCAATTCTCGAAAATTCATCTAAAGCTAATAATATTCTAGGTTCTTGGTATTCTTTACGACTGGCTAAGTATTTTACAAATTGAGAAATCACTAAGGCTAAAAAAGCGTTATAGACTTCTAATTTATTTTCTTCTAGTTCAATATAAATCCAATTTGTTTCAATATCGCTTAAAGTTACGCCATTGCTGCCAGTAATGTACCTTAATTGCTCGTCAATCGCATAGGGGATTAAGGTATTGCGTAGCTCATTCATAACACTAGCCAATTGTTCCGTTTTGATGTTATCAACCGCATTAATTAATATTCTTGTTTCTCTTTTGGAACTTTTTTGAAGAAGTTCAACGATTTCAGACGCTTGAGTATCACACAACCACGCGGCTAAATCAGAAAGAGATAGCGTGTCTTTAAATTCCCAACTCGCACTAGCTAATATATTTTGGGCGGTTGTTTTAAAATACGTTTCTTTTATATCCGGAGAAATTGGGATCAAAATTTTTGATAAATCTAAGACATCTGAAATGGTTCGAATAAATTGCAAGGGATTGTAGCAATCTTGTTTTGATTTTAATGAAAGGACCTTTTTATTTTCTTTTAAGTGGCCTGTTTTAGCTAAAATTTCAGGTTTGACATCTAAAATTAGCCCTGTCCCTTGCCACCGTACGATTGTGGGTATTAAGTTACTAGATGTTTTTCCTGTTCGAGTCCCTCCAACAATGGCTACATGTCCGTCTTTATCCGTTGGGCGTTCAACAAATGAATGACTCAATTTTCCAAAAACAATCCCTGATCCACCATTGATTAAATGGGCTTGTTTTAGTTGGTTTTTACTGACGAAATCTGCTTTTCCTAAATCTCCGCTAACAGTAACTAATGCCTCTTTTGGTTTAAAATTCATAACAAGGAAACCTAGACAAATATAAAAAATAATCACTAATACTATGCCCACGTTAGCAGCATTTTTATTGTGCATTTCGGCTGGTATGGCGAAAAGATAAAGAGAACCAAAGAATAAAGCGGCCGCTATCAATGAATAAATCCACGTATAGGGTACTTTTTGTTTGATCCATTTATTTAATAAATTGTGCAATGGAAATAGACGCATAGGTATAGAATTCTCCTTTTTTACCATAGATTAAAGGTATTGAGTAGCCACATGAGCGCCACAACAACAATACCGGTAGGTACGCTGGCATATAAATTGGTTACAACCGTTCTAAAGGTTAATTTTTGGTTGGTTCGTCTGATTTCGGCATTTAATTTCTCAAAGACTTGGTCCATAGTCTTGGTTATGGTTTGGTTGATCTCGCTTAATTGGTGGTTGTTCTGGTTCATTTCTTGCTGAATCTTCGCGATTTCGTTCTTGTTTTGATCTAACAGGTCGTTTAGGATCGTTTTCAGTTGTTTCAAGGATTCCGTTGATTGCTTTTGAGCTGTCTCGTTGAAGTTGGTCTGTGTTGTTTCTAAGTTTTTCAAGTTGCTGTTGAACCTGTTCAGGACTGTAGTCGTTACTTGTTGAATCTCTTGTAAGTTGTTCTCCAAATTGGCTTTCTCCATGCTTTTCTGTTGCAGTGTCGCTCCGCTGTAGTTTCGAATTTCGGTCAATACTTGAATCAGTTGCTGTAGGTCTTGGTTCATTGTTTCTTGGTCGTTTGATTGGGGTATTTCTGGTTTCGGTTGGTTCAATGTGTCTTTCAAAGCCATTAAAAATCGTCTCCTTTTCATAATCACTGCCTAATTTTTTCGATCTCACCTTTTTATTAGCGTTTAAATGGGTGTAGGTGATTGTTTTCCCTCTCAATTTAACATCTATGCCTTTTTCATTTAAAAACGCTGAAAAGTCCTTAAAATTGCGTGTACGGACTTTTGCATGGTCGACTGCTTCCCTGATTTCGTCTTTCCAACTGCTTTTTCCTTTTTCTAATAATGATTTTTCAGCAGCGGTATAACGGACATTAGCGGATTCTTCGGGAATGGTTAAGCCATGCTCCAGACAAATCTGATCATTCGCGTCTTTAACTTCCTGAATGGCTTTTTGTCCATGGGCTTGAAATTTCAAACCGGTATCCATATTGACGCTATTAATCACTAAGTGGTTATGAATGTGGTCTTTATCGGTATGCGTGTAAATGGCAACCTGGTGACCGTCAGCGACTTTTTGTGCTAGTTGATAACCTAATTCGTTTGCTTGTTCCGGAGTGACCTCACCGGGCTTAAATGACTGAATAAGGGTATGAGCTTGGACTTTATCGTCTTTCCCATAAATCATGCGGGTAGCTTTCATTTGAGTTTTAGCATAATTGACGTCACAATTTAAGCCGCTTTTAACGGTTGCACGCGGTTCAGCGTAATTAATGCAGCGTGAGCAACTCGTGCTGCGGGCTAGTTTAATGGTTGCCATCGCTCTTTTCCTTCCTGCGTTTTTTTTCTGAAAAGAAATTAAAAATCGTCATCAAAATTCCATATACGACCATCGTGATAATAGCATCTTTTGCCAGTTTACCTAGTTCAATCGGTTGATCCGAAAAATAGTCTACTCCTATCATTAAAA
>Ga0314771_100232_pt1 | contig 12863 bp, 14 predicted proteins | sample MetaGCB42018_FD_204522 | JGI IMG/M metagenome (GOLD analysis project Ga0314771, IMG submission 204522) | Cryopeg brine microbial communities from Beaufort Sea near Barrow, Alaska, United States - CB4 2018 | ecosystem: Environmental > Aquatic > Marine > Coastal | place: USA: Alaska | collected...
CCTTTAATGCGAAAATTAAAGCCTTTAGAACACAGTTCAGGGGTGTGAAAAATATAGAATTCTTCCTGTACAGATTGATCAATATATTTGCTTAGTCCACAACTTTTGTTCTTGATCCGTAGAAACCTTATGCAAAACGAAGTTTAAAAACAATGTTCATTTTGCTAATGATGTTTTTAATGAAATAAGTCGAAGAGGAAATTGCGTAGCACTTGCTTTTGATGTCGAGAATTTTTTTCCAAGTTTAGACCATAATCTTTTGAAATTAAAATGGGCAGAAATTTTGGGTTTCAAATCCTTACCTAAAGATCATTATAATATTTTTAAAGCTGTAACAAGATTTTCGTATGTAAAACTAAAGGACCTGCGAAAAAAAAACAATCATTTTGATGAAAAGCAACTTGTAAAATTAAGAAAGGTTGGAAAAAACACTTTTTTCGAAAATTTCAGCGAACTATTAGAGGCAGACATTATAATTCACAAAAACCAGAAAAAGAATAAGAAAGGAAAATTGATAGGGATTCCTCAAGGTCTTCCTATAAGTGCTTTATTAGCTAATCTCTACATGCTACCTTTTGATGAAGCTGTTATAGGTGAGCTTTCTGAAAACAATGATATTTATTATCGCAGATATTCTGATGATATAATAATTGTTTGCGAAGAGGCTCAGATTCCATTGGTGGAAAAATTTGTAAAGGCACAAATGGAAAAAATTAAATTAAAAATTTCTATTCCAAAAACTGAAATAACTTTATTTAAGAATATAAATGATCGATTAACATCTCATAGGTGGAATAAAGGTGATTTACAAGAGAACGTACCCTTGAACTACCTGGGATTTGAATATTATGGTTACCAAACGCTTTTAAAGTCTAAAAATTTAGCTTCTTTTTATAGGGAAATGAAAGGTTCTATTAGAAGAAAAAACAATAGGGCAGAAAAAGTTGCGGAAAAATATCTTCTAGATACTGCTCCGATTTTTAAGCGAAAAGTTTATAGACTTTATAGTTTTAAAGGTGTAAATACAAGAAAATTGCCTTCAAAGAGAGTAGAAAATAAAAATGGTAAACTGGTTGTTAACAGGTTTCAAAGAAATTTCAAAGGAAATTACATTAGATATGCATATCGGGCTTCCGATGAAATGAATGCTCCAGAAATTAAAAGACAGGTCAGAAATCATTGGAAAATACTGCAAGCTACTTTAAAAAAATACGAATTCTCAAATGTGAAGAAAGATTAAAAATATCCACATTATTAGATATCATTTTTTAAATATTTAAAACTAGTTCTATCCCATTTTGAGCTCTATCCAATTCCCTGAGTAAAAGACTAATTCCATCATTTTTTTGATTTTAAACTTCATCATCCAGTTCCTCTTCCGTAATTCCATTGATGTTGGACAGGGAATTCATCAGGTTTACCAATTCATCATAAAAGTCTATCAATTTATTGAGGTTGATATCTGTTGTCCCTCTGAATTGTTCTACGTCAAAATCATAGGTGTCACCTACTATAAAAGTTTTATTGATATCGGTCATTTCACCGGTCATGCCGACATTTATGGTCCTGGTGAGCAACTCCTCATGGACTTCGAGTAAATACTTATATGCCATCAGTATCTTTTCCCTGTATACGCTCATAGTGATATGTTTTAAATTATACTACAATTTACGTTTAGAAGGCGACAAAGGGTGACGCGTGCAAAAGCATATAAGTCAAAACTGAAGATTATTTATTTAGTTCCTCCACCTCCTCAGGATTCAGAAAGGAATGGCACCAGCCAAAATCGGTAAGCCGGTCCCCTACCATCAAATAATTCATCGCGAAATACCGCTCGTAATTGATTCTACTGCCTCCGGGGCCCTCCACCGAAAAACGAAACTGTTTTGAGCAGAGACCAATCTGTAACTACGATCACCGAATCAAATAAAGGATGTTCCATTCCTTGATTTCCCGGAACCCTTTTTACCCATCAAACTTAATACTCGTTTGGGATTGTAGGCTATAAGAAAAAGTCTACTTCTGAAAAGGCTCGTTTCTTTCCATTTTTTGGTAAGGATGTGATCAAATCCCCATTGCCTCTTAAATGTTCCAAAAGGATGCTCTGCGCATCATCTCCAAGTTCGTCCTGGACTCTTCATTGGGGACATAATAAAAGCTGCCCTTGATATCTCCAATAGAACCAATTGCGCATTTAGAACGATCCGAATTTGTCGTGTTATTATACCTATAAAAAGGAAAATCTTCCTGCCAAAAATCATCAATATGAATTACCTGGAGTGAAGCCTAAAAAATGATACAGATGCAATTAAGTTTTAACTTAAAAATTCTTTGGCTTTGTATGCCGGGTCAGGGTAAGTATAAAATCCTTCTCCTGTGGAAACACCCAACTTATTTGTATCAATGAAATTTTTCTTTAAATACTCGGTCGTTTTAATTTTTAGTGGATCCTGTGTTTGTTCTGAAGCCATTTTATTGATGTTGTAAACCGTTTTAATTCCTACGATATCAAGAATCGCAAAGGGGCCTATAGGTGCTCCTGTTGCTTTCATCCATGTTTTATCTATAGTTTGAAGATCTGCAACCTCATTTACTAAAAGATCTGTTGCTGCACTTAAAAATGGCACTAGTAACGAGTTTAATATATAGCCAGGCTGCTCTTTATGCAAGGGTAAAGCTAGCATTCCAATGGCTTTAGCAAAAATAACCACATCCTTAAATATTTCTGGATCTGTTTGTGGATGTCCCATAATTTCGGCCGTATTATTCTTCCATATATCATTCGCAAAATGAAGCGCTAGGAATTTAGAAGGTCGTCCCGTAGCTTCTGCAAACTGACTTGGCAATAAAGTAGAAGAATTTGTTACAAAAACTGTTTTCTCTATGGCAACTTTCGCTAATTTCTTATAAAATTCTGTTTTTATGTCTGGGTTTTCTGGTACGGCTTCAATTAATAGATCGGCATCTTTTACTGCCTCAGATAAATTAGAGTTATAACTCAAATTGGCAAAAGCGGCATCCAGTTGTTCTTGAGTTGCATTTAGATCTTTTTTAAAAGCTTCACTCATAGTGCTGAATTTAGCTTTTGCTTTCTCAAGGATTTCATCGTTAATATCGTAAACAGTTACTTTAAAATTGTGAAAAGCTGCTTGAAAAGCAATCTGGTAGCCTAGAACTCCACTTCCAGCTACTGTAATGTTTTTATAGTTCATAGTGTTATTTTTTAAATTGTATAAGGAAGGGAATTGGCGTTAAAACCAAATCCCTTTATTGATTAATGCTTAAGACCTTTTGCCCACTCTTGAAGTTTCTCAAATTGCTCACTAAAAAAAGAATCGTGATCCTCTTCTTCATCTTCTCCTACAGGTAAAATATGTTCGAAATAGGTATTCTTTAAGATACGCTTTAAAATACTCTCTCCCGGGAAATGTTTGTAATCATTTAAAGCTTTGGTAGCTTTTAATAGCTGACGAATATCGTACTGTGTTGCAGCAATATCTGGTACCTGTTTGTTGAGGTTCAATAATTTATAGACAGCTATTCTGGCAGTTCTTACTGATGTTTCTACCGTAAAAACAACATCATTATGAGTCTCTACAAACTGTCCTACAAGACCTAGGTTCTTAGAGCCATTGGGCACTATCTCTGGTCTGTCTCCTGTCGCTCTAGGCATAAACATAGAGGTTATATAAGGCATAAAACTTGTTCTGATAATTGTATTCTCAATGACGTTATCTATTTGATCTTCTAATCCAATATGAAAACATAATTCAGATAAAATTTCATTTCCTGTACTCTGTGGCAAGGTTTTTTTTGTATAATTACCTTCCTTATCCATAAATAATGCATACAGCCAAACTACCAAAACATCATCTGGTTGTTCTGGGAAGTGTGGTTGACGGTTAACGGTAAAACTCATTAACCAATTAGAATCGGTGATGGAAACTATTCCTCCGGTAGCTGCTTTTCCAGAATAGGGATCGTTTACACAGTATTCCTTAATTTTTTCAGTTAATGCTGAAGGCCGACAAGTTAATGTAGCAGATTCCCATGACGATTTTTCAATAGAGCTATAGAATTTTTCAGGTTTCCCAAATTCAGCCGATTTTGTTGCTAAGTTTTTCCATAGTTGCCATCCTGAACTCTCGCCGCTTTCGTTATTATTAATCGCTTGAATAGCAGCATTTGTGTTATCTCCATAAGAGGTGTCTTCTGTCATGGAAGCTGTAGTAACAATTACATAATCGTTTTCAGTTACTGGAATCCTTACTTCTTTATCTTTTTGTTGGGTGATAATACCTTTCACAACTTTACCTTCGGTGTTGATCTTAATATCTAGATCTTTTACCAAGGTGTCAAATTGAATTTTAATGCCTTTGGATTTTAGATGTTTAATCAAAGGTTTTACGAATGTATCGTACTGATTGTATTTTGGAAATACCAGGCATGATAGATCTTTAAATCCATCGGTAAGATGTAAAAAGCGATGCAGATATAATTTGCACTCTAATACACTATGCCAGATTTCGAAAGCGAACATGGTACGAAAGAAGGTCCAAAAATTACTTTTCAAAAATGAGCTACTAAAATAATCTTCAACGGTCACATCATCTAACTCTTCTTTCTTTTTCAGTAAAAGCTTAACAATAGCTAATTGATCTAATTTGTCTAAGTCAAATTTGCTAAAATCTTGTATTTCTCCCTTATTATGAATTAACCTGGCCTTGGAATAATTTGGATCATTATCATTTAGTAAGCGAAACTCGTCTAAAACACTATAAGGAGTAGGCATTTCTAAAGCAGGAATATCCTGAAATATATCCCAAAGGTTCTCATAGGTCATTTCCATTTCTCTACCACCTCTAATAAGATAGCCGTCCTTAGCATTTCCAGAACCATCAAGAGAACCACCTTCTACAGCTAGTTTGTCAAGAAAAACAATATTTTCTCCTGGAATGTGTCCATCTCGTATAAAGTAATATGCAGCAGATAGGCCAGCTATTCCACTTCCTACTATATAAACTTTACTGTCTTTAAAAGATTTAGAAGGAATTCCTTTATTACGCTGATAGTTTCCTGTAAGATCAGGAAAAGGCATCGGTTTATCTTTTGAATTGCTTACAATTTCCTTGCTTGCATCTGGAGCGTGTTCTACATTTCCGGGATATGTTGATGCATTTAATACCTTATCGAATTTTGATGTTGCTTTATTCATTTTGATAGTTTATAATTACTTACTTTTTAAAGGTATTACTATCCTAAAGCTATTATATATCCCAAAATTCAGAAATTGTATCCTTAAATTTTTAATTGTTTCATTTCTTACCACTTCTGTATTCAGAAGGAGAAATAGTGGTTTGTTTTTTAAAAAATCTCCCAAAAGCAGAAATAGAATTAAATTGGAGTTTATAGGCAATTTCAGACACAGATAATTCTGGGTTTCCTAATAAAACAAAAGCCTCTTTTAATAAGGATTCATCTAAGATTTGGTGCGGTGTTTTCCCTGTTGTTTTTTTTGTAACTTCTATTAAATATTTATTAGAAATACATAGTAGGTTCGCATAAAATTGAACAGATTTTTGTTTTAAAATATTTTTCTGAATAAGTTTGTTAAATCTTAAATAAAGGTTGATTTGAGAGTCATTGCCCGCTATGGTATTAGGATTTGTATTTTGAATAATTTCTGTAATTTCCAGAAGGAGATAGAAAATAAGGGTGCGGATGATTTGTTGGGTAAATACCCCTCTATTTATTTCTTTTTCTTTTAGTTTTTCTACTATATCCAATAGAACTTCGGTGTTTTTCTTAGAAGTATTTACAATGGAATACAAATCTTTTTGAAACAGCCCCATTTTTTCTATAATAAAAGGATCAGAAATATTGGTTAACAGAAAATTTTTCTCAAAAAACACTAACTGCATCTGAAAGTCATTAGTAGCATTAAGAAAATGCACTATAGTTGAAGGAGCGGAACAAAAAAGACTACCAACACTTATTTTGTATTTGATAGTATTGATTTTTAAATCGATTTCCCCTTGAGTACAAATACAAAAAGCATAGTAGTCCATCCGGAAAGGTTTTTCAGGAAACTTAAAAATAGATTCGCCTGTAGATATATAAAATGAATTTTGACAGTCAATATTATAAAAAGAAAGTGTGTCTTGTAGATTTTCATGATTCTTCATCAATATAACTGTTTACTTTTATTAGTATTCTCAAAAATGGTTAGTTTAGGTTTTTTAGATGGCTATTAAATACCCGATTTTAAAAAATCAAACAATGCCGGTTCAGTCAAAAGAGGGTTCATGTTGGGCCGTACCGGCCACACGAACGCCTAGTTATTTTGTGTGTAGTTTTTTATTCGGTTACTCTTTTTTTTAAATCAATTCTCTCGTGTAATATCCTTGTTATTTCGATATAGTTTTCATTCAAATTTCGATAGAAAATGATATGTCGATTCGTTTTCATTCCGAGTAGACTTTCAGTAATTCCGTCATAGTTTTTTCCTAAATTCGGATTGTCTGCAATTTCTTGACAATCTGAAATAAGTGATTCATAATATTTATCCGCTTGTCTTTCCGACCAAACTTCAAACGTATAATCCCAAATCTTTGATAAATCCTCAACAGCTTTATTTGTCAGTTTAAATTTAGCCATTCGATTGCTTTTTTGCTTTTAGAGACTCAAGATGTTTTTTCGGCTCAAAATCGTTCGCAATTCCGCTATCAATTCCGTCCTGAATTGCGTTTTTCAATGCAATTACTTTACTTTCTTCTTCTTCTAAAAGTCTTAATCCAGCTCGTATGACTTCGCTAACATTTTTAAATCGACCTTCACTTATTCGGCTTTGCACGAATTGGTCAAAATAATTACCAAGTGATATTGATGTGTTTTTGTTCATTTTAATAGTATTTATTTCAAATATACCAAAAATTGGTATATTAAGCAAATTCTCAAATTACACACAACGGCAGTCTGTCTAAAAACCTAAGTTTACTGCCAATTATGGACTAAGTTTTTTAAACTTGGGATCAGGATTAGCATAGAAATTATGGTTTACAGGATCAGTTGGGTAAAATGCTAATAAACTACCTTGGGGCAGAGCACACGAGGTATTAACCCCGATGCATCGGGGCCAAAAAAAACAAATTACATCCCGTCCCGATGCTTCGGGATCGGAACCAAAAAATAAACAGAACGAGGCAGAGCCTCGGAGAATTAAACCCGAAAAATTAAAATTAAAAATGTTCACCCTTTCAGCACTAGTTATCCTACTTTCCAATTGTGGAGGAGCGAAATATATTTACAATTTTGAAGCACGAACCTTTCTATGACTTCCTTCAGGATCGTTATATCCAGCAACCTGCAAGCCAGGTCCATTTGTTTTAGGAACAATTTGGTTTGGCCAACAGTAAGTACGGGAATGGTTGTTTTAAAGTTCATGGAATTGATTTGTTTCAGGCATAATTTTGTTGGACAAATTCCAATATCGATTTGAAATTCGGATAAATCGTGATGATATAGATCCCGCATCGGCGAGAGCGTATAAACCACTCATTCCGATAAGGAAGACCTGGTGTAAAGAGGAATCGGATTTAAAATTCCAGTAATCTAAATTCATAGCTTTTAAGTTTAAGCAATTAACCTAATAGCATCTTCCTATTTCAAAAAATAAACTACTGTCAAAAGTGTCCAGCGGTCAGGAATACCTTCAAAAAAGTAAATGGGATCACCGTATCTATCTTTTATTCTTAGAACATTAGCATCAAGAAAATATAGTTTCTCACCATACCTGTCCCTCGATCTTATGGTATATCCATCAAAAAAGTAAAGAGCTTCACCATAACGATCTTTTCGTCTAACGACATTTCCATCTATGTAATAAAGGGGCTGTCCATACCTATTCTCCTCCCGAAGAATACTGCCATCCCAAAACAAGAGCTTATCTCCGTAACGATCTGTTTTATAAAGTGTATAATCATCTACATAAAAAAGTTTTTCACCATACCTGTCTTCCGAACGTATATGTTGAGAGATACCGGAAAATTGAAAACCAAAAAATAGAAATACCAAACCCCATCTCATGATTTATTGTTTTATCGTTTTATACAATCCTTTCCTGTGCATATTGCAACATAAAGACAAGTTAAAAATACTCTAGAAATTAAAATCAAACACCCTCAATACGTGATGGGGTGAAAATCTTTACAGTTGATTAGAAGTTAGAATATTTTGTTCAAATTGATAATAATGTATTGATTCATACTTTGTTTAATTCCGTGAGATCAAGTCCATTTATTTGAAACAGTTTATTTATCGTATCTATTGCATTCCCCTCTGGTTGTGAAATAAGCTGTTTTTTAACCTTGTTTAGTTTTTGAATTCGAAGGTAATCCCAGTCTGAGGCATGGAGAAAAATATTTTTAACAGGATCGAACAAATAGTACTTGTCATAACAACTTCTATTACAATCTATAGGAATTGTGAAATCTATATGTCCATCTAAATTATAGTCATAAAAGGTGAGATTTATAGTGCCAAGAGCAATTCCATCTTCAATATTAATTCCTGTAAAAATATGTTGATCTCCTTTATAAATTATCATTTCAGCTATACCCCCATAATATCCAAGGTTATCTGAATGAGATAGTTTTTCATCCCATATAACCCGGATATGATATTCCTCGATTTCGAAACTTCCGGAACCGGTAATCTTTATAATCTGAGTATTACTACCATCATATAAATACCAATTCTCAACCTCCTTATTTTGAGCTAAAGTGAAAGAAATGGTAAAGAGCATAATTAGTTGGAAAAATTTAATTGCCATAATTTTATTTTTTGTTTAACTATTATCCTTTTATAGGTGATTCGAATTCTAGGTAAATCGATAAAATCATTATTAAAAAAACACCGATGCCGAAACCTTTTTTTCCTGCAATGTCTGACCTTCAGTGATAATTGTTTCCAGGGTAATCACAAATTGAGAGGAGTAAATATAATTGGCGTCCTCGGTTACTTCAAACCTCATAATATCCTCATCTGTATCGATGAATTCCTCGTTATTGTCAAAACCTCCTGTAGTAATTTCTTTCACTATCCGGGTAGGGTTCCAGTCGTTTCCGTAGTAGAATTTTGAATAACAAGTGGAATTGGGAATGTTCATAATTGTATATTCTGAATTGGCACTCACATAGTGGTTCCTTATAATTTTTTCGTCCTCAAAACGCTTCAGAAATACCACTACATCACTGGCACTTTGGTTCTTTATTGTTAGGGTATGATCAGTATTTGCCGTAAATCCCTTGCCATAGACTACATCAAACGGTGATTCCCCATTATTTAACTGATTTCCGGGGTATTCCGATTCCGGTTTTTCAAGGACAATGGATTCAATATTATCTACAAATTCTTTATCCTGATCTATATTTTTTATAATGGGATTTCTTTTTATGTAAGACTGGTATGCCATAATTGCTATAAAAGCTATTAAACCTAGCCAGATGAAACTTTTGGATGTGTTGTTCATAATATGTAATTTTTTATGTTATGAATTCAGGTTAAGAATCGCGGTTTAATTTTCTCACCCCCAAATAGTTTTTCATTGGTTCTCACCTTTACTCATTCTTTCATCCCAAATCAGCAGCAACTAGTTACCAGTTTTTCCTGTTGAGTGAGGAAGAAATATCATAGTCCTCGATCGCCTTATAAACCTCAGCGTTCAATGGAATACCGCCATTATATACGAAGTGAGAGGTTTTGTTGTCAACTCCTATTACCCTGATCATTTCCCCTTTATCTATGTTAATTGTTTTGAGGTTAAAACCATATTCATCTTTCAGATTTACGGAAAGACCATTTCCGCTGTATTTTTCACGCAGATCGTTCATACCATATAATTCCATTTTTACGAATAGCACATTGCCCCTATATACACCAGATAATTCTGTACTTGCTCCGGTCTTCACAAAAGCAATAGAAGTCTCACCAAAAGTCTTAAGATCAGGTTTAAGGGTTTTAGGAATAGTGTCTTCCTCAAGGTCTGCCAATTCAGTTATTTCATTGTTAATTACTGTATAAACACGATTATTGAGAACAAAAGTGTTATCTGCAATAGGAATAGCCTCTGAGTTGTTGCAGGAATATATACTTATGGCAACGAGTAATACAAAAATAATTTTTTTCATGTGGTTGATGGAGTTGGTTAATTGTTTGCTTTAGATTTTAATTTTTCAAGATTAAAAATTTTGAATCTTTTTTTGAAGCGAGATTCAAAATTTTTCTGTAATAGTCAATTGCTTTTTTTATCTTCTTTTCGGATCCTCCCCATATTTATTTGGGCCTTTATTGCTATCACTAAACAATAGATACAAACCAAATACAAAATTAACGAATGGGATTAATTGCAATAAGGACAACCACCCGGAATTATTTAAGTCATGCAGTCTTTTTATTGTTTGAATCCAACCGAAATAAGTGATAACAATTAATGCAAGTCCGCTAAATATAAGTGTGGTTTCATCAGGGCTGTAATAGGGATTTGATTTAAGATCAAAGGGCAAATATGCAAATGTTGCTGGTATGGCCAGAAGAACTAACCTTAAAAAATAATCACCTCTTCTAAGCCTTCCATCTGAAGAGGAAAAACTTTCTGTAGTTTGGACTCTAGGCTTAGCAATAGGTGGTGCAAAAGAATTAGCATGAACTTTAGGTTCTTCCTTTACCGGCTCAGGCAATTCTACTTTTTCTTCAATTGTTTCGGGTGTTTTAGCTTCTTCATCTTCCTGAATTGTCGAAAAATCAAATTCAATTACATTGTTCTTTAATTTGATGGTTTTTGTAATGGTTTCATCAATTAATGTATTCGTGGCATGTAGTGTAATGGATAGGCTATCCTTGTCAAAATTTTTGAGTTTAAAAACTTTAGTACCAGAATTCTCTACAGTTCCAAAAGGTTTGATAATTACCTTATCCACATTAATCGTTTCCCAACTTAATCTGATACTTTCGCCTTCTTCAATTATGTCTTTATTCGATTCAAAATTTAAAATTTTTGGACTAAAATCTTTTGGCTTATCGGCCGCCGAAGTAGTTGAATCTTTGCTATGATCTTCTATATCTTGGTCAGGTTTCTGAAATTCATCAGAAAGAACTTCATAAGCTTCCTTAAAATTTTTGAACATTTCAGAGAAATACTCATCCCCATCATTATTATCCGGATGGAATTTTAGGGAAAGTTTATGATAAGCATTCTTAATTTCCTCCTGAGAAGCCGAAGGTTTTAAGCCTAGTGTTTCGTAGTGTTTAGTCATTGCCGTAATTATAAAATTCAGAACTTATTTAAAACTGTTTATCCTTCAAACTATAAATCTCTACTATCAGACCTTTTTCATTAAATATATATCTAGTAAAGCTTTCTCTTTCCTCTAACTTATTTGTTTCATTATCACGGAAAGTGAATCTTACATTTACATCGTAAGTATTATGGCCTAATGGTTCAATTTTGAGAATATTATTTTGGGAAAACGAACTAGATGTCCAAGCATCTTGATACATCTTATTAATTTGGTAGAATGTAGGGTCTTCTGCATGCCAATAACGTTTCATGTCTGCAGCATAAAAAGAAGCAATTTTAGAATAATCCCGATTATCTTCCGCTTTTAACAAACCTCTTATTTTCGACTCCTCAGAAATATAATTAAAATCACTTTCCCTAAAATCCTTATAGGTGTAGTCAGAATCAACCCCATATACTTCCTCAATTAGTCCTTCTTCATTAAAAGTATAGTGAGCTGCCCTTAGTTGAGTAATAGTGTCCTCTTCCTTGCCTAAATATTTAAAATCTGTAATTAACTCAAAATTCCTGTCGTCAAGCATTATTACATCACGGACAATATTTTCAGAAAACTCAGTTTTAGACCCTGTTATATTATAAAGCCTATTTAATTCTATATAGGTATGAGAATTATTATCATAATACCTTCTAATTAAATTTGCATAGAATGATCCTGCTTTAGCGAAATCTCTCAGGTTTTCGGATTCTATTAATCGGCGAATTTTTTCTTCATTAGATATTGAATAAAAATCGGGATCCCTAAATCGTACGAAAAATTTTTCTGAAGAGAGATTGAAATTAGCTTCTGTAATGGCGTTCACATAATCTTCAAGTTTATTCGTTTTCCCAAATTTTTCTGTTTTCAGAAGTTTTATATATTCTTTAAATTCTATAGCGGCCAACGAATATGGATATTTTAAAGCATATTGTTCTAATTTGCCTAAGAGTTCACTGTTAAACAACCCGGTCTCGTAATCAAATGCAGGAGTATTATCTATGCCTTTAAATACCATGTAAAGATATCTTCCAAATTTCCTAACAGCAATATTTTCAAAGGAAGAGTCGTGAGCTTCAAAGAGGAATTCGCCCCAGTTATAAGTTCTCTTAACGAGCTCATCATATGAAATTATCAATCCGCCATCCTCACAACAAGGACGATCTATATCTTCAAGATATAGGTCGAGATATTGAAGAGCTAATTGATTGTGTATGTTAGTTTCAACTACTGATCTAATAAAAGTTGTATTTTCTTCTAAATATGGCATTCCTTCTGAATGAGTAATTTTAAAACCATTCTTATCTACAGTTTCTATAAATTTAGCTGCATCAGGATGAATACTGGAACTACCAGAATAAAGCATTGAAGTAAGCTTGTTATAGTTATTATCTTTATAAAAAGATTTATTCACGCCTTGAAGTATATCTTGGGTCCCCTTAATAAATTCCAAAATTCGTTGGTCATCAGGTTTTGAACTTCTCTTTAAATTCTGGATTAACAGCTCTTTTTCTTGGTGAATATTTTCCCAAT
>Ga0314771_100234_pt1 | contig 12749 bp, 13 predicted proteins | sample MetaGCB42018_FD_204522 | JGI IMG/M metagenome (GOLD analysis project Ga0314771, IMG submission 204522) | Cryopeg brine microbial communities from Beaufort Sea near Barrow, Alaska, United States - CB4 2018 | ecosystem: Environmental > Aquatic > Marine > Coastal | place: USA: Alaska | collected...
AGACGTATTAGGGTGGATTGGAGTCTTGATTGTGAGTATTCTAATGAACTTTACCGAGGCATATCGTCTGGATCCTATCTTATCGATTTTGATTGCACTTTATATCCTCTACAAAACCGTTCCTGAATTTTTCACCACAATGAAAATTTTATTGAATGGTTCGCCTGAAAATGTGGATGTAGAAAAAGTTGCTGACTCAATTAATAACATTCCTGATGTAAAAGCTCTCTCACATCTTCATATTTGGTCATTAGATGGAGAAGAAAATGCCCTTATTGTTACTGTTCTTATAGACTCAACAAAAGCAAAAAAGATACAGAAAATCAAAGAAGAAATTTCAGAAATTGCACATGAATTTGATGTAAAAAAGCATATCACGATAGAAGTAGCTGTAAGCACGGACGAACTTGAGAAAGGATACTCCCACAGTACTTAAGTTAGTATTAAACTGACTACAGACACCAATTTTACAAATAAAAAAAGGGTGGATAAAACCTCTCATTAACCCAAAAAACGTTAATTGTAAAAATACAATTAACGTTTTTTGTCTATTCCAACTAGTCAAGCAACTTTGTTCTCTCTTCCGCGTAAGTGGCAACGAATAAACCCGTTTCTTTTTTACTAGAGTTTTGTCCCAAACATTCAATATTAGTTGTTCCATTCATCTTCTGTAGTGACCGGTTATTCAATTGGTTCCACAATTATTTGCGAATTAGATAATCCGTCACTTGTTTCATCTACTAACTCTGGTGCATTAGTTTTATATAATGGAATCGTTGATTGTTGGTCATTTCGAGAATACAAGCTAGTTGATTCTTCCCCAAGCTGTTCGTTAACTTGTCTTAACTTTTCAAGTTGATTTTGGTAATCATAATCAGCTGGATCATCTTGTAACAATCCTTCAGGTGTATAGAAGCGTAATAAATCGCTTTGAAGGATACTGTCTGAGGTGCTTAACTGAAAATTGGCAGCTGTTTTTAATTGTTCTACTTCATCTAACACTTCTTGAGAAGGTTCTAAAATTTGCTCCCCGGTTTTTGTATCGTAAATAACGGAACCATCTACAGTATATTTTGGTGATATAATGTCTCCGTTTCTAAAAGCAACTGTTTCATCATGTTCTTCTGAGAGCAAGTCCGTTCCCATTAAAACATAATCCTTAGTTTCAATTCCTAACAAATGAAGAAGAGTCGGAAGCATATCTACTTGTCCGCCAAAAGTATCGAATACTTGACCATTTCCTGCGTCTGGGACATGGAAAATAGCTGGTACTTCTTGCATCGTTGCATTATTGTAGCCATTCCATTCTTCAGGGTTTTCTCCAAGCAAAGGGGCTAAGGATTCATTACGTGCGTTAGATATACCATAATGATCTCCATACAAGACGATAATCGAGTCTTTATATAACCCTGAATCTTTTAGATAATTGAAGAATTCTTCAACTGCTTGATCTAAATAACGGGCTGTGACAAAGTAATTATCAATGGTATCATCGCCCGTTTTTCCCGTTGGAAAATCAACATTCGCCTCATCTAAAGGGTAAGGGAAGTGATTTGAAACGGTAATGAATTTCGAATAAAACGGTTGTGGCAATTGTTCTAAATATTGAACAGATTCTTGAAAGAAGATCTTATCTTTCATTCCATATTCTAGTGTATTTTCTTCAGAAAACGTGTAAGATTCATCATCAAAGAAGTAATCAATACCAAATGATTTATACGTATTATCACGGTTCCAAAATGAACCTGTATTTCCATGGAACATTGCTGAAGTGTATCCAGCTTCTGATCGTAGAATTTGGGAAGCTGATTGAAAGGTATTAGAAGTCCCATATTTAGAAAAAGCTCCACCTTGAGGACTACCAAATAAAGAACTTTCTACTAACATTTCTGAGTCAGCCGTTTTTCCTTGTCCTACTTGATTGTAGAAGTTTTCAAAACTGTAACTGTCTTGGTTGTTAAAAAGACTATTAATGAAAGGCGTGACTTCATGAAGTTCGCCGTTTTCATCTTCTAACTGATAATCGATTAAAAATTGTTGGAAACTTTCCAATTGAAGATAAATCACGTTTTTACCTTCAGCGACGCCGTAATAATCGCTATTTGGTTCAGCATAGTGATCTTCAACGTAACTCAATACATTTTCCATATCAGATTCATCAGCACTTGCTTTCATCTGGTTGTTTTGAGCGGTTTGGTAGCCATCGAAGGCAGTAAAGAAGTTTACGCCTAAATATTTCACAATATAGTTACGGTCGAAAGTCCGCGCCAATAATTGTGGTCGATTGATTTCTGCTAAAACCAAGTTAACTGAAAATAAAATAACTCCTAAAGTAGTTGCTGCAACAGCATACTGATTCAGCATTGGACGCGGATTCATTTGAATAGGTGATCTTTTGCTATATGCCATGAAAAGCAATATAAAGAAATCTAACCAGTAAAGAATATCCTGCGGACGCAGTAAAGCAAGAGCGCTAGCGCCAATTCCGTTTGAGACGTTACCTGCGCCTATTATAGTTGAAGCCGTTAAAAAGTCACTAAACTCACGGTAGTAAAGCACATTTGAGTAAATCAGCAAACTCGTTAAGAAATACACAACAAACAGTGCCCCATAGGCCTTTTTTGATTTTGTAAAGTAAAGCGTGATAGAGAATAGGAATACTGTGGTTGCGATTGGATTGATAAATAAAATGAATTCTTGGAAGAAACCTTCGACACCAAGTTCAAATTCAACTTGATAGACTAAATACGTTTTTAACCAAAACAGAATCACTGCAAAGATAAAAAATCCAATCCGTTCCGAAAGGAAGTCTTTTAGTTGTAACACAATATTGCCTCCTTTTTGAAAATGCACAAATGACAACGGGGTATTTCCATCAAACAGCGAGATTGTAAAAATCTCAACTTTATTTTGTATATTTATTGTAGTTTTCCCAGTGCTGCTTATTTTATACTTAATCTATAGGGTAGTCAATATAACTAGAAAAAGAGGGGCTTTAGTGGTGTGAGAAAACATTTAAGGCATGAGCTAAGAGGCAATTGAAACTTTTTCTTAATGTATATTGGTAGTTTTTATAGAGTTACTGATAGTTAAGTATGTTAGTGATACGAAAGAGTGAAGTATGGTAATGCTGATAACACTTACTCTAAGTACAGAAAAAGAATAAGACAGCAAAAAAATATATCGATCCCAAAGCTAGACTTTTTTAGGTCTAACTTTTGGAAGTTGGCACATTTTCAAATAACTTTGGTAATTTTCATTTCTACAGATAAACCATAAGCCTTGTTAAATTAATAATCCAGCAATTAATTTTGACCCACATTTCCAACTATATTATCATTGTAATTAGTGATTGTTGCTAATTATTTGTCTAATTCTGTCTTTTTTTATCCAAGAGCTACATCTAAAATCATCATGATTGTAAATCCAATCATTAGCCACATAGATGCTAAATCTTTATTTCCGTTTTCTTGTGAACTAGGTATAACTTCTTCAGCCACAACAAAAATCATAGCTCCTGCAGCAAAGCTTAATGCATATGGAAGTAAAGGTTCCATAACAGTAACCGCTAATACCCCTATTATACCTGCTATTGGTTCTACAGCTCCAGAAAATTGACCGTAGTAAAAACTTTTTGCTCTAGACATACCATCACGTCTTAAAGGCATGGATACTGCTGTTCCTTCTGGAAAATTTTGAATTCCCATACCTATTGCTAATGCAAGAGCTCCAGCGATAGAAGCTTCTGGATTACCTGTTGCAACGGATCCAAATGCAACACCTACCGCTAATCCTTCAGGTATATTGTGCATGGTAATAGCTAAAACCAATAATGTACTTCGTTTTCTCTTTTGAGGATTTCTACCTTCTGCTTCTGATGGAGGCATATTTGGATCTAAATGAGGTAGTATATTGTCTGCGCTCCATAAAAAAAGACCACCTAACATGAAACCAATAGCAGCAGGTACCCAGGCTGGTATTGATCCACTTTCAGCCATTGAAAGAGCGGGTGATAAAAGTGACCAAAAACTAGCAGCAATCATAACACCACCAGCAAAACCTAGCATTCCATCCATTAACTTTTGGTTAACGTTTTTGGTAGTGAAAACTAATGCGGCACCCAAAGCGGTCATTCCCCATGTAAAGAGCGTAGCAACTATCGTTTGCACTAGTGGACTTAAGGAACTAAAAAACTCAATCAATTACTTCACTCCTCTTAATTATAATATTATCTATTTTATTCGTTCTTTTTATTATCTGAACTTTGACAGACGTTTCCATTACTTACGTTGAGCTAATCAGATAATTAACTAAGTATATGGAAAAACATATTTGTAAATGTACTTGCAAGTTTTCTTTTTTTAATAAAAAGTATATCACTAAAGTTTCTAAGAAATTTAGTGGTGTATAGAATATTGAAAATGAATTAAAAGTGTTACTTATTCAATATTCTCATTGAATTTAGTACTGCTATTACCGTTACTCCTACATCCGCAAATACAGCTTCCCACATAGTAGCAATTCCAAAGGCTCCTAGAACTAAGAATAAACCTTTCACTCCAAGTGCAAAGAAAATATTTTGCCAAACAATACGACGGGTGTTCTTAGCGACCTGCATGGCAGTGACAATTTTAGAGGGTCTGTCATCCATAAGAACTACGTCTGCAGCTTCTATCGCTGCGTCTGATCCTAAACCTCCCATAGCAATCCCAATATCTGAGCGTGCTAGCACAGGCGTGTCGTTAATCCCATCCCCTACGAAAGCAACTTTTTCGTTTTTTTCTTTCCGAGATAAAATTTCTTCAAATTTTGCTACTTTATCTTGAGGAAGTAACTCGCTATAAACTTCTGTCGAACGTTTGAATGAAGTATAGCTATCTAAACATTGTTTTGTCAATAATTAGTTAATCTGTAGCCCTTTCAAATAAATTCAACATTGATAAAACAATATTTTCGATACACTATTTCAAGCAATTTCATGTATTTCTATAAAATCCATGATACCTATTGTTGTTCAATAGTTCGCTTTCTAAATAAGATTATTTACATTTTATCACTTATAAGTTATAATAGAAATATGAAAAAATATAATTTTGATGTCTACGAAAAAGAAAATGGTGAAGCTCCTTTTTTGGAGTATTTAGATAGTTTAGATGTAAAATCCAGAGCTAAAATATTAAGAGCAATAACGATTGTTGAAGATTTTGGCGTGCATTCTCCACCAGGATATATCGATCACTTAGATGATGGTATTTACGAACTCAGAGTAAAATTCTCAAGCAATATTTTTAGGTGTTTATATTTTCATTTTAGCAATAATAAGTATATTATCACTCATGGTTTTACGAAAAAAACACAAAAAACCCCTTCAAGAGAAATTACTAAATCTAAAGAGTATCGTAAAGACTACCTAGAAAGAAAGGGTGATAAAGATGAAAAATAAATTAAAAAGATATTTTGATACCCAAATGGAAGCACCAGAATTCGCTGAAGCATGGAAAGAAACTGAAGCTAGCTATCAAGCTGCAAACATTCTTTTAAGAATTAGAGAAGAAAAACAGTTAACCCAATCTGAATTGGCTACTTTAACTGGGAAAAAACAATCTTATATTTCTCGAGTAGAAAAAGGAACACAAAACATTAGTGTACAAACATTAAGTGATATTGTGGAATCTGTAGGTGGAAAGCTGAAAATGGAAGTCGTTGTTTAAACTTGTCGAGCTTCCTAAAATAGCCCATAAAAAAGAGTGATCTGCTAGAGAACTAATTCAAGATAGTAGTAGCTGCGCAACAGAATAAGAGCCACAAAACTCACACAAAATGTGTGAATTTTGTGGCTCTTATTCTGTTTTACTACACAAATCTAACGTCAATGATTTTATCAAATCCCTTAGCACTATCATTCATGGTCTTAAAAGTAACAGTCCTATTTCCATTTTCAATACGGGCAATCGTAGATTGAGGCTTTCTATTCCGTAGAAAGTAGGACCATAAAAGACGTTTCCGAACAGGAAATCGGCTTATCCATTAAGAGATGATTAGTACCCTTTCGGATCATTTTACGATGAAAAGAAAGAGAACAATTTCTCAAAAATCCCATGCGGAAAAGGGTTGGTTCGCATAGGATTTTTGGAAAGGAAATCTGGCCGCCAACGGTCAGATTTATTGAGGAGCAACGTTGAAAAACGGGGCTCTTTTTTTGTCCGTTTGCGAACAGCGAATCGGACAAAAAAATCCGCATCGTTACCTGTCGAACAGACAGATAACGGCGGACTCCTTTGGGGGTCTTAGGGGGAGCAGCGCGTCCACCTAACAGGGAGTATTTGGGTACCAAATACGTAGCCTGTTGTATTTGGTGTTAGTGTATTTCTTGTTTTATGACCGGATAGGGAGTAACATAAGAAATACACTAACACCTTTTTTTGAAACGTTTTGACAAGGTGACCGAATAGGGAACGTTGGTAAATAAGTGGAGAAAAAAAGCACTGGATCTTAGGTCTGAAAGGCGACTGAATAAGGAGCGTTTTAGACCTAAGATCCAGTTAGTCATGTAGCGAGAAATGGAGACCGAATAGGGAGCCATTGAGAGAGGAGAGACTACGCCCGTGAGCGAACAAAAAAAAGAGAACCGACGTGAAGAACGTCAAGTGAAATTTCGCGTGAACGAAGCCGAATTTGAGAAGCTCAGCTACCTAGCGGAGCAACAAGGTATGAGTGTGCCAAACTTTGTTAAGAGCAAGGCACAAGGGACTCGATTACGGAACCCAAAAGTTGAGATTGAAGGAGCCAAAGAAATCGCTCGTCAGCTGCGGTATTACAATTCCAATTTGAATCAGTTAGTCAAATGGATTAACACCAACAAAACGCTTTATGAACCAACCGAACTAAAGGCGATGGAACAACAGCTATCCGGGATTCAGGAAGGAGTGAAAGGCCTTTGGGAGCAATTATCAAGATAGCGAGTGCCACTAAAAATGGTTCAGCGACGGTCAACTACATTGCGAGACAAGGAAAAATTGACGTCACTTTAACCAGTGCTCACCTCACTCCATTAGATTATCAAGCAGCGAGAGAACAAATGCGCCAAACGCGAGACTTAATGGGCAAGACAAAAGGGCGTCAAGGCTATCACTTGGTCCAGTCTTTTGACGCGACCGATCAGTTAACGCCTGTAAAAGCCCATCAGTTCGGACAAGAATTCATGTCCGAATTAAGCAAAATGTACCCCGATCATGAAATTTATATGGCCACACATACCGATACCGACCATCCACACAACCATTTTATGATCAATGCGGTCAATAGTGAAACGGGCGCTAAAATGGCCATTAATCCTCCTGATATCTATGAAATGCATGAAATCAATAACGACATTTCAAAAAAGCATGACTTGGTAGAATTGACTAAAGCTAAAAACAAGGTCTATCCGACTGAAATAGCGGCTTATACTCAAACAGGGAAGCAATATGAACGGGATTTAGTCAAAGAAAAAATTTATCATGCGAGAGATCAAGCCCATTCCTATCCGGAATTTGAACACTTACTATCTGAATCAGATGTAACCCTTACTTCTGAGATTGGAAAAAGGGGCCAAACCATTCGTCAAAAATACGTGACTCACGATTCAGAAGGAAAACAATGGACGTTTACCGCCTCAAGATTAGGCGAAGATTTTAAAAAGGAGCCGATTACCCATGCCATCATGGAACACCAACGAAAACGAGACAAACAACAATCTGACAGAGAACAACTTGAGCGCAGCAACACCGAAAGATTACGAGGACTTACTGCTAGCGTACGGGAAGTTGCGGACGAAGTACGAACAGAGCGCAGAACACATGAGTCTACTCATAAGCCACCTCAAAACTCTCCAAACGTCAATCGAGACTTCGGACCAGAACGGTAAGGAGCAACTCACTTATCATCGGAGCCAAGAACAAAAAAGAGTGGAGCAATTCCAAGACTTACTGACGGAAAATGAGCAATGGAAACAACAAACTGCCGTTGATTTAAAAGACTATTCGCCTGAAAAGATGGAGCAAAAGTTAGATAAAATCGTCCATCAGCATTTAGGCAACTACCAAGAGAAATTGGATACGGTTTTGCAGCAAGCGGACCAACAAGCTAAAAAAGAACGTCGAACCGATTGGATCGAACGAATCAGTATTTTAGGCATTGGGGCCGTTACCCTTTTAGCTATATACGGGATGTTTTCGTTCTTTATGGGGATGTAGCTGATGGGATTATTTTTCATGAAACTCATGTGGCGTATTTTGCCCGTTTTAAGCGTTTTGGTCGTTATGGGGTGTTCTTATCTGATTTGGAGAGTAAAACTTTACCAGTGGTGGAATTCTGGCCATTTAAAGCGCGTTAGCCTTGTATCGCTTACTTCTTTGGTGATTTGTTTCAGTGTGCTGCTCTTATTAGGGTATTCAACCCAATCAAAACTGCCGTTTGGATCAAAAATTCACGAAATCTCTGCTCAACAACAAACAGTAAAGAAACAAAAACAAGCGCTTGAAGCGGAAAAAGTAGCAAATGAAGAAAAAGAGGATCAAATTAAACTACAACTAGAAGCTGCTTTAGATCTAGCGCATAACGAATTAAACATAGTTGTTATTAACGACAGCGTGTCCACGCTTATTACAGAAGAATGGTTTTCAGATAATCAACAACTGATTGATCAATTATCAGATGTAACAGACAGAGAAGACTATATGAACCGTTTTGAGTCGGTTAGAGAAGCTTTCTTGAACTAAAAGGACCTTTTATATTGTTTAACCGTAAAACGTGAAATAATGCTGTTTTTTGAAGTATAGGGTATGCAATGGTTCTATCCGTCGAGCGTTAGTCGAGACACAGAACGCTGCTGATGGTTTTTAAAATTTTTTTACTAAGCAGATATTAATCTGCTTTTATTTTATATTTATTTTATTAATTCTTTAGTACTTATAGTACTTAGTGAGCTGTTAAACTCTTACATACCAAGGGATACCGCTTATTTAAATACTAATTTGTACCCTAATAGATACTAATTTGTACCCTAATAGATACTAATTTGTACCCTGATAGATACTAATTTGTACCCTATATATACTAAATAAAAATAAAAATTCGTTTTCTTTAGTATATATGATAATATTGATATAAATACTAATCTGTACCATGCAAAGGGGAACGAGATGGATAACACAATTAAAGTTACCTCGGACGTTCAAGATATGTCTGAAGGGGTTATAGAATTAAGTAAAGAGTATACAGTTGCAAAAGATAATAAACTCGTTCAAAAAGCAAAAATTGATTTGTCAGAGAAAGAATTGAAATTAATTGACTGGCTAATTAGCAAGATTAAACCAGATGATAAAGAACTTTTACAGGTTAATACTTCTATTTCTGAAATAAATACAGTTTTGGGATTCGGATCCGGTGGAAGAAATATTAAACAAACAAAAGAAGCTCTTCTAAATCTTTCTAATAAAGGTTTTTGGATAGAATCAGAGGATAATTCAGGAATTGAAATAACGAGATGGATTGACGAAGTTTCTTTAAAGTACAACGGAAAAGCAATACTAAAATTACATTCAAAATTAGCTCCCTACCTTCTTCAATTAGCAGAAAAAGGAAATTACACTTCTTACTATTTAAGAACGATAATTAGCTTGAAATCTAAATATTCTTTATTACTGTATCAGTTAGCTAAATCTGGGCTACATTATGGTGTTATTGGTGGAACTGTTGAAGAGATTCAAGAATATTTTGGACATAAAGATTTATCTTGGGGAACGTTTAATGGACGATATTTAAAAAAAGCTATTGAGGAAGTAAATTCTAAAACTGATTTACATATAGACATGCTTCTGGGGAAAAACGGAAGAAAAATTGTAAGAGTAGAATTTAGGATTACAAAAAAAATCAGAAAAGAAGTATCTGGAAAAATAAAAGTTCCAATGCATAATTGGTTAGACACATAACTCTATTTACAGCTCTTGCGTATCTGTTATTTTTAATATAAAGTATTGATATATCGGTTTTTTTAGGAGGTAAGCTATGAAAGAGATACAAGCAATTGAATACATATCTACAAAATTAGTTTGTGAAAAGCTTAAAATTCAGCCTTCTACTCTTAGGAAGTATGCTTCCATGTTAGATGAAAAAGCAAAAACAGAATTTTATTTCACTAGAGATGACTCAAATAATAGAGTTTATACAAAAGAAGATATAGCTGTCTTGCAACGCATAATCGAACTTAAAAATAGACCGGGATATACGCTGGAAGCTGCTATAAATGAAGTTGTAGGATTAAGCTATAACTCGGATATACAGGACGCTATAGCTGTAAATGAAGAAAATGATAACTATCTTAAAGCGCTACATTCATTTGTAGCTCAACAAAACAAATATTTTGAAGATTATCAATCAGTATTACAAAAAAAAGACGAGCAAATAGATCGTTTAGAATCACTTGTAAGTTCTTTGATTGAAAATAATATCAATGATATGTCAGTTAGTACTGAAGACTCTACAACTAATTTTGAGGAACCTAAAGAATTTGAAAAAATGAGTTCTGAAGAATCTATGACAATAAGTACACCAAAAAAGAAAAAATGGTGGAATTTTAAGTAGTATTTATTTTATTACTATCTGAAGTCTAAAAAAGACCCCTCATAATTTTATGAAGGGTCTTTTTTTACTTTTTACTCGGGGTGTACTTTCTACACTTCCGTATCTTATATAGGTTTTCAGATGTTTTTATAGATACTTTTGTTAATCGGTTTTATGTAAACTTTATATGTCTTCAGATAAAAAATATTATTTCTGTTTTTTTATAAAAATAAATTGTTGATCCTATTATTTGAATCATTAAACCAACTAAAATAAAATAGCTACCTTGATTGAAATTTCCAGTTGCTGATACTCTAATATATCCAATTAAAATAATGCTTAGTCCACTAAATTTATAAAAGTTTTATGACTTAAACATAAAGAAAATCTCTTTCTGATAGTAGATTATTATCATCACTAAAAGATAAGCAGGAGAATACTTGCTCGCATTTCTGACTTAATACTAAACTTAAAAACCTAACCTAAAATTTAATAAGGTTTTTTGCATTATTATTTGCAAGCCAATTTGTTACATTATCAAGTAATTCTACTGAATCAAAATTTACATGAGAAGGAGAAATATTATCTGTTATCGATATAATATTCTCTTGAATACTATTTGCAGCTATCAATTGAACATAATCAGGTATAAAGTAGTTTAAAGATTTATAATAACGTTGGTGAGGCTCTACTATTTCTAAATGTCTTTCGAAATTACTTCTTTTTCTTGTGCTATCATTTTCCTTACGGTATTTTAAATTTTCATGGTTAGTGTATAAATAAAAATATTTATCAGGAAATTTTACTTTTCCATCCTTAATTTCACTTCGGAAAAACTCAGAAATAAAGTTTAAACTCTGATTATACATATTAAAATCAAAACACCAGTTATAACTCAGTGGCTGGAAAATGTCACCGTCAAGAATAACGTTATTATAGGTTTTAAGCTTTTCTTGAGCAATCTGCCAACGTTCTATCTGGCGTTCTAAGTACCATGTTTTTGATTCGGTTTTGGGACGCTCGAATAAAAGATTTACTTCTGGAATTACATAAGTATTAGTTATTCTAGCAATTTCATTAGCAGTTGTTGTTTTTCCTACTGCACTTGCTCCTTCTAGACAAATTAATGACATCTTACCACCCCTATATTTTTTCAATAAATATATATTTTATTCGCCTAATATTCTATCATTTAGTTATATTAAAATCCTAATCTAAAATTCAATAAGGTTTCACTGATTTCATCTTCGTTGATCCCGATATAGCGTTTCGTGATTTTCTCGCTGCTATGACCGAAGATTTCCATCAGTGTAGCCACGTCTTTGGTTTTCTTGTAATAGTGGTACCCAAACGTCTTCCGCAGCGTGTGCGTGCCAATATCGTCTCTTCCTAGCAGCTGAGCGACCTTTTGAAACATCTGATAGACCGTATTGACTTCTACATGCCCGCCTTTGGTACTTGGAAATAAGTAATCCTCTGGTTCGAGGTCTTTTGTATAGTCTTGGATCAAGTCCTGCAGACTACTCAAATACAAAATACGGGTTTTCCCTGTTTTTTTCTCTACGATTCGGGGGTTTTTCGAGGAAATAATGTCTTGTTTCTTTAATTTAACGATATCCGACATGCGTAAACCGCTGTTAATGCCGATCAAAAACAGAAAAACATCCCGATCCGCGTTTTTATTACGTCTCAAACAAAATAAAAAGTCGTTAATTTCTTGTTGCGTGCGTAATGGTTGGACGTTGTAACTCATTTCAAAGTCCTCTCCTCTCAAAAAAACGATACATGATTTTGTTTATCATACCACGAAATCGTGCATTGGAGAGCCATATAAAAAAAGAACCCTAGTGGAATAGGATTCCCGATACACGTTTTTATATCATTTCATGTATTAAAAAAAGATATCCTTATGCTATTTATTATTAGCAATTAAAAGTTTAAAGTGTTGTATATCTTCTTTTGTCTGAAAACAGCGTTCTGGAATAATTTGAGCTTGTGTATCTGAAATATAGAGAAGAAATAAGTCTTGGTATTCTTTTATTGAGTTATAGTCGTTCCAAGACATAAAAACAGAGCCTCGCTCTCTAGAAGCTTCAAGTCCTTTTAAATCAATTTTATAAGTAACGTTTTCTTTTAACAAACGATCA
>Ga0314771_100235_pt1 | contig 12731 bp, 15 predicted proteins | sample MetaGCB42018_FD_204522 | JGI IMG/M metagenome (GOLD analysis project Ga0314771, IMG submission 204522) | Cryopeg brine microbial communities from Beaufort Sea near Barrow, Alaska, United States - CB4 2018 | ecosystem: Environmental > Aquatic > Marine > Coastal | place: USA: Alaska | collected...
AAACCCAAATTTGCAATGATCGCGATGATCATTCCTTCAGTAGGCAATTTGGTCCTGGATTACATTTTAATTATTGAGATGGATATGGGAATGCTGGGCGCAGCGTGGGCCACAACCATATCTTATTTGTTTTGTTTCGCGTATGTGCTCTGGTTCTTTCTGTCAAAAAAATCAGATTTAAAAATCAACTGGTCTCATTTCCGGTTCGATTTGTCCATTTTAAAAGAAACATCTTCTTTAGGTTTTGTCACGCTTGCAAGGCAGGCAGTGGTAAGTGTCACTTATTTATTGATGAACAATATAATGTTCGACTTAGGGGGAGAAGACTCTGTAGCTGTGTATGCCATTATTGGCAGAATGCTCATGTTTGCCTTATTTCCAATATTAGGGGTAACTCAGGGATTTTTGCCAATTGCCGGGTATAATTATGGTGCTGAACAATGGCATCGCGTTCGTAAGAGCATCAATACCGCGATTTTATATGCCAGTGTTTTAGCATTAATCGTCTTTGCCGGGATTATGTTTTTTTCTGAAGATATTGTGAGGATATTCACAAACAATCCAAAAATAATTGCAGAAACCCCACATGCCATGCGTTGGGTTTTTGCTGCCACTCCAATTATAGCTCTACAACTAATTGGCTCGGCTTATTTCCAGGCTATAGGTAAAGCTGTACCTGCTTTATTATTGACATTGTCCAGGCAGGGATTCTTTTTTATTCCTCTTGTATTAATCCTACCGAAGTATTTTGGTGAAATTGGAGTCTGGATATCTTTTCCCCTGGCCGATGTTCTTTCAACTATTCTAACCGCCTTTTTCCTTAACCGGGAAATAAGGGCACATCTAATGGTTGAGGAATGAAGGTTCTGTTTTCATCTTGTTGCGGTAGTATTTTGGTATTAGTGAGGGATGCCGTCAATTGGATTTATCGGGTAATAGGGGTCTTTTTGCTTTGAGCGATGTTGATGCCACAGTTCAAATTGTACAAACGCATAAGTTTAAAAAATCCCATCCTATGATAATGCCGGATATGGTGTGATAATTGATTATTTTAGCTAAACCACTCATAAATTATATGAAGCTTTTAAAACTCTCTTTAAGGAATCGTATTTTTATTTCCATGATTTTACTTGTATTGGGTGCTTCCATATTAATTGCGGGGGTTACGGTTTTTCAATATAAAAAAGAATCTGAGGATTATCACAGGGAGCGCCTGGAGCGAAAGGAACAGGCTATTAGGGAAAATATCAAATTTGTACTTGCTAGTACCACGCACGTTGTGAACACTGAAAATATGCCCGTAATTCTAAAGGAAAGAGGCAAGATTTATGAAATTTCCCAGGTGCATGAAATGCAGCTCAATATTTATGATTTAAACGGGAAGCTGCTTATAAAATCCAGCGAATCTTTTTTCAGGGATACCACCAATGTTCAGATTCCGGTACGTCTTCTGGAAGAACTTGAAGCTTCCCGCGACAAGCGATACCTTAAGAGGTCTGAAGTCAACGGCCAGAAATTCCAATCGTCTTACACCTATATTACCGACAATAAATTCAAGCCCCTTGCCATCCTGTATTTGCCTTATTTGCAAGACGACCAAATGCTTCGGAAAGACCTGAACGAATTTTTGATTAAATTGGGGGAAGTATATCTTTTCATGCTTTTTATAGCCATTACGATGTCTTATTTTCTCTCAAAATACATCATAAAATCATTAAATATTATTTCCGAAAAGATCGTTCAAACCCGGCTTGATAAACGCAATCAAAAAATTGAGATCGAGAACGCTTCAGAGGAGATCTACGCCCTGGTATCGGCCTATAACTCTATGATAGACGAGTTGGAGGAAAGCGCTGTGAAATTGGCAACAGGAGAGCGGGAGCAAGCCTGGCGCGAGATGGCTAAACAGGTGGCGCACGAGATTAAAAACCCGTTAACCCCAATGCGGTTGAGTGTACAAAGCTTTCAACGAAATTTTGATCCCAATGATCCGGATATTCGTAAAAAAGTGGAAGAATACAGCAATACGCTGATCTATCAGATAGATACCATGAGTACCATTGCTTCTGCATTTTCAAATTTCGCAAAAATGCCGGCGCAGCAAAATGAAATTTTGAATGTTCCCAAAATTGTAAAACTGGCATTGGATATTTTCAATGAAGATTACATTCTGTTCACATCAGAAAAAGAAGAGATTTTGGCAAAATTTGACAGGACTCAACTTATCCGGATGGTGACCAATCTCGTTAAGAATGCCACCCAGGCACTTAAAGATGTGGAAAACCCGCGGATCCTGGTAAGAGTGGAAGAGGAAGAAACCGATGTTTGCATTTCGGTTTCCGATAATGGGATAGGAATAACCGAAGAAAATAAGGATAGGGTGTTTGAGCCTAAATTCACCACCAAATCCAGTGGAATGGGGCTGGGACTTGCAATGGTGAAAAACCTTGTTGAAACCTACGGTGGTAGCATCACTTTTACCTCAAAAAGGAATAAAGGCACTATCTTTACAGTACGATTTCCAAAATAAGCCCAAAATAGGGAGGCACAAATAATTATATGATTTCAACATGGATAGCCAACGTAAATCCACTAAAAAATAATCTATGAATTACGAAAATATTTTAACTGAAAATGAAGAAGGGATTTTACAAATTACCGTAAACCGACCTTCAAAACTTAACGCTTTAAACAAACACACTATCCAGGAATTGCACCTGGCTTTTAAGGATGCCGAATCTGATCCTGATGTGAAAGTGATCATTCTTACAGGCAGCGGTGAAAAAGCATTTGTGGCCGGGGCCGATATCAGCGAATTTTCCGATTATTCTGCCAAAGAAGGAAAACAACTTGCGGCTGAAGGTCAGGCAAAATTATTCGATTATGTCGCCAATTTTCCAAAACCGGTAATTGCAGCAGTGAACGGATTTGCCCTTGGTGGTGGACTTGAACTCGCGATGGCAGCACATTTCAGAATTGCAAGTAACAATGCCAAAATGGGATTGCCGGAAGTTTCCCTTGGGGTTATTCCGGGTTATGGTGGAACTCAACGTTTGCCACAACTCGTAGGAAAAGGCCGGGCCATGGAAATGATCATGACCGCCGGAATGATAGATGCCGAGCAGGCCTTGCAATACAACCTTGTAAACCACGTAACCACTCAGGAAGAACTTCTTGATTTTGCCGGAAATCTCGCCAATAAGATCATGAGAAATTCATTAGTCGCCATCAGTTCTGCTATTAAAGCGATAAATGCCAATTTTGAAGACGGTATGAATGGATTTGAAACCGAAATAGAGGAATTCGGGAGATGTTTTGGAACTGATGATTTTCAGGAAGGAACCACCGCATTCCTAAATAAACGCAAAGCCGATTTTCCGGGGGAATAGGAATCTAGAGGCAAGAACCAAGAGCCAAGAGAAAAGAATAAAGACCAAAATATCAATAGAGACGGACAATTGTCCGTCTTTTTTGTAGATTGAAATGTCATTTAATTGTGGATGAACCGTTTGTCCATTTGGGGTCAAAATATCGGTAGAGACGGACAGCTGTCCGTCTTTTTTGTAGATTGAAATATCAAGTAATCGAGGATAATTGGATATTAAAATATGGAATATTTCCTTTAATATGGAAATATTCCATATTTTTGTATTATGTCAGGTTCTAAAGAATATATAAAAGGTAGAGGCGCGCAACTGAATGTTGCAAATAAATTTGATGCCCACAGTCACGAATTTCGAGATGAATTTCTCAATTATTGTGCTGCGGAAGGTAGGGTCGGACGGCCGTCCGACCCTATCCAAAAAACCAAAACGGTTTTAATAGAAACTTTCCCTAAAACCATAGTCAATAAAATAACCAGCCCGGATGTGGGAATGGGGTATTCCCTGAATCCTTATCAGGGTTGCGAACACGGATGTGTTTACTGTTATGCAAGAAATTCCCATGAATATTGGGGCTACAGTGCCGGTTTGGATTTTGAACAAAAGATCCTGGTTAAGAGGAATGCGGTGGAACTGCTTGATAAAAAGTTACAAAGTAAAAACTGGCAGGCTGCTCCCATTATATTGTCCGGAAATACCGATTGCTACCAGCCAACCGAAAAAAACCTTCAAATCACAAGAAGGCTTTTGCAAACCTTTTTAAAATACAAGCATCCGGTGGGAATTATCACCAAAAATGCCTTGGTGCAGAGGGATATTGACATCTTAAAAGAACTGGCAGCAGATAATCTGGTGCACGTGAATCTCTCTATTACTTCATTGGATGAAGAAATGAGACGAATGATGGAACCGCGAACTGCAAGTGTAACTAAGCGACTTGAAACCCTGGAAAAACTTTCTTCAGAAAACATCCCGGTAAGCGTGATGATGGCGCCAATTATTCCCGGAATTAACAGCCACGAAATTTTGCCATTGGTAAAATCAGTAGCCGAAAGAGGCGCTTTGGACGTGGGATACACCATGGTAAGATTGAATGGGGCCATTGGCGGAATCTTTACCGACTGGATCCAAAAAACCTTGCCGGACAGGGCTGAAAAAGTTTTACATCAAATTCAGGATTGTCATGCCGGAAATTTAAACGACAGCGAATTTGGGAGAAGAATGAAAGGAACAGGGAATATTGCAGAGCAGGTTCATCAACAATTTAAAATAGCCCGAAAAAAATATCTTTCCGGAAGAAGTACTCCTAAATTAAACTGTGACCTGCACGCTCAGTATAAAACCGGGCAAATGAGTTTGTTTTGAATTTTTGAAATTGATAGAGTTGTCTATATCAATAGAACATTTATTCTATCAGGCTTTCAATTTCACTTCATTTTCTAAAGCTGCTCCACTTTCAAAATCTGTTAGGTTTTTGATGGTTGTTGTTGCAATTTCCTCTAATGCTTCGTTTGTAAAAAAGCCCTGGTGGGAGGTGATCAAAACATTGGAAAACCTGGAAATTGCAGTATTAACTCATCCTGAATAATGCTTTCGGATAGATCCCTGGAAAATATCCCCACGATTGCAGTTGTCAAAATCCCAATAATAGGCTTTCCTAATATAAGTGTATTAACAGACATAATAAGGCATCTTTAGAAAAATCCGGGGAATGTTTGAATTAAGGTTTTTTGGAATTTCGTTTTAGATCAATTATCAGCACCTTAATCACCATAATAAAGCGATTCACATCATTTACAATTTTATCGTGTTGATAATCGGGTAAATTCGGGTATTGAAAATTACTAATCATATAAAACCAACATCATGAAAAAATTAATCATTTATTCGCTATTATTATTTTGGGTTGTCTCAGTTAAGGCACAGGAAATTACTCAACTTGAAGAAACCAATGTTACTTTTCAGCCATATGTAACTAATGTTGACTCATATCTTGACAATTCTTTTTCGGTTATGGTTGACGAGAATTATGCCGGGGAATTCAGTAAAAACCCTATTGAATTTATGAAAGCAAATTTTGATATTCATAGCTTCATTTCCTTTCTAGACGAACAGAGTAATTCTGGCCTTCAAAAAAGAGATTACCAATATTATAGGGTTACATTTAATACTGATAAAGGGGATTTAGTTGCTAAATTCTCCAAAGAAGGGGAGTTGGAAGAAACTTCACAAAAATTTAAAAACATCCTGGTACCATCCGAAATTCGTAGAGAGCTTTATAGAAGTTATAAGGGTTGGAACATGGTAAAGAACACTTATACTGCCAGCGGTAAAAGTGACCAAATAGATGAAGAGCTGTACAGAATAAAACTTAAGAATGGTAACAGGTCTCAAATTGTAAAAATTGTACCGGAGAGAGTGGGAAGCGATATTGTGGCGATTGAATAATGTATTCTAATATTTATCCCAACAATAAAAGAAGAGGAGTGCTTATTCTAATAGGTGCTCCTCTTCTTTTATTCCTTTATTTGATAAGAAGTGAACAAACAAAGGCTAGCTAATCAATTCATGAAAATTTAAGTACTTATTAGTTTAAATATGATGAATCATATTTAAACTTCCAACAGCCATCCTCCTGCTTTTCCATATTGTGGGGAAATCCCGAAGCTGTTTTTGGTTCTGCTTCCCCTGAAATAGTGAATGGCTATAGGTACAGGCAATATCTCCTACTTTGGCAACTTAAACAAATTCCGGTTCCCATTCCATGCTCACAATCTGTAGTGTCTGGCTGCCAATATAGTTGGCTATCTGTTGCTTTTTTTTAATAATTTTTCCGTTGTGGTTCAGTACTGCGCTGTCTGCAGTAAATTCTAAAAAAGCATTCTTCAGCCCGACCTCCATAGCCATTCAAAATTTTGATTGTAGTATTAATTTGAATTGTCAGGTTGATTTTATATGTACACATTGGGTTAGCGAAATTCTTGATTTCTAATCCCGGTTTATAAAAATTAAATATGAAGGTTTTTAACAAATATCTTAATTCTTATATAATAAAAGAGCAAGGATCATTATGTAATAATATTTTTTTTAGAAAATTGTTTTACTTCAATAAATAGGGAACTGGCCACCATAATTAAGCGATTCACATCATTTACAGGTTTATAGCGCTGATAATCAGGTATATTAGAGTATTGAAAATTAATAATAATTAAAATCTAAATATCATGAAAAATCTAATCTTTTATTCGCTATTGTTATTATGTTTTGTTTCAGTTAAGGCACAGGACATAACCCAACTGGAAGAAACCACGGTTACATTTCAGCCATTTGTAACCAATCTTGATTCATATCTTGACGATTCATTTTTGGTTAAGGTTGAAGAGAATTATGCCGGGGAATTCAGTAAAGACCCTATTAAATTTATGAAAGAGAATTTTGATATTCATAGCTTCATTTCCTTTCTAGACGAACAGAGTAATTCTGGCCTTCAAAAAAGAGATTACCTATATTATAGGGTTACATTTAAGACTGATAAAGGGGATTTAGTTGCTAAATTCTCCAAAGAAGGGGAGTTGGAAGAAACTTCACAAAAATTTAAAAACATTCTGGTGCCATCCGATATTCGTAGAGAGCTTTATAGAAGTTATAAGGGTTGGAACATGGTAAAGAACACTTATACTGCCAACGGTAAAAGTGACCAAATAGATGAAGAGCTGTACAGAATAAAACTTAAGAATGGTAACAGGTCTCAAATTGTAAAAATTGTTCCGGATAGAATGCGAAGTGATATTGTGTCGCGTGATTAATGATATTCTAATATCCCAACAATTGAAGATACGGCTAGCTTATTCTAAAAAGCTAGCTGTATCTTTTTTACATTTTTTTCATAGCAGTACTGATCAAACATTAGGCAGCTAATCAATTTGTAAATTTTAAGTTCTTATTAGTTACAGCAAAAAGTTCAATCATATATAAACTTACAGCAACCATCCTCTTGCTTTTTCCATGTTATGTGGAAAAACATCGAAGCTATTTAGGGTTTCCATTTTGTACTCATATTCTGCGGCGTATGGCTTTAAAAACAGGGAGCTTTCCTTTAATCTCCTTCCAATGCGGTTTTGTACCGCGCTGTCTGCCACAAATTCTAAAAAAGCCTTCCTATAGCTTAACTTCCTTAGCAATTCTAAAACTTCAATTGTAATATTACTTTGATTAGCCAGGTTAATTTTATATAAACACATTGGGTAAGCGAAATTCTTGATTTCTAATCCCGGTTCAGAAGAATTAAATGTGAGTGTTTTTAACAAATATTTTAATTATTATTTAATAAAAGGGTAAGTATTATTCAGTATTAAATTTTTTTTTGAAAAATAGTTTTAATTCAATAATAAGTACAGTAAGCACCATAATAAAGTGATTCACATCATTTACGGTTTTATAGTGTTGATTATCAGGTAATTTAGAGTATTGAAAAACATTAATAATCATCTAAAACTGTCATTATGAAAAATTTAATCATTTATTCGCTATTGTTATTATGTGTTGTTTCAGTTAAGGCACAGGAAATAACTAAACTGGAAGCAACCACGGTTACTTTTGAACCTTTTGTAACTGATGTAATTTCCTATCTGGATAATAATACTTTTATAGTGAGAGAGAATAAAGTCGGGGAATTTAGTGCAAACCCTATTAAATTTATGAAAGAAAATTTTGACATTCAAAACTTTATCTCCTTTTTGGACCTAAAGAAAAGTACTGACCTTCAAAAATCCTATTACGAATCTTATAGGGTTACATTTTCAAGTAATAAAGGCTATTTAGAAGCTAAATTCTCCAATGACGGAGAGCTGACAGAAACTGCACAAAACTTTAAAAACATTTTGGTACCGTTAAATGTTCGAAGAGAGCTTTATACAAATTATAAGGGTTGGAACATGGTTAAAAACACTTATACAGCCAGCGGAAAAAGTGATCAAATAGATAAAGAGCTGTATCGCATAAAACTTAAGAACGGCAACAAGTCTCAAATTGTAAAGATTGTCCCGGATAGAATGGGAAGTGATATTGTGGTTCTTGATCCTCGTAAATAATAGTATTCTAATATTTATCCTAACAATTTAAGATAAGGCCAGCTTATTCCAATAGGCTGACCTTATCTTTTACCCCTTTTTTTTATAGCGAATAGTGATCAAAGAAAAGTCAACTAATCAGTTCATTAAATTTTAAATACTTGTTAGTTACCACAAAATATCAATCATATATAAACTTCCAGCTGCCATCCCCTTGCTTTTTCCATACTGTGTGAAAATATCCCAAAGCTGTTTGGGGTTCTCCTTCCGCTGAAATCGCTGAAAAAATAAATGGCCCATAAGTATAGGCCATATCTCCTGCCCTGGCAACTTCAACAAATCCCGGTTCCCATTCCAAGCTGACATTCTGCAGCGTCTGGCTGTCAAAATAGGTGACTATCTGTTGCTTTCCTTTAATAATATTTCCATTGCGGCTCAGTACCGCGCTGTCTGCCGCAAATTCTAAAAAGACTTCCTTCAGCCCAACTTCCCTGGCCATTTTAGCGAAGGCAATTTCGGTTGCAATGATTTCTTCTTTGATAGGTTCCAGGGAGGTGTTTTGAGAACAGGAGTTAAATACCAGTAATACGAGGATAAATAGTTTCATTTTCAATTTTTAAGGAATGAAATTTAAATTCTGAAGTTGTAAAACAAGGTGTTATATCCTAACCCGATTTAGCAATCTCGTAACCCATCATAGAATAGGCTGGCTGGGAAAGTTATCAGCTCTGTTCGGGACAATTAAAGGGTAATTTTATTATAGTTTCAACCCCGGAACCATCTGGCTGGTTCTTCATGTTCAAAATATGTTTTTTCTCATATAAATTGAGCAGTCTTTCATTTAAATTAGACAAACCTACACCTTTAGTAAGCAGTTCGCTGAAGTTTTCGGTAAGCAATTTTCCGTTATTTTCGACCTTGAATACTATAAAACGCTTTTCACAATAGACTGAAATTTTTATTGTTAGTTTTGTATGATTATAGGAATATCCATATTTAATGGAGTTTTCTATTATTGGTTGAAGAATTATTGCAGGGATCAAACACGGCATTAATTTGGGATCTATATCTTCCTCTATTATTAAATGATCTGAAAACCTCATTTTTACAATATTCAGGTAATATTTCAATACCTCAAGTTCCTTTCCCAGGGTGATAAACTTTTCATCGCTATTGTACAATATCTCCCTTAAAAAATCACTTAGATCAGCAATTGTATCACGGGCGCTTTTGGGATCTATTTCTATAAGGCCGGAAATGTTATTTAAGGTATTAAATAAAAAATGTGGTTGTAGTTGGGAGGTAAGCATTTTCATTCGTGTATTTACCAGTTGGGTTTCCAGTTTTCCTCTCCTTTTTTCCTCCTTCTTCACCTGATTCACAAAGTAATAGGTATAAATGATAAAGACCATTGCAAAATAAATAAGAAAATTCACGTCCAGCACAGACATGAAATTATTCAGGTTCTCCATTATTCTCAACTCCCAAATATTTGTTACGCCAGTTATAAGGTTTTGGAAATTTACCATGACCCTAATAACCAAACCAATGGTTAAAGAAAGAAAAATATGAAGAATGAAAATTTTGCTCCAGGAGACTTTTTTTATAATAAGCCGTTTGGTACTCATTGCAATAAGTGACATATAACCGATTACAACAAGCCAGTCTATTAGGAAATCGCTAAATATGAGATGCGTCATTGCATATTTGACATTTTCACCCATAAAAGCCTTTGTATAAAGGACTTTTGCGATATAAAAGACATAAAAGAGGCTGTAAAAACCCATCAGCAAAAGGATAAGTTTTCCGTCAAAATACTTTCTTTTAAAGCAAAAATATTTCATTTTATAGACCTAAGAGGAGCAGTAATTCCTTTTTATTGGATTTACTAACCCTGATTAATTTATTGTCCTTCATTCTAACATCAAGCTCAGAATAATCTGAATGCACTATTTCTTTGATAAAATTGATGTTTACGATAGCAGATCTGTGAGTTCTGACAAAATTTTTCCTCCCTAACAATTCAATTAAATTATTCAAGGATTCCCTTAATAGATATTTGTTTTCTTCCGTATAAATTTCGGCATAAGAACCTGAGGCACATATATATTTGATGTTTTCCGATTCGAGCAAAATTGTGCGGTGGCCTTGTTTGACAGGAATTCTTAACGGTTTTTGTATTTTCCTTTCCTCAATTTTCAGTTTGAAAAATTCCTGCATCTTATTATCGAAATTTTGATCTATTTCCTTGGGAGATAATTTCAATAACTTGTCTATGGCCCTGTAAAAACGCTCATCCCGATAAGGTTTTAAAATAAAATCAAAGGCTTCATAATCAAAAGCATCAATGGCATAATTTTCATGAGCCGTGATGAATATCACAATAGGTTTTGGAGAGATTTTTATATTTGATAATACCTCAAAACCATTCATATCCAACATATTGACATCCAAAAAAACAAGATCGGGCTTTAATTCATTGATTTTCACAATGGCAGTTTTTCCATCGGAACATTCCTCCATAACATTGATTTGCTCAACAGAAGTGAGCAGATTCAAAATTCTTTTTCGGGCAAGGACTTCATCGTCTACTATAAGTGCTTTCATAAGTTTTTAACTAAAAGGCCTCCTCTGCAATTTAATCAAAATCAATATTTATTTCACTATAATACAGGAGTTTAACTTAAAAAAATGAGGTTTTTAACATTGAAAACTCAATATTTGAGTAGATATTTTAATTTCTCATATAATTTTTAGAATTTATATGAATATTATCTTCTCCCCGTTAATTGGAATTTCCAGGAATCGTATCTTCCGGAGAAGGAGTTTTTTAAACCGATAATTAGGGCCAGGGCCGAGAGAAAAGACAAATGAAAAAAATTATTCGTGTATTTGTGGCAATTAAAAAGAAAGACAAAAGTCAAAATAAAAATTCAGAATAAAAAAATTAGGCATAGGCAGCAAATTGGAAAACAAGAACAAGGATTAAGTGTTAAACTTCTAACCTCATACTTCTAACTTCGTATTTCAAATTAACTAAACTCCAACTATCCCCTAAGGAGTTTTGCTTTTTGCTCATCAAATTCGGATTGTGTCAGTATGCCAGTATCCACCAGGTTTTTTAGCTTTTGTAGTTCATCGGCAATACTTATTTGCGCGCCCCGGGAATTTTTAAGAGCGTCAGACATTGCCTGGGAAGTTCTCCTCTGTGTATTTTCCATAACATTGGCCATGCAGAGTTTGCGAATTTTGTCGGCATCTTTTTTTCCAAAACCGTGGACAATTATAGGATCAGAACCTGTGCTTTTAAAATTTATAGTCGCACCGAAGATTTTTTTATCGACTGTAATTCCCGTGATATTTTGAAAATCCAGGGTTTCTGTATCAACCGAAATCATGTGCCAGTTTCTGCGTTCAAATTCCACCCTGTTTTCATCAATTTTAAGAAAGTTGGGAGTAAAGGGATGATAATCTCCCTGTAAAGCCCGTAAAAGATATTTTGAGCTGAAGCTAAATTCTTCTGCCATAATTGTTTGATTAATTATTACCGTTATTAATATCAATCTCCATCGCCTAATGGGCTTTGAAATTTTGGGTTGCTTCCGTAAATTTAATTGTTTTATTAAAGCTTTGCGGGTTGTTTAACTTTTCATTTTTTAGAGGTGAGAAGTACGAAGTGAGAAGTGAAAGTATTTGTGGGAGAAAGAGAGGCAAGAGCCAGGAGCCAGGAATCAAGACTAAAAAAATCCAAATTTTGATAAAGTTATGGGGATATGAAGAAACGGGGCGAGCAGTAAATATTTGAGTGGAAGAAAGAGAAGCAAGAGCAGAACTAAACTTTGTACTTCTAACCTCGTACCTCCTTTTTTTCCTCGTCTGATATAAATCATAGTCCCGGAGTTTTTTTTTGGTTATTTTTATTAGGTGATATAAACTCGGGGAACGATTATCTAAAAGCTTATTAATAAACCTTATTATAATGAAAACACCAAAGAACAACCGGATAGGAGTATGGATGGATTATGCCCATGCTTATTTTATTGAATACGACGGAATTAACGCCTTGATTGTTGATGCAATAGAAGCCCCATCAGTAGGCCACCTCAGGGAAAAAGGGGAAACTGATAACAAAACAAGGTTTTCTGAAAATCCCCAGCAATCTTCTCCCAATGAATATAGCAAGCAAAATATTGAACAGGAAGAACTGAAGAAATATTTTAAAACGCTGGAAAAAAATCTGGAACCTTACCGGGATATACTTTTATTTGGACCCGGAACT
>Ga0314771_100240_pt1 | contig 12456 bp, 18 predicted proteins | sample MetaGCB42018_FD_204522 | JGI IMG/M metagenome (GOLD analysis project Ga0314771, IMG submission 204522) | Cryopeg brine microbial communities from Beaufort Sea near Barrow, Alaska, United States - CB4 2018 | ecosystem: Environmental > Aquatic > Marine > Coastal | place: USA: Alaska | collected...
GCAAACCCACACCTTCGACTATCAATTAAATATGATGGATGGAAATAACTCTTACAGCCTGAATTTTCAGGGGGAAATACAATAAGAATTATAAAAAGCAAAACATTTTTCGAAATTTAATAATTGAAAACAATTTTAAAATGAAAAAATTAAAAACAGCATTAGGAATGGTTGCAATAGCATTAACCCTCCTGACAGTAATGTCTTGTAAAGACACCAAAAAAAGTGATGAACACGTGGAAATGGACCAGGATGGAATGAACCACGATGGGGATGAGAACATGGAAATGGATCAAAACGGAATGCAAAACGATGAAATGATGGATCGGGATCAAAAAACTTCAAAAGTCACGGTAATCCTGAATGGTTATTTGGAATTAAAAAATGCTTTGGTTGCAGATAACACGGAACTAGCCGCAACTGCCGGCAAAACCTTGTTTGATGCTCTTGCTAAATTTGATCAATCCTCTATTGCCGAGGGACAAAAACAAGAGGTCATTGATATTATTGAAGATGCCAGGGAGCACGCCGAACATATTTCAGAAAACAGAGGCAAAATGGATCACCAAAGGGAACATTTTGAGATATTGAGCAAGGATATTAAAGATCTAATAGCCATAACCGGAACTGACGGGTAGCTTTACTAAACCTTTTTGCCCAATGCACAATAACAAAAAAGGCGCAATTTGGTTTAGTGAAACCAAAGAAATTAAAAATCCTTATTTAGGAAGTAAAATGCTTACCTGCGGTGAGATTCAGGAAGAGATTAAATAAAAGATGGTGAAATGCCTCTTGCCTCTTATACCTGGATGCACAGGGAAGCAAAACTTTCGGCAAATGAGAAAAAGGATTTGGAAGGTTGGATAAATAAAATGTTTGAGAGTTTATAATTAATTTTAAAAACAACAAAAATGAAAAATCTAAAAATGAGTGGTGCAGCAATGCTATTAATGGTAGTAAGTCTTGGTTTTAGCCAGGAAACAGCGAAAATGGGCCACGACCATAGTAAAATGGATATGAGTGGGATGAATATGGATGAGATGCAAATGGCACTGGAATTTAACGATGATAATCTTGCCAATGCCTATGCACATTATGTTCATATAAAAACCGCCTTGGTTGGTTCCAATAGCAATGAGGTTAATAAAGAAGCTACAATGCTTGCCGTTTCCCTTAAGGATGTGAAAGGTTCTGAAGCTGCAGGTTTTCATGTGTTTGGCATTGAAAGTGGCGCAGATTTAAAATCACAACGTATTGCTTTTTCCTCCTTGAGTGATGAAATGGCTGTTTTGGTAGCGGGGAATTTAAAATCAGGAACGATCTATAAAGATTTTTGCCCGATGGCATTAGGCGGAGGAGCTTATTGGTTATCCTCAGAAAAAGAAATTAAAAATCCTTATTTAGGAAGTAAAATGCTTACCTGCGGTGAGATGCAGGAAGAAATCAAATAACTGATGAAGGTTTTAAAAATCATATTATTAGTTGTGTTGTTGGTTTTTGCGGGAATTCAGTTTATTCCCACAAACCGCAACCAGAGCGATATTGTACCTGCTACAGATTTAATGGAAGTTTACAATGTTCCTAAAAAAGTGGAAGTGATTTTCAAAACATCCTGTTATGATTGCCACAGCAACAATACCGCTTATCCATGGTACAATAAGATCCAGCCTGTAAGTTGGATTATGCAAGGTCATATAAAAGAAGGAAAATCTGAATTGAATTTTAATGAATTTGGTTCCTATTCTGAAAGAAGGCAGAAAAGCAAGTTTAAGTCAATCCTGAGTCAGGTAAAAGATGGTGAAATGCCCCTTGCCTCTTATACCTTGATGCACAGGGAAGCAAAACTTTCGGAAAATGAGAAAACGGATTTGGAAGATTGGATAAATAAAATGTTAGAGAGTTTATAATTAATTTTAAAAACAACAAAAATGAAAACAAAAATTTTAATCGCAATTTTAACTGTAGGTATTTTTTCAATTTCAACATTGAAAGCACAAGAAAAACCTATGAAGATGGAACAGGATACCATGCAAATGGATCATTCTATGATGGAAATGAAACATGATTCAACAGAAATGAAAATGGATCATTCTACAATGGATATGAAACAAGATGCAACAGAAATGGAAATGGATGATTCTAAAATGACAAAAACTTTTGTTTGTCCAATGCATCCTGAAGTTACCAGTGACAAACCAGGCGAATGCCCTAAATGTGGAATGGATATGGGAGAGAAAAAAATGGATGTAAAGAAAAAGGATGCGCCTAAAAAACATAAACACTAGGATTTAATTTCTTGATCTTTCGGAAGAAAAAAGTTTAGGAGGATAGGATAAATAAAATGTTAGAGAGTTTATAAATAATTTTAAAAATGACAAAAATGAAAAATCTAAAGATTAGAATAGCAGCAATGCTGTTAATGTTTGTAAGTCTTGGTTTTAGCCAGGATACAATGAAAATGGGCCACGACCACAGTAAAATGGATATGAGTGAGATGGATAATATGCAAATGGCACCGGAATTTAAAAACGATGATCTTGCAAAGGTCTATGCACATTATGAGCATATTAAAATCGCTTTGGTTCATTCAAATAGCAACGATGTTAAATTGGGAGCAAAAATGCTTTCCAATTCTCTTAAGAGCGTGAAAGGTTCTGATGCTGCAAGTATGGCAGTGAAAGACATTGAAAGTGCTGGAGATTTAAAATCACAACGTGCCGCTTTTTCTGTGTTGAGTGATGAGATGGCTGTTTTGGTAGCGGGGAATTTAAAATCGGGAATGATCTATAAGGATTTTTGCCCGATGGCATTAGGCGGAGGAGCCTATTGGTTATCCTCAGAAAAAGAAATACAAAATCCTTATTTGGGAAATAAAATGCTGAAATGTGGAAGCATAAAAGAAGTTATTAATTAATTAAAGTCCTGCAGAATATGGGTTGGATACCCCAAAAACTTATTCAACCCATCGGCAGGCACAAAAAAATGATATAAAATGAAAAAGGCAATTAATATAATTTGGATAGCCCTGATAAGCATGGCATTTGTTTCCTGCAATAATTCCGAAGGGAAAAAGGAGGTAGGTCAAGGAGAAACTGTAAACACGGAAAATCTTGGAGCAAACTACCAGGTTGGAGATCATGTTCCAAATGAGTTGGTATGTATGGTCAACAATGCTTATATGGGTAAACTGCAAATCCCAGTTCCCGTAAATGGTAAAACCTATTACGGTTGCTGCGAGATGTGTGTCGGAAAATTGAACCAGGAGGAAAGTGCCAGAATAGGAACCGATTCATTCAGTGGAAAACAAGTAGATAAATCGGAAGCATATATTGTATTGTACAGTAAAGACGGACGGGTCAATTATTTTGAATCGGAGTCAACTTATAAGGCTTCTAAGGAAATGTAACAATGAAAAGTATTGAATATTCCGGTTGCTAAAAAAGACTGGGAAATTCATTGAAATCTTTACTGAATCAAAAAGTGTTTCAAATAACATTTGTTTGAACAGAATGTAAAGAGGGACATTCTTGTTAATTAAAAAAGCGGGTAATTACACCATTAAAGAAACAAGTATTACTAACCTTTAAATTATAACATTATGCATTTATTTGATGATGGTCACTTCTGGGGAATGCACCTTATTTGGTGGATTATTTGGATAATTTTTATCGTGTGGGTTTTTGGTTCTCCATACAAAATTCCCGGTCAGAGATCAAAGAGAGAAACCCCAATGGATATTCTCAAAAAGAGGTATGCCAATGGCGATATCACCAGGGAGGAGTTTGAAGAAAAAAAGAAAACATTGGGTATTACCGATAAAAAATAAACCTTAAATAAAATAAAATGAAAGAAATAAAAGCATTTATAAGACCAAAAAGACTCACTGATATTGTCAACAAACTCAGGGTAGAAGGCTTTTTAGGTTTGACTGTTTTTGAAGGGGAAGGAACAGGACGTTATACAGATAACAGGAAAGAATGGTCTTCACTTCGCCATCCTTTTTCACATTCAAAAATAGCCAAGATAGAAATGGTCGTTTCTGATGAAAAAGTTGACAAAGTGATGCAAATCATTCATGAAAATGGGGAAACAGGATATCCCGGTGATGGGATTATATACGTTAGTGAAATATTAGAAGCTGTCAAAGTGAAAACGCTGAAACCTGATGATATTATTTAAAAACTAATATTATGGAAAAATTAAATGTAAAAAAACTCGGGCTGGCCACTGGGCTTACCGGAGCCTTATTGTATCTCGGTTGCATGATTCTAATGACCACGGTTGGTCATGACGGCACGGTCAAATTCTTTAACAACCTTTTACACGGGTTGGATGTTTCATCTGTGATTCGCATGGAAATACCCCTTTGGGAAGCGGGGCTTGGTATCGTGGAAACCTTCATTCTCGGATGGCTTATAGGGGCTTGTATTGCGGCATTTTATAATGCAATGATGAAAAAAAATTAATGGAAATGAAAATAGTGCCGATAACTCTATTGAGCAAACCAATTTGAGTTTGGTTCTCCAACAGGAGTTTTAATGATATCTGATCAAAGTGAATTTACAAAATGATCGAAGTAAAAAAACATGGGATCCTGCTTAAACCCACTGAACTCAAATTTGAGGATCAAGGGGTGACCAACCCTGCTTGTATAGAATTGAATGGTAAAATTCAAATGTTTTACAGGGCAATTGGAAAGGAAAACTATTCTTCCATAGGCTATTGTGAATTGAAGACCCCAACTGAAGTTTCAATAAGAAATGACATGCCTGTCCTGATGCCACAGGAAAAATACGAATCAAAGGGGATGGAAGACCCACGCATTACAGATATTGACGGAACTTATTTCATGACTTATACGGCTTATGATGGAACTAATGCTCTGGGTGCCCTGGCAACTTCCAAGGACCTGAAAACCTTTGATAAAAAAGGGATCATCACAACACAAATGACCTATAAGGAATTCGAGTCGTGTATAAAACACTGTGAAGGACTAAACGATAAATACCTCCGCTTTGTAAAATATTTTTCCCGTCATGGAGGCAATGAAACACCGCATGATCATCTTATTTGGGATAAGGATGTAGTCTTCTTTCCAAAAAAAATAAATGGAAAGTTCGCTTTTCTCCATCGGATTTATCCTGATATTCAGATTGCTTATTTTAACGATGCTAAAGAACTGACCTACCAATATTGGATGAATTATTTGCACAATATTGAAAAATATATAGTACTTAAAAGCAAATTTCCTTTTGAAGCAAGTTACATCGGTGGTGGTTGCCCTCCAGTTGAAACCAGTGAGGGATGGCTTATTATTTATCATGGAGTGGAAGACACTTCCGAAGGTTACATCTATCATGCATGTGCAGCACTACTTGATCTTAATGACCCTACAAAAGAAATCGGGCGGCTAAACTATCCGCTTTTTTCACCTGAACTTGATTGGGAAAAACAGGGGGTTGTGAATAATGTGGTATTTCCTTCGGCAACCGTTTTGAGAGGTGACAGCTTGTTTATTTACTATGGTGCCGCAGATAAATACATTGGGGTTGCATCGGTAAGCTTAAAAGAATTAATTCAGGAAATAAAAATTTAAAGTAATGATTTACCTTAAAATGAATAACCAGGGATAGTATCATTTCAATTAAAACTGCAAAAATTAAAAATCGAATAATAATGAAGAACACTACTGAAAAAAATAATAAGCTATCCTTAATAGGTTCTGTATCCCTTGGTACGGGAGTAATGATTGGTGCTGGAATATTCGTTCTTATGGGACAAATAGCAGAATTGGTTGGTGATTTATTTCCCGTAGCTTTTATTGCAGGTGCTATCGTTGTGGGTTTCAGTTCATATTCCTATGTAAAGTTCGCAAACGCTTTTCCTTCTTCTGGAGGTGTTGTCAAATTTTTCAATAAATCCTACGGCCCAGGAACCATAACCGGTGTCTTTTCCTTGTTGATGTATGTGTCAATGGTAGTCTCAGAAAGCTTGGTGGCGGGTACTTTTGGAGCCTATACACTTCGATTGTTCCCTGAAAGGTTTTCTGGTTATGCATCTATATTGGCTATTTTACTTTTGGTGACTGCTTATATCGTAAATATTTTAGGTAATAAAGTAATTGGTGCAACTGCTACGTTCACGGCAATAATTAAAGTCGCGGGGATTGCGTTGCTGGCCATTGCGGGGCTTGCAGTCTCTGGATTTGCCGATATTACTGGAAACTATATTCCTCAAAACACAGAAGCATTGCCATCAGGTCTGGGATTTGTGGCTGCTTTGGCTTTGGCCATTCTCGCTTATAAAGGTTTTACTACCATTACTAATCAAGGTGGGGATATTAAAAACCCGCATAAAAACCTGGGCCGTTCCATTATTATTTCCATTCTGATCTGCACCCTGATTTATGTTGCCCTGGCCTTGGCAGTAGCTGGGGGCTTGAGCATTCCTGAGATTATTGCTGCAAAAGACTACGCCTTAGCGGCAGCCGCAAAACCTGTGTTTGGAGAATGGGGGTCTTCTATAACTATTTTCATTGCAATAATTGCAACCGTGTCCGGTGTTATTGCCAGTGTCTTTTCAGCATCACGCATGTTGGCGATGCTCAGCAATATGAAACAAGTACCGTCATTAAAGAGAATTGGGGGGGGTAAAAATCCAGCCCTTATATTCACTGTTTCCATAGCCATTCTACTAACTATTTTGTTCGATTTAACAAGGATTGCTTCCATAGGGGCTATTTTTTACCTCATTATGGATATTGCAATTCATTGGGGACTATTTCGTCACCTGAGAAAAGAAGTGGACTTTCTACCAATCATACCACTAATAGCCATTGTATTGGATGTTGCAGTGCTTTCTGCATTTCTTTATTTAAAATACCTGAACGATCCATTGGTGCTAATTGTAGCGGCAAGTGGGATTATTTTAATACTCGTCGCAGAACGCCTTTTTATGATTTCACATACAGATAACGAAGGAAATATGCCGATGGGAATGTAAACCACAAACAAATAAAAACATTTAAAAAAAACAAAAAAATGAAAAATATTTTAGTTCCCACAGACTTTTCAGATTGCGCGAGAGCAGCAGAAGATATAGGGCTGGAAATTGCCAAAAAAGCGAATGCGGAAATTCATTTTTTGCATATAATAAATACGCCTGTAGACTGGGTTAATCTCTCCCTCGAGAAAGAGTCATTATATCCTGAAACACAGGCGGAAATAGGTTCGGCTAAGTTTGAGCTGTATGAGCTGGAAAAGCGGGCCGAGAAAATGGGGTTAAAGGCCAGGAGATTTCTCGTTTTTAACAAAGGACGGATTGAAATTGATCAACATATCACACACCATAAGCACGATTTTGTCGTGATGGGATCGCGTGGAACTGAAGGCCTTAGGGTAATCACAGGTTCCAACACCCAAAAAGTGGTACGCCATTCCCCCGCCCCGGTTCTTGTAATAAAGAAAAAAACGAATAAGTTTGAGATTAAAAACATTGTGTTTGCTTCCACTTTTGAGGAGGATGTTCATCTTCCGTTTCACAATATTATTGAGTTTGCAGATTTGATGGAAGCCCAAATACACCTACTTTATGTGAATATGCCCTTCCAGTTCAAAGAAACCGATGAAATTGAGGCAAAGATGCAGGCATTTCTCGAAAAGTGTCCCAGAGGAACCTGCTCCATTAATATTTTCAATGCTCTAAATGAAGAAAGAGGAATCCAGAAATTTGTAGAAAACATCAATGCCGATATGATTGCCCTTACCACGCATGGCAAAACCGGTTTTATGAAAATGATTTCACACAGCATTACAGAAAGTCTAATCAATCATTCAGATACCCCCATTCTTAGTGTAAATATTTATAACCAATAAGACAATGATTAAAGGAACTTACATAAGAAATGGATTAATTTAAAAAATTATCATGCGAGCTGTATACACCATATTGACATTCATTTTTATACTAACTGCTAATTTCGTTTCTGCACAGAATGATATGCTTATTGAGCAGATGGCGGGAAAAACAATTGTTAGGAAAAATTTTGATAAAGATAGTCAGTTCATTGACAAACAAATTTTCAGGATTAGTAATCTTGAAAAGAGCGCATATACTTATTCTGTGGAAATTACTACAGAATTGTATAAGAAGGATGGTTCCCTTGACGAAAAATATAAGACCTATTACAGCTGTAGACCTGACCAGTCTTCTGTGCTATTGATGGTATATCCATTTTTTGCGCCCAAGTCTAAAAAGATAGGGGTAGAATCTCAATCAGACGACTTTAGGAACTTGTATGATTTGAATAATCTAAAAGATATTCATTTGAAGTTAAGTTTCGACTCGGGTATACTTAATTTTTTTGGTTCTAAAAACAACATAAAAATCTTCAACCGGAAGTTGGCAACCGGTTCCAACACAAAAACCTTAAACTCACAAGTTGACATTAGAGCGTATTTGCTCGGTATAAAGGTGAAAACCATCAGTTATAAGGTGGCTGAAATTTTTGATATGAATAGTAATTTGATAAGTCAGGAATTTAGGGCAAATGATGGGAGCTATTTTACAATGAGTTATAAATAGAAATGTTCTAAGCTTTAAAAACACAAATTATGGATCACAGCAAACACAACAAAGAGGAACATCAAAAGCACGAAAAGATGGATCATTCCAAAATGGAACATAGTGACCACGGCAGCATTCCAATGGGAATGGCAGGCCATGACCATCATAAAATGATGATTGCCGACTTTAAAAAACGTTTTTGGGTCACAGTGTTCCTAACCGTTCCTATCCTGTTCTTTTCACCGATGATCCAGGAGTTTATTGGAGTTGAATTTCTGCTCCCGGGAAATCCTTATATCCTATTTGCGCTTTCCAGCATCGTTTATTTCTATGGTGGGTGGCCTTTCCTTAAAGGATTCTGGTCTGAGGTAAAAAAAGCCGCTCCAGGAATGATGACGCTAATAGCCATGGCTATTAGCACCGCATATTTTTATAGCTCCGCAACCGTTTTTGGCTTGCAGGGTGTTGATTTTTTCTGGGAACTGGCCACCCTTATCGCTATTATGCTTGTGGGACATTGGATAGAGATGAAAAGTGTTTTGGGTGCTTCAAAAGCCTTACAATTATTGGTGAGTATGATGCCTGCGGAAGCCCATCGAATAAAGGGAGATGATTCTGTTGAAGATATAAAACTGGAGGACTTATTAAAAGACGATATTATTCTGGTAAAACCAGGAGAAAAAGTCCCTGCAGATGGAATCATCACAGAAGGCACCAGTTATTTGAACGAATCTATGCTCACTGGAGAATCTAAGCCCGTTAAAAAAGCGTTAAACGATAAAGTAATAGGCGGTTCGGTAAACGGAAATAGTACATTAAAGGTTAAAGTAGAGCATACGGGAAAAGACAGCTATCTCAACAAGGTAATCACCATGGTTGAGGAAGCGCAAAAAACCAAGTCCAAGATGCAGAACCTTTCCGATAGGGCAGCCAAGTGGCTTACCTACATTGCTTTGGGCATTGGTTTTGGAACACTGGCAATATGGCTCATTTTAGGGTTCCCTTTTGTATATGCCCTGGAACGAATGGTTACAGTAATGGTAATTGCATGCCCTCATGCATTAGGGCTGGCCATTCCTTTGGTAGTGGCAATATCTACCGCTGTTTCTGCTCAAAATGGATTACTTATTAGAAACAGGACGGCATTTGAAGAATCCCGCAAAATATCTGTATTGCTCTTCGATAAAACAGGAACCTTAACCAAAGGTGATTTTGGAGTTACACGTATTGAGTCTGTAGACAAAAAATTTGCTACGGAAGAAATATTACGACTTGCAAGTGCCTTAGAGCAAAGCTCAGAACATCCTATTGCCGTGGGAATTATTAAAAAGGTCAAGGAAGATAATATTACCATTCCAAAACCTGAAAATTTCCACGCCATCACTGGTAAAGGCGTGGAAGCAGATGTGGAAGGCAAAAAAGTAAAAGTGGTAAGCCCGGGATTTTTAAGGGATGAAAAAATAAACATTCCCGAAGATTCCTATAGCGATGCTGCAGAAACAGTGGTTTTTGTTCTAATTGACGGAAAATTGGCCGGATACATATCCCTTGCAGATGAGATTAGACCAGAATCTGCAGAAGCCATCAAAGTATTTAAAAAGAACAATATTAAAGTGTTGATGGCAACAGGAGATAATGAAAAAACAGCTAAAGCAGTAAGTGAAAAACTTGGGTTAGATGGATACTATTCTGAAGTATTGCCGCACCAAAAAGTTGAAATTGTGAAAGAATTGCAGGCAAAAGCCGAGTTTGTAGCAATGACCGGGGATGGCGTAAATGACGCCCCTGCACTTGCCCAGGCAAATGTGGGAATTGCAGTGGGTTCCGGTACCGATGTGGCAGCCGAGACTGCCGATATTATTCTGGTAAATAGCAATCCTCAGGATATAGCCAATTTGATTCTTTTTGGCAAAGCCACCTATAGAAAAATGATCCAGAATTTAATTTGGGCAACAGGTTATAATGTGGTTGCAATTCCTTTGGCTGCAGGAGTGCTGTATTCTTCCGGGTTTGTTTTAGGGCCTGCCCTAGGAGCAGTTTTTATGAGTTTAAGTACTATTATAGTAGCCATTAATGCACAATTATTAAAAAGGAAAATAGGTAAAAAGTAATGAGTAATAAAGGATTGGATATAAAATAACAGAGAAGAGTATCAATAACCATTTTTAACAAATAACCTTAAATCATGAAACAAACATTCAAAGTTAACGGCATGTCTTGCGGAAGCTGCAAGCAAACAGTAGAAAAAGCTTTACAGGAAGTAGATGGTGTAACCTCAGTGCAAGTTAGCATGAGTCCGCCAGAAGTTATTATTGAGAAAGCTGATTCTATTACTTTAAACCAACTTAATTCTGCTTTATTAAAAGCCGGAAATTATAGCATTGGTGAAGATCAACCAATTACTTCCCAAAAAAACAAGGGTGGATGTTGTTGTGGATAGCCTAAACGATTATATGAAATAAGCATAACGGAAACTGGGTGCAAACACCAATGGAGATATGCGAATTACATATGACCAATAAAAAGCAATAAATATCTACATATGAAAATAAAATATTAATGCAGCGATTTATAACGCCACAACCATAGCTTCCAAATTAGAACAAGGTTATTGTTAGGAATGTGAATTAAAGCTGCCAGGTTTTAAAAATTCAAACAATGGAAAATAAAACTCCTTTAAAAGTTGTTCCTGAAGCGCCAAGAAAACCCAGGAAAGAGGTCATTATTGTTACTGGTAGTAGCGGAATGATAGGCTCAAAATTAATTCACAAGATGGCGGCCCAATACCGGCTGGCAGGCCTTGATCTGGCTGGCTATCCCTTTCCCCCGGCAGAGGCTGAATGTGTATGTGTAGATCTAACCAGCGATGAAAGTGTGGAATTTGCCTTTAAAAGAATCCGTTATGAATATGGCAATAAAATAGCTTCTGTAGTGCACCTTGCGGCTTATTACGATTTTTTGGGAGAACCTTCTGATCTGTATGATAAAATAACGGTGAAAGGAACAGAAAGGTTATTGAAATCCCTGCAGGATTTTAAGGTGGAGCAGTTTATTTTCTCGAGTAGTATGTTGGTGTATAAACCTTCATCTCCGGGAGTGAAAATAACCGAAGAATCTCCACTGGAACCCAAATGGGATTATCCAAAATCAAAAGTAACTACAGAAAAGTTGATGCGTGAACAAAGGGGCGAAATTCCCGTGGTGATTATGCGAATTGCAGGAGTGTACAGTGAAGAGGGTAATTCCATCCCAATTACTAACCAGATCCAGCGCATTTACGAAAAGCAACTTTCAGCAGCTTTGTATCCGGCAAACGTAGAACATGGCAGTACTTATGTTCATCTCGAGGATTTAATAAGTTCGATTGCATTGTCCATTGACAAAAGAAAAGACCTTCCAGCCGAAGTAGTGATCAATATTGGCGATGATGAAACCTTAACTTATAAGGAATTGCAGGACATTATCAGTACAGAGATTCATGGCAAAAAATCAAAAATAATACACATCCCAAAATGGTTTGCAAAAGCAGGGGCATTTATGCAAAACCTATTCGGCAAAGCCTTTATAAAACCGTGGATGATCGACCTTGCCGATGATCATTTTGAAATGGACAGTTCTAAAGCTAAAAAGTTATTGGGCTGGCAACCAAAACACGGTTTGCGGGATACCCTGCCTAAAATAATTAAAAAATTAAAAGATGATCCCGAGAAATTTTACCGGGTGAATAAACTGGAATAATTATCAGAAATGTGCATTTATCAATATTGATAACAGCAGTTGATTAGTCGTGTGATGAAGCCTATAATTATGATTAGCAACCTTGGGGAAATAGATCTGAAACCTTAATCCGGAGTTTGCATTTTAGTGAAATATTTGAGAGCCCGAATAGAT
>Ga0314771_100243_pt1 | contig 12318 bp, 8 predicted proteins | sample MetaGCB42018_FD_204522 | JGI IMG/M metagenome (GOLD analysis project Ga0314771, IMG submission 204522) | Cryopeg brine microbial communities from Beaufort Sea near Barrow, Alaska, United States - CB4 2018 | ecosystem: Environmental > Aquatic > Marine > Coastal | place: USA: Alaska | collected...
TCCCACCGGCGTGCTGTATCCGGTGACGGCGCAACAGGCCAGTGACTTGGTGGGTGTAACGGTTCATCGCGGCGGGCTCTGGTTTCCCCAGGGCGGATGGCTGGCGCCGTCGCAATTGTGCCAGACCTTGGTGCAACATCCGTTGATTACAGTGCACCCCCACTGCAGGGTAACCGGCTTGATCCAAAGCGACCGCTTATGGCAAATTAGTGCGCGACAGAGCGATGCGGCGACGGGGTCCGATGAACTCTTTAATCTAGAATCAGATCAATTGGTTATCTGCGCGGGTGCACAAACCCCCGAACTGTTCCCCCAGGCATGGCTGGCACCTGGCGAGCGCCTGCGTCTAAAACCCATCCGCGGGCAAGTCAGCCATTTACCCGCGGCTGCGATCACCTCGCCCAGCGCCGTTATTTGTGGTTCACGCTATTTAAACCCACAGCACGACGGCATAGCAGTAACCGGCGCCACATTCGACCTACGCGATGGAAACCCGCTGCCGACCACCGCCAGTCATCAGGAAAATTTGACGGAACTGGACCGCTTGCTACCGGGCGTAGTAGACATAAACCACCCGGCTGTGGCGGGCGAAATTCTGCAAGGGCGAGTGGCTTTTCGCTGCACTACCCACGATTATCAACCGGTGGCAGGCGCCGTTGCTACGCACAGCATGAAGACTAATGCCGGCGCCTGGATGTTCACCGGTCTCGGCAGTAAGGGCCTGACCTACGCACCGCTGCTGGCAGAATACCTGGCTGACCGCATGTGTAGCCAGCCAGCGGCCCTACCCCATGCATTGGCACACAGACTCCGTGTCGAGCGCGTTTTACAGCAGGAATAAGGGAAACGCCCATGTCTATCCACGTTAGTGAACCAGGCCGGCCAATAGGAACGCGCCTGCCAGAAATATTTCGCAACCGCCGGGTGGGAGACGTGAGCGAGGTGGCCGAAAGCGCAAAAATAAACCCGGAGTACAGCGAAACAACAGACGCGGAATTCCAGGCTGGAGTGCAGGCTGGCAAACGTAAAGCCCAACAGTATGGCCGCAGTACCGCCGGCGAACCTATAGAGCAGCGCGCCTACTTGCCAGTGTCTGTCATGTGTGTGTCGGGCGTACCATCGGTACCGGCAACAGCCACTCTGGCGGAGGCACTGGTCGCCATGGGGGAGAACCAGACTCGCCACTTAGCGGTTACGGTGGGTAACATCATTGCAGGAATGGTAGACGAACTCTGGCTGTTGACTTGGGCCAACGAGTTCCCGGGCAAGGCTGCAGATCAAAGCCTGGCAACTATCGAGCTGCCGGCATTTTTAACCGCTTTTCCGGAAACCGATGCGCATCAGTTAGCGCGACTGATGCTGGCACACCAGCTGGATGCAGCCTTGATTATTGATACATCTGGCGAGCCAGTGGGTATCGTTACCAGCATCGACTATCTGCGCCTTTATGCCGATTCAGGCAGTTATCAAGCTGACGTCTGACGGCCAATAACACCAACCCTGCCATTTGATGCAATCAAGGGCAATCAGACCTCTAAGCCATGCCCACGCAGCAGGTCTAATAGACCCTGCTCACTCAGAACCTCAACGCCTAACTGCTGCGCTTTGGTCAGTTTGGAACCCGCCGCTTCACCGGCCACCACGCACGCCGTCTTTTTCGACACGCTGCCGGCCACTTTTGCGCCCAAACCTTCCAGCATTTGTTTTGCCTGGTCGCGGGTCATCTGCTCCATAGCGCCGGTCAGCACCCAGGTTTGCCCATGCAGAGGCATACTAGCCGCGGTAATTTCCTGGGTTTGCCAGATGACGCCGGCCTGCTTCAAATTCTGCAGAATTTCCTGGTTATGGGGCTGCTCAAAAAACACATGCAGGTGCCCGGCCACAATGGGCCCAACATCAGACACTGCTTGCAGGGCGTTTTCATCGGCTTCGGCAATAGCCTCCAAACTGCCAAAATAGCCAGCAAGGCTTTTGGCGGTTGCCTCGCCCACTTCGCGAATACCCAACGCATAAAGAAACCGCCACAATAACGGCTGGCGGGAAGCGTCAATAGCAGCAATCAAATTACTGGCAGACTTGTCGCCCATCCGCTCCAGCCCGATCAGGTCTGCTTTACGCAGCCGATACAGATCGGCAATGGTTTCCACCTTTTCGCTGTCCACCAGAATATCCACCCACTTGTCACCCAAGCCTTCTATGTCGAGTGCTTTACGTGAGGCGTAATGGCGAATGGCTTCTTTGCGCTGAGCCGGGCAAAACAGACCACCAGAGCAGCGGGCGATCACTTCGCCTTCAATCTGCACAATGTCAGAGCCACACGCCGGACACTGCGCCGGAAGCTCTATTACGCCGGCATTGGCGGGCCGTTTGTCTTGCACCACTTTGACCACTTTCGGGATAACATCGCCAGCGCGGCGAATAAATACCGTATCGCCGATGTGCAAATCCAGTCGTCGTACTTCGTCCATATTGTGCAAGGTTGCGTTGGATACCGTAACACCACCGACAAACACCGGCTTCAAGCGGGCCACGGGCGTAATAGCGCCGGTACGGCCGACCTGAAACTCCACGCTTTCAACCATCGTCAGCTCTTCCTGAGCCGGGAATTTTTGTGCGATGGCCCAGCGCGGCGCGCGGCTGACAAAGCCTAACTGCTGCTGAAGATCCAGACGGTTTACCTTGAACACAATACCGTCGATTTCATAAGGCAGACTGTCGCGTTTGGCCATCAATACCTCGTAAGCCTCAAGGCACTGATCGGCCCCGACGGCGAGAGACATTTCAGGGTTGATGCGAAAGCCCCACTCACTGACTTGCTGCAAACCTTCCCAATGTGTGGGCGGCAGCGATGACTCGTCGGTGACCGCTACGCTGTAGGCGCACATTTCCAATGGGCGCCTGGCGGTCACGCTGGATTTTTTCTGGCGCAGACTGCCGGCAGCGGCGTTACGGGGATTTACAAAGGTTTTCTCACCGCGCCCAGCCAATCGCTGGTTCAGCCGGTCGAAACCGGCGCGGGGCATATACACCTCACCTCGCACCTCTACGATTTGTGGAAAAGATTCACCTCGCAGGGTAAGAGGCACAGACGCAATGGTCCGTATATTGGCGGTAATATCTTCACCGGTGTAACCATCGCCGCGGGTGGCAGCCCGAACCAGCTCTCCGTTCTGATAATGCAGACTGACCGCCAGGCCGTCGAGCTTGGGTTCGCACACGTACTCTATGGTTCTCTCTTCCTTTGAGCCCTCTTCCTTAGTGCTGTCTTCACCCGCGGTATTGCCCCGGTTCAGGCGCTCGCGCACGCGGCGATCGAAATCCCGTAACTCGTCGGCACTGAAGGCATTATCCAAAGACAACATGGGGATACGGTGGGTCACTTCCGCAAAGCTGGTTTCGACCGCAGAGCCTACACGCTGGGTCGGCGACGTTGCCATCGCCCATTCCGGATACTCGGCTTCTAGCGCCTGCAATTCACGGAATAGCCGATCGTATTCGGCGTCGGGAACTTGCGGATCATCGAGCACGTAATAATGATGATTGTGATCGGTAATGGTTGTGCGCAGCTGGTCAACCCGGTCGCGCACGCTGGTACTGACTGAGCTCATGTTAATCCCGTTTTGAACGTTGCTTGCGCTCGAATTCGCGGATGCGCTGGCGGCAGTGCTCAGCGGTCTGTGATGTCATCACACTGCGGCGTTCGTCTTTCAGTTCACCTCCGAGATTACGCACCACGGCCTGCGCTGTTTCGTACATGAAGTTAAAAGCCTGCAGGGCATTACCCGGCCCTGGCAGGCTCATAAAAAAGCTGATGCCGGGCGTACTCAGAGCCGCGATTTCTGCGGGCCTGAAGGTGCCCGGCTCAACTGCGCTGGCTACGCTGAATTGCACAGGGCTTGCGGTATCGGTGGTTTCGTGGCGGTGGTAAATGTCCATATCACCGTATAGCAGGCCACAAGCTTCCAGAAGCCGCTGCAGAGCCGGGCCCTGAAACTCCTCACCGGTGCGGGCCAGTACGTTGATAACAATCACTTCTTTGGCCGGCGGGCGGTTGGCACCTGGCAAAGGCTGGGAAGGGTCGCGGGGCAGAGGGGCCAGTTTGGGTTTGGGCTCAGCCGTCTCAATGACAGGTGGATCTGCGTCTTCATCGGCGTGGCGGATATCAGGGTAATCACTTTCGAAGTTATGGGTATCGCCTACGTCTGCGCTGAAAGGCTCGGGTTCCCATTGATCGTGGATGCCACTCAGCGGCGCTTCGGTAAATTCGCTGCTGTCGCGATCTGCTTTGGCACTATCAGCTTCAATACTATTAGGTTCGATACTATTAGGCTCAATACTATCAGCTTCGGTGCTATCAGCAGCGGTCACAAACGCTGAATGAGATTTGGGCGCCGCTGCCACTTTTGCAGGTTCAGAGCTTTTGTTTCGGCCAGCTGCGATTACCGGCCGAGTCGGTTTTTGCACGTGGGGCGCAGTCCGTGATTTTTTCTTGGACGTACGATCCTGACCCAGCTCGTTGCGGGCAATGGTTCGAGCACCGCCTGATGGCAATTCCGGGTTGAAATGCTCGTCCAGCGGCGAATCCTGCAGGTTATCAACGCCCATGCCAGAGGAAATAGCCGAAGACTCTTTGCGCGCGCGGCGCATGCGCCGAATGCCGTCAACGACAATACCAATAATGACCAGGGTACCGATGGCGATTAGCCATTCCCTAAGTGGTGACATAGTGCTGCTGTCCTGTTTGCGGATCGGAGAATGTTGTTACTATCAGAGTCAGTACTATGAAAGTCGGTGCTATTAAAATCGATACTAGCAAATTTGGTACTATCAAAGTGGGTACTATAAAAATTGAACCGGCGTAATACAACGTACAACCACGGCTTATGGCTGGATTGTCATACTCGCGGCCCAATCAGGCCTCGGCCAGCGAAGCGGCGGCTTCCACGTCTACTGTAACCAGTCGCGAGCAACCCGGCTCGTACATGGTCACACCCATCAATTGATCAGCCTGCTCCATGGCGATTTTATTATGCGTAATGTAAATAAACTGTACCTGCTTTGACATCTCTTTCACCAAATTCGCGTAACGGCCAACATTGGCATCATCAAGCGGAGCGTCCACTTCGTCCAGCATGCAAAAAGGCGCCGGATTAAGCTGAAATATTGCGAACACCAGAGCAATGGCGGTCAACGCTTTTTCACCCCCGGATAACAGGTGAATGGTGCTATTTTTCTTACCCGGTGGCCTCGCCATGATGGTAACGCCGGTTTCCAGCAAATCCTCACCTGTCAGTTCCAGGCTGGCGTGGCCTCCGCCAAAAACTTTGGGAAACAAACCCTGCAGACCTTCATTAACCCGATCAAAGGTCTCTTTAAAACGCTGACGGGTTTCACGGTCAATCTTGCGAATGGCGCCATCCAGGATTTCCAGCGCTTCGGTCAGGTCTTCGTGCTGGCTGTCCAGATAGGTTTTACGCTCGCTCTGCACCTGAAACTCGTCAATAGCCGCCAGGTTAATGGCGCCCAAACGTTGTATTCGACTGGCAATCTTTTCCAGTTCCTCAGACCATTCCTGCTCACTGGCAGAATCGTCCAGCTGTTCAAGCACAGCGTGCAAAGTGATGTTCAACCCGCTCAGCTGCTCCAAATGGTTACCAGCGCGAATCTCCAGCGCCTGACATTCCATTTTTTGCGTTTCCAACGTGGCGCGCACCTGCTGGATCTGTTGCTCGGCTCCGCTGCGACCCTGATCTGCCTCGCGCACCCGACGGTCGAGGTCTTCTAGCCCCTCGCGGGCCTCAGACAGTTTGTCTTCTTCGGCAAGCCTGCGCTCCAGCAAGCCTTCCAGCTCCAGCTGAAGGTCTTCTAAAGGCTCTTCCGCCTGCTCGCGGGACTGCCGCAACAGCTCCAGGCGCTCTTCCAGCCTTTGCTGTTGCAGGCGTGCGCGGCTGATGGTCTGGCGCAAGCCGTCGCTCTGGCTGTTCAGGCTCTGCAGCGTAAGTTGCAGCTGGTGGCCCAAGTCGCGTTCGTGGCGAGCCTGCTGGCGCAGCTGATCGAGGTTCTCTCGCAGTCCGTCACGTTGCCCCAGCAACTGTTCTTTGTGCTCGTCGTGTTCCTCTGTTGCCTCAAGTCCCTGCTGCCATTCTTCCCGTGCGCACTCCAGCTCCTGATGTTGGTGCTCACGCTCGAACTCTAACTCCGCGGCGTCAGCGTCAATCTGAGTCAAACGCTGGGTAATCTGCTCGCTACGGGCTTGCAGGGCGCCAAGCTGAGCGGCAATGGTGCCCAGGTGCTGATCTGCCTCGGTCAGTTCGCGACGGGCTTGCTCACGCTTCTGTTCTGTCCGTTCCAATGCCTGACTTGCATCTGCGCTCGTCGTTTCGGCCAACTCAAGCTTCCGCTGCGCCTGCGCCAATTGTGCGTTCAAACTCCGTACGGTTTTTTGACGCTCGATCACCCCAGTCTGGCTGGCATCGGCTGCGGGCATCAATACCCAGTGGCGCCCCATCCATACCCCTTGCGGCGTTATCACACTCTGTCCGTGTTGCAGCTGCCGCTGCTGTTGCTGCGCTTGCTTAAGGCTGTTTGCCACCAAAATATTCGCCAATACATCAGTAATGGCCGCATTACCGCGTACTCTGGCAGCCAGGCTGGTGGCCTCTGGTAATTCTGCTGGCGCATCGGCATTAGCATCCGCAGACACCAGCGCAGCGCCAGCGGGGGCATCGTCAAGCAGCGTCAGTTGCGCTGCAAGCTGCGGTAATACCAAGCCGTGGGAAAGGCGACCAAGCACCTGTTCCGTTGCAAATTCCCAGCCATCATCAATATCCAGAGCGGCTGCAAGGCGTGGTGCTTGTGCCAACTGATGCAGGTTCAGCCAGTCTTGCAGCGCACCGTTGGTATTGCCCAGCTGCTCTCCCAGCAGTTGCTGTTGTGACTCAAGAATGGCGTCAAGGCGCTGAACCTGCTGGCGTTGCTGATTTTGATGCTGTTCGGCTTGCTGCTGCTGCAAACGCTGCTGTTGCAACTGCTGCTGGCTATCTTCAATGATTTGCTGTGCGCCTTCGCGCTTCAGGCCAACAATAACCTGCAGTTCGCGCTGTTCATCAAGGGTTTCGTGATCCAGCTGCTGCTGCAGAGTATGGTGCTCCTGCTGCAGCCGTTGATCCCGCAGCCGCAGCTGCTCGATAGCGTTTTCGAAAGCGCAAATGCTCGATTGTGCCAAATCGGCCTGGCGACGCGCGTCTGCTGAACGAACGCTGAAATCGTCCCAGCGTTGCTGCCAGTCGGCCATGGCGTGTTCGGCGTTATGGAGCTGCTCACCAGCGGTTTCTACCCGCAAGCTTAACTCTTCCTGCTTTGGCTCAAGTATTGCCAGTTCTTCTTCAAACGCTACAAGTTTGTCGTTGTCTTGCTCCAGCTCACTGGCCAGCTCGCGTTCGCTGGCCAGTGCCTGATCAGCTTCCAGGCCGGCCTGACGGCTGCGTTCGCGGTTGTTCTGCAAACTTTGTTCAAGCCGAGCGATATCTGCCCCGGCTTCGTAGTAGCGCGCCTGGGTACGGTTAAACTGCTCATTGCGCTGCTGATGTTCTGCACGCATATTTTCGAGCTCGGTATCCAGTCGAATACGTCCGGTCAGGTGCTTTTCCAGTTGCAATTCGGTATCACGAATTTGCCCATGCCAAGATTGCAGCTCGGTGTTTAGATGCTGCCAGCGCAACACGGCAAGTTCGGCTTGTTTACGACGCTCGTCTTGCTTGAAGGTTTTGTACTTTTCAGCGGCAACCGCTTGCCGCTCCAGGTGCTGAAGTTGCCGGCCGAGCTCGGCGCGCACATCGCTCAGGCGCTCAAGATTTTCTTGGGTGCGGCGAATGCGGTTTTCGGTTTCACGGCGACGCTCCTTGTACTTCGAGATGCCAGCAGCTTCCTCTATATAAACCCTGAGCTCCTCGGGCCTGGCTTCAATCAACCGGGAAATCATGCCCTGCTCAATGATGGCATAGCTGCGCGGCCCAAGGCCTGTACCAAGAAACAGATCGGTAATATCGCGGCGGCGGCACTTGGTGCCATTGAGGAAGTAATCAGATTGGCCTTGGCGGGACACCCGGCGGCGCACAGAAATTTCGCTGTATTGGGCGAATTCACCCGGGGCCGAACCATTGTGATTGTCGAACACCAGCTCAATCGCGGCCTGGCCCACCGGTTTGCGCGCGCTCGAGCCGTTAAATATCACATCGGTCATGGATTCACCGCGCAGATACTTGGCTGAGCTTTCACCCAAGACCCATCTCACAGCATCTATGATGTTCGATTTGCCACAGCCGTTTGGCCCTACTACCGCTGTCATGTTTGACGGGAACGCTACCGTGGTCGCATCCACAAACGACTTGAACCCTGACAACTTTATGGATTTCAACCGCATAGACTATGAAACTCGACTCATGATGGCATCGGTGACGAAAGGCTGAGTTTAACACACAGGGACCCAGCGAGGTGCGCCTGCCGATTTTTTGACAAAAATCCAATAACAGCCTCAAAACTGAAAGAAAACTCCAAAAATTATTCTCAAGATACTGATTTATTAATTTTTTATAAAATAGGCACAATATATGCTTTAAATTTGCCAGCTACCCAGTGTGCAAACTGCCACGCAATGACAGAGTGAGTTGAGCCACCGTGAAACACATTTCGCCTTTCCCGCTTACAGCGTCACAGCCACAAAAACTGGCAGAGTTGCGCCAGAATTTTGAGGAATGGAACAGCGAACCCGGTATTCTCAACCGCTTGGTACGCCGACTTTCAACCACCCTGAAGCTGGAAGCACAGCTGACCATACTGGCAGAAGAAATGGTACAGGTTGTTCCTTTTGATGCCTTTCAGTACCGCCACCAATTTGCGCGTCAAGAGTTTATGTTTACCACTGGCATGGGTGGCCCTCACCGCTGCGAGTTCCGCCTGAACCTGGAGGGCGAGAATTATGGCACCTTGTCACTGCATCGGCGTAAACGCTTCAGTAGCGATGAGTTGCAAGCCCTTGAAATACTGATTGGTGCGGCAATATGCCCGCTGCGCAACGCCTGTCAGTTCAGCGCCATGGAGCTGGCGTCGTTGACCGACTCACTGACCGGGATTGGCAATAAACGCGCCATGGACGAAGCCTTGCAAAAAGCTCAGCTGCTAGCCGGCCGTCACAACGAGACTTACTCATTGATACTGTGCGACCTCGATCACTTCAAGGCAGTAAACGATAACTGCGGCCATGTGGTAGGCAACATTGTACTTAAGCGCGCGGCAGAAGCGCTGGAATCCGCAGTGCGCAGCTCCGACAGCGTATACCGGTTCGGCGGCGAAGAATTTGCGGCGCTATTGCCTCATACCGATCAGCTTGATGCAGTCGATGTGGCCGAGCGTATTCGCTCAGCCATTGAAGCCTTACAAATTGATTGCGGAGAACATTCAGTGACGGTGACCACCAGCTGCGGCGTTGCGCTTCACCGCACTGGTGAAGGCACAGGGCAGTGGCTAGCGCGCGCAGACGAAGCTCTGTATCGAGCTAAAGACCAAGGCCGCAACTGCACGCGCGTGTTTGCGACCATTAGCTGATGGCATTCTGTTGTTTAACGCCAGCTTTAACCTCGGGCACTTAACCGCGGGACTTATCTGTGCGCGCTTTGCCGCCGCTACGCTGGGGTTTAGAGTCTGCAACCGCCCATTTGCGAGCGCCTTGTCCCGCTTTTGAACCAGGGGAGCCTGCCGCACGATTGCTGCGATTGGTTACCGGAGCTGCCTTTCTTTGCTGGCGCGCCTGCGCCGCCGCTTCATCCGGTGTCTGTTGCGGAACCGCCATTTTAGCCAAGCCAACCGTGCGGCTCAGCAAATCCACGGCTTTCTGATCCAACTCTTCCCATTTACCCACGGTTAACCTGCTGGGCAAAAATATTGAGCCGTAACGAACCCGTTTCAAGCGGCTGACGCGCACGCCTTGGGATTCCCAAAGGCGCCTCACTTCTCGGTTGCGCCCTTCCAACAAAGTCACGTGGAACCACCGGTTCATACCGGTGCCGCCGGCGGCAGAAATGTCGCTAAATTTAGCCTCGCCGTCTTCCAGAGTGACGCCGGTACGCAGGCGCTCAATCATGGCGTCGTCTACTTCACCAAAAATACGCACCGCGTATTCCCGATCAATCTGGCTAGAAGGGTGCATAAGCCGGTTAGCCAGCTCGCCATCGGTGGTGAACATCACCAGACCAGTGGTGTTCAAATCCAGCCGGCCAATAGAAATCCAACGGTGTTCACGCAATCGCGGCAGCCGGTCGAAAACGGTTGGGCGCCCTTCCGGGTCTTTGCGAGTGGTTACTTCGCCTTCTGGCTTGTTGTAAATCAGCACCCGGCGCAAAACCTCAGCAGCGGCGGCAACTTCCAAGCGCTTGCCGTCGAGTTCAAAAACATCGCTCACCGTGGCTTTCTGGCCTGGAGTAACGGGTTTGCCATTGACCAACAGGCGACCCGCGTCCATCCAGCCTTCAATTTCGCGCCGCGACCCAACACCGGCACGTGCCAGCAGTTTCTGAATTCGCTCAGGACCGCCTACTGGCACAGTCGCCAGCGCCTCTGGCGCAGGTTTGCCTGGCTTCGCCGCTTTTGCCGATGATTTGGTTGGGTTACGGCGATTAGCGTTCGGCTTGTTCGCATTCGATGCTGATTTGGCTGCCGGCTTGCCGGTAGTCCAGGGGCGTTCTGACGCCATGGGTTAATCCTTAAATAACGGACCGATGCAGGGCCTGCATCAGTGAAATGGTGTTTGTTCGATTTTCTGCTCAATTTCGCGCCCGATCGCGTCCAGATCCCGACTATCAGACAAGGGCGGCAACTGGTCCAGGCTTGTTAGGTTAAAGTAGTCAAGAAATTGCCGAGTGGTGGCATACATAGCTGGCCGGCCCGGTACTTCCCGATGACCTACAATTCGTACCCACTCTCGCTCAACCAACGTACGAATGATATTGCTGCTTACCGCAACGCCGCGAATATCTTCAATTTCACCGCGGGTAATAGGCTGGCGGTAACCGATCAATGCGAGTGTTTCCAATAGTGCCCGCGAATAACGCGGTGGTTTTTCTTCAAGCAGCCGAGCCACCCAGGGAGCGAAAGATTCACGCACCTGAAGGCGGTAACCGCTGGCAACTTTTTTCAGCTCAATACCACGACCACAGCAAAGTTGTTCTAATTCCACCAATGCCTGCTCCACTGCCTTATGAGTTGGCCGCTCGGTTTCGTCAAACACTTCTCTGAGCTGCTGCACCGTTAACGGCTTACCCGCTGTCAGCAGAACCGCTTCGATAATCCCTGTAACAGGTAAGGCAGCATCACTCATCATAATTCGTTGCACCAGTAATCAGGGCTTTGAGACCGCAACCCGCGCCCGTAAATGAATGGGGCCAAACGGGTCAGCCTGAACCAGCTCAATCAGCTGCTCTTTTACCAGCTCTAACATTGCCAAAAAACTGACAACAACCCCCAGACGCCCTTCGTCTGGTAGAAACAGGCTTTCGAAACGAATAAAACCGCCTTGTTGCAGCCGAGCCAAAATCGCCGACATGCGCTCACGGGTCGACAGTTTCTCTCGCTCAACGTGGTGACTGCTAAACATGTCTGCACGTTTGAGCACGGTTTGCAGTGCCAGTAAAATCTCCGCCATAGCCACCTCAGGATGGCTGCGTACCGAGGGAAGTTTTGGCATCCCGGCATCGGCAACAAAAATATCCCGCTCCTGGCGCGGCATCTGATCTATGTCTTCTGCCGCTTTTTTAAAACGTTCGTACTGCTGCAAACGGCGAATCAGTTCTGCCCGTGGATCGTCTTCTTCGTCTTCTTCAATCTGCTGCCGCGGCAGCAGCATCCGGGATTTGATTTCGGCCAGCGTGGCCGCCATCACCAGATACTCCGCCGCCAGCTCAAATCGCATGGACTCTACAACGGCAATGTATTCCATGTACTGGCGGGTAATGGCACTGACGTCGATTTCCAGAATGTTCATATTCTGGCGCCGAATCAGGTACAACAACAAATCCAGAGGGCCTTCAAACGCATCCAAAAACACCGCCAGAGCGTCTGGCGGGATATAAAGATCAAGCGGCAACTGCGCCAGCGGCTTGCCCGCTATCAGCACCAAGGGCCGCGAACTCACTCCCTGTGGCTTTGCCGCCGGACCGGCTGGGGCTGCTGGGCCCGCCAGCACTTCAACGATAGCTCAGGCCCATGGCAGAGCGCACTTCGCCCAGGGTGTCACGGGCTGCGTCGCGAGCGCGTTCGCGCCCTTCC
>Ga0314771_100245_pt1 | contig 12208 bp, 13 predicted proteins | sample MetaGCB42018_FD_204522 | JGI IMG/M metagenome (GOLD analysis project Ga0314771, IMG submission 204522) | Cryopeg brine microbial communities from Beaufort Sea near Barrow, Alaska, United States - CB4 2018 | ecosystem: Environmental > Aquatic > Marine > Coastal | place: USA: Alaska | collected...
GAGAATCTGGAAAATCTGGTTAAGAAAGAACGATTGGAAGGTATGCAGGAAGGCCGTCAAGAAGGGGCTTTCGAGGCCTGACACTAAATGAGGTCAGCCATCTGCGGGCTCGGCTGACGTCACGACGATTATCGACGGTGCAGGGACAGGTGGGTGCAGGGACAGGCACTCCTTCCTTTTTCTCCTTCCTTTTTTCCGATTGCGACGTTCGATAATGTCGTTTCCCTTGTTGGAGTAACCGATTTCAGCAACACCGACTTCGTCGAGTTCTCCGTTTAAATAAGACGAATTAAATCACTAAAGCTGCATCAATATAGGGGACAGATTTCAAATCTGTCCCCTATCCTGTCCTATCCCCGTTCAGCTCCAGCCATCGTCATCTACAATGGTGCGCACCGCGGTTAGCTGGGCAACGCCTGCACCAAAACTGCCGCCTTGTGGGTTAAACACATCCAGGTAGAAAGTTTCGTCGGGTTCGAGAAGAGTGTCACCAATCACTTCAACGGCAATGGCCGCTTGTGTTTCACCGGGATAAAGAATCAGTGTATCCGCTACCGCAAGGTAGTCCTCCCCAGCGGTGGCGGTGCCATTCCGAGTGGCATAGTCAACGCTTAACCATTGTTCAACGTCGTCACGAAGGCCGTTGAATTCGAGTAAAAAATAGACGCGTTGCGTACTTGTATTGCTTTCCTGAACCGAGGTAATGACCTCTTCCGCGCGGGTAGGTGCGTTGGGGTCCATCAGGCGCAGGCTCTGGTCAATCCACTGCTGGTAGAAGCTGACTCGCTGAAAGCCTGCAATTTCGCCAAAGCTGCTATCCAGGGTATCGTTCACATCGGGGGACTGTCCGTTGCGGCTGAGCGACGCCACGTAGGTGGCAATACCTGCCACTTTGTCAGCAATATAAGCGGGGCCGCCGCTGTCCCCTGGGGCAATTAGCCCTTCTTCAGCTCCGCGTCCGGTATCGTTTATACCCATTAGTACGCCCAGTGCATCGTTAGCGCTGCTGCCGTTGTCGAAATCAATAATAAGCTGCGATCCAGGCAGTGGGTCAAAGATGATTCCGCGCCCAAAGTCTGTTTTTAAAGACTCGCCCGTGGTGTCGAAGCGGTTTTCAGCAAGGCGCTTTTCGGGCTCGCTGCTGCCGCTTTCCACATGGCCGTTGGCGCCATCTCCGGATAGGCCGTAGCCGACAAGCGTTACCGCACTGCCCAGCTCGTTGCTATCGCGAAATAGAGCGCTTCGTTCCGCACTTATCGGTGCGGGGTTGGTTAACCACACCAGCGCGAGGTCATTATTGCTGTTGGCACGCTCATAAAGAGGGTGTAGAACATACTGTGATGCTTGCAGGGTAATGCGCCCGTCAGGCGTATCCATTCGAACTGAAACGGCATCGGAGCCTTCCAGTACGTGGGCGGAAGTTAGCACCGCCCGCCCGCCGTAAAGAAGTGTGCCAGTGCCATAGAAACCGCCTGCCAATACCTGAACAACGCCGTCGTAGCCCTCATTAGGCAACACTTTATGGCGGTCAGGATTGCGAGTTAGGGTCACCATGGGCCATTACCTCGTGGTCGTTGTATACAGTGAATCGGTATTCTATCTGCCCCAGCTCCCGGTGTAAAAGTCCCCTGAAAAAATGATAGAGTACTTAATCGAAAACGCTCCCAGGAATTTTTCAAAGAAAGCTGCCTGGCGTTCTAACCATTCAGAGTACCTCCGGTTTTTATCCATGAAACAAGAAAGCAATTACCCATTGAGTGATCACTTTACCCTAAGGTTTAGCGCTTACGAGGATAGGCTGCTGCTGTCGACACAGCGGGGGCAGTTTGGGGCCGCAACGTTGCTGCTGACCCGGCGAATGACGGTGCTGGTCATTCGGCAGTTGTTGTCTAAGCTGCCAGATCTTTCTGGCCTTGAACAAACGCCGCACGCTTATTGGCAGGAAGTATTGCAGATGGCCCACCAGCGCGCCCTTGCTGGGCGTGCGTCGAGCGGTGCAAAAGAGGCTGCGCCCGACAGCTCGGCAGCCGTCGCAGGCGGGGGGCCTTCAGGAGGTTCGGAAGATAGCGATCAGTCAACGGATGAACCTGACCTGTATCTCGCCACCGAAATAACGTCGGAGCTGCGTGAAAAACGGCTGTTGTTGGCTTTTAAAGGTTTGCCTTTGCCAAAGGCGATGCGCACTTCTTGCAGCCACGAACCGGTTGTTGCGTTTACATTGGAGCCAGAGCAGGTGCACCAGTTCCTGGAGTTGATCATTGCGAAATCAACCGAAGCGCAATGGCATTTGCCGTTGGATTTGCCATGGCTGGAGCCGGTTAATAGTGGCGTGTCTGCGAAGACCACCTCCCATTAGAATTTATGTTCGCCGAGGCGCATGAACATGAATACATGGACAGGCAACTCGCTCGATCACATCTGTTACACTGCATTTTTATAAACGTAACGAAGTAGGGATTTTTGATGCCCCAATGGATCGCGCTTTCGCCTAGCCAGCATGCGGGCCAACGCTATTTGCCCCGCGACGGGTATCACTACGCAACGCCGCTAAACGTTGCGGGCATTTTGTTGGCGGAACTGCCTAAACTGCTGCCGCATTATGTTGTGGTTTTTATAAAAGAGGGCGAACACTTTCAGCCGATGGTGCTGCTGGGCATTGGTGAGCAAAATCTTTATGTTGCACCCAATGGCAAATGGCTGGGCGGTTATGTGCCCGCTAGCGTTCGCGGTTACCCCTTCATTCTGGCCAACAATGAGCGGGGTGAAAAAGTTTTTGCCCTTGATTCGCAGCACCTTAGTGACAGCCAAGGTGACATCCTGTTTGATGAAGAAGGTAAGCTGACAGACACTGCTGCCCAATCGCTGGATTTTTTAACCCAATGTGAACGCAACCGCCATGCCACCCAGCAGGCCGCCGACGCATTGCAGCATGCCGACGTCATCGAGCCATGGCCATTAACCATTCAACGTGGTGAAGGGCTAGAGCCGCTGAACGTGAACGGCCTTTGCCGTATCAATGAAGAGGCGCTAAATAACCTTGAAAGTGATGTGTACGCTACGCTGAAGGGCGCCCCCATGGCGCTCGCCCATGCCCAAATGTTCTCTGTAAGCCAGCTAAGCCAGTTAACAGAGAGGGCAGAGTTTCAGGCCAAACACGCGGAATCCAGTGAACCATTGGAAGACCTCGAAGCGTTGTTTGGCGAAGATGACGACGAATTCAATTTTAACTTTGATAGCTAAGGAGCTTAACCATGGCCGATGAACAGAACCAGGTTATCACCATCGATGACACTGAATACAATACCGCCGACCTTTCCGAGAACGCTCGCAACCAAGTGATCAATCTGCAAGTGACCGACCAAGAAATTGTCCGCGTGCAGCAGCAGCTGGCTATTTTTCAAACGGCACGGACCGCTTATGCCCGAGCGCTAAGCGACGAGCTGCCGAAGAAAGAGATCAAAAAAGAAGTCAAAAAAGAAACGAAAAAAAGAGTAAAGCCTGAGTAAAATCTAGACAGAATTATTCATTAGCCTCTGCAGCGAGAGTTGTAGGGGTTTTTTGTGCCTGCGTAGATACACATGTTCGTCTAACATAACAATCCCGTTATCGCGCCCGTCTATTGCGAAGATGATATACTGTTGGCCGTTTAAGAAGCGCCACGCAATCGTTAAAACGCAGATCGTTACGCGAGTGGGGCAGTTGCCAATAAACATTAGATTAACACCGTATCCGTTACCGGTTAGGTTTATCAAACGTGTCAGGAAAGGAATGTTGTGAAAAAAGCAATTATTACAGGTGTTACGGGCCAAGACGGCGCTTATCTGGCAGAACTGTTGCTCGATAAGGGCTATGCCGTTTACGGTGCATACAGGCGCACGGCTTCTGTCAATTTTTGGCGCATGGAAGAGCTGGGCATTTCCGCACACCCGAACCTGCATCTTGTTGAATACGATTTGACCGACCTTTCGACCAATATTCGACTACTGCAAAACACCGGCGCTACTGAAGTTTATAACCTGGCGGCTCAGAGTTTTGTTGGGGTGTCGTTTGACCAGCCTATCACCACGGCCGAAATTACGGGCCTGGGCGCTGTTAATCTTCTGGAAGCGATTCGGATTGTAAACCCGGCCATCCGGTTTTATCAGGCGTCTACCTCCGAGATGTTTGGTAAGGTTCAGGCCATACCGCAACAGGAAGACACGCCGTTTTATCCCCGTAGCCCCTACGGCGTGGCCAAGCTTTACGCCCACTGGATGACCATTAATTACCGCGAGTCTTATGGCATTTTTGCTACCAGCGGTATTTTGTTTAATCACGAGTCACCGCTGCGCGGCCAAGAATTTGTAACCCGTAAAATTACCGATTCGGTGGCCAAGATTAAGCTGGGCAAGCTGAATGTGTTGGAACTGGGCAACATGGACGCCAAGCGCGACTGGGGTTACGCCAAAGACTACGTAGAGGGCATGTGGCGCATGCTGCAGGCCGACGAACCCGACACTTTTGTGTTGGCAACTAACCGCACTGTGACGGTACGTGATTTTGTCAGCATGGCGTTCAAAGTCGCAGATATTGACATTGAATGGCAAGGCGAGGGCGAAGCCGAACAGGCTAAAGATTGTGCTACTGGCGAGGTGGTTGTGCGGGTAAACCCGAAATTCTATCGCCCCGCCGAGGTGGAACTGCTGATTGGCAATCCGGCCAAGGCCAAAGCCGTGCTGGGTTGGGAACCTACCACCAATCTGGAAGAGCTCTGCCAGATGATGGTTGCCGCCGACTTGCGCCGTAACCAGCAGGGCTTTACGTTTTAATGTTTAATCTCTTAAAATCTGCCACAGATGCCAATTTGCGCAATGAGCCGAAGCCCCTGTTGTGAAGGTGCTGCAGTTTTACCGCACTTATATGCCCCAGTCGGAAGGCGGTGTAGAGCAGGCCATACGCCAGATTTGCCTGGCGACTGGCCAGCTTGGAGTGCAGCACCGGGTACTGACGCTGGCCCATGTTGACACTGTTGAGCAAATACAGCGCCCGGAAGCTCTGGTTATCAGGGCGCCGCTGCAATGGGAACCGGCGTCTTGTTCGATGGGCTGGCAGCTGTTTCAGTTGTACCGTGAGCATGCGAAGTGGGCCGATGTAATTCACATTCACTACCCCTGGCCGTTTGCGGATTTGGTGCATGTTCTGTCAGGCGTTCATAAGCCGGTAGTCGTCACTTATCATTCTGATATTATCCGCCAGCGAACGCTGGAACGGTTGTATAGCCCTTTGCGTGCTCGTTTTTTTAAACGGGTAGGCGCAACGGTTGCCACGTCGCCCAACTATATGCAGAGCAGTCTTTTTTTAAACGCTTTGCCGGGTAAAAAAGAGATGATTCCCTTGGGCTTGGACCCACAAAGCTACGCCGCGCCCGATACCGATACCCTGGCAGACGTTGAACGCCAGTTTGGTCATGATTACTTTTTGTTTGTAGGTGTGCTGCGTTATTACAAGGGGCTGCATACCCTGCTTGAGGCGGCCAGCCGTAACAGGCTAAAAGTGGTTATTGCCGGTTCAGGCCCGGAAGAGGCTGCTTTAAAAGCCCAAGCACTTGAACTGGGGTTGTCTGACGTTCACTTTACCGGTTTTGTGACAGATGACGTAAAAGCAGCGCTGCTGGCGAATTGTCGTGCTGTGGTATTCCCCTCCTGCGTGCGCTCTGAGGCGTTTGGAGTTACGTTGCTAGAGGGGCAGCTGTACAGCAAACCGCTGATTACCTGTGAAATAGGAACAGGCACGTCGTTTGTGAATCTTGCGGATAAAACCGGTCTAGTGGTGCCCCCTGAGGATCCTATGGCGCTGGCGCTGGCTATGCGACGCCTGGATGTAGACACACAGTTTGCGCAAGAGCTCGGCAATGCTGGCCGCCAGAGGCTAGAAAAACATTTTTCAGGAACCCAGGTCGGGCAGTCGTATTATCAGCTTTACCAAAAACTGGCAGAGGCATGAAGTGATGCAAAAACGGGTACTTGTCACCGGTTCTCAAGGTTTCACCGGGCACTACATGGTTCAGGAAATGGTGGCTAAGGGGTATCGGGTAACCGGCACCGGCAGCCAGCCAGAACAGCCCGGTAACGACTTTTATATTCAGACGGATTTAACCCGTTCGTCAGCGGTTCAGGCGCTGGTAAACAAGGTACAACCGAATATTGTGATCCACTTGGCCGCGCTGGCGTTTGTGGGCCATGACGACGCCAATGCGTTTTACCGGGTGAATCTGATGGGTACCCGTAATTTGCTTGAAGCCTTGGCCAATACGACTATTCAGCCCGAGTGTGTGTTACTGGCCAGCAGCGCCAATGTGTATGGCAACCAGGCCGAAGGCTTGCTGGATGAAACAACGGCGCCGGCGCCGGCTAACGATTATGCAGTGAGTAAGCTGGCCATGGAGTACATGGCCAAAACCTTTATGCCGCGTTTGCCGATTGTTATTGCTCGGCCCTTTAATTACACCGGTGTAGGCCAGAACGAACAGTTTCTAATACCCAAAATTGTGGCTCATTTTCAACGCCGGGCGCCGGTTATCGAGCTGGGTAACCTGGATGTATCGCGGGACTTCAACGATGTTCGTGCGGTGGTGGCGGCCTATAACGGGTTGATTGAACAATGCCCGCTGGGGCAAACCTTCAACGTTGCTTCGGGCCGCGGGCATTCGCTGGGTGACATTATCAAACTGTGCCAGAAACTGACCGGTCACAGTATAGACGTGCAGGTAAACCCCGCGTTTGTTCGTGCCAACGAAGTCAAAGTGCTGTGCGGAGATGCCAGTCGCTTACGCCAGGCGGTTCCCGGTTGGCAACCACAGCCGTTGGAGCAAACTTTGCAGTGGATGCTAGCGTAACTGTAATGAAGATTATTTTGTCTATTGATACGGTACGCTTTCCGCTAACGGGCGTGGGGCGCTATAGCTACGAACTGGCGCGCGGCTTGCAGCAGCACTCGCAGGTAACGGAGTTGAAACTGCTAGGCGGTTTGAACTTTAAAGCGACTCTCCCCGTTGCTGGCGCAAGCGCCGGCAGCCATCACGTTTTGAAGCGTGTAATACAGGGCAATAGGCTGGCGGTGGCGGCTTACCAGAAGTTGCAACCCGTTTTTCGCGCTTTGCGTTTGCGTTCTATGGGCGATCATATCTATCACAGCCCCAACTATTTTTTACCACCTTTTGCAGGTCGAAAAGTAGCCACGTTTCATGATTTGTCAGTGTTCAGATCGCCTGAATACTTTGACCCAACAATGGTGAATTATCTCCGCAAAGGCTTCGAGCATACTTTAAAAACGGCTGACCGCCTGATCACTGACTCTGAGTTTATACGCCAGGAACTGGCTGAGTTTTCGGGTTGGCCTTTGTCACGCATTCATACGGTGCCGTTGGCGGCGGCACCGGATTTTCGGCCCCGTTCGGCGGTAGAGGTTGCGCCGAATCTTGCCCGCTACAACCTGGCGTATCAGGGCTATACCTTGTATGTAGGCACGATAGAACCCCGCAAAAATCTGATGCGTCTGATAGACGCTTACGGTACGTTGCCGCTGACCATCCGCCAGCGCTGGCCATTGGTTATAAGCGGTTATGCGGGGTGGCAAAGCGATGCCATTCATGAGCGGATGCGCCGCGCAGAAAGTCAGGGTTGGCTGCGCTACTTGGGGTTTGTACCCGCAGACGATTTGCCGGCGTTGTACGCCGCAGCGCGGGTGTTTGCGTTTCCTTCTTTGTACGAAGGTTTTGGGTTGCCTGTGCTAGAAGCCATGAGCTGCGGTGTGCCTGTGGTGTGTTCTAGTAGCGCATCTTTGCCCGAAGTGGCAGGCAACGCGGCCCTTATGTGCCAGCCCGAAGACACGGCCGCGCTGGGTGAAAACCTGAGAGTTGCCTTGGAGGACGAACCTTGGCGAGTTCAGGCAACAACGGATGGGCTGGCCCATGCCGCCGGCTTTTCCTGGGAACAGTGTGTAAACCGAACTGTGGATGTGTACAGGCGGTTACGTAATGACTGAGCACGCTAGGGTGTTGGTAACCGGAGCCACCGGCTTTATTGGTAGCGCTTTGGTGAGTGTTTTGGCGCAGCAAGGTGTTGTGGTAACGGCAGCGACAAGGCAGCCGGCGGCCAATGCATCCCCTTCAGTCAGAAACATGGCTGTAGGGGCGTTGTCTGCCAACACAAACTGGGCCCAGGCGCTGGCCGGACAAACAACGGTAGTGCACTGTGCGGCGCGTGCCCACGTGATGCAAGAAACCGCCACGGACCCAACGGCCCTTTACCGCGAGGTGAATGTGCTGGCCACGTTGCATTTGGCGCGCCAGGCAGTGGCCGCCGGTGTGCGACGGTTTATTTTTATCAGCACCATTAAAGTGAATGGTGAAAGTACAGGCCCTGGCCAGCCTTTTACGGCTTGCACCAAGCCCGGCCCGCAAGGTGCCTACGCTGAAACAAAGTACGAGGCAGAGCTGGGTTTGCAGGCGCTGGCGGCGGAAACCGGCCTGGAACTGGTTATTATTCGCCCGCCCTTGGTGTATGGCGCAGGTGTTAAAGGCAATTTTTTAGCCTTGCTCAAGTTGGTTAAAACCGGTGTGCCACTGCCGTTTGGCCGTGTTGATAATCGGCGTTCGATGGTAGCTTTGCCCAATTTGCTCAGTTTGATTGGTTGTTGTGTTGACCACCCTGACGCCAGTGGACAGGTGTTCTTAGTAAAGGACGGTCAAGATTTTTCAACAACGGAGCTGTTGCGTGCGCTGGCGCGTGCTTTGGGCCAGTCTTTGCGCCTGTTTCCTGTGCCGCAGAAACTGCTATATCTGGGCGCCTGCATGGTTGGCCAGCGCCTGCGCGCCAAGCGATTTCTAGAGTGTTTGCAAGTGGATGACAGCGCTACCCGCGAGCGCCTGAACTGGGTGCCGCCTTTAACCGCAGGCGAGGCTCTGGTGCTTTGTTTTGGCGTGGCGGAGCTTTGAAATGCTGATACGTGCGCTGGATTTTTTGTTGTCTTTACTGGGGTTGCTTGCGGGTTTGCCGTTTTTGCTTGTGTTGTACCTGGTTGGCCTGTTCGACACGGGCAAACCGCTGTTTTTTCAGCAGCGGGTAGGCCGGCAGCAGCAGCCTTTTATTCTGGTGAAATTTCGCACTATGCCGGTGAATACGGAATCGGTTGCCAGCCATCTGGTTGGCGGTAGCGCGGTGACGTCTTATGGCCGGTTTTTACGCCGAACCAAACTGGATGAATTGCCACAGCTGTGGAATGTGTTAAAAGGTGAAATGAGCTTGGTAGGCCCGCGGCCATGCCTGTTTAACCAGCATGAACTGATTGATGCCAGGGCGCGCCTCGGGGTTTACGTCGCCAGGCCCGGAGTGACAGGTTTGGCGCAAACCACCGGTATTGATATGTCGACGCCGGAATTACTGGCGCAAACCGACGCCAAGATGCTGCACGGTTTAACCCTTGGCGGCTACTTTCGTTATTTGTTTCGAACGCTGCTGGGGCAGGGTAAAGGCGACGGTACCTTCCGCTAATGCATTGTCGACATTTTTCTTGTGTCGCTAACCGAATTGAACCAAAAGGATTTATTCAATGACAGTCAGTTTTCAACCCGTTGTGATGGCCGGGGGCACAGGCTCACGGCTTTGGCCGCTGTCGCGCCAGCTGAATCCCAAGCAATTTCTAGCCTTGGCAGATGCCAGCCTTTCATTGCTGCAGGCAACGATTGCGCGCCTGAACGGGCTGAACGCGGCCGCACCTAACTTGGTGTGCAATGAAGAACACCGGTTTCTGGCGGCGGAGCAACTGCGCCAGATTGGCATGGAAAACGCCGGTATTTTGTTAGAGCCTGTGGGCCGGAACACAGCCCCGGCCATCGCGCTTGCGGCGCTGCAGGCGCTGAATGCGGCGGAAGACAAGAGCGAAGATCCGATACTGTTAATTCTTGCTGCCGACCACCTGATTCGTGACCTGGATGCATTTCACCAGAGCATTCACCATGCGCTGGGCCAGGCCCGAAAGGGCAAACTTGTGACTTTTGGCATTGTGCCCACTCATCCGGAAACCGGCTTCGGCTATATCGAACGCGGTGGTGAGCAGGTTGGCGGTAGTTACGGCGTGAAGCGCTTTGTTGAAAAGCCAAATGCGGCGGTTGCACAGGAGTACTTGGCCAGTGGCAATTACCTGTGGAACAGCGGCATGTTCATGTTTGGCGCTCGTCGTTATCTCGATGAGCTGGAACTCTACCGCCCGGATATTCTTGCGGCCTGCCGTTTGGCCCTGGCCGGTTCCAGCTGCGATGCGCCGTTTACCCGAGTAGACGCCATAGCCTTTGCCGCCTGCCCGGACGAATCCATTGATTATGCGGTAATGGAGCACACTGATTCCGCTGTCGTGGTTCCGCTTGATGCGGGCTGGAGTGATATTGGCGCCTGGTCGTCGCTGTGGGACGTCAGCGATAAAGACAGTGAAGGTAATGTCAGCAAAGGCGACGTCATCGCCCACGCGACTCGCAATTCCTACTTGCACGCTGAACATCGCCTGGTAGCTACCTTAGGCGTTGATGACCTGGTGGTGGTAGAAACCAAAGACGCTGTGTTGGTTGCCCACAAAGACCGGGTGCAGGATGTGAAAAAGATTGTTGAGAAAATTCGTCACGATGGCCGCCACGAACACATGAACCATCGCGAAGTATACCGGCCTTGGGGGATGTACGATTCAATCGACAACGGCGTTCGCTATCAAGTAAAGCGGATTACCGTAAAGCCGGGCGCGAAACTGTCTGTGCAAATGCACCACCACCGTGCAGAGCATTGGATTGTGGTGAGCGGAACCGCGCGGGTAACCAACGGCGACAAAACGTATTTGGTGACAGAAAACCAATCTACCTACATTCCTGTAGGGCAGGTTCACACACTGGAAAACCCCGGTGTTATTCCGCTGGAGTTGATTGAGGTGCAGTCTGGTAGCTATCTGGGGGAAGACGACATTGTGCGGTTTGAGGATAAGTACGGCCGCACTTAACTTTGTGTTAAAAAACCGAAGTTGTTAACAGAATTGAGTGTTTTCGATCGTTACCATAGCCCAATTACCCATTCTCGGAGAGGCTATGGTTCCCATGATTCATCATTTTGTGCGCTTAACGGCTGCCGTTTTGTTGTGTCTGCTGCTGACCGCATGTGGTGGTGAAGGTGACGGTAAAGGAGAGAGTTTCGCTGAAGGTTCGACTACTGCAGGGAGTTCTCCCGAAGAATTGTACGGCACCGCAACCCTGAGCTGGCAGGCGCCTTTAAACCGGGAGGATGGCGGCTCTTTGGCGATGGGTGAGATAGGCCGTTATGAAGTTCGCTATGGCTTGTCTGCGGATTTAGAGAGCGTGAACACAAGCGTACAGGTTGAGGACGGTCAGCGGATGTCTTACACCGTAGAGGGGCTGTCGCCGGGCACTTGGTATTTTGCGATACAGACGGTTGATATAGCTGGCCTGAAAAGCGAGTGGTCGGAATTCGTAAGTAAAGTTATAAAAAACCGCTAGAGAACCCAAGACCATAGGGCTGCAACTGCAATAACCGACAGCAACAAGGACGTTGTTATGATCAATATTTCCCACCATGGCGCTGTTTCTGGCGTTACTGGCTCTTGCCACGAACTGAGCATTACTCCCCCTGACCGATCGCATCCTTCCGCTGGTATTCTGATTGATTGCGGCCTGTTTCAGGGCGCAGACGCCGCTGGCAGGCTCGCACGGGGACAGATTTCTAAATCTGTCCCCCCTTTGGCTCATCAATCCGTCGCTGCTTCGGCGAGTATTGCCGCTCTCGCTATCGATTTCCCCCTTGATCACATTCGTGCGCTGGTGGTTACCCACGTGCACACCAGGTCGGGATATTTTAAAATACGGCAGCAACGCCGGCGTGGGAACACCGGATCAGGCTGGCTGGGTGGAACTTGATGAAAAACGTTACCCCATTTGTGCCCGCATTCACCAAATAGGTGGCTATTCCGCTCACGCGGGGCAAAGTGACTTGTTGAATTTCGTGTTGGCCCCTGGCCGAAGACGACGGCATGAAACAGTGCAAAGTCTCGCCGGGCCTGCTACGGCCTCTTCGTGACGTGAAATAAGTCAACTACGCTATGGAATGAGCGCTTACTCAGGTACATCCTTATGACGGTGTCCAGCAAGGGCACGGGTGATCGAGGGACTAAGTGCTCG
>Ga0314771_100247_pt1 | contig 12172 bp, 8 predicted proteins | sample MetaGCB42018_FD_204522 | JGI IMG/M metagenome (GOLD analysis project Ga0314771, IMG submission 204522) | Cryopeg brine microbial communities from Beaufort Sea near Barrow, Alaska, United States - CB4 2018 | ecosystem: Environmental > Aquatic > Marine > Coastal | place: USA: Alaska | collected...
AGTCATCATCAGAGCAGAACTATAGAACGGGATATTGGTATGGTATTTGGTTAATTCATCAAGTTTAAAAGTTGTGATCGCCTCCCATGGGAAGCTCAAACCGTCAACGACACCGCGCTGTAAAGATGTGTATATATCGTTTGCAGGTAAGCCTACAGGAGAGGCCCCCATACTTTCAATAATGTCGCCGGCTACAGCAGAAGGCCTACGAATACGCATACCCTCCATATCTTCAGGGGTTCGAATAAGTTTGTCGGTAGAGTGTAGCGTGCCAGGCCCAGTAGCGAACATAAAGAGCAGATGCGAGTCTTCGTATTCACTGGAAATGGTACCATTTTCATAAAGGGTTTGCAGCATGCAACCCGTCTGTGTCGATGAGCTAGACAAACCTGGAAGCTCTGCAATTTGAGTTAATGGAAAACGTCCACTAGTATAACCCTGTACTTGAGAACCGATATCAATGGTTCCCTTTACTGTAGATTCATAAGCCGTATCTGCTTTGCTAAGGGTTGCCGATGGATATACCTCGACTTTGAGGCGTCCGTTAGAGTCTGCTTCAATTTTTTTAGCCCACGGCTCAAAGATTTGTTGGTTGACATCAGCAGTCGCTGGATAAAAATGCGAAAAACGCAGAACAGTAGTTTCTTGAGAGGAAGCAGTATCGCTATTATCAGACTGGTTAGAACAACCAAGTAGGCTAGTGGCTGCAAGCGCCGCTATAGAGAAAAGAGGAACAAATTTCATTATCAATTCCTTTTGACAATTATTAGAAGAAGAGCCTACTTATCCATTAGCTAAATAAATTGGATATTCTCAAAATTATATTTAGTAGTTATTAATAGAAAACTCTCTATAAAATTACAAATAGCTATTGTTAACTCAAAATTCATCTCTGAACGTAAGCACGTAATTTAGAAGTTATATTTGGCCATTACTTCAACTTGCTGGCCTTTTTTTACCTGTGATAGCGTTTTGTCGCTACGATCTCTCCACTCGATACCAATGTCTAGATCTGGTAAATATTGGTAGACGAGATTGATACTTTTTACATTTACAGAAGTATCTGCCTCATCATCCACCATAATTTCACCATAGCGCATATTGCTCATCAGTTTCTCTGTGAACTTGTGCCTGTAACCGACCGTGTAGCCCGTTTGCGAGACAAGCTTACCGTCTTCCGCATCGCAATCTAAATCGCCCGTCGTGCCAAGGGCTCTTCCAACACAGACGGTAGAATAGACGCCCATCCCTTTACCGTTATATACGCTCGCATGTAGCGAGTCATTGCCCAGTTTTAGTTTACCTGCCAAAGAGACACCGACGCCTATATCCGAATCGTCTCCATTTTTGGCCTCACGAGCAGTGACCGCCACGTTATAGCTAAGATCAGATATATTATTCTTGTAGCTAACAATCATATCAGGCAGATTAGCTTCGTCATAAACAGGGTCTTGAGCGGTAAAACGAAATCCTTTATGAGTGTAGTGCACCGTCAAATCTGGACGAATATCAGCGCCACCACCAGAGATGGTGCCCAATCCCGTACCCCGAAAGTCAAGCTGATCAGTCAAAAGTGGATAGACCGCTAAGAACTGACCATTCCACGTCTTACCGACGGTCAAATCATCGACCTGAACATAAGCATGGCGGAGCCGCAAGTCTGAACCACCGTTTGCGGCATTGCCATAAAAGTCACCTTCAATAAAACCCGTTAATTTTTTACCCTCTACGTTCTTCGTGGTTTTAACATTAATCCGAGATTGTCGTCCACTTCCTTTGAACTCAGACTCCCCTTCATCGGGAGAATAAAATATGCCTTCCGCTTTAACATAACCACCGATACTTAAAGTGGTATCTCCATTTGTGACAAGCTCTATTGCTTGTGCCTGTACGCATGCCCCAAGGACAGCCAAACCAAAAGACAGCTTTTTGATATAAAGCATGATCTATACATTCCTTGTTTTATTTTAAAGTCCCTTTAAATCCCTTTAAATCTCTATTACTACCGTATTTTTTAACCTTATAAATACCAACACCATCTCCTTATATTAAAAACTTGCCTCCCAATTTAGCTAAAACTTTCAAAAGCGGTAATCGCAGCTTTTTTGGTGTCATCGATATTTTTCTTTTGTCCACTGTCTCTATCAAGGTACACCAGCACAGACTCACCCTTAGCAATAATGGTATTTAACACCGTACTATAATAGGTATATTCATGAATCAAGCTGGCATTACCAATTTTCTTGACTCTAACTCCAATCCATAAGGTATCGGGGTGAGTCACGGGTTTGAAATATTGACAGGATGATGCCGCCATGACGGAAAAAGTCTTTTCATTGAATAGGTTTAATTGACTGTTATAGTAAATACGAGCATTTTGGGCATAAGTGTAATAGACCACATTATTGACATGACCAAAGGAATCCATATCACCCCACTCTACCTGTTGAGAATAGATAACCGCAAAGCCATTCAATGGGTGGTTACTGTCTTTATCAAGAGTGTCTTGTATTTCCGCTAATATAGGTAAAGCTGCCATAGTTTTTCTCTTCTAGTCGCACCAATTAATATAGGTGTAGAAAATTATTAGTAAACCCACATAGCTGTTTTTTGCAGTCATCAATAGAATTTTTTGAATTAAATCAATTTTTCTGCGCACATCATCCGCATCTTTTTCTTATCAAGTTTACCCACACTGGTTTTTGGCATTTCTGCTAAAAACTTTATTTCACGGGGAACGCCATACTTTGGTAAATGACCTTTTTCTACCGCTTGATGACCTAACGCTAAAACATCTTCTGCTTGAGTGTCAGCATATTCAGGTTTTAAAACGACTAACGCTAACGGGCGTTCGCCCCATCTTTCATCTGGCACCCCAATCACGGCAACATCAGCGACACTGGGGTGAAAGGATAAAATAGTCTCAACTTCCAGCGAGGATACCCACTCACCACCAGACTTAATCACGTCTTTCAGCCGATCCGTAATGCTTAGAGTGCCGTCGGCAGTAATACAGGCAATATCTTGAGTATGCATCCAGCCACCACTCCATAACTCATTGCCAGCATCTGAATTTTTAAAATAGCTCTGGGTCAGCCAAGGCGCTCGAATCACCAACTCCCCTGTCGATTCACCATCCATTGGTAAAGCTTTGCCGTTTTCATCCCAGATTTCCATTGAGACGAGCATAATTGGTGAGCCAGAAAGACAACGATAATTGAGCTGTTCTGTCATCTCCATGGAGTCAGTTTTATCATCAAACACCGCTCTCGATAACACGGGACAGGATTCTGACATCCCAAATCCCGACATAAACTCGATGCCACTTTCAATTGCTGCTTTGGCCAAACCTTCATTCAACTTCGAGCCACCAAGCAACAATTTCAGCCCATCAAACTTACGTCCCCGTGCTGCCATCTCTTTTAATAGCATCTGTAAGATCGCTGGAACGCCATGTGATAGAGTGACTTTGTGCTGCTCGATTAAATCCACTAACGTGGGGGCTAGATATCGCCCTGGATACACTTGTTTGAGCCCTATCATGGTTGCCCCATACGGCCAGCACCAAGCATGCACATGGAATAATGGCGTCATTGGCATGTAGACATCATTGTAGCGAGCGCCTTGACCTTCGGCATTTAGCGCGGATGCTAGCGTACTTGCCAGCGTCTGTAATACAATCTGTCGATGGGTAAAGAAAACCCCTTTTGGGTCGCCCGTTGTACCACTGGTATAAAATGTGGTGGCGATGGTATTTTCATCGAAATCTGGAAAATCAAAGGTATCACTGGTCGCAGCTAGCATAGTTTCATATTCACCTTCGACATAATCTGGCATGCTGGCTTGCTCAGTTTTTGTATCGTCTTCACCATACTGCATGTCATCAAGCCAAACAATTTTCTCGATAGAAGGAGCTTCATGACGATAATTTTTAGCCATTGGCTCAAATTCAGCATTTAATAACAAGGCTTTTGGTTTGGCATGGTTGATGGTATACAGCACTTTATCTTCAGCCAAGCGTACGTTGACCGTTTGCAAAATCATGCCAGACATCGGCACGGCAAAATACGCTTCAAGGTAACGATGGCTGTCCCAATCCATAACTGCAACCACATCACCTGCTTGCAAACCCATATTTTTAAGTACGTTTGCCAAGCGATTAACCCGCTTAAAAAATTCAGCATACGTATAAGTGACCTTATCAGCATAACTAATGGTTTGATCCGTAGAGGCAATTTTTGCACGATTTAGCAGCTGCTTGATAATCAAAGGAAAACCATACGCTTCTTGAGCTTGCTGGTAGTCCTCATGTTGGTTGAGTATAGAAGTCATTATTGTCGTCCTTGATAATAAAATAGTATGGCGAGAACAGTAGTAGTAAAGGCAGCTTAAAAAATTAAACTCGTTCTATCACCATGGCAAGCCCTTGCCCAATGCCAATGCACAAGCTGACCACCGCGTATTTTTCACCTGTACGCTGTAGCTCGCGCGCCGTACTTAACGCAAGTCTTGCACCTGATGCGCCAAGCGGATGTCCGACGGCAATCGCACCGCCATTAGGGTTGACACGCTTGTCATTAAAGTCAATGTCTAAACCTTTTAGACATCCGAGTACTTGCGAGGCAAATGCTTCATTAATCTCAATGATGGACATATCATCAAGGGTTAAATCAGCACGTTTCAATGCCAGTTTAATGGCTTCAACAGGGCCTACGCCCATAATATTCGGTTCAACACCCATGGCACCAGATGAAAGAATCTTTGCGATAGGCTTAAAGCCTAACTTCTCCTCCGCTTGCTTTGAGCCAATAATCAGCGCAGCTGCGCCATCGTTGATACCTGACGCATTGCCTGCGGTGACGACACCATTTTCATTCAACGGTTTCAGTTTTTGTAGCGCTTCGACAGTAGATGTGGCGCGGGGATGCTCATCTTCTGCTATCGCTTTTTCTGGTAATTTTCTACCTTGCGATACCATAATTGGCGTTATTTCATCATCAAAGAACCCAGCTTGTTTTGCCGCTTGGTACTTAGCTTGCGAGGCTGCTGCAAATTTATCCGCTTCTTCGCGAGTAATGCCGTATTTGCGAGCAACATTATCACCCGTTTGCGGCATAGTATCGCTACCAAACTGTTTTTCGATGATAGGATTGGGGAAGCGGCTGCCAATGGTGGTATCAAATACTTTAAACTCACGGCTAAAAGGCTGCTCGGTCTTAGCAAAAACAAAGGGTGCGCGGGTCATTGACTCAACGCCGCCCGCTAAAATAATATCCCCCTCATTACAAGTAATACTACGAGCGGCATCAATAATGGTCGATAATCCTGAAGCGCATAAGCGATTGACGGTTTGACCGGGCGTCTTGACATCTAACCCTGCTAGTAACGCGGCATTACGGGCGATATTGCGTGAGTCTTCACCGGCTTGATTGGTATTACCGATTAGTACTTCATCAAAAATATCATTGGGTAATTGGTGTTTTTCGACCAAAGTCTTCATCACTGTGGCGATTAAGTCATCAGGACGAACCGTTGCTAATGCTCCTCCATGCCGACCAAAAGGACTTCTTAATCCATCATAAATATAGGCATCTAACATAACTTTTCCTTGTTGGGTTTTGAGAGTTTGTCTGATTAAAATATATGGTTTAGTAACATTACTAGATAGCTAGGTCATTAGCATCAATAATGGCTCTGCTGAGTAAACAGTGAGATACCTAGGGTGGCGCGGCGTTGTAACCATGGGCTTGGACGATAACGCGGATCACCCGTTAACCCATAAATACGCTCTAAGATGAGTAAAATACGCGAGGCACCAAGCTCGTCCCCCCATGAGATAGGACCGTATGGATAACCCAATCCAAGCTTGACGGCATTATCGATATCTTCAGGGGAGGCAATACCTTGCATGGCAATATCACACCCTAGATTAATTACCATAGCCACCACACGCTGCGCCACAAAGCCAGTGCTTTCAGTAATCAGCGTAGCATCGACAGCAACATTTGAGCCCTCATCCGAGCTTTTACCGAATAAAGCATAAGCTTGTGCTACAAAGTTATCTTGCGTGACGATACTTGGCATCAAAGTGCGATGCTTGGATAAGTCAGTCAGCATATCAATGGCGACCGCTTGCTTAGGATTCACTTGATAACGAATAGCAGCATTGGTCGTATCCTCGCCATAGATTGCTAGCAATACCAGACTGTCAGGGTTTGGCTTATCGTTATCATCAATAGTGACGTCTTTAGAATTTAGATAATCAACCAGCTGTTGTTTATCTTCTGCTAAATCCGCCCCAATCCAAACTGAGGTAATGGCTGCATCAGACCCTGTTTTAGAAAATGACGCTTCAAACAGTGATGATTTAGACGTATTTGCTGTCAATTTTTGACCGTCTTGTTTTTTATTTTCTGTGTAGTGATAAAAGCCCTCACCAACTTTGCGGCCAAGCTTTTTCCCTATTAACATTTGACGGGTTAAGGGATGCGGACGATAGCGAGGCTCAAAGTAATATTGATTATAAATTGACTCCATCACTGGATGCGACACATCGATACCAGTGAGATCCAGCAGCTCAAACGGCCCCATCCGAAAGCCAGCCCCTTCACGTAAAATACGATCGATATCCTCAAAACTAGCGATCCCCTCGCCTAGTATTTTTAAGGCTTCTGTGCCATAAGCTCTGCCACCATGATTGACAATAAACCCTGGGGTATCTTTTGCCACTACCCCTAAATGACCCATGCGTTTGGCTAGAGCTGTAAGCGTTTCTACTACTGAAGGTTTGGTAGAGATACCAGGGATAACTTCGACGATTTTCATTAGCGGCACTGGGTTAAAGAAGTGAAACCCTGCTACTCGTTCTGGATACTGACAATCAGAGGCAATCGCTGTCACTGCTAGCGATGAGGTGTTGGTTGCCAAAATTGTGTCGGCGGCGACAATGCTTTCTAACTGCTTAAAAAGCTGTTGTTTTATGTCTAAATTTTCAATGATTGCTTCAATAACGACATCTACCTCGGCAATTTTGGCTATATCTTCAATCACGGTCAGATTGGTCAAAGTCGCCTGTAGCTGCTCATCGGTGAATTTGCCTTTGGCGGCTAGTTTTTCAAGGGTAGCTTGGAGGGATTGACGTCCTTGTACAGCGGCGCCTGCTTTGGCATCAAATAAAAGCACTTGAATGCCAGCTTGGGCAGCGATTTGAGCGATACCCATGCCCATAATACCGGTGCCAATAATGGCCAATGATTTAACAGTCATAATAATCCTTTATATGGTCTTGTTACTTTATATGCTCTTATTGAATAGTCTCATTTTCAAAGTATATTTGCTGTTTCTCTCTATGCTTTGAGAAGTCTATGCTTTGACAAGCTACTGACCTTTATAATTTGCGTCACGTTTTTCTAAAAAGGCTTTCGCGCCTTCTTTTTGATCTTCGGTATCAAACAAAATCTGAAAGGCTTTACGCTCTAGAGCCAATGCGGCTTGTAGCGGCATGTCCACCCCGAGAGTGGCGACTTCTTTAATTTGGGTTAAGGCAATAGGTGAGTAACCTGCGAGTTGCTCAGCAATTTCAATAGCACGACTAATAGTCGCATCATCTTCGACCACTTCAGAGACCAGCCCTATTTGATCCGCTGCATCAGCGCTTATCATATCGCCCGTTAATACCATCTTCATGGCTTTATGTTTGCCAATGGCACGAAACAGCCGCTGCGTACCCCCTGCTCCCGGCATCAATCCTATTTTAATTTCTGGTTGTCCAAATTTGGCAGACTTGCCAGCGACAATAATGTCGGCATGCATCGCAAGCTCACAGCCGCCGCCAAGCGCATAGCCGTTTACCGCCGCAATAATTGGCTTGCGACAATTGGTGATCGCATCCCAATAGCGTTCGCTATTACGTAGATAGACATCGACCGTTTTTGCGGTTAAGAAATCATTAATATCAGCACCGGCCGCAAACACCTTGTCGCCACCCGTCAGCACGATAGCCTTGGTCTTTGGGTCATCGTTTAATTTGATAAAAATCTCTGCCAACTCTTGACGTAGCGTACCGTTTAAAGCATTGCGAACTTTGGGACGATTGAGTGTTATGAGACTCACGCCATTGTCTAACGTTTCACAAATAATGATTTGCTCTTCCATGAGGATGTCCTTAAGTAACATACAAATATTCTTAAAACATATGACTAATCATGTGAATTAATACCGCATAGCGATATTTAATATCAATATATATCATTTATTTCCCCTTGTGAAGGGCTAATTACAGTAAAAAATAAAGATTAATAAGATATTAGAGATTAGAAAATACATAAAATACCGCATGGCGGTTTTTTAAACTAAAAGTATTGTAATCAAATAAATTATCTATTATGCTGTTTTACGTAAATAAGCATTATTCAAGACAAGCATAAAACCGCTATCTTTCTTAAGTGTTAATCAGATAAAGAGAAATAATATGATTAGAGATAAGGACGTCCTCGACCAAATCACCCAAACTATCCGTCAATTTGTTAACAACCAGCTTGTGCCAATGGAACATTGGGTAGCAGAAAACGACCGCCTTCCAGAAGACATTATTAACCAAATGCGCGAATTAGGGCTATTTGGGCTAACGATCCCCGAAGCTTACGGTGGACTTGGCGTTACTATGGAAGAAGAAGTCACCTTGGCATTTGAATTAGGACGTACGTCACCAGCGTTTCGTTCCCTAATAGGTACCAACAACGGTATTGGTTCTTCTGGTCTTGTGATTGATGGCACCGAAGAACAAAAACAAAAATATCTACCAAGGCTCGCCAGTGGTGAAATTATTGGCTCATTTTGTTTGACCGAACCAGATTCTGGCTCAGACGCCGCTTCATTAAAAACTACCGCTATCAAAGACGGTGACACCTATATTATCAACGGCACCAAACGCTATATTACTAACGCTCCTCAAGCCGGTATATTTACCGTAATGGCGCGTACTGATCCGAAAAACAAACGTTCTGGCGGGATTTCTGCATTCATTGTAGAAAGCGATACTCCTGGTATTACGTTGGGTAAAATTGATAAAAAAATGGGTCAAAAAGGAGCTCATACCTGTGATGTTATCTTTGATAATTGCGTCGTGCCTGCTGATGCTTTAATTGGTGGTGTAGAAGGTGTGGGTTTCAAGACTGCTATGAAAGTGCTTGATAAAGGACGCTTGCATATTGCGGCAGCGAGTACAGGAGCAGCAACTCGTATGTTAGATGACGCCCTACACTATGCCGTTGAGCGTAAGCAGTTTGGTCAGCCTATTGCCAATTTTCAGCTGATTCAAGCGATGCTTGCTGATTCAAAAGCAGAGATTTATGCGGCCAAATCGATGGTATTAGACGCTTCACGCCTGCGCGATGAAGGTAAAAATGTCGTTACTGAATCGTCATGTGCCAAGATGTTTGCCACTGAGATGTGTGGCCGTGTTGCTGATAGAGCGGTGCAGATTCATGGTGGGGCTGGTTATATTGCCGATTATGGTATAGAGCGCTTTTATCGTGATGTACGCTTATATCGTTTGTATGAAGGGACTACTCAAATCCAGCAAATTATTATTGCCCGCAATATGATTAAAGAAGTCAGTGAGTAGTTGTCGTTTATTTGAGTGCTATTTATTTAATTAGTAAAAGATATTTAAATTATTAAAACGTATCGAGGTATTTGCTAGGACGCAGATACCTGATTTATGTCGCTATGACTATAAAATTTCTTTCTCACAACAATAAGGATATAAATTGTGAAAAGTGCCGCTATAACGTCAAATCCAAGCTCAAGCTCTATCCAGAAGCAACCTTGGAAATTGGCCTTCTTTTTTTGTTTTCTAGTGTTGTTATGTGATGGGGCTGATATTGGGATTCTCGCCTTTACGCTGTCAAGTCTCAAGCTAGAATTCGGGTTGACCAATGTACAAGCGGGCGCGTTGGGCAGTTGGTCATTGTTTGGCATGGCAATCGGTGGGTTTTTCGGTGGTTGGGCCTGTGATCGCTTTGGGCGAGTACGTGTTATCGTGATTGCTACTGCGATTTTCTCCGTGTTATCTGGTTTTAGTGGATTTGTACAGAGCTATGAGCAGTTTATAGCATTACGGTTCACCGCTTGTTTGGGTCTAGGCAGTTTATATATTGCGACTAACACCCTAATGTCTGAAATGGTACCTACCAAACATCGAACGACTGTTCTTGCAACGCTAATGACCGGTTTTACCTTAGGGTCTTTAGTGATCACGAGCATTTCAGCTTGGATTATTCCCAGCTATGGTTGGCGCACCCTATACCTCTTAACATTTCTACCTATCATTCTCTCGATATCGATGTATTTTCTTATTCCTGAACCGCAGTCTTGGAAAGCGGCGCGTGCGCTTAAACTCAGTGGGGCAAAAAGCGCGCTCCAAAAACCTGAAAATCCTTATAAAGCGATATTTGAAAATCCAAAGCATCGCATCATGTTCATTTTATGGTCCATGAGTTCAGGACTTTTACTATTTGGTTATTTCGGGGTGAGCAACTGGCTACCGTCTTACCTAGAAACTGAACTGGGCATTAAGTTTAAAGAAATGGCACTATACATGGCGGGTACTTATTTAACTATGATGTTCGCTAAAGTCGTGGCAGGTCTAGTAGCTGATAGAATTGGCCGCAAAATAGTATTTGCCTTCGGTACTATGGGTACTGCACTGTTTATTCCAGTGTTAGTCTATATGCATACCCCAGAAAACATCGGTTGGTTGATGATAACTTTTGGTTTTTTGTATGGCATCCCCTATGCTATCAATGCAACTTACTTAACGGAAAGCTTTCCTACCGCTATACGAGGTACTGCCATTGGCGGTGCATTCAATATCGGACGGCTTGGCTCAGTTATTGCACCAGTCGCCATTGGTTATATGGCCATGCACAACTCTATCGGTGCCGGTTTATTGCTTATGGCAGGAGCGTACTTCTTATGTGGTCTCATTCCGACTTTGTTCATCAAAGAACAACAATATGATCCACAAAAATCGTAAATTAAGCGCTCATAAAATGAAAATAGGCATAAACTAGATTATTGATAGCCATTCAAACACTTGATTCATTGATATTCTTTTTATATGTTGGTATAGCGCTAAATTTTTTGAAGCATGCCTTCAGTTTAGGATGGCAACTTATGGATATCAGGTAGCTATTGACTATCATTTTAAAACCAGATAACCGTAAGGCTATCTGGTTTTTGAGCTTTTAGATTACTTTATAGTTAATCCAATCAGCTACAGTAGCTTGTAGTTAAAAGCAGCGTAAAAATCAACATAAAAAATCAACATAAATAGTTACGATCCATAAATGGTATACTCAAAAGGCTATTATAACTGTGATATAAGGCAAGCTTGATCAAGGTTAGAGTATTCAAGAGTTTATAGCTAATCCTTGTGGAGCATAGAAAAGAACTACCGCTATTAGAAAATAATACTGACAGAATTTTACCCGCCCTTTTAGACAAAAATATCGTTGTAGTATTGAAGAGGAAAGGGTTTATTGAGCAAGATAGTGCATAACTATTCGCCTATTTTTGCTTATAAATCATATTCAGTAGTGCATTTTTCATGATATTTATATTAACTTACCTGAGACTAATAAATCATATATGACTACTACCCCTTCTAACGACGACTCTGATAATACAGCACACGTGGAGCTGTTAGAGCCGATTGCAGAGATGAGAGACAGAAACGACAGGCAGTTTGTCACAGCATTGGCACGAGGACTAGAGCTGCTCCGTTGTTTTACCCCTCAGCGTCCTTATTTAGGCAATCAAGACTTAAGTCAAATGACAGGACTTCCTAAAGGAACGATTACTCGTCTTACTTATACATTAGTCAAGTTGGGATATTTAAAGCAGTCAACAAATAGTAGTAAATATCAACTATCTACTGGTGTGTTGGCATTTGGCTATACGATGATGGCAAATATGTCTATTAGTAGCTTGGTGACACCGTACATGGAAGACTTAGCGGATTATGCCAATAGTGCGGTTGCTATGGCAACCCGCGACCGACTTATGATGGTGTATTTAAATGTGGTACAAGGTAAGGATACTACTACCATGCGACGCAATGTCGGTTCGTACTTACCCATTCACTTAAGTTCGATGGGAAGAGCGTGTT
>Ga0314771_100248_pt1 | contig 12159 bp, 6 predicted proteins | sample MetaGCB42018_FD_204522 | JGI IMG/M metagenome (GOLD analysis project Ga0314771, IMG submission 204522) | Cryopeg brine microbial communities from Beaufort Sea near Barrow, Alaska, United States - CB4 2018 | ecosystem: Environmental > Aquatic > Marine > Coastal | place: USA: Alaska | collected...
AGTAACATTGGTGCCATCGTTTTTATTCAATAATTCGGCGGCCCTTTGTAATCTAAAATTTCGTAAATATACATTGGGAATTTGCCCGGTAAGTTGTTTTAGACGCCTGTAAAAATGAGAGGCACTTAAATTCATTTTAGCTGATAGTTCCTCAACACCAAAATTGGAATCGGATATACTTTCTTCCATAATTTTAATAATATCCTTTAAAAATGCTTCATCTCGTGTTGATAATTCAATTCCCTTTTTTGGAAGCAAACTGTTTTTTGTAAAATATTCTTTTAGTTTAATGTTATTTTCAATAAGTTTTTTTATACGCAATTCCAAAAGCTTTATAGAGAATGGTTTGCTAACGTATTCATCAGCCCCAAATTCCAGTCCTTTAATTGTATCTTCATTAGTTCCTAATGCAGTTAATAGTAATACGGGGATATGACATGTTTCGGGGTTTGATTTAATTTTTTCGCAAAAAGCAAATCCATCCATTTCGGGCATCATAACATCACTGATAACCAGGGTAGGTTCGTTTGATTTTATTTTTTCCAAGCCATCAATTCCATTATTTGCAATAGTAATATTGTATTTTTTAGAAAGTGTGCTGGTTAAAAAATTTTGAACATCTTCTTCGTCTTCTACAATTAAAAGATGGTACTTTTTTATTTCATAATTTGAATCTTCATTTAATGTTTCATTTTTATAATCGGTGGATAATGGTATCCAATCTTTAATAAACGATTTTTTATTGGTATTTACTTCTATTTCGTTATAGTCTTCAATGTTGCCTGTAGGTATTAAAACCGAAAATCTAGTCTCAATAAAAGGTTCACTTTTTACTGAAATTTCTCCTTCAAATAAATTTATGAGGGATTTGCAGAACGCCAGCCCTATACCGCCACCACTTACGCGTTCTTCATTATTTCCTAATTGATAAAATCTTTCAAAAATATTATCTAAATCTTCTGCAGGTATACCTTTGCCGTTGTCAATAACATCTATTCGTATCATTTTAGTTTCAGAAACATAGACGATATCAGATTCTATACTAATGCTTCCGTTAACAGGTGTATTTTTAAACGCGTTAGATAATAAGTTGAAAAGAATTCGCTCAACTTTTTCAGTATCAATCACTATGTCCTCATTAGGAGAATTAACTTTGAAAAAGAAATTTATATTTTTTTCAATAGCATAATTCTCAAAGGCCTCCGTAGTAGGGTATATAAAATCTCCTAAGGTATTCTGGCTAAAATTTAATTCTAAATAACCTTGTTCTGCTTTTCTAAAGGTTATTAATTGATCTACTAAGCTAAGGAGTCGATTTGTGTTTTTTTGAATTAATGTTAAATACTTCGTGTTCCCAGAATCTTTGTTGGTAGAAATAATATGTTCTAGTGGGCCAGCGATTAAAGTTAGTGGTGTTCTAAATTCGTGCGATATGTTTGTGAAATAGCGAAATTTACCCTGATTGATAGTCTCTATTCGCTCTTTGTCAAGTTGGTCATATTTTAATCGTTGTTTTAGTTTTTCATGCTGAACAAAATAAATATTAATTCCAGAAATTACTAAAACGGTCAGTAAAAAAAAGAGTAAATAACTCCACCAGGTTTGATACCATGGGGGAGTAATAGTGATTTTCAATCTTTTTATTTCAGGACTCCAAACACCATCGCCATTTGCTGCCTTTACCTTAAATACATAATCACCCGCAGAAAGATTGGTATAGGTTACGGTTGTTTTTCCAGTTTGTGCTTTAATCCAGGTATCGTTAAACCCTTCTAGTTTATATGCTAATTTGTTTTTGGAAGGTGTAGATGTATGCTCAACGACTAATTGAAAAGCTATGGTTTGTTCATTTTGACTTACAGAAATACCTTCTGTTTCAGAAATGGATTTTTCAAGAACAACTTTGTTGTCAAGTAATTCTCCAATTTTCATGACTTTATTATTTACTAATAATGATGTTATTAGAATTTTTGGAGGGATGGTATTCAATTGAATGTTATTAGGTTTAAAAATGGTTAACCCATTTAAGCCCCCAAAATAAAAATATCCAGATTTCCCTTTAAAATATGCGTCTTGTCTAAAGTTGTTTTGCGCCAAGCCATCTCTTACGTCAAAAACGTCAACATTATTGGTTTTGATATTGAATTTCACGATACCCATATCGGTGCTAATCCATAAGTTGGTATCATTATCCTGCAAAATACCATAAATGACATCATCTGGTAATACAGAGTTTTTTCTGAAACATTCTATATTAATAGGCAATCCAAATTTGTCTAAACTTATTTTATTTAATCCACCGCCAAAAGTTCCTGCCCAAATATTTCCTATGTGGTCCTCATGAAGTGAGAAAACATTTGAGTTACTTAATCTTAATTTGTTATTTCCTTCATCCGAAATATTTTTTTTTATATCGATTTTTTCTCCATCAAAAGTCCCATAAAACAAACCATTACTGGTTCCAAACCATAGCTTATGATTTTTGTCTTTTATTACTGTTTGATATATTCTTTTAGGATTTAGATTTAAAATGGTTTTCGCTTCTAATTCAGGGTTTTTATCACTTTGGATTTTAGCCCACGGGTTTTCTAATACCGTAATTTGATTTCCTAAAAAAATTAAATTATCTTCATCTATTTGATAGATGCACCGGTATAACTGCTCTGGAATAATTTCTCCCTTATTCTTCAAAATTATTTTTTTGAAGCTATTTTTTATGGGGTCATAAACCAATATATTAGTATCTGTACCAAACCAGATATATCCTTTTTTGTCTTCATAAATACACCTTATTATATAATTGGCGCTAAACAAGTCATACTGATTTGATAAATTTTCAAATTTAATGTTGTGAGCAGTATTGTCGTTGATTGCCTTGGTGCTTCTAAACAAATCCTTGTTATAGGTAGAAATCCATAATTTTCCTCTGCTGTCTTCTAAAATTGAAGTGATTAAATTGTCGGTTATTGATTGGTTTTCGTAGGGGTTCTTCGAATAGTTAATAAATTGCTTTTGTGCAATATCCAATTTATTGATACCTCCTTGAGCTGTACCAATCCATAAAACATCATAATTATCTTGAAAAATGGCATTAATACGATTACTACTTAAACTAAGGTTGTTTTTAGATTCGTAGGTGTAACTTATAAATTCATCTTCCGGTTCTGAATATTTTAGAAGTCCGGATTCTTTTGTGCCAACCCATATGGCACCATTCTTATCTTTAAAGATTGTATTTATTATTAGTGGGAATTTGGTTTTATTTTGGCTAATGTTAGTATCATATTTCCGAATAATATGTATTCGGCTATTTTCAAAACTTGTTTTAAATAAGCCATCAGAAGTCCCTATCCAGAGAATATTTTTTACGTTTTTAATTGAAGTAACATTCTGGTTATCAAAATTTTCAAAATTAATGATTCTTTCAATTATTGCATCAATACCTATAGTGCCTTTGTTAAAATATAGTTCTTTAAGGCTATTTGAAGTAGCTAAAATTAATGTGTTGTTATCTGTAAAACTGAATTGATTTATAATTGATACGTTGGTATAAGAATCTAAAAAATTACCTGAAACTTTAAAAATACCTTGCACAACGTCTGTAACAATACAAGCATATAATTTATTGTCTGCAGAGAACCATATAGCTCCATTTGGTCCAGAGCTGATATGACTAATATTTAACTTAGAAGTTAATGGTATTTTGTAAAACTTTTCAAGCCAAGGGACATAAATGTTTAAACCAACATTAGTACCAATCCACAATATACCATTAGAATCATTGAATAAGCTTGTTATTTTATTACTGGAAATCCTTCCATTCGTTTTAGTTTGTGTTGTGTAGGTTTCAAATTCATAACCATCATATTTTATTAAGCCGTTAGGGGTGCCAAACCACAAAAAACCATAACGATCTTGAGAAATGGCATTTATTGTATTTTGATTGAATCCCTCTTTATTCGAAAATTTTTCAAAGTTTTGAGCACTTAAAAAAGAAGAACTAGATAAGCTGATCCATATCAAAAAGGTTGATAAAATAAATGTGAAATGTTTCCCTTTCTTAATCATAAAACTTGGAAATTAATTTTTTTTGAAAGTAACAATTATTAAAAGAACAGTTAGTAACGAGGACTAAAAAAAAATAGATTAACCTAATTGGTCAGAAATGAATCTAATTGTGGAATTATTTCTTCTTTGAATTATATCAAAAAATGCTTTAATTACAACTTGTTGTTTTTAGACAAGCCTGCTCAGTATTAGCGATAATAACGCTAGCTTCAAAAAGTAACCTAATATAGCCAAGGTACTTATATGCGTTATTTTTAAATTTATTTTTTAGTAAAAACATGGTCCTAAAGGCACTAGTGTTTTGGAGCAGAAGGGCTCTCGACCTTTAATTGTGCTATTTTTATACGTTCATAAAGTGAGAAGTTCTATGGTATTCTCTTTACCATAAATAACCTGCAACTCTTGAGATTTTCTTTAGTTTTTTGTGAACTTCAACAGGAAGTTTTATTTCCCTCAAAAAAGATAATTTTTCTTAGGCAGTAAATATAGAACATTTAGAACAAGAAACGGATATTCAAAAATTGTATATTTGTGTATAATTTAAACATGATTTTAAAAGGAAATTTGTGCATTAAGATTGAGTCCAGTTTATAGTCTCATCCTTTTCAGAAAATCAAATTCTTATTGACTTCAAATTAAAGATGTTATGCAGTAAATTTGGTTTTTGGATTTATGGGATTGCGTGACATGGTGTTCCCATTTTGGCACATCTAAAGGAAAAAAATGTGGGCGGTGAATTAACCCTTCAGGACACTGTCTATAAATGGATCCCAATTATTTATCTATCATTTCCCCTTCACCTTATTTTCTAGGAGCTATTTAAACTTGATTTTGGTGTTCAGGTTTCCGGGAGGAATTTATCAGAAGGACATAACAAGGCCTGTTTTTAAAAATCTCTAATTCATATTTTACACATTTTAAACTTAAAACGCCGTTTGACAATTTGTTTCCTGGGATTTTTAGAATTGAGTTGAACAATTACCTTAAAGAGCTGTTTATTGAAACGAACGGTTAAGGATTGTAAACTATGATTCTAAACTCACCTCTAATTTGAAGTTGCAGTCTTTTGTAAAAGAGGCAATTTCCCTTTTTCGGCCGAGTTATGAAAACAATCGAAATTGACGACAGCGTATTGGCTCCGGATCGTTTTGTTGAAGCCAATATTGAAGAGAAACTGAGCAACACAGAAATGGCCTTCATCGTAAATATGGCGTCAAATTCCTTTCCAAGGTTGTTCAAGGCAGAAATGAATATTACCAGGCACAATTTTATCTAAAACATAAAAATAGCGAAAGTATAGGGGATTTATGAACACAGCAATGAAACTATAAAGAGTATTTCCTTAAAGTTGGGTATTTCAGACAGGTATCATTTTTCTAGGATTTTTAATTCTACTACAGGAATTTCACCTAGGCTTTATAAATCGGGTAGATATACCTGGATGGCATTTTTTGAGCAAGGAAATCATCTATTTAATAACATTTATACTGAATAATGTTTTATTAAATGCCTGCTTATATAAACTACCTATGTTTAAATTATACATAAAGTAGATTGTTCTAGATAAATAATTTACCTGTATTATTTCACAATTTTGTGAATCAACAATTATCTTGTTTTCTCAAACAAACATTTAAATTGATATTTAGATGTTCGTTAGTAACTCATAACCATAAAAAAACAGAACTTATTATGTTAACTAAATTATATAAATACTAATTATGAAAGAATTTAATCAATACATCAATGGGAAGTTTGTAAGATCAACTTCGAATGAAATGACAGAAGTTCTAAATCCTTGTACAGAAGAGGTTTTGTCTCTGATTCCTCAAGGTTCGGTTGACGATGCAAATAACGCTTTGGAGGCGGCTCAGGCTGCGCAACATGCGTGGAAATATTTAACAGCAATAGAAAGAGCCGGCTATTTAAATAAAATGGCTAATGTTATTCGAAAAAACAGGGTGTTTTTAGCTAAAACTTTAGCTAAAGAGCAAGCAAAAGTAATAGCTTTAGCTCAAGCTGAAATTGATGTAACAGCCGACTATTTTGATTATAATGCAGGATGGGCAAGAAGAATTGAAGGTGAAATCATTCAAAGTGATCGCAAAAAAGAACATATATTCTTGCATAAAGCACCCATTGGTGTAGCTGTTGGAATCTGTCCTTGGAACTTTCCGTTTTTTGTAGCGGCTCGCAAAATAGCACCATCTTTAGTTACAGGAAATACGTGCGTTATTAAACCAAGCTGTATTGCTCCAAATACGATCATGGAGTTTGCCAGGTTAATTGAGGATATAGGACTTGCCGATGGGGTTTTAAATTTTGTGTTAGGTACAGGGACCATCGTTGGAAACGCTTTGTGCAAGAGCCCTATTACAGGCATCATAAGTGTGACTGGTAGCGTATTTGCAGGTCAAAAAATAATGGAAACTGCAGCCCAAAATATAACTAAAGTGTCCTTAGAATTAGGAGGTAAAGCTCCAGCCATAGTTTGTGCAGATGCTAATATGGACCTGGCAGTCAATGCTATTGTTTCGTCTAGAGTTATTTTTAGCGGGCAAGTTTGTAATTGTGCAGAACGTGTTTATGTTGAAGATTCAATTTATGATGAATTTATGGATAAAGTCACTAAAAAAATGTCTGAAGTTAAGGTAGATGATGCTTTTTCAGAGAACAATCCAGATATGAGCAGTATGGTGTCTAAAGACCAATTGGATAAAGTTGCTGAAATGGTTGAGTTCGCTAAGAAAGAAGGTGCAGAGGTAGTGGTTGGGGGGAATCGTTCAACTGAGTTTGATCGTGGATATTTCTATCAACCAACGTTATTGACTAACGTTACGCAAAAGATGCAAATAATACAAGAAGAGGTGTTTGGACCTGTTTTACCAGTAATGAAGTTCAGTACCCTGGACGAGGCGATTGCAATGGCTAATGACAGTGAATTTGGTTTAACATCTTCAATTTTTTCTGAGAATTTCAATAAGGTGATGCATGCGTGCGACCAACTGGAGTTTGGTGAAACTTATGTGAATAGAGAGCACTTTGAAGCTATCCAGGGATTTCATGCCGGTTGGAAAAAATCAGGTATTGGTGGTGCCGATGGAAGACATGGAATGGAGGAGTATTTACAAACAAAAGTAATATATGCTCAATATAGATAGAATTCTTTCATAAAGAGGGTTTTATATTTAAGTAAGAAGCGTGTTGTGATTCTAAATATTTTAATTATAACATGCTTTTTGTTTAGATGATTTGGAAAGGATATAATAAGAGCATAATTACAAAAAGAAATGAAAAGTATTGAAAAAGTTCCAGTAGTATCAAAAGAAGCATTGATACCATTTATTTTAATAACATCCTTATTCGCATTATGGGGCTTTGCAAACGATATTACAAACCCTATGGTTGCAGCTTTTGGAACTGTGATGGAAATTTCTACTGCTAAAGCCGCATTAGTTCAATTTGCATTTTATGGTGGGTATGCGACTATGGCTATTCCTGCAGCTCTTTTTGTTAGAAAATATAGTTATAAAAAAGGCATTCTTTTAGGACTTACACTTTATGCCTTTGGTGCCTTATTATTTTATCCAGCGGCTAATTATGAGGTTTTCGGATTCTTTTTAGGCTCTCTTTATATATTGACTTTTGGTTTGGCATTTTTAGAAACAACAGCAAACCCATATATTTTGTCAATGGGAGACAAACGTACTGCTACCCGACGGTTAAATTTAGCTCAAGCCTTTAACCCAATAGGCTCCCTTTTTGGAATGTTTGTCGCTTCTAAATTTATTCTAGTAGCTTTAGATTCTGATAAAAGAAATGAAATGGGGAAATTAATATTCTCTACTTTAGATGAAGCTCAAAAGGCTGTTATAAGAACACATGATTTAGGGATTATTAGAAACCCATATGTTATTCTTGGGATTGTGGTTATTATAATGTTGGGTGTTATTTCATTTTCAAAAATGCCTAAACAAACGAATTCCGATACACAAGGTTCTGCTCTCGATTCTTTTAAAAGATTAATTAAAAAAGGAAGTTATCGCGAAGGTGTTTTTGCTCAACTGTTTTATGTTGCTGCTCAAATTATGTGCTGGACATTCATAATTCAATATGCAGATAACCTTGGTATTTCAAAAGCAACTGCGCAAAATTATAATATAGTTGCGATGACTATATTTTTATCGAGCAGATTTATAAGTACATTTTTAATGAAGTACGTAAACTCAAGAAAGTTACTTACCATATTTGCTGTTTGCGCCATGATAACTACCTCAGGTGTTATTTTGATCGAGGGCATGATGGGGCTATATTTCCTTGTTGCCACTTCAGCATTTATGTCCTTAATGTTTCCAACTATATATGGTATTGCACTTAATGGTTTAAGTGAAGAAGATTCTACTTTAGGAGCTGCAGGATTAGTAATGGCCATTGTAGGGGGTGCTTTAATGCCGATTTTGCAAGGGTTGATTATAGATCAAGGAACTATTGGTGATTTTGCAGCTGTTAATTTGTCTTTTTCATTACCATTTTCATGTTTTTGCTTCATTGCTATTTATGGTTATAGGACACTAAAAGTTCATGGAAATTAATGGGAAAGTAATGAATAATTGGGATTGAAGCATCAAAATGGGTTTTTTCAAGAATGGCAATCTTTAACAAGTGTTTTTAAAAATGAGATTAAGATCTCTTTAAATAAAGCTTCTGAAATAGCTGTGAAGAAACTATTGTCTTAAAAGATTAAAATATTAAAAATGAAAGTAGGATTATTTATTCCTTGTTATATCAATCAGTTGTATCCACAAGTTGGAAAAGCAACATTAGAACTTTTAGAAAGGCTCAATGTAGAAGTAGCTTATCCTTCGGGGCAAACCTGTTGTGGCCAGCCTATGGCTAATTCCGGATATGAATATGAATCGGTAGGAGCTTGTAATAATTTTGTTGATAATTTCAAAGAGTTTGATTATATCGTTATGCCATCAGGAAGTTGTGCGTACCATGTAAAAAAGCATTTTGATGTTATACCACAAACCGATGATGTTGTTAAAGTGCGTGAAAATGTATACGAACTATGCGATTTTATATTGAATGTATTAAAAGTAAAAAACGTTGGAGCCAGTTTTCCCTATAAAGTGGGGTTACATAAGAGTTGCCACGGTTTACGAGGATTACGCCTGGGGTCTTGTTCAGAAATGGTTACAGAAGAGTATTCATATATTGGTGCGTTGTTAGAAGAAGTTTCTGGTACAGAAATAATTGAATTAACTAGAGAAGATGAGTGTTGTGGTTTTGGGGGCACCTTTGCGGTTACTGAAGAAGCAATTTCGGTAAAAATGGGAAAAGATAGAATTCAAGACCATTTAGATAATGGTGCAGAAGTTATAACTGCTACCGATACTTCTTGCTTAATGCACTTAGAAGGATTGGTAACAAGAAATAAACAACCTTTAAAAATACTTCATATCGCTGAAATTTTAAACAGTGTAGGTGATCAAAAATTAAAAAAATGAGTCATTCGAAAGCGGCAACCATTTTTAACAAAGACGAAAAGAAAGTTAATTGGCACGACAAAGCATTGTGGTTTGTGCGCCATAAACGAGACATATCCGCTCATACCGTAAAAGGATGGGAGGAGCTGCGTAGTTTAGGTCAGGGCATAAAAGCACATACACTTTCCAATTTAGATACTTATTTAATTCAATTTGAAAAAAATGCTTTAAATAATGGGGTTCAGGTACATTGGGCAAAAGATGGCGATGAGCATAATAAAATTGTACGCCGTATTCTAAAGGAACACCATGCCAAAAAAGTAGTAAAAAGTAAATCAATGCTGACTGAGGAATGTCATTTAAATCCATTTTTGGAAGCTGAGGGCATTGAAATTATTGATACAGATTTGGGAGAACGTATTGTGCAACTGGCAAAAGAGCCGCCTAGTCACATTGTTTTACCAGCTATTCATAAAACAAAAGAGGAAGTTGACGAATTGTTTCAAGAGCACTTGGGCACCAAACCAAGTGGCGGTGACCCGCAATATTTAACTGGGGAAGCTAGAAAACATTTAAGACAAAAATTCATTGAGGCAGATGTTGCCATAACTGGAGTCAATTTTGCCATTGCCGAAACGGGAGGTTTTGTAGTTTGTACCAATGAAGGGAATGCTGATATGGGAGCCCATTTAGCACCCGTGCACATTGCTTGTATGGGAATTGAAAAACTGATCCCAAAACAAGAACATTTGGGTGTCTTTTTAAGATTGTTGGCAAGAAGCGCAACAGGGCAGCACATTACTACGTATTCTTCACATTTTAAAAGACCTCAAAAAGGGAATGAAATGCATATTATTATTGTAGATAATGGAAGAACGGAGCAATTGAGCCGACCAGATTTTAGGTCTTCACTTCACTGCATACGTTGTGGTGCTTGTATGAATACCTGTCCTATTTACAGACGAAGCGGTGGCCATAGTTACGATGCTACTATTCCTGGGCCAATAGGTTCTATACTATCTCCGGGAAAAGATTTAAAGGAGCACAGTAGTTTGCCTTTTGCATCAACCTTATGTGGCTCGTGTAGTGATGTGTGTCCGGTAAAAATTGATATACATGCCCAATTGTACAAGTGGCGACAAATAATAACCAAAGAAACCCCGCAGCCCTTTGTTAAAAAGTTCTCGATGAAAATAATGGGTAGCATATTTTCAAAACCGAAACAATTTGAACAGGTTGGAAAAATAGCACGTTGGTCTTTAAGAAACTTGCCAAAAGGGATGATAAATTCCAAACCTAATGTTTGGGGTAAAGAGAGGGATTTGCCATTAGGGCCAAAAGAAAGTTTTGATGAATGGTTTAAAAACAGGAAAAAAGATGGGCAGTAGAGATAATATACTTTCAAGAGTAAAGGCTAATAAACCAGAAGCTATTGATTTACCAAAAATAGATTTAAATGTTTTTGATGATTCTAGAAATGTATTAGATGAATTTATCAAGAAAGTAGAAACCGCCGGCGGAAATGTGTTTGAAGCCACTTCCAGTGAAAACGTAGTTAGCCAGGTAAAAACTATGTTTCCAAATGCTGAAGTCAATTTTTCAAATCTTGAGGGTACCCAAAGATTTAATTCCTTTTCACTTGAAGAAATCAAAAATCCTCATGACCTGGACGATTTGGATATTTTAATTTTGGAGGGTGGTTTTGGTGTTGCTGAAAATGGAGCCATTTGGTTGTCTGATAATAAAATGACAATGCGTGTTTTGCCATTTATTACTAAGCATTTAGTTCTGGTGTTAAAAAAAGATAATATTGTTCCTTTAATGCACCAAGCGTATCAAAAATTGGATTCAGAAGAAACGGACTTTGGGGTGTTTATTTCAGGGCCTTCAAAAACTGCAGATATTGAACAATCATTGGTTATAGGAGCTCATGGGGCACTTAGCTTGTCAATATTTTTAGTGTAATGTCCTTTGTGGAAAGTCTTGGTTTAATACCAGGTTTACTATTAGATTATTTTAAGTTTCATAAAAATATAATTTTAAAATAAAACAAATTAGTTTATATCCTGATTATTGCTTTAATTTTTTCAATAAAAGAATGAGATTCTTGTTATAATTTGTTTTTTAATTCTTTTGTGCTTTAAAAAGCAACCTTCTGATTAAAGTGAAATGACTACTTCGCTAGATAAGAAGATTTCTCAAAAGGTATGGATAGTATTTTCAATAACCTTCCGGAAGGTATGGTTTGGTTACCTGGTGGTGCTTTTTTACAAGGTGATGTTCCACAAGATAAAATGGAAATGAAACTTGGATAGCCTCAACATCCAATAATAGTTGATGGGTTTTTTATGGATATAAAAGAAGCTGTTATTGCGCAGTTTTTAAAATTTGATATAGAAACTGGTTCTATGATTTAAGAAAACTGGTATTGCCACAGTTTTAGTGGACATTTTTATTTAATAAAGAGAAATAAAGAAATAATGTGTTCTTCATTTATTCTTTGAAAAACGCAATATTTCTCTCCAGGAAGAGCCCAACAGGGTGTTGATCTTGAAGGGCTTTCATAAGGAAATCATCATTCAGAATTTTTCAAATAGATGAC
>Ga0314771_100249_pt1 | contig 12105 bp, 10 predicted proteins | sample MetaGCB42018_FD_204522 | JGI IMG/M metagenome (GOLD analysis project Ga0314771, IMG submission 204522) | Cryopeg brine microbial communities from Beaufort Sea near Barrow, Alaska, United States - CB4 2018 | ecosystem: Environmental > Aquatic > Marine > Coastal | place: USA: Alaska | collected...
AGGTAGCCATCGCCATGACCTTTGTCGTTACAGATAACTGCATCCTTTGCAAACACACCGACTGTGTGGAAGTCTGCCCTGTGGACTGCTTTTATGAAGGGCCCAACTTCTTAGTCATCGATCCTGATGAGTGCATCGACTGCGCGCTATGCGAGCCTGAATGCCCTGCCAATGCGATATTTTCTGAAGATGAAGTGCCGAAGGGGCAAGAGATATACACTGAGCTCAACGAAGAGCTGGCACAAAAGTGGCCAAACATCACTGAGATGAAGGAAAGTATGCCGGATTCTGAAAAGTGGGATGGTGTTGAAGGTAAGATTCAGTATCTTGAGCGGTAGGTAATAACTGATACTGTTTAACTGATGTTATTTAATAGTGCTCTTATATAGGCTGTGGCTTTTAGCCCAGCCTTTTTGTTTGTCTAAATCCTGATCTAATGCCTATCTCGTAGGCTGCGGCTTTTGTGTAGGCTGTGGCTTTAGCCCAGCATTTTTGTTTATCCAAATCCTGACCTAATGCATATCTCGTAGGCTGCGGCTTTAGCCCAGCATTATGATTTACGCAGATTCGGCTGGGCTACTACCTATATTTCAGCCAGCCCAGCTTATCTGAGTCTACACATCTACCTGCCTACACACTGAACCCACTATGAGCAACTACATTCGTGATAAAACCAAAGGTGGCTGCTATTTTTTGACCTTTAATTTAGCCAATCGACACTCTCAATTACTCTTGACGCATATTGATAAGTTTCGTGACGCCTACGCTAAAACCATTCAACATCATCGCTTTGATTTAGACGCAATGGTTGTGCTCCCCGATCATGTGCATATGCTCATTACCTTAGCGCAAGACTCTGATGATTACGCTGTCATAGTGGCGAGTATCAAAAGCCAGTTCTCAAGACAAATCAATAAAACCGAAGCCATTACTGCCTCACGACAAGCAAAAAGAGAACGCGGTATTTGGCAACGACGATTTTGGGAACATCGTATCCGTGATGACGCTGATTATCGGCAACATATGGATTATATTCATAATAATCCTGTTAAGCATGGCTACGTCAATAGGCCTCAAGATTGGCAATACTCTACATTGCATAAATGGATTAAAAAAGGCGTGTATCCTGCTAACTGGAGAACGGATAAAAACGTTAAAATAATAAACATGCAATATGATTAATAAGTATGAAAAAAGTTTGTATGCTATAGCTTCAACCCATAATTTTTACCTATAAACCTCGACTGTAGTGCGTATCTCGTAGGCTGCGGCTTTAGCCCAGCGTTTTGCATTTTATAAACGTTCAAAAATTGACGCATTAAGGGTTTCGCTTATTTCAAACGTAAAAAAGCCAAACACGATATTTGGCTTTTGATATTAAACGAGACGCTTTGTAGGCTGAACAAAATGTCCAGCGTCATGATTTTTCAGAGTTAAAATGCTGGGCTAAAAGCCCAGCCTACGCTTGCTAAACTGACAATATTTGGTTTGAGCTGGCATATTTAGACCGCTTGGACTAAAATCCGTCACCCCAGCCCCTTCATTAATTAACGTCTGATACGGCAAACGAAAGTAATTTATCTCTTGATAAATAATTATCACCTGCGTCTGTCTAACCTGTGTCTGATAACTCACTGTCGCTATAGCCACTAGAATACTGACGATAGCGACAACAATCATCATTTCAATTAAAGTAAAGCCCGATTCTGTGCTTAGTTGGTCGTTTTAGAAAAGCTTCATAGCGTTATGACCAAATTATTCATAGACTTATTATATTGCATTTGGTGTACAAGCATATACTAGTCGATTTAATACAATAGATAACCGTATAGCCAGAATCTAGGTGGCGTCATAGGTGTACCCTCAGAAGAATTTAAAGCTTGAGTAATAATATAAATAAACCATCCTGCTATTAGACAATAAATAATTATTGGTAGTAACTTCTGGAAACGACTAACTACTGCTGATTTTTGATTAAAATGGTGTGCATGAGTAAATTCAGGATTTTTTAATAAAAATACAAATAACCACAATAGAGCTATTTGCGTAATGGGATAAATATGTACCCCTGATAACGACATATCACCACTAATTGCTAATAATGCAGCAATGACAAAGTAGTTTTGTTTTAAACTCCAGCTTATATTACTAGCAATCTTAAATATAATATAAGCCAAAAACCCAAAACCTATAATCCCTGTCTCAGTTAATACCTGAATGAATAAATTATGGGGGTGAGCGGCTATATGCTGATATTGACCCAACTGATAAAAGCCACAGCCAAGTAGTGGATCTTGTGACCAACATTGAAACGCATTTATCCATAATTGATAACGATCCTGTCGCGTGTCTCTTATTATATGCAAGCTGGCTGTATTGATGTTAGCCATATAGGTAGTGACGATATAAGCTAACCAAGACGCTGCATAGGTCAGAACAAGTGCTAGTCGTATACGGCTATTGAATATCGCTATTATGGCAATAAATAAGGTATAAGCTAAGGTGACTGAGCGCCCGCCATCCAACAAAACAGCAAAAAATGCCAAAAACGAAAACAGCAAATAGATATTTTTATATTTTGTGGTTGTTGAATAAAACCAAACAGCAAAGATAGATAGGATTAAAAAATAACTATTATAAACGCGAATATTCCACGATAGCGGATACCAGTTGGCGATATACGTGCCACTATTGATATAATCCCATAGCCCTACTGGTAACATCAAAAATAGCAATAAGCTTGATAAGACGATAACCTTGGCAATCAGCGCGTTATAATTTAGCAAATAAAAGCTTTTGTATAGTAAATAAGTCAGCAATAAGTCAGTTACTGTAAATAATGCATTATTCCAAAATAAGCTGCCAACGGCAATAAAGATAAAAAATAGTCCTTCTATTTTATGAAATATAAGTTGTTGACTATATATTGCCCATAACCCAAATATTAATAATATAGTGATTTCGAAAACTCTATACTCATCATAAAAATAATAATGAGCGTTGCTAGACAATCCCAATATAAAAAATAAAAAATAGAAGCCTATTAATACTTCCTTATTTCGAAATAGTAAATGTAGATCTGTGATTTTATTTTTCATTATTTTTATTGACATATAAATAGCTTAAGTTTAGGAATGAAGCTAATAAAAAAGCCAAACATTATGTTTGGCTCTTTTAGCTCACTGTATCAATAGTATATTATTAGCTATCAGAACAGCCAGTAGGAATATACGAAGATTTCCAACCATTAGTAGCAGCAGTTGAGTCAATTGCACATGTCCAAGCACCTGTATTATCACGGCTAAGTGTGATTACTGCGCCTGTTACAGCTGCTGATGCTTTATCACCCAAAGTTGCTGCTATACTTGCAATGCCAGTAGCTGGAGTTGCCACTATAGTAGGAGCAGGTGTAATAACATTAGAAGTGGTATACCCTGCAGCAGCAGCATCAGCAGTTGCAACACCACTTAACAAATCAGTTTCAATTGCGGTTTTCAATGGAGAGATTTCTGCTAGTGCTCGAGTTACCTGAGTTTTAGCAATATAGTTCTGATAAGCAGGAATAGCAATCGCAGCCAAAATACCGATAATAGCAACAACGATCATTAGTTCGATTAGGGTAAAACCTTTTTGAGCGTTCATAGACATGTCCTTTGGGATAAGGTGATGACAAGTTGATCGTGTCGCTATTCAGCGTCACCAACTGCCCTCAATTATAAATAATATTGATGTCAGCCGAGGTTAATTGTTTAACCTTCTGACTGGTTTAATATTATTGTTGCAGGTTATGTGCCAACTTTTTAGTATTTTGGGTAATTGCCCAATGAATGAGCGCTATAACCTTCAACTTAAGAGTTATATTAGATTTTTATAACATTAACAGCGATAGTTAGTACAGCACCATTCTACTTGGGTACCTATTAAGACAGTATTTATCGTTTTTTAGTAATTATCGATGATGACAATTTTTGGTTATCAATTGATGTTACTGAATCATTGCGAAAAATTGTCACTTTAGGTAAATTGTAAGCGCGTATTGTAAGGTTGGTTGACGTTTTTTGTCAGTTATAAATAGTTTTTGATCTTTAAAACGCTATTTCAACAAGAGCTGACATTATTTATTATTAGATAACATATAAGGGTATGGAACTACTGGCTCATCGCGATAAAAAGCAAGTATAAAGGCATGCTTTAACGAGCAATTAGATTATTGGTTCCATTCATCACCTGTACCACATGTACCTCCTCGACACTTTAAGCCTTGATAGTTGAAACTGAGGTTACCATCAGCAGCGTTAGCCATCTGTGTGCTGGGTATAGGCGTAGCGGTAATAACCCATCTCGTAGTTAGCGGGTTTGGAGTAATAGCGACATTATATAGCGCGTTGCCTTGTCTAGGATAGTTAACTGCAAAATCCGTAATAATACTAGCACTAATAGCGTTATAACTACCGCGCGCCAGTTTACGGCTTTCAATTTCGGAGGCTATATTGTACATCTCACCCATCATATCGGTGCGCTTAGTTTTGATGACGTATTGCTGATAATTGGGATAAGCAATAGCGGCAAGTATCCCGATAATAGCAACTACGATCATCATTTCGATAAGTGTAAAGCCACGCTGCTGTACAGATAACGATTTAAGATTGTCGAAACACACTTTCATTACCAGCTCTCCTTTCCAGTACCACAATCAGTGGAGGCAATAGTGACACTTCTATCTTTACTCTTGCACTGTACGCCTACACTAGTAGTCATAATGATATGAGCACTTGAACTTTTAAGTGCAGCACTCGGCTCAGCTAGCATGCGCCATGAACTACCTGCTGTAGAATAGGCAGTGCTCGCAGGTGCTAAGCTATTACTAGTGCTAGCATCAACAAGTGCGATTTTGTATCGATAATCAGCAGCACCGCTACCTAGAGGTACATAAATAACTGTGTTGGCAGGCACACCGCCTCCATTGTCATAGCCATGACTGATAGTGCCATCATTAGCGACTTTTCGGGGCTGAAAACCTTTATAGGTCAAAGCAGTAGCACGCCAACGGTTTAGCTCTATCTCCAACTGTTGCATGCGTGCTTGCGCTTGCGATTCGGCATTAAGTACCACATATTGTCGATAAGACGGAATAGCAATTGCCGCTAAGATACCGATTATCATAATGACAACCATCAGCTCAATGAGGGTAAAGCCTGACTGTTGTTTTAAGGTCTTTATATTCATACTACTACCCCATCAGTCTACTTCGTACCATGTTTTTGGCTGTAGAATAAAGCGATCGTTGAATATCAGTTCAGGGGCTGTGCCATTACCGATTGATTGATCGTCAGATGACAGACTTTGTTTCAATCCTCTAGTATTAGTAAGAGCATTGTAAATACCCTTACCACCATCAGCTCCAAATTCGACACGATCATTAGCACGTTCAGTTAGTGTTCTTGTACCAATGAGCAAACGCTGATTTGAGAGAGTTGAGCTACGCGGACCTAGAGTAAGCTCTTGGATGCCTTTCCCTGCCCTAATGTATCCACCAGTACCGTTCTTTGACTTTGGATCAGTACAGATACCGTAAGGTAGACAGTAAAGCTGTCTCTCTGAACCACCGGTAATCCTGGCAGAACATGAGTCTACAGCACCATAACTCATATCCGGATTATAGACTGTCGTATACAAGAAGCTGTCGACCACTTCAGACTTACCAATACCTTTGGTATATCTGACATTCCCATAGCCGTCAAAGCGAGTCAGAGGATAGTACCAACCCTGTTTTGTGCCCGCTTGCAACGTACTGATGACTGCATTTTTTTGAGCTAATATCTCTGTATCTGTTCCACTGCCCGTAGTTGACGGCAACTGTGCTAAATCGCTAGTTGATGTATTGTTAGCTACCAAGTCGAATATCTTCTGACCACCCGCAGTGCCTGTAGTGGTAAAGTCGCTGGCATAAAAGACGTTGTCTGGCTTAGTAACATCACTATCTATAATACCGTAAATCCTGTCAGCCTTGGCATTGTCACGTATCTTAGATAAAGGCGAACTACGATCTCCTGAAATCATATTAACTAATGCGAATAGTGTGTTGGTTGTTGGGTTACGATAGAAGCTCACGACAGGACGTTGATAAAAGCGATAATTGTATTTTGTATCGTTACCTGTATAGGCGCTCTTAAGAACACGAGTGACTCGGGTGTTGGTGAAAGAAGATTCTGGAGATGCCGTTGTCGTTGGTGATGCAGTAGGCTTAACAAAACCAGCATTGGTAAAATCAGCACGAAATAGCTGACCGCCTAGATCCGCAAAGTAGATATGATCCATAAAGCCATCATTATCACGATCTAAGGTAGTAATGCCAGCGACGACACTGTTTGTCATGCTAGCGACTGTTTTTGATGCACTACTATGACTAGATGCAGACCATATCAGTGCGCCCGTTCTAGCATTGATAATATATACCGCATTGCCTTTAGTCGAGGCTGTATTTGAACATGTGTCTAGTGCCGTGTCTGTAACGCCAACTTGAAAGCTTTCGTTTTCATAACACATGTCATAACCACCACCAAACACTAATACATTAGTTCCAGTATCTGAGGTGCTGGTTTTTATCTTAGCTTTGGTAGGCTTGGACCAGATTTGCCCCATACGGCTAAAACCTGTAGTCGCTGGCGTAATAGAAAACATCATACTAGGGTTATCATTGTCATTGATATCTAGACCATAAAAAGCGTCACCACCCATACGTAAACCACCGTAAGCAAAGAGACCTTTGTTACCAGTCGTATCGATATCGACTCTTTTAGCAGCAAAATCATATTTATAGTCGGCAGTAACCAACCAAGGAGCATCAATACCAAAGTTCGGTGACCCTAGAGCAGCTTTAGTGGCGCCTTTAATGAGTGCATCTGATTTACTTGAGTCTTTTAATATTTCTCTCGGAATAATAACGAACTTTTCTGTGCCGCCGCCAGCGCTTTGATCATCGGCATCTACTAAATGCAAGCCACCTTCGGTTGAGCCAAATAACACATAATCGTCGCGTGTAGCAGTGACTCTACCATCAGCATCTAAGGTTGCAGCATAAGAAACAGAGGCTGGTGTCGAATGTATCGTTGCGCCAACAACCCTTATAGGTGCGGATACATTGGCATTGGTAAGCGTCATGTTTTTTACAGCTGTCGCTGTACTTAGAAGTCTGTCAAATCCTAAAAAGTTCAATAACTTTCTTAAAGTATCTTGATTATAAGTGGTTGTATCTTTGAATGTAGTGTCAGATAAGACGTTGTTATCTACAATCATTTTTCCTGAGCTATTTACGCTTACCTTCCTTAAAACTGCTTTTTTGTCAGTCGCATTATTCCAGTCTTCTACGTATAATGTTCTGACTGAAGTAACACCAGTATTAGGAGTATTTAATTGGGCGTAAAACCCGCCTGATTCCACCTTGTCATTGGCATTAGGATAATCTTTATCTGACCACAAATCTTGTGTCGTTGGATTCAGTTCACCTGCTATATTTTTGAAGAGCTTAGTATCGTTTTTACCGAAAAGCGTCCCTTCATTCAAAAGATACTTCTTCATATTACCTTCCCAAATGACTGAATTCTCAGCGACTTTGGGCTGTATGGTTGGGTAATAAGCCACCGCAAGCTGACTGTCGGCACGATAAGGATCATCTGGGATAATAATAGTACCCGATGGCGTAGAGGGTAAGGTTTGGTTCAAATCACTGACAAAGGTAGTAATACTTTTAACGATATCTTCGGTGGACTGTGCTGAAAAAAAGCCACCTTCACCAAAACCGCCCACTCCTGGTAGCGCTTCTATTGATTTTTCACCCCAGTTACAAGCATTTTTTGCATCGGTATCAGTAATTTTTTCACAGTTGTAAAAATCTCGATTGGCAGTAACACCTGTCTTGGGATTGGTATAAGGAAAATTACGAATGATACGGTCTTCAGGATCTTTTGCAGCATCTGCCACTCTGTCAACGTTAAATTCAGATCCAAAACCAACCACTGCAGTATAGATTTCTCTGTCGGTACCTAATGGATTGATTGTAGGATCGCGTAATGCTTTAGCAAAAGCACCAACTTGTGGCATTCCGCTAGAAGAGTCGCTGCCTGCTGGCAGACTATTAGACGCTGTTACACTCAAAGAACTACCTAAAGCTAGCCTCATTAAGTAGTTAGGGTTGGGAGAGCTATTGGGGGCACCGTCTGTTAAGAAATAAATACCGCGTCCATCGCAGCTAGAAGGTGAGGATAGCGGACTAATATAGTTATTACTGTTTTTCGAAGATGTGATAGAGTCGTTATAACCACTATAACTGGAATTAGAAGTATTGGTACCTAACATGTAAGCACCTACTTCTGCATAAGCATTTGCCGTAGGTGTACCATTTTCACCTATTAACCCTGCGACCTCTGTTCTTATGAGGCTACGCTGTGTCTCAGTCACTAATGCAGCAGGTACCAGGATCTTACCAGTTCTTCCGTTGGCTCCTTTATAGTTATTATAGCTATTGCTTTGAGTAGAAAACTGTCCAATACCGATAGATACTTTTTTAGGGTCTAATTGTGTATCGTCCATCAGAGTAAAAATTGCATCCTTAAGACGTGTCAAACGGTCATATGTTCTTGCAGTCTTATAAAAGTATCTGTTGTTATATCCAGAAGTGACATAATTATATTCGCTACCTATCTGTGGATTTTCGATTCTAGTATTACAAATTGCAAAATTGTAACTGTTATCGCCAGAGCCATCAGCAGGACCACAACGATACCACACGTCGCTATAATCTCTATCTTGACGAAAGAAATATCTAGTAGTGTCACAATAGTTTCTAGCGTAGGTTGGATTGGTTGAAGAAGTTTCAGAACCTCTACTATAACTAGTGCCTGCAGGTAAATCGCATGCATAATTCACTTGATATATACTCATACTACCAGAAGTATCTAGCATCATGGTGATTGTGGTCTTGCCACCTTCAGCTGCCTTATATATCTCTAAATCACCAATTTTTTTATTTGCTACATCTGCCTGTGCAACTGGTACAGCCATCATAGAAGCCACGACAACGACTAAAAACTTTAGTGATAACGCAATTTTGTCAGTAGCTGGCGGTATGTTGTCAAGTCGTTTCATGACGGTTATCCTTATGGGAGATAGTACAATGAGTAAGTGAACTAAGATGTTGGTGAGAGTACGCATTTTGCATTCAATGTGCCTTTGCCAAATGGAATACATAAGGTAGAGGAAGATACGTTCTCAACATCCGCTTGCTCATATAACATTTTGCTTGGTGTCGTAGCCGCTAGCATACAATTATTCAATGATTTTTCACCTGTTGCTACGTTAGCGCTGATACTCGTTTTGGCAAAACAGGCACCATTTTCTTTGGGTTCACTATAAGCAGGTAGTGCAGAAGTTGCTCGAATATCAAACTGATATTTTTTACTGGTTCTATCCTCGACTTCTTTACCAACAACCACATGTCCAAACCTTTCAGCATTGGGATTGGTAGGAGTAACTGTGACACTCATCTGGGTCATAACGGTTTGTCTAGCACTTGTGTAGTCGCTTGCTTTTGTATAATCGCATATACCACTGTTCATGCTACTCCAGTATCCACCAGCTGGCTCTCTCACTGTCGCATTTGCTGTCAAATATCTTTTTGTACGAGGATTAAAGCAATAGATAAATTCGTTTTTTGCATTATCTGGATTCAATAAAAAATGACCAAACACGCCTGCCGCACTTACCACATCCTTATATTCAGAAGTGGTTGGACTACCATTAATCATCGTCTCTAGCTTTTGGTTGGCACTATCTGATGACTGTAATAAAACTGTGTTAATTTGATCACTGGTCGCAATCTTGAGATCGGTGTTACTTTTTCTAACGGCTATTGCACCTGCTAACATTATAAGCACTAAAAACAACAAGACCACTATCAGCGTTGCCCCTCGCTCAGAACTCCGATATGTCAGGCTCATATTGGTATTTTTTCCTGTTGAACTTGATGGATAACAGTGACGAACCATTTTTAGCCTCCCTACCAAAATGTTATAAGCTGGTACTTACGTTTACCACACGTGCATTACGTAACAACGTTGTGGTCTCATAAGTCGTACGCACTTGTTTTTGACGGCTGCTGTCTGTTTTTAGCACATTGCTTTGACCTAACAAGGTAAACGAGGTTTGGTCCTCACCACCTACTATAGGAGTACTACCATGAACAATAAAACCGATTTTGATAGCTATTACGGCAGGCTTATCGGCTGTTATTTTAAGATAGGCGCTACTAGGTAGATACATCATTTGTCCTGCAGTAGCACCAGTGGTTGCTTGTGTACCTAATAAAACTTTGAACTGATCAACATTTACAATAAACTCCTGCCCTGCTTTACCGAACTGACGTGAATCGGTTGCTGACATCGTATCGTCTATGCCACCAGCTTTATTAACGCGTCCTGCGTCACAGGCTAATGCTAAATTTTTAATATCACCACTACTGCTATCATTTGTTACTGGTCGCAGAAAATAACGCTCAATAACAATATCATTAATAGCAGCAGCTGACCCTTCACAATCTCTCAATGGATTGCCTGTTATATTTATATACTGAATAGTCAATTGATCGCTATTGGTATTTGTATTTGAAATACCTGTCCATTTATTTGGACCGGTACTAGTATCACCTGCGCGTCTCGTCAAATAACCGGTATTAGGGTAAGGTGTAGGTGTAGCCGGAACGCCAATATTAAGACCGGTTAATACAATACCGCCGTTGACTGTAGTGCCATCAATTTGAGTAGAAGGATTGCCTAGATTTGCCAAGCGAACGTTTTTTTCCAATTGCTGTAATCCAAATACACTAGCATCTTGTAATTCACTACCACTGGCTTGAATGCTACTGGTTTTTACGTTGACTAAATATATTTGTATAGCAGCCGCAGATATAAGAAGACCCAATACTAAAGAAATCATCAGCTCTATTAAAGTAAAGCCCATCTGACGGTAGCGTTGGTCTCTAGAACGATAAACCGATTTCATTAATAAGCCTCCATAATAAAGCACTCTGCGCCATTCTTATAAGTACCATTAGCGTTGGCACAGGCATTTACTAAAGTATCATTTAATGCAACTGTGGTATCTCCCCAGCTAGCTACAAAGCATTGGCGCTCTTGATTACCTGAAGTACCAGGGCAGCCATTAGGTACTAGGCCAATCGTAATATCATTTGCGCTGGCATATGACTTAATCAATAACCCATCACGCGTCGCAAGTTGATCGATAGTACAACTGTCTGCTGCTGTGGGTGCTGTAGATGCGTTTGATACACAACTGTCTTTTGTTATACTGACACTACCAATACTTATAGAATCCGAAGACCCATTTATCGCTGTTCTAAAAGCTAGAATACCACTTGGATTGGTACGCATAGTTTCCGCACCTCCTCTCATAATAGTCAAAGAGCGTGTGCGCATTAGGCTTTCGTCTGTCGCTTTTATTGCTGACATTTGCATAGCTGTAAATCCTAGAACTGCCACTGCCAACAACAGTAATGCAACCATAACTTCGATTAACCCTACACCTGCCTGTGTAGTATTAACATTCATTAGCAGCTCCCAGCATTTATAGTATTGATATTAGCAATACTAGTAAGACGCACTTGTTTCGGTGTCTCACTACTAGAGCTGCTGTCACAAACGGTATATAGAGCTACTGCACCACCAGCTATCGACTTGTCTGGGCGAAAGACAATGTTAGTTACACTAGATGGGGTAATAGCTTGAGTGACGGTACTTTGATTACTAATATTATAGCTGTATATATCTGCACCATTAGCTCGTAAAGTAACCTTCTTAGGGGTACTAGAGCCATCATACACAACTGTCACATCCTGCCGACGAATGATACTCTCAACCTTCGCTTCTTTTAAAGCATTTTCTATCGTCGAAACAGTTGATTTCACTCGCTGATTGGCCAATTGAGTGCTAATACTAGGCGCAGCAATACTCACGATAATAGCGAGCACAGCAATAGTCACCATCAGCTCAATCAGGGTAAACCCTGAGCTGGTTGTGCGTTGCTGTATTAATC
>Ga0314771_100250_pt1 | contig 12096 bp, 14 predicted proteins | sample MetaGCB42018_FD_204522 | JGI IMG/M metagenome (GOLD analysis project Ga0314771, IMG submission 204522) | Cryopeg brine microbial communities from Beaufort Sea near Barrow, Alaska, United States - CB4 2018 | ecosystem: Environmental > Aquatic > Marine > Coastal | place: USA: Alaska | collected...
ATAATTAAGGATTACACTACATTTTTTATCTCTATTATTTATTTATATTTATCTAGATGTTCAAAGTCAAAATGATATGTCAACCATACTCTTGTGGCGTGACTTGAATACAAGACACATGAAATTAGATAAAGTCATGTATGTAAAACATTGTTAAATCAATAGTTATTTTACCTTTTTATAACTAATAAAACGCATGAATTCAATGTCTATTAATCTCTCTTTTGGTAAATTTTTTAAGGTAATAGAACAATTACTATACTAGAAATTAAATCAAATATAGATCCAATTAATTTTTTAGTAGAATAAGTTAATTTTTGGAACATATTTTTCAACTCTCCATTCCTTTTATATTTACATATACATGAAATTGCTTAGAATCATGTATTGCAAAATAAGAGATTAATTTGACAAACTGTCATAAAAATAAAAACCAGTCAAAACTAATAATAATATAGGTATTCCATAAGCTAAAACTCCTATTAATCGATCTACTAAAAATAAATAAAAAAATTCTTTTCAATTTTTATTTATGGTATGACATAAATAAAGTAAAGTTATTCGTCTAGGTTAATCTTATTAATGCTCTTTCTCACTAGTGTTGCATGCAACACTAGTGAGAAAGAGCATTAAATATACTGCAAGGCAAGACATTTGGTAATTGAAGAATAACAAGCAAAAAAATAGCAGTCAGGTCTCTTGACAAAGTATAGTTGCTATTCTTTTTTTAGGCCCTACTTTAATGAAATTTTTGTTTGGAGGGAACGACTTCATTCCTTTGATTATTTCAGTTGAATTTAATAGAGAAGCCTGGCGTCTATTAAGAAATACTTTTCTTGATGAGCGTCAATTTTTTTAACGGAAATCTATCCTATACTAAATTCAGTAAAGAAAAAGGAGGAATCAAAGAAAGCTATTTTAAACAAACCAAAATTATAGGAGGAATAAATCATGACTGAAAATAAAGCTACTCAAGAAAGAACACCCCAAGAAAGATTGCAAGAAGAACAAGAACACAAGGAACATGTTCATCATACGAAAATTAATGCAGCGGCCATTGCGGATCATCTTTTAGGCAATATGCATACATTACATGTGAAACTGCACCAATATCACTGGTATGTAAAAGGAGCCAATTTCTTTACGTTGCATGAAAAATTTGAAGAGTTGTATAACGAAAATGAAAAATGGTTCGACAAACTTGCGGAGCGTCTAATTACTTCTGGGCATAAACCTGCTTCGACAACGGTTGAATTTGAAAAATATTCGATGCTTTCGGAAGATGCAGTTAATAAATACGCTAAAGCAGAAGACATGGTTGAAAATATTATCGAGGACTTCAGAAGCACTCGTGACCTAACTATTCGCGCGATTCGTTTAGCTCAAGACGAGGGTGACGATGCTTTAGAAGATACATTGATTGCTTTTAAAAATGACTTAGATAAAAACATTTGGATGCTGCAAGCGTTCATTGGCAAAGAGGCATTGGAAGACGACGATGCGTTTGATGAGGATGAAGATTAGGTTTTTCGTAAACATACATTTAAAAATTAAAGATTTTGGGGTTGGGACTCTTTCCAGCTCCTATTTTTTTGCCGTTAAAAAGACTTTTCTTGATGAGAGTCAATTTTTTTGAGGTAGGGGGCCTTTATACTAAATATAGGAAAGTTAAAAAAAGGACAATAAACTGATAAAGGGGAAGAACGAATTGACTCAATACACCCAACCACATGCAGCAGGAGACCACTCAGCTTGTATCCGCTTAGTCCCGATATTCAATCATTTGGAGGAAAGCTCGATGGATCGCATTGCTGGAAAAGCTCACACGAAGCACTATCAAAAAGGGGAGTTTCTGTTTCGCTCGCAAGAAAAAGATGATGCCTTGTATATTGTGAATCGCGGAAAAGTCCGCATCTATCGCTTGTCTGATTCTGGCAAAGAGCAACTAGTGCGTATTTTGAATCCGGGTAACTTTACGGGAGAATGGACGTTGTTCAATCCTGATGTTGTGCACGAGGAATACGCAGAAGCTACTCGAGATACGTCTGTCTGCATGATTCAACAACATGATGTACAAGAGTTTCTAAAAGAGTATCCTGCAATTTCGTTAAAACTGCTAGGAGAGATGTCGCAGCGGTTAGAAAGATCCGCACGTCAAACCGCACAAGTAGCCGTGGAGAGTGTCATTACCCGTTTAGTTTTGTTTTTAGCAGAAAATGTGGAACCTGAAATGGGCAACTCTCCCACCATCACCCTGCCGATGGCAAAAAAGGACATTGCTTCCTATTTAGGAACGACACCTGAGACCATCAGTCGCAAATTTGGAGAATTGGAGAACGAGGGATTGATTCAACAGCTGTCTGGGAAAAGGATCAAGATTCAGGATTTAGATGATTTATTGCTTTACAGCGAATAATCGGACACGGAAAAGTGGCGTATTACGAAGCGAGTGACCAGGGAGCTAAAAGTGTATTCATTGTTTGGTTTCCATGGAGCTTAGCCGGAATCTTGTTCAGCATCACCATGACTAGAATGACGCGAAAAATTGAAGAAATGGAGCAAATGGTACCTACTACCATCCGACTTTTTTATACGAGTCATTGTGGAGTTTGTTGGGCTTTGTCCTCATCGTCACTATACGGAACCGAAAACAGCTTTTGCGTCAAGGAGAAGTCGCTTTGAGTTACGTTTTGTGGTACTCAGTGGGTCGGTTCTTCATTGAAGGTATGCGAACGGACAGTTTATGGATTGGCGAGTGGATCCGCGTTTCGCAAGCCTTGTCTCTGGCCCTGTTTATTGGCGCGATTGTAGTATGGTTTATACGCAGACAAGACTATCCACCAATTTCTTATTATTCTGATGGCAATAAGGGGCAGAAAAAGACTATTAAGATGGTGAATTGAGCAAAAAGATAAAAAGAAGTGCAAAACTTGATATGCGTCAATTTTCGTTTGCTAAAAGTGAGCTATACTACAGTTGTAAAGAGGAAAAGGCAGTGTTCATTAATCTGCTGCCGATAAAATAAAAACACATAAAGGAGATAGGAATTATGGAAAAAGCTATATTGCAATTAGAAACGTTGTCTTGTCCAAGTTGTATGCAAAAAATTGAAGGTGCCTTGAAATCAGTTAACGGTATTGATAAAGACAGCATTAAAGTATTATTCAACTCCAGCAAAGTCAAAACCAATTTTGATTCAGCTGTCACTTCGATTGAAGAGATTCAAAAAGCTATCGAAAACGTAGGCTATCCGGTCCTTAAAGCAAAAGTCAAGGCCGCTTAACAGATTAAATGAACTAGGCAATTCTGGAAGAAAAGCTATTTTTCCGGGATTGCTTTTTTGTTGCAATCCGATTCGAGGTGCTTAGAAACGATAAAAGAGAACTTTCTAAACTTGATAGCCGTCAATTTTTATTCGATAAAAAGAAGGTATCGTTATAACTGTAAAGAGGAATAAGTGTCATTGAGGCTGTTAGATCAAAAAAATAGTGAAAAGGGACACGTATCTTTTCAAAACTTGATGTCAGTCAATTAATTACTTAGGCAATTATCTTATACTGCGTTTATCAATAAAAGAGAAATTAAATTTGGAGGGAAAAAGCATGCAACAATATATATTAAGCAAGAAAAATGTTATCACCGTCATCAGTGGATTGTTAATCGCACTCGGTTTCTTCAGTCACTTTGTTTTAGAAAACGTAGGACTTTCAGAGTGGTCTTTGATCATCGCCTCTGTCTTTGGGATTACGCCAATTGCCATTCAAGCGTTTCAAGCAATGAAAGTCAAAGTCATCAGTATTGATGTCTTAGTCAGTATTGCAGCGATTGGTGCGCTTTTTATTCAAAATTATGAAGAATCGGCTATTGTCACGTTCTTATTCTTATTCGGACACTACTTGGAACAACGAACATTGAACCAAACGCGATCTGCTATCAAAGAATTGACTGAAATGGCACCCGAAAGCGCCTTGAAACAAATGGATAATGGCGAATTTGAAGAAGTAGAAGTGGATGATGTAGATGAAGGGGATATCTTGCTCGTTAAAACGGGTGCGAAAGTTCCAGTGGATGGCACAGTCCTTACGGGTGAAGGGCATATCAATGAAGCTAGCATTACCGGGGAATCAGTACCCGTCAACAAAACAACTGCTGCAGAGGTTTTTGCGGGAACTATTTTAGAGAATGGTACACTTCAAATTCGAGCAGATCGTGTTGGGGAAGACACCACATTTGGTAAAATCATTGAACTTGTGGAAGAAGCGCAAGATTCTAAGTCTGAAGCCGAACGCTTTATTGACCGCTTTTCCAAATATTATACACCAGCCGTCTTGGTGCTGGCATTTATTGTTTGGTTGGTCAGTCAAAATGCTGAATTAGCTATCACAATCTTAGTTCTCGGCTGCCCAGGTGCTTTGGTTATCGGGGTTCCTGTTTCAAATGTTGCCGGTATCGGAAATGGTGCTCGTAACGGTGTTCTTTTAAAAGGGAGTGAAGTCATTCAAGACTTCAGCAATGTGGATACAATTGTATTTGATAAGACAGGTACTTTAACTGTCGGAAACCCAACCGTTGCAGCGACTGAACTGTATGAAAAAGATTCTGCTGAAACGCTTGGCTATCTGGCCAGTGTGGAACGGGAATCAGATCATCCATTAGCAAAAGCGGTCTTAAATCAAATTGGAGAAACAAACTTTTATCCTGTTGAAGGAACTGAAGTCGTGAAAGGCGGCGGAATCGTTTCAAGTGTAGCTGGACATAGAGTGGCTGTTGGGAATGTGGCCTTGATGGAAAAAGAAAATGTCACTCTCAGCAAAAAAGTGCAAAAAGATGTCAAACGGTTTGAACAACAAGGGAACTCTCTCGTTTTGACAGCGGTCGACGGTGAATTAAAAGTACTGATGGGCATTCGCGATCAAGTCCGTCCGGGTGTGAAAGCTAATTTGCAGGAATTAAAAGACTTGGGCGTGAAAAATCTAGTCGTTCTTTCAGGAGATAACCAAGGAACCGTTGATGTGGTCGCCGGCGAACTTGGTTTGACCGAAGCTCACGGCCACATGTTGCCGGAAGACAAATCGGCTTATATCGGAAAACTTCAACAACGTGGTCAAATTGTAGCCTTTGTTGGAGATGGCGTTAACGATAGTCCGTCCTTAGCTTTAGCAGACATTGGCATCGCAATGGGAAGCGGAACGGACGTAGCGATTGAAACATCCGATGTCGTTTTAATGAACTCGAACTTCAGCAACTTGCCTCACGCATTAGGATTAGTAAAAGCCACCGCAAATAATATGAAACAAAATATCGCGATTTCAATTGGAGTAGTGTTGGTCTTGTTGACCAGCGTCTTCTTCAGCGAATGGATGAATATGTCTATCGGAATGTTGGTTCATGAAGGTAGTATCTTGGTGGTAATTTTCAATGCCATGAGATTAATGAAGTATAAGTTGAAAGGTCGAAAAGAACAAAAAGAAGTATCAGCACCTGCAGAGAAAGTAAAAATATCTTAAGAATAAATTAGAAGAGGCTGAGACAATAGTCCATCCTTGAAATGACAAAAGCGGAAACTCAGATTTTTAAATCTGGGATTTTCCGCTTTTTTGAGTTTAAAAAATCTAATAATAAAATTTAAATTCCTATTAAGTTGTAACACATGAAATTATATAAAATCGTGTATCGAGAACCCTATAGCTATAGGGTTCTTTTTTTATATCGGTGTCCAATACATGATTTCGTGGTATAATGAACGAAATCATGTATTCGTTTTGTGAGAGGAGAGACCATTTCAATGAGTTATAATGTACAACCATTACGAACGCAGCAAGAAATCAACGACTTTTTATTCTGTTTGAGACGCAATAAAAATGCAAATCGGGATGTTTTCTTGTTTTTAATCGGTATTAATAGCGGTTTACGCATGTCTGATATCGTGAAATTAAAGAAAAAAGACGTGATTTCCTCGAAAAACCCACGTATTGTGGAGCAAAAAACCGGAAAAACACGCATTTTATATTTAAGCAGCCTGCAGGAGTTGATCCAGGACTACACGAAAGACCTGGAGCCAGAAGATTATTTGTTTCCCAGTACTAAAGGCGGTCATTTAGAAGTCAATACGGTCTATCAGATGTTTCAAAAGGTCGCCGCACTATTAGATCGGGACGATATCGGCACGCACACGCTGCGGAAAACGTTTGGGTATCATTATTACAAAAAGACCAAAGATGTGGCCACGTTAATGGAAATATTTGGTCATAGCAGTGAGAAAATTACTAAACGCTACATCGGAATTAATGAAGACGAGATTAGCGAAACATTGTTGAACTTCCGTTTAGGTTTCTAACTTTAAGACAATATTTTCAAGAATTCATTGTTTTTTGATATCTAGATAAATTCACGAAAAAAGTATCTAAGATATCTATGCTATCTTAGATACTTTGATTATTTCCAAAATTTCCACCACTTCTTTTGTTTGGATTGGTCGGGTTCTATTTCAGAGTCAGAGGGATTGCTTTGCATGTTTTCGTAGGATTCTAACTGAAGCTGTAAACGTTCATTTTGCTGATTAGAGTGCAGAGTGAGCTGTTGTTGTTGATTTAAAAGTTTATGTAATTCGGATAACTGTAAATCTTTCTGTTCAAGTTGTTTTTGATAACCTTCTATTATTTTTATAGCCGTCTCTGATAGATTATTTTCGGGAACTGTGCTGGTTGTCGTAGTTTTCGATTTAGTTGCTGAAGTTATCGGTTTAGTTTGCGTATTTTCTGATGTAGTTTCTTTAGTTTTCAAATTAGCGGTTTCTGGTTTTCGGTTTCCGGTTTCTGAAAATGGGATGATAAATGTTGATTTTATAACTTCCTGCCCTTCTTCGCTAATTACAAATTTATTCCCTACTTTGGAGAAAAAACTTTTTCGCATATCAGGAGTTACTTTTTTATGAATGGCGGTTTTACTAACGCCTATTTCATCAGCAAGTTCTTTAATTGTTTTTTCCGCCATCGGAATCCCTACCCATCTAAATCTTGTATTTTAACGGTTTGTAAATATTGCTCAATTGAGCGTTTTAGATACTTCACAACATTTCGCAACTGAATGCTAGCACCATCTTTATGTGCAGCTACATAACTGATATGATCTTTCACTCCGTTCAGCCCTCGTAAGTCTTTTAATTCATCATACAGGGGATAAACCTGTTTTTGTAAATCAGCCATTCTAGAAACGTCTTGCATATCTCTAAATCCAATTAAGAAGTTTTCTCCCAACAAGGTCGTATACTTGCTTTGGACTGCTTTGTTAAATAAATTTTTCCGTTCTTGCTCTTGTTGAGCCTTATCCTTTTGATATTCCGGATCGTTCTCCTTATAAGGCAGTGGAGACTTGTTTTTTTTCTTTTCTATATGAAATTGAACTCCAGCAATTGAACGACCTTTTTTAATTTTGCTATAAGTAATGACGAAATGTGTATACTCGTTTATTTCTTCTAAAGATGATTTCAATACATTTTTTTCAAAATCAAACATTCTTTTATAGTCATTTAACGTACTTGTCATCCTGCGTAATTCCTGAATATCAATATAGGGATTTTTCATTTGTTCTATCTGTTTTTTCGTGCGGTTTGCTGAATCTTTATATGTTTCATATTGATTGAAGTTCATGGAAAACCATTTATATAAAATAATACTGTATTTACTGTTCAACTCTATGATATCAGTAATTAGATACTGGGTAAAATTCCGTTTTAGATCAATTAAGTAAGGCATGATATCGTCTGTAAATTTAATAGCCACAGTATCATTGTAATCGTTCCATTCACTGCTCGATATAGGAGAAATTATTTTGAAATTCCACTTACCTTTTTTATTTTCATCTCGTACTTCAAAAATAGATTGTTGATGGAGAGTAGTAAGAGCATTTTTGAAACGTGCATGCCTATCCTTGTCCGTTGCTTTAAAGAAAGAAAAGAGCGTTTTTTTTGATAAATGGACAGTGTTGTCTTCAGGAGGATTTTCGGTATCTAAACATGAAACTGCCAATTCAAAAAACTTCAATGGAATTTTATCCATTTTGGCAACACTTGTAATCAAATCGTTGTGTTCTACTGTCTTCTGTTGATACAAATCTTCCATCCGAACCACCTTATGTGGTATATTGCTATTAAAATTTCGCATAGAGAGAGCCACCTTTCTTTTTTTAGAGAAAAGGTATCCGGACGGGGAGTAAGATTTCTCTATGTTTTTAGTATACACCAAAGGACGAAAAAAATAAAAATAATTCGTCTAATAGACAGTTTTTCCTCGTCTAATGGACAGTTTTTCCTCGTCTAATGGACAGTTTTTCCTCGTCTCTTAATCGCTGTATCCCTTGATATTACTGGTTTTTTTTTTCCCCAAAAGGTTTAAAAGACAAAGTATTTAAGATAAATATAAATACCCCTTCTTTATTTCACTAAAAAACAAAATAAACGATACGTAAATTCCTCGTGATTTCTCAACAGACAAAGTGTCGTCCTTAGTCAGACAAAAAGACCTCTAAAAAGTTATTAAATAATTTATAAGGATAGCTTGCTTCACAAGTTTATAAAGAATTTTAAAAAAATCAAAAACGTTCGCAAAGGTCTGTGCCTCGACTTACGCTCGACTGATCGAACCATTGCATGAGCTGGAAGCTAAATAACCAGCTCTATTTTCAATTTTAGCGTACAAGCTTATAAGAATAGGACCCTTAAACAAATTGAAGTGTCTCTATGGTCTTTTTTAGTAGTTTTAAATGGATTTTAAATCCCTATCACATATAAACAAGTCATTTCAATTGAGTTCGTCCCTTACGTAATCGAAAACCTCTTTTTTACCAGAGATTAAAGTAATTCAGCAGCCACATGAGCGCCACCACAACAATACCGGTAGGCACACTGGCGTATAAATTGGTTAAAACGGTTCGAAAGGTTAATTTTTGATTGGTCCGCTTGATTTCAGCGTTTAACTGCTTAAAGACTTGGTCCATGGTCTCGGTTATGGTCTGATTGATCTCGCTTAATTGGTGGTTGTTCTGGTTCATTTCGCGTTGAATCTTCGCGATTTCGGCTTTGTTTTGGTCTAAAAGATCGTTTAGGATCGTTTTCAGTTGTTTCAAGGATTCTGTTGATTGCTTTTGAGCTGTCTCGTTGAAGCTGGTTTGTGTGGTCTCTAAGTTTTTTAAGCTGCTGTTGAAGCTGTTCAGGACTGTAGTCGTCACTTGTTGAATCTCTTGTAAATTGTGTTCCAAATTGGCTTTCTCCAAGCTTTTCTGTTGGAGCGTCGCTCCGCTGTAATTCCGAATTTCGGTCAAGACTTGGATCAACTGCTGCAGGTCTTGGCTCGTTGCTTTCGGATTGTCCGGTTGCGGAATCTCTGTCTTTTGTTGGTTCAATGTGTCTTTCAAAGCCATTAAAAATCGTCTCCTTTTCATAATCACTGCCTAACTTGCTCGCCCTCACCTTTTTATTGGCATTTAAATGGGTGTAGGTGATCGTTTTACCTCTCAGTTTAACATCTATCCCATTTTCGTTTAAAAGCGCTGTAAAGTCCTTAAAATCGCTTGTACGACCCTTCGCCTGATCCACTACTTCTCTGATTTCGTCTTTCCAACTGTTTTTGCCTTTTTCCAATAATGATTTTTCAGCTGTGGTATAGCGGACTTTAGCCGGTTCTTCGGGAATCGTTAAGCCATGCTCCAGACAAATTTGATCGTTCGCGTCTTTCACTTCTTGAATCGCTTTTTGTCCATGGGCTTGAAATTTCAACCCCGTATCCATATTCACGCTATTAATCACTAAATGATTATGAATGTGATCTTTATCGGTATGCGTATAAATCGCTACTTGGTGACCGTCAGCGACTTTTTCGGCCAATTGATAACCTAAGGCATTAGCTTGCTCCGGAGTGACCTCACCGGGCTTAAACGACTGAATCAAGGTATGCGCTTGAACTTTATCGTCTTTGCCATAAATCATGCGAGTAGCTTTCATTTGGGTTTTGGCGTAGTTCACGTCACAATTGAAGCCGCTTTTGACCGTTGCCCGCGGTTCAGCGTAGTTAATGCAGCGAGAACAACTGGTGCTGCGCGCTAATTTAATTGTTGCCATATCTGATTCAACTCCTTTTGCACGTTTTGCAATTCAGCCGTTAGGTTGGCGGCTAAATTCGGATCCCATTCGGCAGTGTTCGTTGCTCGTGCCATCTGATTGACGTTATTTCCAATCGCGCGTAATTGCTTGGCAATCTCCACGGCTCCTGGTCGGTCAATTTTCGGCGTTACGAGCTTAGCCCCTTGTGCCTTGCTTTTTACAAAAGCCGGCACACTCATTTGAAAAGTTTCAGCGGAGCGCTTCAACTTTTCAAATTCGGATTCGCTCACTCGAAAGCTGATTTGTTTCGGCTCTTTTCGCTTCGGTTTGGCCTCCGCAAAAGTGGCCTCAAAAATCTCTCGTTCGCTCACTAGTCCCACCCCCTGTTTTTCTTCTCTGTCGTTCAGAAAGAAGCATAACACTAAGGCGCACTCGGCTGTTAGTGTTATGCTTCTTTAAGGGGTTTGGCAAGCTCTATGTTTGCTAGCCACTTCGTGGCGCAAACGACCTTGTTGGGGGAACGCTGCGCACCCCCAATCCCCCTGGAAAGACCATTCAAAACGTCACCGTTTTGAACCAAAAAAGGGACCGGAAATGTGTCCATTTCGGTCCCTTTTTTGGCAAGATCAAGCCATTTTTTTTCGTCGTTTGCGTCGAAAAAAATGCCCATTTATTCGCTATCTTTTTTCGGAAATGGGTCCGAAAAAAGACAGGCTCATTAAACAAAAAAAAGATAGAAAATTACTTTTTTAAAGTGGTTTTCTATCTTTCGTAGTGCGTCCAAGTCGACCAAATAATGACTTCTTTGGCGTCATTATCCACCGAATAAACCACCCGGTGCTGAATATTTAAACGACGTGAATATTTATCTTTTAAATTTCCGACTAATTTCTCATAAGGCGGGGGATTTTGGAACGGATTCTCTTTTAAAACTTCCATGAGATCTTTAAATTTTTGATCTAAATGAGCCCCTTTTAAATGTTTCAGGTCTTTTGTAGCTGATTTTGCTAATTTTACAGAGTATCCCAATCGATATCCTCCAATGCAACAAACTCATTTTCTTGTTCACGCTGGTGGATCACATCTGCTACGCCAGCAGATTGAAGGTATAATGTTTCTTGAATTGCGTCCCAGTCTTTTTTACTGACCATAACGGCTTCACTTTCTTCGTTTTTGCCAGAGATATAAATGGGTTCGTTAGTTTTATTGACGTCTTTCAATAGTTGATAAAAGACTTTTCTAGCTTGGCTAGGGTTTACGATAGACATAAGCTATTCCTCCCTTTAACATCTTTTTTACTATTGTAACGTACTTGTTTAAGTACGTCAAAGATGTTGTGAATACATGAAATTGCTTATAATAGTGTATTGAAATTAAGGTAGATTGACAAACGAGTGATCAAATAGATATACTACATTCAAACGACCGTTTGAATGTGAGGTGAGATGAATGGAAAAAGTTTGCCAAGTGACTATCGTACGTAAAGAAAAAGTAAATGTAATAAAAAAAAAATTGGATCAAAAAGATTTTTCAAACTTACTTGTGTTAGGGAAATGTTTCAGCGATTCTTCTAGAATTAAAATTTTTTATGCTTTAGAAACCTATAAGGAAATGTGTGTCTGTGATTTAGCAGAAATACTTAATGCTAGTGTCGCTACAACGTCACACCATTTACGTTTTTTAAAAAAACATGGGATGGCAAAATCACGTCAAGATGGAAAAGTAGTTTATTACTCTTTAGCGAATGAAGACATCCTTTCCGCTATTCATGTTTTTTTAAAGTTATCAGAAAATCTATCTATGAAATCTTAGTTTGGAGGAAGTTATTTTGTTACAAAGTATTTTTTCAGCTATCGCTGTTTATATTTCTACCAGCATTGATTATTTGTTTATCTTGCTCATTATCTTTTCTCAAAGTCACACACAAAAAGGTATTCGACACATTTTTTGGGGTCAATATCTTGGAACAGGCATTTTGGTAGCTGTAAGTTTGTTTGCTG
>Ga0314771_100254_pt1 | contig 12026 bp, 8 predicted proteins | sample MetaGCB42018_FD_204522 | JGI IMG/M metagenome (GOLD analysis project Ga0314771, IMG submission 204522) | Cryopeg brine microbial communities from Beaufort Sea near Barrow, Alaska, United States - CB4 2018 | ecosystem: Environmental > Aquatic > Marine > Coastal | place: USA: Alaska | collected...
GCCTGCGGATTCACCGGGCCAAAACGACAAATATTTTCGCTAATAGTGCCTTCAAACAATTCGATGTCTTGCGGCAGGTAGCCAATGTGCGGCCCCAACTGGGCTTTGTCCCATTGATGAATGTCGGCGCCATCCAGGCGCGCGGTGCCGTTGTTCAGTGGCCAAACACCCAGAACAGCCCGTGCCAGCGTGGACTTGCCAGCAGCGCTTGGGCCCACAATCGCCAACATATCTCCGGCGTCTAACGCAAAACCGACGCCACGCAAAGCGGGTACGTTGGCACCTGGCGGCACTACCACCAGTGCTTCTACGCTCAGGTGGCCTTCCGGGGCCGGCAATGGCATGCCGGGTTCGCCGGTGGGGTATTGTTCGAACAACTGGTTCAAACGCTGGTAGGCCTGGCGCGCCGATGCGAAACCTTTCCAGGAACCAATCATCAAGTCCAACGGCGCCAGAGCACGGCCCAGCAGAATGGAACCGGCAATCAGCATACCGGGGGTAATTTCCTGTTTGATGGCCAGGTATCCACCTAACCCCAATATGAGCGACTGAAACAGCATTCTGAGGGTTTTTGACACGTTGCTGAGTACGGCGTTGCGGTCGCTGGCGTCTGACTGGTCTTTCAGGAACCCTAAATGACGTTCAAGCCATTTCTGCCGCAAGCTGCCCTCCATGCCCATGGCTTCAACCACTTCGGCGTTACGCAGGCACGAGTCTGCATACCGCGTTGACTGAATGCTTTTGCTGCTGGCGGAGCTCAGTGGTGCTTTTGTGAGTTTTTCGTTCAGCCAAGCCAGGGCCACCAGAATAACCGCGGCAATAATGGCAAAAATACCAAACCAGAGGTGGAAGCCAAACAGCACCGCAATGAAGATGGGCAACCAGGGGCCGTCGAAAAAGGCGAACAGGCCTTGGCCGGTGAGGAACTGCCGTAGCGCGGTCATGTCCTGAATAGGCTGTGAACTTTGTTTGCCCGGCTGGCTGACCGACTGTTTGAACATAGAGCCAAACAGCTTGGTGTTCATAGCCATGTCTAACCCGTTACCCAGCCGCACCAGTATGGCCGAGCGTGCCACCTGCATCAGCGCCAATGCAATAAACAGAAAGACCACAATTAAGGTCAGCATCCACAGGGTATCCATACTACGACTGCCCAAGGCGCGGTCGTATATCTGCAGCATGTAAAGAGCGGGCACCAGCATCAAAAGGTTAATGAAAAAGCTGAGAAAACCCGCTGAGTAAAAGCCGCCTTTACATTGTTTCAGCGCTTCCTGGAGGGGAGTTGGCTGCTTTGGCTGATTGGTTTTCGCTTTGAACATTCGGAAAGAAACTCCAGAAGCTGGAAAGAAAGATGACGCTAGTCAGGATGTTAAAGATTTTCAGGAATGGAGCCGCACACTGTGCTTCCTTAAAAAAACGGTTTGATGCCCGCCACGGCGGCGCATTATCGGTTATTGGCGCACGTGAGTCTACCCCGCAGGCTATGCGCCAATGGCGCTCTACGGTGCAAGACCTGCATTCAGACTGGAAATTTATAGACGTTTGGGGACGGAGTACGCTTGCTGTTTCGGGAAACCGCCAAGCCAGGGCCGCGCTGACCGACGTTATCGGAAATACGGCTCCAGAGCGCATCTTTAACTGGCCCGTCGGGGCTGTATCCGGTTGGCGCCTTACCAAGAATATCGACCACTTTCTGGCAATCAAAACTCTGACTGGCGCTGGCCAGGGCGTTCAGCAACACTTCTAGCCGGGGCCAGCTAAGCGATTCTTCCCGCGCCATGAGTATGCGCGGGTGCAGCGTGGGCTGCGGGCTGTTACCAATCAGCAACTCTTCGTACAGTTTTTCGCCAGGGCGCAGTCCGACGTAAACAACGGGCACGTCGCCCACCGGGTTTTCGGCGGTTTTCTGACTAAGCCCCATCAGGTGAATCATTTTTCTCGCCAGGTCGGCAATTTTAACCGGCTCGCCCATGTTCAGTACAAACACTTCACCACCGTTGCTCATCGCTGCGGCTTGCAGGACCAGTTGGCTGGCTTCAGGAATCGTCATGAAATAACGGGTAATGTCCGGGTGGGTAACGGTAACCGGGCCGCCCGCACGAATTTGCTCGCGAAATAATGGCACAACAGAGCCTGAGGAGCCGAGCACGTTGCCAAAACGCACCATTGAAAACATGGTGTTCTGCTGGCGTTCAGCCAGGGCCTGCAAAACCAGTTCGGCCATGCGCTTGCTGGCGCCCATCACGTTGGTTGGGCGCACGGCTTTGTCTGTGGAAATCAGCACGAACTGCTCTACACCGGCAGATATGGCCGCTTCAGCGCAGTGCCAGGTACCCATTACATTGTTTTGAACGCCTTCAATGGTGTTGTGTTCTACCAACGGTACGTGTTTATAGGCGGCAGCGTGGTAAACCACCTGAACGCCAAAACTGCGCATGATATTTTCACAACGGCGGCGGTGTATTACGCTGCCCAACAAGGCGTGCACGGCTACGTTGGTGGATTGGGATTCGTTAATGGCCAGCAGTTCTCGCTCGATTGAATAGAGCGCGTATTCAGACTGTTCCATCAGTACCACGCAGGCTGGCCGGTTGCGGATAATTTGGCGGCACAGCTCGGAGCCGATAGAACCGCCGGCACCGGTTACCATGATGACCTTTCCGGTGATACTGGTGGCGGTTAAGGCGGGGTCGTGCAGAACCGGATCGCGGCCCAGAAGGTCTTCAATGTCTAAATCCCGAACTTCGTTGATACGCGCTTGCTTGGCTAACAGTGCCGACATAGAGGGCACTGTTTGCACCGGCACACGCAGTTCTTCCAGCACCATCATCAGCTGTTTACGGGAAATTTTGCCGCCGTCTTCCAGGGCCAGAAATACCCGTTGTACGCCCTGCTCTTTTACGACTTTCCCAACTTGGGCTACGGAATACACCTGAAAGCCCGCTATAAAGGAGGTGTGGCGGCCGCAATCCAGCGCTACAAAACCCATGGGGCGGTATTCGGTACCTTGCATTAACGCGTAATGCAGCTGTAAAGCCCGGCGCCCTATACCCACAATAAGCACACGGCCTTTGAGCTTTTCACGTGGGCGATTAATAATTGAGCGAAACAGGAAACGGGTACCGGCCACCAGTAAAAACAGCAGGGCGCAGTAAATAACAGGCACCGAGCGCGGTATGCCTGCCTGTAACATGAAGCCGGATAGAACCAGCGCAACCGATGAGCACACCACACCTATCATGATAACCATCAGGGCTTTTTCACTGATATAGCGGATGACGGCCCGGTATAAGCCCAAGCGGATAAAGATGATGATGGTGATGATTGCGGTCAGGGAAAAAACGAGAATGGCGGTTGTTGAGGGAACCCAAAACCAATTTTCAAGGCGCAGGGCAAAGGAGCCCCAGAGTGCCAAAATAATAAAACAGACATCTGCCGCAACGGACACCAGGCGCTTGTGTGGCCTGGGTAATTCAAAAAGCCAGTTTATAAGCCGCGCAGCCACAGATTTCATTCGCTTTTACCCTAGTGCCGGCCCCTTACCGGCAACCGTAATCACAATGTATATAAAAACACAGAGCAACGGGCAAGTTACTGATGGTTAAGGCAACAGAAATGAGGCGTTATAATAGCGTAGCGGCCTATTTAATTCTATTAGCACTTCCTCTAATTCTACAACCATTTACCGGGTTGCCCCAAGTGAGTGGTCATTTAATGGCCTCGCGATCGCCATGCCGCACACACCCGCAAATCAGGGAAAACACCCACAGTCACGCCGTCAAAAACTTGGCTTGGACCACCCGCTGCGCCGGCTGGTCGGCTTAACTTGCCTCGCCAGTGGTGCTATTTTAGATGCGGCTTTCGCACGCTTCCAGGGCAAGGGAACCGATGAAAAAAACTTGCCAAGAAACTTGCTGGACAACCTGAACGCAGACGATATCTTGCTCGGTGACGCCTTTTACCCCACCTATTTTTTGCTCTGCGAACTACAGCGGCGCGATGTGGATGGCAAGTTGCTGGTGACGACACTCTTGAACCCTCGGCAGGCATCAAAGTCTGCCCCTGGAAAAGCTGTTCCTGTAGCCTTTTAGAATTTGATTCACTTTACGGATGCTGACATGACGCTAACTCCCCCTAAGAAAACCCATCTCAGGCAGCTTGAGGCGGAATCGATTTACATCATCCGCGAGGTGGCGGCTGAGTTTGATAACCCGGTGATGCTCTATTCCGTCGGCAAGGATTCTGCGGTGATGTTGCATTTGGCCCTGAAAGCCTTTGCGCCCGGCAAGCCGCCGTTTCCGCTGATGCATGTGGACACCACCTGGAAGTTTCGGGAGATGATTACCTTTCGGGACACGATGGTGGAAAAAGTGGGCATGAAGTTGCTGGTGCACACCAATCAGGAAGGCGTGGCCCAAGGCATTGGCCCGTTCACTCACGGCAGTACCAAGCACACCGATGTGATGAAAACCCAGGCTCTGAAGCAGGCACTGAACCAGTACGGCTTTGATGCCGCGTTTGGCGGTGCCCGCCGGGATGAAGAGAAGTCCCGCGCCAAGGAGCGGGTGTATTCCTTCCGCGACAAATTCCACCGCTGGGATCCGAAAAACCAGCGCCCGGAGTTGTGGAATCTGTACAACGGCAAGGTGAACAAGGGAGAGAGTATTCGGGTGTTTCCGTTGTCTAACTGGACGGAGTTGGATATCTGGCAATACATCTATCTGGAAAACATCGACATTGTGCCGCTGTATTACGCCGCGAAACGCCCGGTGGTGGAGCGCGACGGCACTCTGATTATGGTTGACGACGACCGCATGCCATTGGCGCCAGGCGAGACGCCAGAAATGAAGATGGTGCGGTTCCGCACGCTGGGTTGCTACCCGCTGACCGGCGCGGTGGAATCAACCGCGACCACGCTGCCGGAGATTATTCAGGAAATGCTGCTCACCAAGACTTCCGAGCGCCAGGGCCGAGTGATTGACCACGACGGCGCGGCCTCTATGGAACAGAAAAAACGTGAGGGGTATTTCTAATGTCACACGCAACGGTTTTGATTGAAAAAGACATCCTCGCGTACCTGGACCAGCACGAAAACAAAGACCTGCTGCGGTTTTTGACCTGCGGCAGTGTTGATGATGGCAAATCTACATTGATTGGCCGCTTACTGTTCGACTCCAAGCTGATTTTTGAAGATCACTTGGTGTCTTTGCACAAAGACAACGAGCGCCAGGGCAACGCCGGTGAATCGTTGGATCTGGCGTTGTTGGTGGACGGCCTGGCGTCTGAGCGAGAGCAAGGCATTACCATTGATGTGGCTTATCGATATTTCTCCACCGACAAGCGCAAGTTCATCATCGCTGACTGCCCGGGCCACGAGCAGTACACTCGCAATATGGCCACGGGTGCTTCGACCTGTGATCTGGCCGTAATGATGATTGATGCCCGCAAAGGGGTGCTCACGCAATCCCGCCGGCACAGCTTTATTGTCAGCCTGCTGGGCCTGAAGCACATTGTGGTGGCCATTAACAAGATGGATCTGGTGGATTTCTCTGAAGAGATATTCAACAATATCCGTGAGCAATACCAGCAGCTGGCAGCGCAGCTCGGGCTGGAAGACCTGTATTACGTGCCCATCTCTGCCCTGAACGGCGATAACGTGGTCAACCGCAGCGAAAGCACGCCTTGGTACCACGGCGAAACCTTGATGAGCATTCTGGAGCAGGTGGAACTGCGGGACGACCAGAACGTCACCGATTTGCGCTTCCCGGTGCAGTTTGTGAACCGCCCGAACCCCGACTTCCGCGGCTATTGCGGCACTCTTGCCAGCGGTGTCGTACACAAGGGCGATGAAGTGGCAGTGCTGCCTTCGGGTAAAACCACTCGGGTAAAGGGTATTCACAGTTACGAAGGCGAGATGGAGCGAGCCTGGCCAGGAGATGCGGTTACGCTGACCCTGGAAGACGAAGTAGATGTGTCCCGCGGCGATCTTCTGGTGCATGCCAACAACCAGCCGGCGATGGGTCATCGCTTTGCGGCCCATCTGGTGTGGATGAGTGAGCAAGCCCTTACGCCTGGCCGTGAGTACGGCATCAAGATTGGAACCCGGATGACGAACTGTTACGTCAACGAGGTTCTTGAAGAGATTGATGTGAATACGCTGGAGCGCAATCCAGACGCACAGGGCGGCCTTGGCCTGAATGCCATTGGCCTGTGCGATGTGGAGCTTTCCGAGCCGGTGGTTGTTGAGGATTACCAGCACCACCCGGGTACCGGCAGTTTTATTCTGATCGACAAGTTAACCAATGTGACGGTGGCGGCTGGCATGGTGGCGCGGGCGCTTGATGGCTCTGGTGGGGTGTCCGCGCGGGAATACACCAAAGCGGAGCGCAATCTGAACCGGTTTATTCGGGAAAACTATCCGGAATGGGGCTGTGAGCCAGTTTAATAAGGAGAAGGATTTTGGCTGATAATATTATCTGGCACGATCACAAAATCACTCGCGCTGAGCGTTCTATTAACAAAAACCAGAAACCCTGCCTGCTTTGGTTTACCGGCCTGAGCGGTTCCGGCAAATCGACGGTTGCCAACGCACTGGACGTCGCCTTGCACAAACGTGGCTACCACACGTTTGTGCTGGACGGCGACAACGTTCGCCACGGTTTGTGTAAGGATCTGGGGTTTTCGGACGATGACCGGGAAGAGAATATCCGCCGCGTGGGCGAGATTTGCAAACTGTTTGCTGACGCTGGTTTGATGGTCATGAGCGCCTTCATTTCGCCGTTCACCGGCGACCGACGTCTGGTACGGAAGTTGTTTCCGGCGGGCGAATTCATTGAAGTGTTCATAGATACGCCGCTGGCTACCTGTGAAGAGCGCGACCCGAAGGGGCTTTATCAAAAGGCTCGGTCTGGTCAGATTAAGCGCTTCACCGGCATCGATTCTCCCTATGAGGTTCCCTCCCGTCCGGAAGTTCGGCTCGACACGTCGAGCATGTCGGTAGAGGTGTGCGTTGAGACCCTCATTGCTTACCTGCTTGAGCGGGAACTGATTATTCGTAGGGATTAATTCCATGGAGTGGCAAGGCATAGTGACGTTGATAACACTGTTTTCGGTGTTATCAACGCTTTCTTTTACCCGCGTTTCCGCCGATCTGGTTCTAATGGCGGCGCTTGCGTTCCTGTTGATCACCGGCATTCTGGGCCCTGTTGATGCGTTGGCAGGCTTTGGTAATCCTGGTGTTATCACCATTGCTACGCTGTATGTAGTAGCCGCCGGGTTGAAGGAAACGGGGGCCGTGCAATGGATAGCGCAACGTTTGTTGGGCCATCCCAAAACTGAAAAGGGTGCCCAGCTGCGAATGATTGCGCCCACCAGCATTCTTAGCGGTTTTATGAACAACACCGCAGTGGTTGCCATGTTTATACCGGCCATTCAGGAATGGGCTCAACGGCTTGGTATTCCCGCTTCCAAGCTGTTGTTGCCCTTGAGTTACGCCGCCATTCTGGGTGGTACCTGCACCCTGATTGGCACCAGCACTAACCTGGTGGTGGACGGCATGCTCCAGGCTCGGATGAACATCAGCCTTGGGTTGTTTGAACTGGCTTGGGTTGGTATTCCTTTACTGCTGATTGGCGGGGCTTTTCTGGTTTTTTTTGCGTCCCGGCTGTTACCAGACCGCGGGGGTTTAAAAGAAGAGCTGGACCAGGTTCGTGAATACGGTGTGGAAGTAGAGGTGATGAGCCCCGGCCCGTTGATTGGTCGCACCATTGCGGAAGCGGGTTTACGTGCTTTGAGCTACGGCTACCTCACGGAAATTGACCGTGGCGGCCGCCTGATTACAGCTGTGGAGCCAGACCGAACCCTGCAATCGGGCGACAAACTCTATTTTGTGGGTGCACCGGAATGTGCCAGTGAATTACGCCGAATCCGGGGCCTCAAACCGGTTTACGGCAGTGTTCACAAACTGGATCTGGAAAATCATCAGCGTTGCCTTGTGGAAGTGGTGCTCGGGCAGGAGTTTCCCGCGCTGGGCAAAACCGTTCGCGACAGCCGCTTCCGCACCCGTTTCAATGCCGTGATCCTTTCGTTATCCCGTGGAGGTAAGCGGGTACCCGGTAAACTGGGGGATATTACCTTTAAAATGGGGGATACCCTGTTACTGGAAGCCAGCCACCAGTTTGTTGAGCAGTACCGTTTTCGGCGGGATTTTCTGCTGGTCAGCGCCCTGAACGACTCCACTCCGCCGGATTTTCGTAAGGCACCGCTGGCGATGGGTATTTTGCTGGCGATGGTGTTGGTAAGCGCAACCGGGATGCTTCAGATCATGGAAGCGGCGTTCCTGGCCGCCGGGGCGATGATTATGTTTGGTTGCATCACGGCGAGCAGGGCAAGGCGCAGTGTGGATTTGCCGGTTCTGGTGGTGATTGCTGCTTCGTTTGCCTTGGGCAACGCCATGACTGAAACCGGGGCTGCTGTGTGGGTAGCGGGTGGCTTGCTGGGTTTCGGCGAGTTGACGCCCTGGATTGCCTTGGCCTTGATTTACATTCTGACGGCGGTATTCACCGAGGTAATTACAAATAACGCCGCTGCTGTTTTGATGTTTCCCATCGCCCTGGCGCTTTCAGAACAACTGGGGGTGAATTTCCTGCCCTATGCGATAGCCGTCATGTTTGCGGCATCGGCGTCTTTTATCACGCCCCTTGGTTACCAGACCAATCTGATGGTCTATGGTCCAGGGCGCTATAAGTTTACTGACTATATTCGTATTGGTCTGCCGCTGAGTTTGCTGGTGGGGTCTGTGGCGATCGGGTTAATCCCGTTGGTTTGGTCGTTCCACGGATAGTTCTTCGAACGAAAGCGCGGAGGTGACGGTCGCAGAAAAGGATGAGGGGGCAGGGAAACTGTTAGAACCTAATTATGGATATTATTGTATCTATTTTGCTATTATTGTCCATGTAATGGATATGGAGGTGTCTAATGGTTAGTCTTGTATCAGGGCGAGATGTTCAGGCCGCATTGGCGGGCTACGTGCAGCAGCGCCGGAAGGCGCTGAAGTGGTCGCGGGCGGCGTTGGCTGAGCGCAGCACGGTGCCAGCGCCTACGATCAAGAAATTTGAAACCACGGGGCAGATCTCACTGCGGCAGTTTTTGTTGTTGTGGCAATGTGTAGACGATCTTCAGCGTGTTCAAAGCCTGACTCAGGGCCCTGAACAAAAGCCGCTTCCGCGCACCCTGGATGAGGTGCTTGCCCAGTGAACTTTACGCCTGTTCGCAAGCTGACAGTCTGGCGTACGTTCAGTGATGGGCAGCAAGCCCGGGTTGGTGGGCTGGCGCAGAACCGACAAGGTGTGTTTTTTCAGTATGATGCGGACTATCTGGCGCAATTCAGCCCGCTTTCGCCTTTTACCTTGAAGTGGAATGCGACTGTGCAGCAGGCACCACGAGAGCCCCATGGTGGCTTGCCCGGGGTATTTGCCGATTCCCTGCCTGATGGCTGGGGATTGTTGCTCATGAACCGGGTGTTTCGCCAACAGGGCGTTTTGCCGGCGCAGGTAACACAGATGGACCGGCTGGCGTTTGTGGGTTCCAGTGGCAGTGGCGCGCTGAGTTATACGCCGGTGGCGGATTTTGCGCCTGCGATAGATGATAAGCCGGTCAACATGGCTGAGTTGGGGCTCCACGCGCAATCCGTGTTTGATGGGAAAACCACCGATGTGTTGGCAGATCTGGTCACGGCAGGCAGCTCGGCAGGCGCCCGGCCAAAGGCTCAGCTGTATTTTTCAGCAGGAGATTATGGCGTTTGTCGGACCCGCGCAAAGGCAGGCGATGAAGCCTGGCTGGTGAAGTTTACCTCGGCCAACTTGCCCCTGAGGCACGAAGAAGGATTGTGTGAGGCGGTTTACTTGTCGCTGGCAGAGCGAGCGGGTTTGCAGCCTCCCCGTTGGCAGTTGCTTGCCGCCCCGGGTGAATCCGGTGCCAGGGCCTGGCTTGCGGTTGAGCGGTTTGACCGGGTATGGCGCGCCGATGATGTGCCGGGCTGCGTGCATTTGCACAGCGCCTGTGGCTTGCTGGATGCTGATTTCCGCGCGCCCAGTCTGGATTATGAGGATTTAATCAAAGCCAGCGGCCAGTTGTGTCGTGGCGCTAAGGCTGCACAGTTACAGTTCTTGCGGGCGGTGTTTAATCTGTTTGCCTTGAATCAGGATGATCACAGCAAAAACTGGGCTTTTCTGCAAAGTGATGATGGCGACTGGCAGCCCGCGCCGTTTTACGATGTAACCTTCAGCCCCGGCCGTTTTGGTGAGCACAGTACGGCTTATGGAGGTTTTAGTAAAAAACCGCCGTTGAAGGCGCTGCAGAAACTGGCCGCTGAAGCGGGTTATGCCAATTGGCCGCAGGCTCGCCGGGAAGTACAGCACGTGGTGGATGCTCTGGCCGGGTTTTCAGCGGTGGCAACAGAGCTTGGGGTGGGCGCCGAGACCACCCGGTTAATACAGCAGCAGCTCGACCAAACGTATCAGCAGAACAGTGGGATTCTGGGCGCTTGAGTTGTATAAGTTAGATCCCACGGGGCAGCCCCGGAAGCCAGACCCAAACGAACGCTTCCCGACCTCCCTCAGAAATCATCGTCTACTTCCTTCCGTGGTTTATGAGCCGATTTTGGCAGCAATGCCAGAGTTTGTTGTGTGGCTGCCAGGGCTTTGTCGAGCGCTTGAACGTCTTGTTCAAACAGGGGGACTGAAAGAACCGTAGCAACTTCGAACACTGAACCAATCGCACAGGCGGGATCTGTCTTCTCTACCCGTTGCAGCATACTGCGAGAAATTCCGGCTCGGCCGGCCACTTCCTGCGTGGTGAGCCTTTGCTTCAGCCGCTCTGAACGAATCATACCCGCCAAAAGCTGCAAGGCCGCACGATTGTACCGGGAATGTGTACGAGCAGGGGTTTTTGCCATTTGAGTCACTAATAAACCATTTAAAGCTATTATGGCTGCCTTATAACCCACTTTCAAATTGTTGGCCGAGCACGACAGCTTAATGTCTTGGGGTCTGACCCCAACTTGAATTTTTTGGTCAGCTCAGGCAGATTACCAGAACTAAAAATAACTTCACAAGGAATGTGAAATGCCCCGCCGACTACGGATTTGTCCGACCGGGATGCCCCAGCATGTGATTCAGCGGGGCAATAACCGGCAGATTTGTTTTCAGGATTTGGCCGATCGCGCCACTTACGCCATGTATCTTTCGCGCTACCAGCACAAGTTCGAGGTAGATGTTCACGCCTGGGTGCTGATGACCAATCACACGCATCTACTGGTCACGCCGAACTCTGACACCGCACTCTCTGACCTCATGAAGGCCGTGGGCCAGAACTATGCCCAGTATTACAATCACAAACATGGTCGCTCTGGGACTCTGTGGGACGGTCGATTCAAATCTTGCCTGGTGGATACCGAGCAGTATTTTCTGCAGTGCCAGCGCTATATCGAGCTTAATCCGGTGAAGGCAGGGCTGGTGGCTTATGCCGGCGACTATCAATGGTCCAGTTACAACTGCCACGCTTATGGCATGCGCTCCAAACTGCACACACCGCACGAGTGTTACCTGAATTTTCAGCCGGATCCCGACAAGCGCTTCGTGAGTTACCGGTCGTTTGTCGCCAGCCCCGCGCCGGAGGGCATGGCCGATCAGATTCACCATGCGGCGATTTCCGGGAAGGCGCTGGGGTCGGAGGAGTTTCAGGAGCGTATGGCCCGGTTTCGCTGAGTTGGGGTCTGACCCCACTCTGAAACCGGCACTTCTTCCTGAACCTGCTTACAAGGACAACCGGAGGTTGGAGTAAATCTCCTGTGACAGCTCCGAATGGACATCCGCTCGGCGAGCATAATCCTGCCATTGGTTCACCACCTCAGTTACCTGGTCAATAATGGCCCGGGCATTTGACTCGAAACGGGGAATTTGGGTTGCGACTGCGAGAATATCCCCGCGAGTGAACTTATCCCGTTTACCGTTGATGGTCATCTGATG
>Ga0314771_100258_pt1 | contig 11870 bp, 12 predicted proteins | sample MetaGCB42018_FD_204522 | JGI IMG/M metagenome (GOLD analysis project Ga0314771, IMG submission 204522) | Cryopeg brine microbial communities from Beaufort Sea near Barrow, Alaska, United States - CB4 2018 | ecosystem: Environmental > Aquatic > Marine > Coastal | place: USA: Alaska | collected...
GAAATTTATTTCGCTTATTGCTATTCTTGCAATTATTGCCAGTTGTAGTCGGAGCGATCGCGGACAACTTGTAGGCGTAAAAGGGAAAAAGTGGAACCCGGAGAAGCCTTATGGTATGACATTGGTTCCGGGAGGCGCATTTATTATGGGAAAATCTGATGATGATATTGCCGACATGAAAAATGCCCCACCAAAAACAGTAACCGTCCGAACCTTTTATATGGACGAAACTGAAATCACAAATTCAGAATATCGCCAGTTTACAACCTGGGTGAGGGATTCTATCGTTAGGATGAGGCTTGCTATTGAAGCCGATTTTCAAGGTGCAGAAGCCGGTGGAGATGGGATTGGAGAATATGCCTTTTTGGATTCCGATCCTGAGAACATGACGGTATATGAAAAATATATGTATGATAATTACACTTCATTTTCTGAGGATTATGAAGGAAGAAAATTGAATAAAGACATTGATATTATCTGGGATACACGGGATTATCCCGATGAAGCTTATGCCAGGGTAATGGATTCTATGTATATTCCATTAGATGAATCCTATAACGGGCAACGTACCATTGATGTTAAAAAACTGAATTTTAAGTATCGATGGATGGATATTCAAAAGGCTGCACGCTCCAAAACCCAAAAGAGAAGCGATTTTATTATTACTGAAGAAGTTGCCGTATATCCCGATACTGCTGTATGGATCAAAGATTTTAATTACTCCTATAACGAACCTATGCACAATGATTATTATTGGCATTCCGCTTTTGATGATTATCCGGTGGTAGGTGTTTCCTGGAAGCAAGCCAAAGCATTTACTCAATGGAGAACGCTTTATCAGAATGCGTTCAGAAAAAATAAAGGAACCCATGATGTCCCATCTTACAGATTGCCAACTGAGGCAGAATGGGAATATGCCGCCCGTGGAGGATTGCCGTCTGCAACTTATCCCTGGGGAGGACCTTATGCCAAGAATGACCGGGGCTGTTTTATGGCCAATTTTAAACCTTTAAGAGGGGATTATGCCGCCGATCAGGCTTTGTATACCGTTGAAGCGAAATCTTATGAGCCTAATGATTACAACTTGTATAATATGGCCGGGAATGTTTCAGAATGGGTGAATTCCTCTTACGATCCTGCAGCTTATGAATACATGTCCTCTATGAACCCAACGGTTAATAATGAGGAGGATTTGCGTAAAGTTGTTCGTGGTGGTTCATGGAAAGATGTTGCATATTTCCTTCAGGTGAGCACCAGGGATTATGAATATGCAGATACTGCCAGAAGTTACATAGGCTTTAGAACCGTGCAGGATTATCTTGGAACAGATGTTACCTTAAATCAACCCCCTAAATAAAATATCCCAACTAAATAACCTATTTAACTAACCAACAATAAATAAATAATCTTTAATTATGGCAAACGCAAGAACTACGAAGAAAATAACTGCGATGGTGTACGGTTTAGGTGCATCTGTGGTAATATTAGGTGCCCTTTTTAAAATCATGCACTGGCCATTTGGAAACGCAATGCTTATTGCAGGTTTAATAACCGAAGCCCTCGTATTTGCATACTCTGCTTTTGAACCGGTTGACGATGATTTGGATTGGGCCCTTGTGTATCCTGAATTGGCTGGTGGCCCGGGATCAGAAAGAGAAAAAGCATTAATTGAAGAAAATAAAGATTCCGAAGCCAGCTTATCTAAAAAACTGGATGAAATGTTAAAGGATGCCAAAATTGATGCCAGGCTTATGAATAGTCTGGGTGAAAGTATCAGGAATTTTGAAGGTGCTGCAAAATCTATTTCTCCTACGGTAGACGCTATGGCTTCCCAAAGAAAATACAGTGAAGAACTTACTTTCGCCGCCGCTCAAATGGAAACTTTGAACAATTTGTATAAAGTTCAGGTAGAATCTTCCTCAAAACAAGTTGAAATAAATAACGAAATAGCAGAGAACGCCGGAAAACTTAAAGAACAAATGAGTTCTATGGCAACCAGCCTTTCTTCTCTTAACGGAGTTTACGGTGGAATGTTGACCGCTATGAACGGAAGAGCATAATTAATTAGTTGTAATGACTATGGAATTTTTTAAGTAACTAAACTAATTAAACATGGCGTCTGGAAAACAATCCCCAAGACAGAAGATGATAAACCTGATGTACCTGGTTTTCATTGCAATGTTGGCTTTAAATATGTCAAAAGAGGTGCTTACTGCTTTTGGCCTTATGAATGAAAAATTAACCGAATCTAATGTCCAAACATCTAACCGTAATGAGGCTTTTATGGCCGGGTTGGATGAAAAAGTAGCAGAACAGCCTAAAAAATATGCACCCTTAAAAGCCAAGGCAGTAAAAGTTGATTCCTTGTCAAATCTATTGACAACCCATCTTGAAGACTTAAAAAGCGAACTGTTGATCAAGCAGCAAGACAAGCAAAATTATGAGATTATGGACAATTCCCGTAATCTTGATGAAATGTTCTTTCAAAGTGGAAGGGTAAGTCCCAGGGGAGAAGAGTTTGTAAAGTTGGTAGATTCCTACCGAGAGGGTGTTGTTAGTATAATTGGAGAAAATTATCCGGCAATTGCTCAAAAGGTGAAAACCGATTTTTCTACCGAAGATATCATAAGAGAAGGGGCAAATATTGAATGGCTGAAGTATCACTATGAGGGATTTCCCTTAATAGCGTCCATTACAAAAATGTCTCAAATCCAGTCTGACATAAAATCTGTTCAAGGTGAGATTTTATCGGCTATGTTTTCAGGGCAATTACAAAGTGAGGTGTCGCTGACAAATTATGAAGCAATTGTAGTTCCGGAAAAAACCGCATTTTTTAGTGGAGAGAATTTTAAAGGTAAGGTTGTATTAGGAAGGGTAGACAAAACCTTGAAATTTGACAACGTGATCATTAATGGTAAGAAAGTTGAGAGTAACGAGGCCGGCCAGGTAACTTTGAATTTCCCTGCAGGAAATGTAGGCGAACAAAAAATTTCGGGTGAAATTCAGTTTAAAGAAGGGGATTCAGTAGTAAAAATACCGGTTGCCAGTTCATTTGCTGTAATTCCAAAGCCAAATTCGGCAGTGATTTCAGCAGATAAAATGAACGTGGTTTATCGTGGGGTAAAAAACCCAATGACCATTTCTATTCCAGGCGTAGGAAGTGTTTCTGCCAGCGCTCCGGGTCTATCGCCTGCAAGTGGTGCAGGAAATTACGTTATGGATGTAACAACAATTCAAGCCCGTGAGGTTACGATTAATGTGACCGGAAAATTACCCGGGGGAGAATCTGTTTCAGACAGTAAAATGTTTAGGATAAAAGATATTCCAAGACCCGTTGGAACCATTCGTGGGGAAGATGGCTCTGCTAAAATGCAACGCAATAGCCTTGAAATTTCAGATATTGGAGCAACACTGCCCGATTTTGATTTCGACCTTGCCTTGCGTGTTACGGGCTTTAGTTTCAAGGTTTCCGGACAGCCAACCATACAGGTAAGTGGAAATAAGCTTGATAGCTCGGCAAAAGCGGCTTTAAGACGTGCAGGAAGAGGAGAAACCGTGCAGATATTTGATATAGATGCGCAATTGGTAACAAATTCAGGATATAAACTTAAAAAAGTATCTCCGGTATTTGTGGAGTTAACTAACTAATAAATTCAGTACAAAATGAAGTGGAATCAATTTTCGATTGGTGTATTCGGATTTTTATTTGCCGTATCGTCTTACGGGCAAACAAATATTTTGAATGCCAAGTCGCCTGATGATATAGGAAAACGGTCTGAAGCCGTATTAGAAGTGCATAAGAAGGATAAACCATTGCCTTATGGTTTTGTGGATGAGCGCGATATATTGTGGTCAAAAAACACCTGGGAGATCATCGATCTGGATGAACGTGTGAATTTTCCATTATACTATCCCATAGATACCAATAATATTGGATCTAACAGGAGGTCGCTATACGATGTTTTAATGACCGGTATTAAAAGTGGGAAGATCAAAAATATTTATGCCGATTCTTACTTTAATGAAAAACGTACCCTTAAAGATATAAGTGCGGCCATTTCTAAAGTGGATACTACAGATCTTGGAGTGGAACAATACAATGCGGGAGAACAGATCGATCAGCAATATATTGACAGAAGGGATATTACCGCTGCCGATATAGCCATGTATCACATTCGGGGATATTGGTATTTTGACAAACGCCAGGCCGAATTAAAATACAGGTTATTGGGAATTGCCCCGGTTGCCCCCGATGTAAATTTTATTGACGACGAAGAACCGGATCTGGTAGAATTGTTTTGGGTATGGTTTCCGGATGCAAGGGGAGTTTTGTTTGAAGCAGAGGCTTTTAATGGGGCCAACACATCCCAGGCTATTTCATTTGATCATTTGCTTAATGCCAGAAGGTTTAGCGCCGTAATTTACAAGGAGGATAACGTGCAGGGAGATAGGACCGTTAATGATTATATAACTGATAGCGCTTTTATGCAGCTTCTGGAATCGGAACGTATCAAGGAACAAATTCGCAATTTTGAACAGGATATGTGGAATTATTAATTCGCCACAAATTTAAATAACTAATTTAACGCTCCGGAAATTCCGGGGCGTTTTTTGATTTTATATTATGACAGATTATATTATTGTGGGCGCGGGTTTAAGCGGAATTGCCGTTTCAGAGGAATTGTTGAACCTGGGGAAAACCATCAAAGTTTTTGAAAACCATTCGCAATCGTCTTCAACAGTGGCCGGAGGTGTATTTAATCCCATAATTCTAAAACGTTTTACCCTGGCCTGGCAAGCCAATGAGCAAATGCAGTTGGCTTTGCCATTCTATAAAGGTTTGGAAAACAAGCTTAAAACAGGTTTGGTCCAAAAACTTCCCATCTACAGGAAATTTAATTCGGTAGAAGAACAAAACAATTGGTTTACCGCAATGGATAAACCTTTTATATCCCTGTTCCTGGATCCTAACCTGGTTCCTTCGATAAATCCGAATATCCCTTCAGAATTTTCCTTTGGCAAGGTGAAAAAGACGGGTGCTATCAATACAAAATTGTTGCTGGAAAAGTATAAGGAGTATTTGGAACATCTGGACGCTTTTGAAGCTACAGATTTTGAATACGATCAATTACAACTTCATGAAAATAGCTGTACCTATAAAGGGCTTCAGGCAAGACGGATTATTTTTTGCGATGGCTTCGGATTAACCAAAAACCCATATTTCAATTATCTTCCGCTACGCGGAAATAAAGGGGAATATCTTATAATCAAAGCACAAGATCTCGATCTTGAGGTGGCGGTAAAATCTTCGGTTTTTATCCTTCCGCTGGGGAATGATCTATATAAAGTTGGTGCCACCTATGATAATGTGGATAAAACAGAAACCCCTACTCCAGGGGCAAAAGACAAGTTAATAAGCCAACTTTCAAAAATTATAACCTGTGAATTTGAGGTAATAGATCAGGTGGCCGGGATACGTCCGGCAACTTCCGATAGAAAGCCGCTGGCAGGGCAACACCCAAAATACGGACAATTGTATTGTTGCAACGGTTTTGGAAGCCGCGGGGTACTTATAGCGCCTACGGTTGCAAAGCGACTCGTCAGTTTTATTGAAAAAGACATAGCTTTACCTCTAGATATAGATATCAGGAGATTTGACAAGAAGTTTTAATCCCTTAGAGTTTAATTCCCCGATGCCTGCATCGTATTTTATTTTTTTGGTCCCGATCCCGAAGCGTCGGGACGGGATGGAATTTGTATTTTTTGTAATTTGATACCCCGGATGTTTGCATCGAGGTAGTTCATTCCTGTTTTTTGTAATTGAAGAAAATATTTATCCAGATATTTCTTGATATACGTCCTATTAATGGCGTTAAAACTACCAACGTGCCGGTTATTCCTATAAAAGTTGCCATAAGTCCGCCACCAAAAAACAAATAAACAACAATAAAGGCAGCGACCGCAAGGGCAACTCCCAGCCCATAACTCACGTACATAGCGCCGAAGAAAAATGAAGGTTCTATTTTGTATTTTGTGTGGCAATGCGAGCAGCGCTCGTGCATTTTAAAAATTTTTCGCAGTTTATAAGGATTAGGATCCTTGTACATGCTTTCTTTCTGACACACAGGACAGGTGCCTGTTAAAATGCTGTATATTTTTTTTCCTTTTAGGAATTTCATTTCTATTTATTTACTTTTGCAAATTAGTCATCTTTACAAAAATAACAGTCAAAACTAATGCTTAACATTCATAATTTATCGATATCCTTTGGAGGAGAGTCCCTTTTTGATGCAATCACCTTTAGGTTAGGGGCCGGAGACCGCGTGGGTCTTATAGGAAAGAACGGAGCTGGGAAATCGACCATGCTTAAAATACTCTCAGGAGAACAGGAAGCTGATACCGGGCAAATCGCTAAGGATAAAGAACTTAAAATTGGTTTTTTAAAACAGGATATAGATTTCGTGCAGGGAAGAACTGTGGTTGATGAGGCACAACAAGCCTTTGAAGAAATAAAAATCATTGAGAAAAAAATAGACTACATAAACGAACAGCTCACTACGCGCACCGATTATGAAAGTGACGATTATACGCAACTCATTCAGGATCTAAGTGAGATTACCCATCAATATGAAATTATAGGAGGCTATAATTACCAGGGAGATACCGAAAAAGTCCTGATGGGACTGGGTTTTGAAAGGGAAATGTTTGACAAGGTCACCGATACGTTCTCCGGTGGCTGGAGGATGCGAATTGAACTGGCAAAACTCCTCCTGCAAAACAATGATATTTTATTGCTGGATGAGCCTACCAACCACTTGGATATTGAATCTATTATCTGGTTGGAATCCTTTTTGACCAATTATCCGGGCTGTGTGATCATAGTTTCACACGATAGGATGTTTTTGGATAATGTTACCAACCGGACAATCGAAATCTCGTTGGGTAAAATATACGATTTTAAAAAGTCCTATTCTCAATACTTAGAACTTCGTCAGGAACTTCGCGGACAACAATTGGCTTCTCAGAAAAATCAGGAAAAGCAAATTGAACAAACTGAGAAACTGATAGAGAAGTTCCGGGCAAAGGCTTCCAAAGCCTCAATGGCCCAATCGCTGCTCAAAAAACTGGATAAAATTGACAGGATCGAGGTAGATGAAGATGACAATTCAGTAATGAATGTAAAGTTTCCTGTTTCGTTGCAACCGGGAAAAGTGGTGATAGAAGCGGTAAATATCGGAAAAGCCTATGGTGAATCCCAGGTTCTTGAACATATAGATCTGCTTATAGAACGCGGAAGTAAAATTGCTTTCGTAGGACAAAACGGACAGGGGAAATCTACCTTGGCAAAAATTATTGTCGATGAGATCTCGCATAATGGAGTTTTAAAATTAGGTCACAACGTACAACTGGGTTATTTTGCTCAAAACCAGGCCGATTACCTGGATGGCGAAAAAACCGTTTTGGATACCATGATAGATGGCGCAAATGAAGCTACCCGTAGCAAGGTGCGCGATTTACTTGGCTCCTTTTTATTTAAGGGAGACGAAGTCAGTAAAAAGGTAAAAGTGCTCTCGGGTGGGGAAAGAAACCGTTTGGCCCTTTGTAAATTGATGCTTCAGCCATTCAACGTGCTAATCATGGATGAGCCTACCAATCACCTGGACATCAAATCCAAGAATGTGTTGAAAGAGGCTCTCAAAAGTTTTCAGGGTACCCTGATCCTGGTTTCTCACGACAGGGATTTTCTTCAAAACCTGACCGATACCGTCTATGAGTTTAAAAACAAAAAAATAAGGGAGTATTTAGGCGATATAAATTATTACCTGGAACAGCGCAATGTTGAAAACATGCGGGCGATAGAAAAAAAGGATAAGATCCAAAAAGACGATTCAAAAAATTCCAATAGCAAACAAGCCTACAACGATCAGAAAAAATTTAAGTCCCTCAATAATAAATTGAGCAATACCGAGGCTAAAATCAATAAATTGGAAAAAGAACTAAAGGCGAAAGATATGGAGATGGCCACCAATTATGCGACTGCAATAGCTAAACCCAAATTTTTGGAAAATTATAAGGCCACAAAGAAAGAGGTCGAAGACCTTATGAAATCCTGGGAGCAGTTACAGCAGGAATTGGACGTGATCTCATAAATCGCACTCAGCTATTAACCAGACGAAAGAATATAGAATATAGATAATAGATAAAAGACTATTAAGTTGATGCCTCAATTGTTATATAATTTTATGTATCAATATTGCCATCATCTTAAGGTCCGTTTTGAAATTTTCTTTTAAACTAAGTGCTTCTTATTTTAGGCACTTTAAGTATTGAGCGTAAGAGGGATTTTATTTTTAGGCTAACTAGAAATCTTATTTCCCCGGCGAAAAGTCACAAAATTGATTGTTATGCAGGAACACTTCTTTCAATGTCCTTATTGTTGGGAAGAAATTTCCATGCTCCTGGATACTTCTGTACGCGAACAAACCTATATCGAAGACTGCGAGATTTGCTGTAATCCCATTGAAATTTATGTGAGATTTGAAGCCAATGAATTGCAGGAATTTGACGTCAGAAATATGGAACAGTAAGAAGAATTTTTATTTTTGAATAGATCAAATAAAAACCAGGTTTTTGAGTTATACTAAATAACAATTTTTCTAATCTCATGGTTTCAACTTTTAATTTTGCCAATCACGTTGTGGGGGTTTTAATTGAATCGAATTTAAATGACGCGCTCGTTCATCAGGTGCACGCGATTATTTTGGAAAGGTTGAAGGAGAATAAAAAGATAAATTTGTTCATTGAGATCAGGAAGGGCAGTACAATTTCAATGCTGGCTTTTTTAAAAGACCTGTTTTTTACAATTAAGCATGCGGGTAAATTTCAAAAAATTGCGCTGGTAACTGACTTGATTTGGTTCCAAAATGTGATGGCAGTCAAAGACTTAGTGATGAATGGCGAGATCAGGTCTTTTTCCAATAAAAGCAGGATAGAAGCCATAGCCTGGATCGCTCAATAATTTTTTAGAAATTTCTTTGCAGAAGAATAAATCTGTTGTATATTTGCACTCCAATAACGCAGAAAACTATTTAGTGAGTAAGCTTATTTAAAATTGACATCTTAGAGATTAACAATATATCGCGGGATAGAGCAGTAGGTAGCTCGTCGGGCTCATAACCCGAAGGTCGCTGGTTCGAGTCCAGTTCCCGCCACTAGGAAACAAAGGCTTCACAGAAATGTGAGGCCTTTTTTCATTTTACCTAGTACAGAATAAGTACAGAATAAGTCCATTTTCAGATGCTAATTTTAATTGATATCAATTACTTTTAATGGATATCAAATTTTATGTTTACCCCTGTCATAATATTGATTTTTTCCCTTGTCATCTCCTTTTCAATTTTTTTTAGAAAAAATAGCTTTTTGAAGGTTAAGTAAATCCTTTTGGAAATCAAATCATTTTCTATTCTTCAATTGCTTCAAATTCCCCAACATGGAGGAAATCTAGGTTCAAAATATCGTTTCCGAAATGCCCGGTGGTCTCCCAATATTCTTTTTTGAGCACTACAGCATTCGTTTTTTTTATATTGTGTAATTCACTCTTAATTAATGGCACGAGCAAGGAATGAAAAACCTAAAACATAATTCCTGGAAAGATCTCAATGCCTGTACCGAGGAATTAATAGAAAAAGGCCTTACCAGAAAGGGCTTAATTTCCTTATATACGGCCAGTGCAGGTGGAATTACGGCCGGAATGGCGGTAAACGATCGTCCCGATCTTTATTCGTCTTTTATTGCTGAGGTTCCACGGATGAATCCGCTGGGTCTGGAATCTTCCAGCACGGCAAGCAGCACCAGCTATCTTGAATATGGCACTGTAAAAGATAGTTTGGAATTCCTGGGTCTTTTAAAAATGGATCCTTATCACAATCTTAAGCCTGGAACCAACTATCCGGCCACCCTTATTATTCCGAGTAATAACGATGATCGCATTCCATTATGGGATAGCGGAAAATATATTGCCAAACTTCAAAAATGCAATACCGGCGGCACTCCAATCTTAATGGACATAGATTACCTGTCTGGACACGAAAACTACGGGGATTATAACGAGACAGTACGATTGTACAGCAAAATTTTCAGTTTTGCCAAGAGCAATATGCAACGCGATTAATAAATAGAAAATTTTCAGAGTCCATAAAAGCCCTGTATCATTATGGTTGATGTGGAAGCGGTAATTCCTTTAAACTTAATCCTTAATTTTCCCACATCTTGAATGCTCTCCTCTACTATCTGAATATAATGCGGAATTGAAATGTTTTTAAGTTCAAATCCATCAGCGCAAGAAATGATTGACATTACAGTTATGTATATATCAGAAAGAGGATAATCATGCTGTTGATTGTCGATGCATTTTAATTCATTGAGGAATATTTCTATCCGTTTTTTAACCAGAAGTTGCGGTCTAATCAGCAATGTTATCCCGTATCTATTATCATTGGGAGATTTAATTAAGGGATCTGCCTTACCCTCTATTCTTATTTCGTCAATGGAATTTTGATACAGATTATTGTAATGATCGTCTAAAATCCATATTTTAAATGATGCTTGCGGGAAATAAGATTGCCCTTCACCAAATATGGATATTTTCACCTATAAGCAGTTTTATTTAATCTTTTTACCTTCTTAAATAATACGGTTCTAGTATTGTACAATTCTTCTTTTCGAATTAACCAAAAAACTTTCACGCCATTTATAAATGACGCACCTTCATTTATAAATGGCGTATACAAGTATTATTTTTATCTAAATATTTGACGGAATTTTAAGTATCAGGGATCTTAAATTTTTGTCAGATGGACTTTATACTTACCAAATCGGAATTCGAGGGCGAGATTCAAAAAATAGAAGAGACCCCTCAAAAAAGAATTGTTATTTACAACCAAGTAATCGGGTTTTGCCAAAAAATCCTGGAGGATTACAGGAAAGGAATTCGGTTGGAAATTTTTGAGGAAGTTTCTTCAGAAATACGGTTCTTTAAGGAGCATAAGCAACATCCGCAATCCAACCTAATTTTCTATCATAATTTGCTTCGGTATGAGTTGGAGCTTCCCAATCAGGAAGGCTCAATGCGTAAATACATTCTCAGGAAAATCGAGGAAATCAATGAATTTTTTCTTTTGCAAATCGATTTCGTTCAGTACGTGGAATTGGAGCAGGACTATATGGACGAGTTTTATTTCACGCGAAAATTTAATGATAAAAAGTTCCATTCCAACCGGATCTATGACAGGGATCCTGGGTTCAGCACTTCCCAAGATTTGCTCTTGAGCGAGCTCAAAGCCCAAAGGCTTTTTCTTTTATTTCTCCAGTCAAAGCTACTGGAAATGGATCATCCAAAGGAAAGATCTACAGGTGTAAGTCTGGGGCTACTTTGGACTGGATCTAAAACCGGATTAATAGAATTGATTTATGCTTTGTATTCCGACAGTGCTATAAATAATGGGACTGTTGAGTTAAGTACCATTACTGCATCTTTTGAGGAATTCTTTAACGTGAAACTGGATAATGTCTATAAAACATATTTTGAAATTAAAACTCGTAAAGGAAGTAAAACTAAATATTTAGAGGAGCTGATGATAAAACTTCAGCAAAAAATACATAAGGATGATGCATTTTGATGTTTCGTATGCAATCGTAACTACGATAACAATAACAATCTTCCGAACACAATAAAATGGTTCCTTAAAAGAGTCATTTCAACCAATTTTCGAAGTCAATTTAGCATAAATCTCCCCAAAATATATAATGTTAAATTTTCTCGTAACTACGAGAGTCATTGGGATGAAATGTTATTAATCTGAATCAATTTT
>Ga0314771_100259_pt1 | contig 11845 bp, 6 predicted proteins | sample MetaGCB42018_FD_204522 | JGI IMG/M metagenome (GOLD analysis project Ga0314771, IMG submission 204522) | Cryopeg brine microbial communities from Beaufort Sea near Barrow, Alaska, United States - CB4 2018 | ecosystem: Environmental > Aquatic > Marine > Coastal | place: USA: Alaska | collected...
TTTATCCATACCATGATGCTTCTTACCAACTCCAAGATCCCGGTGATCAATGGACTGAGTATGGTTAGGAAAATGGTTGACTTCTACCCCTTACAAAACAGTTTAAAACAAGTTGAAGCAGAAATTTTAAGGGGGGAACGAATGAGCATCAGTTTTAGCAAACACAAGATTTTCGATAAGAAAATAATCGCTCTTTTAAAAGTTGCAGAAGAAACTAACCAAACCGAATTTATTTTTCAACGCCTCTACGATCAATATTCAAAGGACGTTGAATATCAATCCCAGACAATAACAAATGTTTTAAACCCTCTTTTGACTTTAATGGTGGGTTTTATTGTAGGGGTTATTCTAATTGCAATGTATTTACCAATGTTTAAATTGAGTAGTGTGATTGGGTGATAAACACCTGATTTTTTATCAATATATCTTCAATTTGTATAAAAAAACATCAATTAATTAGAAAACCGTAAAAGAAGTATGGTTTAACCTTACCGCCAGAATTTTTATTTCTTCTAATTTTGTTAAGGCCATAATTTATATTTGGGCCATTCTCCAAATCCAAAAAATTTTTATCCGATGAATCAAAAAAGATTTCTACTTGCAATATTATTTCTGAAGTGCATTTATGTTCTAGGACAAACAAATGATGTTTCGGAATTACCCAACTTCATACCACCTTCTCCAACCGCTTACGAGCTTGGAAAATATGGGCAAGTTCCTGTTGGTATGTTTACAGGTACACCTAATGTTAATGTTCCATTGTATCAATACAGTACAAAAAACTTAACGGTCCCAATTTCCTTAAGTTATAATTCTAACGGGATAAAAGTGGATCAATTATCCTCAAATGTTGGTTTGGGTTGGAGTCTAAATATAGGTGGTGTGATATCCCGGATTACAAGGGATAAATCTGATGAAGAAGAAGCACTCTTTTTTCCGGAGGAAGAAATTACAGAGGCAGGGGTACGAAGTCCTATGGCCCTTGATTTTTTTTATAAGGCGGGGGAAGAACGTGTAGATACGGAAACAGATCTTTTTATGTACAATTTTAATGGTTACTCCGGAAGCTTTGTATTTGATAATAATAAAAGAATTGTTCAGTTACCAAAAAAGGATATCCGAATTGAACAATATGGAGAAGGAACTGCAGTAGGATTCAGAATAACAACTCCCGATGGAGTGAAATATACCTTTTTGGATGAAGAAATCTCATTAAACAGGATTTCAGGCGGAGGGCTCAATCCACCGCTGGATAACCCATCCACCACTGCCTGGTATTTAACCAGGATTGAACATCCCAAAGGAGATATAATAAATTTTGTATATGTGAACAATAACTATAGCTATGTTGGAGGGAAAACCCAATCATTTCAGGTTTTGTCACCCCTACTACAGCCCACTTGTTCTGGAATGGCGGCTGGCGGTTATAATATCTTTCCAACACCTACAACTACATATAATAGCAATGTCAATCATGTTGGAAAAAAACTAGTAGAGATTAACAGTAATTTCCCTTCTAGTGGGAAAATTTTTGTTCAATCAGATATAAATCATCCGGGTGTTCCCGGACATAGTCTGGTAACAGGTATTTCTGTAAAAAACCAATCCTCTCAAACAATCGAGAATTTTGGATTTGAATATATATTTACGGGAAATAACCGGGTTTTTCTAGAGAAAATCGCATTTATGGATCCTGATAAAAAATACAATTTTGAATACTTAGACCCGGCAGGACTTACATCAAGATTATCATCTAGCCAGGATCATTGGGGGTATTATAATGGTAAAAGCAATAGCTATTTTTTTCCAAATCCTCAAACTTTAGGTCCCAACATATCTCTACAATTGACTGCTCATGATATGGGGGCCGATAAATCTATTGACACATTATATACGGCAAAGGGTTTATTGAAAAAAATAATTTATCCTACAAAGGGTTGGAATGAATTTATTTATGAATCCAACACATACCGTGGAGATGTTACTATCTATGATGAACATAAATACTCTCTCTCTTTAAAAGGAAACTCGATAGAATTTGAAAGGGGAAATGGGAATGATGATATTAAATCAATTAGTGTTCTATATGATCAGGAAGTTGAGGTTTATTTAAGCGCATATTTTAACCAAACATGTACTGAAAATTTCAACGTCGGAAAAGCCAAAGCCACCTTTTCAATAAAGGATACAGATGACAATAGCTTTGTAACTTTATTTTCAAGATCGGCATATGGATGGGTTACTACTCTTGGTAATTCTTATACGGTTGGTCCGGATACGAATTACAAGATTTATGCAAATCTCAAGGTAGGTAAAAATTATACCGTGAAGCTCCATCCAACTTTTGATTGTGTTACCTCAGGAGCAACCCTTTGGTATAAGAAGGAGGTTCCACATACGGTGGCCACTAATATTAAAACAGGAGGTTTAAGAATTCAACAGGTGAAATCTTACGATCCTGTAAGTAATAAAACCAATACTGACCGGTATTACTACGGAAAGATAGGGTCAAAAAATAATTCTTCCGCTGAAAAAGGGCAAACCCCTTATTATATTTCAAAAACCACTAACAGGATCCCTTGTAGTCCTGTCTCCCATACGGATGTAACCTATTTAAATTTAGCATCAAATAGTGTGAGGTCACTCTATAATTCTTCAGGTTCCAATACCACCTATTATAATTTTGTGACCCTAAGTCATGGAGGAAATAACTTCGAAAATGGAGGAGAAGAACACGAATTCATCCTTGATAATGATTACCCTGGCAGGACACTCTTTGGGGACCATATAGAATCTTCTCCCTGGACTAATTTTGGTTGGAGTAATGGATTGGAAAAAAGAAGTTCTATTTTTAAAAAAAACGAAGATGGATTATTTGTCATATTGAACGAAACCATTAATGAATATAAAGAAGACCCTCGGCTTTTTGATGAGGTGTATGGTTATTCAGTTAGAAAAAAATTTCATTTACCATATCCAGGTGAAATTAACTACTCATGCACATCAGAAGACATGGACAAGGTATATAAAGAGTACTATTGTGCCGCTTCTCACAATCACTTTTGGGGATCCAGTGCATTATCTAGTTATGGTGGAGCACAGATGTGCACTGCTTCGGGAAATGACAATAAAGTACGATTACATCCCCATCCCTGCAACAGTGACGATAAGCAGGTAGGTGATATTATTAGCTACCCTGATTATTTAGAAAATTTGGATATTCAGGAGTATAAATCCATTTCTTATTGGCATTATTTGAATTCAAGTACAAATATCCAATATGATGAATTTGGCCAAAATCCTGTGACGGTTGTCACTGAAAATTATTATGATAATCCGGAACATAAACAATTAACAAGTCAGAAATCTTCTGGCAGTAATAATAATTCTATAGTCACTACATTTTTTTATCCCGGGGATGTACAGGGTGTTTCAGACTTGGAATATGATGATCTTACTGCTTTGGAATATAATGCAATAGACAAGTTAAAAGAGGTGAGAGATGACGGTCAAACAGGTCTTTATTTTATAGGAAATCCTGTTCAAACTAAAAAACAGGTTTTAAACAGCAGCGGAATTACACTTTCCACTACTGTTGAACGTACAAATTTTAAAGAAATAAACAATATAATATTACCGGAGTTTATACAAACAACCAAGGCTAATAACCCTTTGGAAAATCGAATAAAATACCTCAGGTACGATAACAATGGAAATCCACAGGAAATTGCTAGACAGGATGGCCCCTCTGTAGTATATATATTGGGTTATGACAAATTATATCCTATTGCAAAAATAGAAAATGCCACCTATGCGGATATAGCTTCGGCCTTGAGTGTTTCTACAGCTACCTTAGATGGTTATACCGAGGCCGATTCGACGGCTATCAACGGCCTTCGCTCCAGTTTACCTCAGGCTATGGTTACCACATACACCTATCAACCATTAGTTGGAGTAACAAGTATTACCGATCCAAAGGGATTGTCCTCTTATTATGAATATGATAGTTTTAATAGATTAAAGTTTATTAAGGATCAAGACTTAAACATTTTACAAAGAAATTGTTATAATTACCAAGGTCAAATCACAGATTGTTTTGAAATGGGACAACAAGTTGTGGCATCAGTACCATCAGTACCTACAGGATTAGCCAAGACAAGTTCTACTGGAACTTCCTTAAACTTCTCCTGGACTGCTGTTACTGCAGCTACTGGTTACAAAATTTATAAGAATGGAGTATTTGTGAGTACTACAACAGCAACATCTGGTTCATTATCAGGATTGGCATCCTCCACAACTTACGGTGTTCAAGTGCTTGCATATAATGGTGGGGGATATAGCGCTTTATCTTCTTCGGTATCAATGACTACATCAACTACATATACATATACAGGAAGCATTTTTAATAATACCGGACATACTATAAGTGCGGGTACCATGCAAATATATGCAAACGGTACGCAAAAATGTAGCGTGGCCATGCCTGCCTTAGCAGCGGGCGCCACTTTCAATTTTAGCACGGGATATTCATCGCCTATATTTTCTAATGGTACATTCACATTATATCTATATCCAACAACAGTTGGAATAGCTGGAACTAATTACTTTAATATGTCGGCTGGTTCATCAAGTACAAATGGTTATTTTTCATCTAATTCTGGGGGATGGAAAGCAACCGTTACATCAACAGGACCGCAATATTCACTTTCATTAAAAATTAATTAATAACATTTAATAAAATAGCATGAAAAGATATATACCAATATTGGGTTTGTTATTATTCATCCATAGTTCCTTTGCCTTGGAAGGCATTAAGGAAGCAACAGTTAATCAGTATAACGATTTTTCTCAGAGCTGGTCATATACACAGTTTACAGACAATTTTGTGGGTGGAGGGGGAGGTAATATGTCAATTAATATTACCGGTGATATATTGACTGTGAGTTTTAATGCCGGATTTTCAGAAAACAAGTTAAAGAGCGGATATGTATTTTCATTTACTACGAGTCCGGGATTACCGGATATGGAGTTGGGGTTCTTAAATTTAAAGAATGGAACGACGCTATATAATAATGATGTAAAAGTTTCCATAGCATCGAATGCACTAATTTTTGAGCACTTGGCAGGTAATAACAACCAGGTGTACACCCATGTAGAAAATACGTTTCAGGTTGATCTGACCACGTTAGGGGGTGGTGGGAATATTGGGGAGGCTCCTTCAGCTACACAAAATTACATTATGACCACGATTTATCAGAAGGGTTATACAGAAGGCATGGAGGGTAATGCCACCGATGCGGAGAAGATTTCTTCGGTACAATACTTTGATGGCTTGGGCAGGCCATTGCAAACAGTGGGCATTCGGGCAGGAGGTGATTCAGAAGATATTATTACCCATATTAACTATGACACTTTTGGCAGACAAGCCAAAGATTATTTACCGTATGTGCCAACAATTACAGGAAATAACGGTAGTTATAGAGCAGATGCTTTGGGTTCTACCAATAGCTTTTACGATAATGCCAATTACGAGGTAGATTTTCCGGGGATGACAACTGCCACGATTAATCCCTACTCACAAAAACTATTTGAAGCATCGCCACTCAACAGGGTATTGCAACAGGCGGCACCGGGCGCAAGTTGGAAATTGGGGGCAGGACATGAAATAAAATTCAATTACCAAACCAATGTCGCCGGCGAAGTAAAACTTTATTCTGCCTCTGCAACCTGGAATGCCACCTCGGGATTGTTCAACACCAGTTTGGTAAATGGAACGGGCATCGTATTTTATGGAGCAGGCCAATTGTACAAAACCATAACCTACGACGAAAACACGGCTGCAACCCCAACCGAAACAAATGGTTCTACGGTTGAGTTTAAAAACAAGCAAGGACAGGTTGTCTTAAAAAGAACCTATAATGAAGGCGTTAAGCACGACACCTATTATGTGTATGACGATTATGGCAACCTGACTTACGTGATACCGCCAAAAGCCGATGTTGCCATAACAACGGCCGTATTAAATGAACTCTGCTACCAATATAAATACGACTATCGAAACCGCCTGGCAGAAAAAAAGATACCGGGAAAACAATGGGAGTTTATCGTCTATGATAACCTGGACAGGCCTGTTGCCGCCGGCCCTGCCTTCTCTCCATTTACCTCTCCAACAGGGAACGGTTGGTTAATAACCAAATACGATGCTTTTAACAGGCCGGTAATTACCGCTTGGATGCCATCAACCGTTACAAGCGCAGGCAGAAAAGCACTGCAAGATGCCAGAAATGCGGAGGATACCAACCTTAGCGAAACCAAAATAGCCACCACTACCAATACCTCCATAAATGGAATTGCTTTTCGCTATTCCAATGTGGCTTTTCCTACCTCCGGGTATCATGTCCTAACGGTAAACTATTTTGACGATTATAATTTTCCGAATGCCCCAGCCATACCAAGTACAATTGAAGGGCAAACGGTTTACTACAACACCACGGTAAAACCCAAGGGGCTACCTACAGGCACCTGGACACGAGTATTGGAAACCAGCACCTTGTACAAAAATGAAACGGCATATTCATTATATGACTCCAAAGCAAGACCTATACGCAGTTATGTCAAAAACTATTTGGGGGGTTATACTTATGTTGACAGTAAATTAGACTTTACGGGAAAACCCGAATACACCATCACCAAACATAAATTGCTCGCCACAAGTACAGAACTCGCCACAAGAGAAGAATTTGTATACACGGACCAAGGCCGACTGCTCACCCAAACGAACCAGATAAATGGCGGGACAAAACAACTTATCGCCAAAAACGACTATGATGAACTTGGCCAATTAATAGGCAAAAAAGTGGGAGGTACTGACATTACGGGAGCAACCGGATTACAAACAGTGGATTATGCTTACAATATCCGCGGTTGGCTGAAACAAATAAACAACCCGGCAAGTTTGGGAACAGATTTGTTTGGTTTTAAGATAAATTACAATACGGCAAATCACGGAGCAGTTCCATTGTATAACGGTAACATCTCCGAAACAGAATGGAAAACGCAAAATGATAATGTACTTCGTTGGTACAATTATGGTTATGACGCATTAAATAGGATTACAAAAGGAGTAAGCAGCGATGGTAAATTTGACTTAGGAGCAACAACTAACCCAGTAAATTATGATAAGAATGGTAATATTATAAATTTGTATCGTAAAGGGGCAATTGTGGCAAACCCTGCAATTGGCACTTCCGCTAATTATGGCATTATGGACAATTTAATATACACTTATCAAACAAATAGTAATAGGTTGGTTAAAGTATTGGACAATGGTAATGATACCTTTGGTTTTAAAGATGGTATAAATACTACTACAGAGTTTACCTACGATGCCAACGGCAATATGAAAACCGATGCCAATAAAGGAATAACCGCCATTACCTACAACCACTTAAATTTACCAACAAGTGTAACCTTGCCCGGTGGAACAATTTCGTATATTTACGATGCCACGGGTGTAAAACAGAAGAAGATCGTGCCGGGAAAAGAAATACTTTATGCAGGGAATTATATCTATGAGAGCAGCAAACTCCAATTTTTCAACACGCAGGAAGGTTATGTGACGCCCAAAAATGCGGATAATTATGCCCAGGGCTTCGACTATGTTTACAATTATGTAGACCACCTTGGAAATGTGAGATTGAGTTATACCGATGCCAATGGGAACGGCACTATTGAAACTGGAAGTTCTTACTCTGAAATAGTAGAAGAAAACAATTATTACCCATTTGGTATGACACATAAGGGTTATAACATCACTTCAAGTTCTCTTGGGAGTAGTGCAGCCAAAAAATATAGATTCAACGGGAAAGAACTCAATGAATCTTTGGGAATGAATGTAATTGAAATGGATTTTAGGCAATATGATCCCGCACTTGGAAGATTTACCGGAATGGACAGGCTGACAGAATTAGCCCCACAAATGACTCCATATCGTTTCGGCTTTAATAATCCGATATCATTTAGTGACCCGACAGGTTTATATGAGATAGGTGAAAACGGGGAATATATTATTAATGACCCCAATGAAATAGATTCTTTCATGAGTCACTTACGAAGTAATCAACATAGTAGTGTGGAAGATTTTGCTTATCATATAGTGACGTCCGATGATTTTGCTGAATCTTTACCTGAGGTTACGATTAATGTGAATGATATAAAGTCTGAAAATAATGCTAAAAAGAATATTTCCTCTCAGATTCAAAATTCGTTAAATAATATTTCAGCAGAAAAATATCAAATAGATATAACCATGAATGGAGAAACTTTACATGATGAAGTTAGTGTATTAGGCATTGGTATAAGTGCTGAGATGGCATTTCCATTTAAAATTGGTACAAATATGTATGGGCTGGGAGTAAGTTTTGGTGTTCTTGGTGATAAAGATGGAACTGCTTCGTATTTTACTACGAAAGCAACCTATGAATCAGGTATGGCTTTTGGGATACAACTAGAGTCCTTTCAGGCCTTAAAGACTAATGCTGACCCAAATAGTTATATATCAAGGTCTAATTTGAGAGGTAACGGATATGAAACGGGATTTGGGGTAGGTCCTATAGGTGGATCATACGGAACTAGTGATGCTTCAAGGTATAATAGGAAGTCATCTTATAAAGTTTATTCTGGATCTATAGGATTAGGTATTGATTTAGGCTATGTTAATTGGTTGACAAAAACTTATATTCCAAAAAATTAGTAAAATGAAGAGAAAACAATTTTATAAAATTTGGGGAATATTTTGCCTCGTTGGAATTATAGGAGTTTCGGTATGGTTTTATCACAAAGTTCCTGCTCATTCATATTACAATTCAGATGAAATAAAGGACTCATATTTAAAAGAAAGTTATAACGGTGAAGTTATTGATAAATACATAGACGAAGATCAGCATAACTACCATAAAATTATTTTGAACGAGGAAGGCAACCAAAGAACCATTTTAATGGATTGGGAAAAAGGTGGTTTATTTAATATTGTTCAAGTAGGAGATACTTTACAAAAAAAATCGGATAAACTTGAAGTACGTTTAAAAAGAAAAAATATTGATACAATTATTAAAATGCTGTTTTATAATTCTAAAGAATAGATTTAAAAATTTTCAATTACTTAAGGATTGATGATGATTCACTTAAATTGGTTTTTTACATTTTAATATTGTTCCTATATAATTAGTTTCGGTTACTGTCTAACACCCAATATACCTACGACGCCAACGGCAATATGAAAACCGATGCCAACAAAGGAATCACCGCCATTACCTACAACCATTTAAATTTACCCACAAGTGTAACCTTGCCCGGTGGAACAATTTCGTATATTTACGATGCAACAGGGGTAAAACAGCGAAAAGTGGCAGCAGGTACAACATTTAGCAAACTAGCAGAAAAAAGCCTTTTTTTACCCCTCAAGTAGAGGGGCTTTTTTTTGTTAGTTTGTGTTGACTGACACCCGGCAATTCATCTGTCCGTGTATAGGTGGTTTAGTAGCTACTGGATTTGTTTTTCGCGATTTTTAAGATTCCCTTTTCCTGCTGCATTCTTGCTTTTTTATTGTTTTGGGCACAACTTCCCTTACCCATAAAATGGGGGCTCTTTAATGAATTATGATGTCCTGGAATAAATCGCTATATTTTTTATTCCATTTCAAAGGGGAGAGGCCTTGTTTTTTTGACCGGTTATTTTTTGCACCTCTTGATAATTTTTCGTTTGGGATTGATAATATCGGTATGTTCCCACTATTTGCATCCTTCCATTGGGGCAACACGGGCATTTAAAAATGTCTTTTCCATATTTTTCAAGCATCCTAATGGCAACAGGAATTTTGACAGGTTCAGGCAATGGGGAAAGCTTCATAGCTTCCCTGATTTTATTTAGTCGTTCCCGTTTGCCGTGGTTTTGCAAAAAACCATAATGGCGGATTTTTGTAAAGCCTTTGGGTAAAATATGCATTTCAAAACGCCGTAAAAATTCAGTTCGTGCGAGTCGCATCGTTTTGATTGTATTTCCATCGGCATAATCCTTATACCTAAAAACAATGTGCGAATCGGTTACCTGTACGATCCGATGTTTTGTAATGGCTATTTTGTGGGTATAGCGGCCTAAATATTCCACCACTTGACCCGGACCTCCAAAAGGGGCTTTAGCATACACGTTCCAACGTTTCTTATCTACTTTGTTTATGATGCTTCCAAAATCCAAACCTTGGGTCCCTAAAGTCAGTTTCTCGATTTTAGCCAGGAAAATGGCTTTGTACATCTTGCTTAAACTCGCTTCGGGAAACAAAAAATTGTCTTTTTTCCTTTTTGCTTCGATCCAATGGTTCCCATCGAATCCCCCGCCGGTCACAATACAATGCACGTGGGGATGAAAACTCAAATCTTGTCCCCAGGTATGAAGTACCATCGTGATACCACAATCGCCACCCAAGTAATTTTTCATCCTGGCGTGGTTTAAAATGGTTTGTGAAGCAGCATCAAAAAGCAGTTTAAAAAGAAGTTTCCGGTTCCTGATGATGAGCGGGTTTAGTTCGTGTGGCAGCGTGAAAACTAGATGATAATAAGGCGTTGGCAACAATTCCTGGGTTCGGTTTTCGATCCATTCTTCCCGTTTGAGCCCACCGCAATTTGGGCAATGCCGGTTGCCACAACTGTGGTATTGGTATTGCTGTTCCCGGCAACTTTGGTCATCGCACTGCAAGCGGTGAACGCCCATTTGTGCTGTATGACAACGTGCCAATTGGTCAAAAATACCTTGCGAATACGCATTAAATCCTTTGATGGAAGGATCTAAAAAGAGGGTTTGCAGCTCATTCATTTCCGGTCATTAAAAAATCCAATGGAGAACAAAGCGTGGCTCGTTTCTTTTTTTGCAAGTGCAAATAGATCATCGTGGTTTCAATCTTTGAATGTCCTAAAAGTTCTTTTATGGTATGGATATCATTGCCCTGGTCCAGTAAATGAGTGGCAAAACTATGGCGCAACGAATGCGAGGAGAACCCATATTTCTCGAGCCCACTAATTTTCATGGCATGGCGAACAGCGTGTTGAATCGAGCGGTCGTTATGCGGAAATCCCGATTTTTGTCCTTCAAAAAGATAGGTTTTAGGTCGATATTGGCGGTAATAGGTTTCCATCTCTGGCAAGAGGTTTTTGGGCAAGAGTGTAAATCGGTCCTTATTGCCTTTGCCGGCAATGATTTTTATTTGGGAATTTTTGCGGTCTATGTGCTCCATTTTCAAATGACAAAGTTCATTAAGGCGCATTCCTGTTCCATAAAAAAGGCCGATCATAAGTTTGTGTTTGGAATTTTCAATGGATCGCAACAAATGTATTATTTGTTCTTCCGAGAGGATTTTGGGAAGTTTAAACTCCTTACGGGGATACAATTCACTGGCGAAAACCACTTCCGACCGAAGTATGTTTTTGTAGAAAAAACTGCAGGAGGAAGCAAACAACCGGCATTTATCCCGGCCTACCCCATGTTCCCTCTTGATAAAATTGAGGTAGTTGATAAGATCTTTCTGGACTAGATCTCTGGGGTCAAAATCATTGTAATAGGCAAACAAAAGGCGCATTTCCTGAACGTAATTCCGGATACTACGCGGGGAATACCCCTTAGCGTTCAAAACATTGGAAAGCTCTAACAACAACCCGGCTGAAATTGGATTTAAAGGTACTTTCCCTAATTCATTTTTTTTAGAAGAGTCATAATATTGAAGTTTAGATTATAATTATATAAATATACCTATTTTTGGTAGGAATTGGTTTCACCCGTAGGGTGTCAGTTCAACAAC
>Ga0314771_100264_pt1 | contig 11690 bp, 12 predicted proteins | sample MetaGCB42018_FD_204522 | JGI IMG/M metagenome (GOLD analysis project Ga0314771, IMG submission 204522) | Cryopeg brine microbial communities from Beaufort Sea near Barrow, Alaska, United States - CB4 2018 | ecosystem: Environmental > Aquatic > Marine > Coastal | place: USA: Alaska | collected...
GTCTTTTGCGCCCCATAGACAAAATGGTATAGCGATCCATCAATGGCGCAATGAGTATTTTAAAACTCCATGGAATTCCAATAACTGCAACAAAGCTGCCTATTTCCATGGGTGTTTTTCCGTTCATCGCCATCCAGGCAGGAATAGCGAAAAAGGTGATTCCTTCCGGGATCCCTTGAGCTACATAAAGCGCCGAAAAATTCAGGTATCTTAAAACCGTATTCTCTGTTAAAAACAGATTGCTTTTTTCCATAAAGGCTTTTATCGGCTTCATTGGCTTCGGGTTTTTAGATATTTTATTTCTGCATTTAATTTATGTGATATATCGTTAATGCAGTTTATTTTGACCCAATACTATTCACTTCAATCGGAGTTGGAACACTTGCAAGAAGTTTCGAAAGAAGCGCCGATGATTTAAACACTTATCGAATAGCGTACCCACCATCCACTCGAATGGTTTCTCCATTAACAAAGTTGGAGGCTTTGGATGCCAAAAACACAGCTGTCCCTGCGAGCTCTTCTGGTTGTCCCCAACGGCCAGCAGGGGTTCTTAATATTATTTCATCATTAAGAGGCATTGATTTAACTGGTAGGGTCATATCTGTTTCGAACCATCCGGGTGCAATGGCATTAACCTGAATATTGTACGGTGCCAATTCAACAGCCATTGATTTGGTTAACTGAATAACAGCTCCTTTTGCTGCACTGTAAGAAGGAATTAGACCAGAACCAAAGAATGAATACATACTGCCAATATTGATGATTTTACCTCGCTTGTTATCAACCATAGATTTGGCCACTAGTTTTGACAATAAAAAAACGGCGTTAAGCTGTGTTTCAATCACACCATCCCAATCTTCTTCAGATTCGTTTAAGACGCCGCCGCTTAATGATACAATACCGGCATTATTTACCAAAATACTAATGTTACCTAATTCACGCTCCACTTTTTTTACTGCCGGCTCCAATTCGGCACGATTCGTAATATCCACTCGTAAAGCCATTGCAGGAATTCCTATTTTTTTTAATTCTGAAAGTGTGTTTTTATTTTTTTCTTCGTTGCGTCCAAATATTGCTATTGAAGCTCCTGCTTCTGCAAGGCCAATTGCAATACTGCGACCAATGCCTCCATTGCCACCTGTGATTACTGCAACTTTGCCTGAAAGGTCAAATAATTTTGTTGTAGTCATAATATTAGCTTGAGTTAAGTTTAATGTTATTTTAATGTTTTTGACCAATGCTATTCACTTCAATCCAATACCCATTTGGATTCTGAAAAAATATTTGTTTGATACCATCTGCCCGAAAATTTCTGGATTCCCTAATATTTATGTCTTGGAATGTCCATTTTTGACAAAAAAATAGTTTTATACCGAGGGAGCATTTCAAAATACACCTTCGGTATAAACACAATCTATTGAACTATTTTTCTACAGCGTCCCTATTGTATATGTCCCTGATGCATATATATTTCCCGTCACGTTTTTCCCAGATAGCCATGTATTTCCCTGTTCTCATTACTTTGCCTGCTGTATCTTTAGTTATTGCGGTGCCAATCTCAGTGACTAGGTTTTCATCACCAAATACCTCAAGGGTATTATAGGAAACCGTTTCGCCCTTGGTTTTTTTTGCCATGCCTTCTTTTATTTCCTTTTGAATAGCAGCTTTTCCTTTTGAAATCGGAGCATTATTGGACAAACTCATCGCATCATCAGAATAATTCGCAAGAACAGCATTGGTATCACGGGCATTATCAGCTGCCGCCCAGGCACTTTCTATGGCTTGTATCTCGGCCTTTATACTGGCCATATCGGGCTCAACTACTACTATTTCTTCTGTTACAACTGATTCAACGGAAGTTTTTTTGTCAGGTGAAGAGTTACACCCCATTGAGAAAAGGGATATTGCAAGGCCTAGCATTGCAAGTTTAAAAAAGTTCTTTTTGTTCATTTTTTTTAATATTTAGATTTTGCCTACTCTGTTCGGTTTTTGGCATACCCCGTTTATTAAAATTATAGATTAAAGAAAAAAGTATTTTTTAAATTATTTCCCAACAGAATCTGCAAGCTGTTTGGTATCTACATACTGCTGAAACGCGATCACTTTACCGTTCTTCAACGTCCAAAGGTGAGCCGCCTGGGTATCGAAGATGGCCCCATTCTCTTTTAATTTTCCTTTGTAACGTAAGGTTGCAAGTACCTGGTCATTAGACATTTCATGCAGGATTATATCGTCCAGGTTAAAATACTCGTGATCAGCACCAATGCGGGCAAAGACGCCATTCAATACGGCCTCCCGTCCTATATATGGATTGCCATCGGCATAGGAATTTCCTTCTGCCTCGTTCCATACAATCTCAGCATCCATAATCCCAAGAACCGAAGGAATATCGCCCACAGCAAAAGCTTTATATAAACCATCGATTAAACTTATATTTCCGGGTGCAGACAGCAATCCCATTTGTTGCATAAGCTCCATATTGTCCATAAAATCCTGCTCCCGGGCAATTTTGCCGTCTTTCATTTTTACCAGGGTTACCCCATCTAAATCAACTAATTTTCCTGTTGCGGGAATTCCAAAAAAATCTCCTGTGTGTTTGCCTTTAAAATTCCAGTGTTTTACGATTTTATCGCCTTGTCCAAAAACATCTACAATAGTGAATTCAATATTTGAGAAACCTTTGACATAATTGGCATAAAAGGCCTTAACATTTTCATTGCCCACCATATTTTCGGGGCTCATGACTAAAGTGATATCCTTGTCGAAGTTGGTCTCATTGAACATGTCCAATTTTCCATTATTTATAATCTCATCCCAGGTTGCAGTGTACATTTTGATGTCATTTTCAATTTGCGCATTGAGCATATTGCAGGATGTAAGAAAAATTGAGATTAAAAAAAGTAAGCGTTGAATTGAATTTTTCATAATTAGAAGGTTTGAATGAATTACTGAACTTTTTTGTAAACTTCCTGATGTGTTACCTCATCATCATCTGTGTAATTTAAAGTCAACTGTACAACTCCCGATGGCAATGTCTCAAATTGAAGATTGCGTTCAAAACCATCAGGTGAGCCTGGATATTCGAAAGTGTTGTTGCCCACGTATAAAAAACTTATACCAAACACTTCATTTTTCATCCATAATGATTGATCATTTTTAAACAAGGTCAGTTTTTTGTTTTGATCTGTTGGATGTTCATAAGTACCAGTTAATTTCTCCAATGCTGCCGGTTCAACCAATAGTTTGGGCGACATACTCACATCATACAGCACTTTACTGGAATTTTCGTTTTCTCCCTGTATTTCAAGTATCCTTCTTTTGGCTGTCGGGGATGAAGCCGATGAATCTGTAGAGATATGTTCATCACCGGAAAAATACAATTGGGTTATCAATGGTTGATATCCTTTGGCGGTGATCATCAGGTGAAAATGCGCAGGCCTTATTTGTCCATTGCCAACATCATAAGGCACCGGTAAAATGGTTCTAAACGAATACTGCCCGTTCTCCCGGGAATAAGTCGTACCCCGGTAGCGGAAATCATCTGTTGTATTATCATATATACCATTACTGTCGCAATGCCATAATTCTATCCTGGCATTTTTATAGGGCGTTATACAATCATTGTGTTTAATAATACCGCTCAACTCTAATTTATGCCCATTTTCTCCGGGTATAAGGAGATTATTTCTTTTTGGGCTGTTGGGGCGGTAAAAAGGCCCGAGTATATCGCTGGTGGTTTCGCAATCACCTGTATATCTATTTCCGTCAAAACTGACAAACCCGAAGGCACTTACCGCTACAGTACTAATGTCCATATTTTTAATGAAAATCCTTCGTTGCATGATGTTTTTAGTGATTAAGTATTTTTTATATTTAACAGCACTTTTATTAAATGGTCACATCCGGAAAAGTAAGGTTGATAAAAACTGATATATTTTATTTCTTCATCTCTACCCGAATCAGGCGAATAGTAACGGTTTTGCTTAAATTTTCTACGGAATGTGGCGCTTCTGGATCTTTCCACATGGTCATTGGAAATTGAAGTGCCGGAATTTCCCGACTATCAAAAATTATATTGCCATCTCCGTCATAATCTATAAAATCACCTGCCTCCTGAATGTAAAGAACACTGGGCCATTGATGGTGGTGCACCGCTTCGGTTTCCCCTGGCGCAAGGGAAACTTCCAGAACACGTACTTTATCATTCTCCATTAAGATCTTGTGATTATTGGGCGCTGCAATAACTGCATCCTGATCTGCAGGCCAATCTGCCGGATTTCCAGTTTTATAATGCAATGCCTGATCTGTTAATTTTTCTTTTTCCTGGCTGAAAACCGTTCCAATTGAAACAAACACTAATAACAATACGAGATGCTTTTTAATTTTTTTCATGGAGCTGACTATTAATTCTAAAAACTTATGATTTTTACATTTTCGAAATTAGATTGGACATAACTTCTTCTTCTTTTTATCGCACTTTTCTTATGAGGGTAGCCATATATTTATATTTCAAATCCCGGGAAGCTATACCTTCCTGAATTTTTTGCATTTGAGCTTCAGACATGGCTGGTCCAGGGGCACCCCCTCCATTAAATAATTGATTGTAATCCTTGTACATATCCGCAGTTATATGTGAGGCGTAAACATCACTTCCAACGGGCAACATATACCGCATCAAACCCCAATTCCCCCTTATTCCCGCATCAACCTCTTTTTGATGCATAGGCAGGAAAATTTCTGTTTCAAATTTTTCGTATTTTTCATAATATCCATCAGCTACTTTCATTAAATTAATTCCGGCAACTGTGCCTAAAGGCATCTCAAAATTATCTTTAGTGGCAGCTATTTGTTCAAGATATACGCGCGCCGCCAGATCTCTTGATTTTGCGGTGTTGTTAAATTTTTCATTGAGTTCGTCGTCAGACATCTTTGGATAAGCTGCTTTTAGGGCCGCCTCAAAATTCCCGGCATTGCTCATCATTTTTACCGGATCATTATAAAGGTTTACCGTTAGGTATTGATATCCCTGGTTCTCACCGCCGGGTTGCAAACTCCACAGGTCCCATCCCAAAATATCCCCATTTTTAACACGTTGTTCCTGAATTTTTTCCCAAAATGCTTCCGTTTCCCAATAGGCTTGTTCCTGCTCATTGTCCACTTTCATGAACTCGAAAATTAAATAAAGTTTGTCCTGGGCAAAACCATTATTGCCTACCAGGATTAATGCGATAAGAATTAGTAATTTTTTCATGATAAATGGATTTTAAATTAATTTGTTGTTTGATTTTTCAATAATTTTAGGTTTTAACTGTACAATGTCCGGTGGAAAATTGATACTAAATTCACCCATCAATATTTTTTCTGAAGGGATTCTGGTTATTGCATAGATCCTCCCTGAGGATCTAAATTTTTTTATCACATCGCATTTTAGTTAAAAATTTCTCGCAAATTCATAATCGGAAAAAGCAGATAACTGGTCTTGTTAATAAAGAATATTGTCCAACACCCGACCTATATATGCTCTTCTATTAGTAATTTCTTATTTGAGAGAAACACTTCCAGTATTTCTTCTTTAAGTTCGAAAAGTTCCTTGTATGAATATTTATTCCTTCCCATACTTTTTATAGATTAATCCAAAAGTTTTGCGTTGTAATAAGCCATTTCTGAGGTTATTTTTCCTTCTTTATTGAAAATCATTTGATAATGAATTGGCAGGACGATCGCTTTTTTATCTGATTTGCGAATTATATTTATGTTCCACCACGATTGCACTACTCGGGCATCTCCCATTTCATAGTGCAAATAATCTGGATAGCCCACCACATCTATACTCTTAATATCATATTTCTCGAAAATCATTTTGTCTAACTCTTTTTGCTCGGTCAGAGATTTCCCTTCAAAGGTTGGGGAGCTTGAGTCCAGAAATCTTGCATTTTCATCATAATATGTATATGCCTTGTCCAAATCTTTTTGCTCAAAAGCATACATCATTTTGCGAACGGTATTAATGTTTTCGTGGTGGTTATATATAATGCCGTTGGTCCTGTCGGCAAAACTGGATCTTATATCATCGATTACTTCCCTATTCCCATAAGATATAATAGTTTTTATTTTATTGTCTTTGGTGAGTGTGTATAACCGATGGGCAGCGGCATCAATTTTTACACCAGTAGTTTTGTGAACTCCTTTTACCATATTCCAGGTCTGGACCCAAACCTCGCCATCTGGGTTGTCCTTATTGTACTCAATGGCATCGGGATAAGAACCCGGAAATGCTTCTATGGAATAATAATCCAATTGATCATGGTAAACCATTTGGTTATCTAGAAATGCTTCTTTGTCCATTCCCTTGTCGCTTAAATCGCTCGAAGTACCATTGTACCCCCGGAAGTCGTCGGTTAAATAGCTTGCCATTTTGGACTTATCGCCCGCAACGGAAGCATTTTCAAAATTCTGAACTACGTCAATGGTCGGATGTTCAATATAAACCGAACCATTCTTTTTTTGTGCGTTGGAAATGAAGGCTATAAGCATCATTATCGATAAAAATGTTGTTTTCATTGTTTTCATAGTTTTTATATTTATTCAGTTAATATTTATTTCACCTTTATTAGGAAGGAGTTTATTTATTTGAGAATTTTATTCCTGTAAAAACTGAAGGGCCGGTTGAAAAGGAATTTTCAATTTTCGCGCTGCCTTCGCATTTTGATAAATAATTTTAGCCTTATTTATAGGGGCTTTATTATTCAGCATTAAGCCAATGTCTGAAACCGGATAACTTTCGTTGCTAAACAAATAATTCTGTTTTTGGATCTTGTACGTCGAGTTGAAATGGGTGCCTCCGTGAACAACGATTTCGCATTCTTTTACAAACTCTGTGACTGCAGTCTTGTTCTCCATATTTAATTCGCTGATTTGCAAATGTTTGGAATAGCCCACTTCCCTTAAATTTTGATATTTCTGTTTTTTTGAAATATGGGTAGAAGAAACTTTTACTTCAAATCCGTTCTCTAAAAACACTTTTGTGATATAGCTTCCAATGAAACCGGAACCACCTAAAATGCCCACCTTTTTCATGTTGATTGAAATTAATTATTTTGGGGGATTTGGTTAATATTTTTTTTATTTTGCTTTGTAAGCAAGATCAGGTCTCATATAGCCATCTATTACCTTGTATTTGAGTGAACTTCCAAATAGTTCATCCAATACTTTTTTGCCTTCATCACCTATCAACTCCATAGTTTCTTCCTCTGTTTTTGCATAATCCATTGCATCTTTGGCAGCAATAGATACAAGATAATGTTCACCGTCTGCACCAAATCCGCTCTTGTAAACCCGGTAATATTCTTTAGCGCCTTTTTTTGCATAGACCTCTTTAACCGCTTTGAATTTTTCATCTACCGCAGCACGATTGCCCGGAGCAACATAAAAAAGATAATTTTTTCGATAATTCCGGCCTTCCGGGGTTTGTGTGATCCCATCCGGCATATAGGTGAGTTCCTTGCGCAGGGTGAGGACATAATCCCTTTCGTTATCATAACATTTGTCCATTTTCTTGAACAGGTTTGAAACTACTTCTTGTCCCGCTTTATCACTCAGGTCCTTCCAAATCTTGTAATTAACATCTCCCAGGTTTTTTATGGGTGATATAAAATGGTATTTAGAATCATTGGTGGCAAGTGCTATCATACCTGCACTTTGAATATTATGTTGATTGAGAAGTCCTAATGCTTCTTTAACTGTAGCTTCATATTCTGCGGCCATAGATGGTTTTACATCATCTACGTGTATCCAATACATTGGATTGTCCTGTGCGATTGAGATCAGTGGCGAGAGCATTAGCAATATTGCCAAAAGCATGGGTGTTTTTAATGTTTTCATAGTTTATTATTTGAATGATTAGTTATTAATAATATCCTCAGGTTCTTCCGTTGCAGGTTGTTTTTCAAGTTCCATTAATTCCAGGACCATCTTTGTGTTGTTCCAATAGCCGTATTCTTTTACTATCTTTCCATTCACAAATTGAATTGTCATGTGTGATGGTATTTCAAAGAGTTTATTATTTTCGGCAAGTCTTCCTTGCCATACTCCCCAAAAATTCACCCAGGTTTCCTCATCATCGGTAATCACCATTTCAAACTCCATAGAATCCGGGATGTAGCCGTAAGAGGAAAGGATCATCGAATTTTTTTTGTCCTCCTCTATACTTTCTAAAATCGTTCTGGGGTTTTTTTTTGTCTCGTTGTAATAGATCTTTGCCGTATCGGCATAATGAACTGCTATCGCTTCCCAATTGCCCATTTCGTAATCTTTTAGCAATTGCTTATAGGTATCGATCTCTGGGGAATTTTGGGTGTAACGCGCCTTATTTGTGTTTGGGCAGGAAGTAAACAGCGCAAAACTTAGAATGATAAAAATTATATTTTTCATTGCTTCTAATTTTGAGAAACTGCTTCATAAGAAGCAACTTTTTAAGGATATACTTAATCTAAGTGAATCCGATAGTTTTGAGGGTTTTGCAATTTTGCTAGTGGGGGGGGAGATTAAAAAAAGTCGGCAAAATAGAAATGTCAATTAGTTTTTATACTTCTCAATTCCTTAATCTAATTTGCTTAAATCGAAAGCAAATTTAGGACAAAACACAGGGAAGAAATAGTACTTTTCTTGCAAAAACTTGGATTTTTATTGCTTAATGAATCCTGATAATCAATAAGATAGGTTTGTTTTAAGCCGAAGAAAAAAACTGCTAATCGTGTTCTTTTTTAAATGCAGTTGGACTGCAACCAAACTGTTTTTTGAAAGCACGAGAAAAATAAGCATGATCGTTAAACCCGGTTTGATCACAAATATCCGCAATGCTCCAGGCCTTCAGTTTAATGAGTCCTGCTGCTTTTTGAAGGCGCATATTACGCAAAACCTGACCGGGAGCCTGGTCAATAAGTGCTTGTAGTTTTCTATGAAGTTGTGAACTGCTCAAACACATTTTTTCGGCTAATTCTTCCACACTAAAGTTTGGATTGTCAAGGTTTATTTTAATTAACTGAATTGTTTTTTCTAAAAACACTTTGTCAACAGAGCTCGCGGGTATTTCATTAGGAGTAATCGAAAAAGCATTTTTATATTTTGCCCTAAGCTTTTCCCGTTGTCCTATTAAATTTGAAATATGTATCCGAAGTTCTTTCGGGCTGAAAGGTTTAGTTAGAAAAGTATCCACACCGGTCTCCAAACCTTCAATCTTATCATCATAAGAAGATTTTCCCGTGAGCATAATAATGGGGATGTGGCTGGATTTTTCATTTGCCTTAAGCTGTTTAACCATGGAAAATCCATTCATTTTTGGCATCATTACATCGGTAATTATCAAATCGGGGATGATTTGTTGAGCTAATTCAAAACCTATATCTCCATCTTCAGCTTCAATGACCTTGTAGTTTAAGTTGAGCTGCTCTTTTATAAATTGACGAATGTCCGGGTTGTCCTCGACAATTAAAATTATCTTTTTATCGAGTTCTGCAAGTGGCATTACCTTATGGACATTCCTTTTTACAGGAGTATTATTATATGGTTTTATTACCTCCGGAATTTCCAGGGCCACCTGGGATTCTTTTATTTCCCCTAGAGGCAATTCAATAATAAAGGTCGTCCCCGGATAGTTTGGGTTGTTAATTGCAGATATATTTCCCTGATGAAGTTCCACCAATTCTTTAGCCAAAGCCAATCCAATTCCTGTTCCTTCATATGCCCGCGTGTCAGAATTATCAACCTGGTAAAACCGGTCAAAAATAAAGGAAAGGTCTTTTTTAGATATCCCTATCCCGGTATCTGAAACAGAGATTTTTAGGAGATTAGGATCTTTTTGTTCCACCCGAAGTGAGATCGTTCCATGCTCCGGCGTAAATTTCATTGCATTGAATAGCAGGTTGTTGATAATTTTCTCCATCTTTTCCGGATCAAACAGCATCTGGATATTGTTGTTTTCAGAAGAAAATAACAGCTTAATATTTTTCTTATTGGCATAATTTTCAATGGAATAGAACAAATTTTTCAAAAATAACACAATGTTGTTTTGAATGGGATGAAGTTCCATTTTTCCCGCTTCCAATTTTGATACGTCCAGAATTTGGTTGATTAGTTGCAAAAGTCGGCTGGCATTTTTATTGATGGATCTGATCTGACTTCTGGGATGTTCTGGCTTTAAGTTTTCTAACAAGTCCTCTGCTTCCCCACTAATTAGGGTGAGGGGAGTTCTGAACTCGTGAGAAATATTGGTAAAAAACCTGGATTTGAGTCGGTCTAAACGGCGAAGCGTTTCGGTTTCTATGCGTTCAACCTCGAGTTGGTTTTTAATGTTAAAACGCTTTAATTCATATTTCCTGATCAAATAAAGAAGAATGAGCAATAAGATGAAGTAGAGAAAATATGCCGACCAGGTCCCGGACCAAAGAGGTAAAACTTCTATTGGGATAGCAATTCCTGCCTCATTCCACACTCCATCGTTGTTGCTTGCTTTAGCTCTGAAAATATATTTTCCCGGAGGTAAATTTGTGAAAGTTGCACTTCGGTTATTTTTTATATATATCCAGTCTTCATTAAAATTTTCCAATTTGTAAGCATATTGATTTTTTGCCGGAGTGGAAAAGTCTAAAGCAGCAAACTCAAAAGTAATGATGTTGTCATTTCTGTTGAAACTAAGTGATTCTTTATCAAAAACAGAGATTTTGGAAAAAGAGGTCTGAGCTTCGCTATTTTGGTTTTTATTGTAAACGTTTATCCCTGTCAAGGCTAGCTGGGGCAGGAATGGATTGTCTTTTATTTTTTCTGGGGAAAAGTGGTTTAATCCTGAAATACCTCCAAAAAACATTTCCCCGCTATTACTTTTATAATAGGCTCCGGTATTGAATTCATTACTCTGAAGCCCATCGTCCACATCAAAATTTCTAAAGGATCTTTCTTTTGGATTAAATTTTGAAATTCCCTTGTTTGTGCTTAGCCAGAGATTGTTTAGATTATCGGTCAAAATGCCGTAAACCACATTGTTTGGCAGACCGTCTTTCTCTGTGAAATGGGTGAATTTTCCTTCGGTTTTATCGAATAAATTCAACCCGCCGGCCGTTCCGATCCAGAGAAATTTATCGGGTTTTTCAGGATCCGGACATATAGTTTTAATATGGTTGTTCGATATACTGTATAAGTCGTCTAGGTGATTTTTGTAGGTGAAAAAACTTTCTTTTTCCTGATCAAATACCAGCAAACCGTTATTGGTTCCCAGCCAGATCTTATTATCTCTATCCTCGAAAATGACAGGGCGCACATACACCTGATAAGCAGGTGCCCTGAGGTATTGAAAATGTTTAAAAGTGCCATTTTCCCGGTTGGTCATTTTGCTTAGATAGTTTTCTGATACTATCCACAGAAAACCCTTTTTATCCTCATAAATATTCGCAACTCCTTTTTGAGGGATCCCTTTAGGATCATTTTTATTATATTTATAGTGACGTGTTTTTCCTGATTTGGGATTCAAAACAAAAAGTCCTCTTGTGTTGGTAAACCACAGGTTCCCATCCCGGCTTTTTAAAATAGACCAGGCATTCAAATTTCCAAATGCATCCAAAAAATTGGGATCAGATTCAAAACTTTTTAAGATATTTTTTTTTCTGTCCCAACGGTAAAGTACCCCGGCACTAATCCAT
>Ga0314771_100265_pt1 | contig 11679 bp, 10 predicted proteins | sample MetaGCB42018_FD_204522 | JGI IMG/M metagenome (GOLD analysis project Ga0314771, IMG submission 204522) | Cryopeg brine microbial communities from Beaufort Sea near Barrow, Alaska, United States - CB4 2018 | ecosystem: Environmental > Aquatic > Marine > Coastal | place: USA: Alaska | collected...
ATAGTCCTTTGGATTTAAAAATTTGGTACTATTCCCCTCAGGGAGAAGTTTCAGAGAATTTGACCAGTTCTTATGCAATTGTTATTCCTAAACCTAAGGTTTCTGCATGGCCTGGGATGATGTCCCGATATCAGGATATCACGGTTGCCGGAGAAAATATGAACTTGGTGGACAGTGTGTTTATTGGAGGATTCTATACTCCCGTTTTAAGTGCAAGTGCCACAAATATTTCATTTGAAGCTCCGGGGGAATTAAATACCGGCTACCATAATATCACATTTAAATATGCAGAAGTAGAAGAAATCACTGAAGAAAATATTCCTTATATAAATGGGGAATTAGAAGTTTTTTACGATTGGGATAATTATACCGAAGAAGTGGTGGATATAGATTTGGGTAAAGATCCTTTGGCTACACATCAACTTAATGGAGCAGTACCGCAGCCTCCTTTACCTCAAGGTAATAGCTATTATCATTTGGAAATGGGCACGCCTACAGGGAGTACTATTGCCAAGATCAAAGTTCATGAAACTACGAATAACCCTACCTGGGTAAATATTCTGGATGATGGTAATTATAATAACAACCCGGTGTTGCATATGTGGGTTAATACTGAAGGAACCGACCCTGCCCTGAAAATATATATAGGTGGAACTGGAAGTGATAATAGAAGAGAGTTAAGAGGCGGGAATTTAGGCAATGGGGACGATTGGAAATTGATTGCAGTTAAATTAAAAGGATTTATCCCTTCTATAGATGCTGTTGGATCGGTTATGGAGTTCAGATTCAATACTGGTTCTGGGGCAGAGGAGTTTCCTGTTATATTAAATATGGACTGGATAATAGTTACAGATAGGGTGCTAACAGAATTCGGAGCAGTAGACGTAACTGATGAGTTCAAAGATGCGGGATAGGAATGCAGTTCCTCTAAAATATCCTTTCCAAGTTTTTAATGAATAAGCTTGAATCGTAGGAGTGAGAAATCTCCATACTTAATCACAAAGTGTAACATTCTTAAAAAGAAATATGGTAATAAAAAAAATAAGCAAGACTTTTAATTTGTTTGTGGCAGCAGCTTTAATTTCACTCTTAAGCGGTAGTTATATGGGCCTGGCACAGGATGCAAATTCTGGAAAAAAACCCCTGCTAACTTCGAAGAATGGGACAGATACAAAAAAGGTGAAGTTGCCAAATATTGACTTGAATCACTGGAAAGTAACTATCCCCGCAGGGGAAGGAAAAGGCGGGGCGATAAGTGTTGAGCCGCCGGAGATCCTGAATTATGCGAGCAATGAAACACTGAAACCTTATATGTATAACGATTCTGTAAAAGGTGCATTGGTGTTTTACGCATATCCCAGTAAAGCAACCACAGCTAATACCAAATATTCAAGGTCTGAATTAAGGGAACAAATGGTGCCGGGAAATGATTATGTGAACTGGACTTTTGAAGAAGGTGGGAAGCTGAAGGCTACAATTTCCATTGGGGATATTTCCCGCGATAAGGAGAATAAATCCCATAAAATTATCATCCTTCAAATTCATGGCAGGCTAACAGATAAACAAAAGAATTTGATTGGGCAAAAGGACAATAATGCGCCACCTATGTTAAAAATTTATTGGCAAGATGGTAAAATAAGGGTTAAAACAAAGGAGTTAAAGAATTTGAGTGTAACAGCAGAAGAAATGCTACATGAAGATTCTTGGGGCGATGATGAAGGCTTTACTTTCGAGGAAAAAGTTGGTTTTGATAAGTTTGATATTGAAATTGACGTAAAAAAGGGTAAAATGGTGGTTTCATTAAATAACAATGAATTTAAAACCTATGATGATATCCATATGAAAAAATGGAATGTTTTCGAAAATTACTTTAAAGCAGGTAATTACCTTCAAACCAGGGATGAGGGAGCGTTTTCCAAAGTTAATTTTTTTGAACTGAAAGTTTTCCATTAAAAAACAAAAAATGAAATTTAGATATAACGCTACTTTCGGGTTGGTTTGTTTTTTCTTAATACCTGGATTATTAAGCATAAATGTTAGTTGTCAAAAAGATGATGCAGTAGAAGAAGTGCCGGAAACACCCATAATAGAAGTAGACTATAAATTGCCAAATATAGACCTGAGCCATTGGAAAGTTACTTTGCCCATAGGGGATCCCTCGGAAGTGGAACCCCCGGATATTTTGGATTATGCCACCAACGAAACCTTAAAAAGGTTTATGTATAATGACTCTACCGATGGTTCTTTGGTTTTTTACACCTACCCGGCCTCGTCTACTGCAAATTCTTCCTATTCCAGGACTGAACTTAGGGAGCAAATGCAATCGGGCAGTAATAGTGTGAACTGGACCTTTGAAGAAGGTGGGAAAATGCGGGGCACCCTGTCGGTACCGGAAATTACTAAGGATGAAAATGGGGAATTTGAAAGGACCATAGTTATGCAAATACACGGGCGGCTTACAAACGAACAAAGGGATTTAATTGGGGAAGATGACAACAACGCACCCCCTGTTTTAAAAATTTATTGGTTTGAAGGCAAAGTGCGGGTCAAAACAAAGATTCTTAAGGATCTTGAAGCTTCAGATACTGAAATTTTATATACCGATGCTTGGGGAGATGATGAAGGTTTTAATTTTTCTGAAGAAGTGGGACACAAAAAATTTACTTTAGAAATTGTCGCTTCCAAAGGACGTATGGAAATTACTTTGAATGATGGGGAAACAGTTGTTTACGATAACATTCACATGCAGAAATGGGGCGTTTTTGAAAATTATTTTAAAGCCGGCAATTATTTAGTGTCTAGGAACGAGGGAGCATTTGCAAGAGTGAAATATTATGAATTAGAAGTTAGTCACTAATTTTTAGGTTTTTTAAAACTTCGCCAGCTCAATTTGTTTAACCAATTTTAGAAAAATGAATTTAGAAATGTTTACAAAAAGCGACCATAGGAAAGCTCAAAATTCAATAATTTTTAAAATTAGGGAATTGATAAATTTTAAGAATTTAGAGCCTGGAGATAAATTGCCTTCAGAAAGAATGTTGTCTGAAAAATATGGAGTTAGCAGAAGTAATGTTCGGGATGCTATTCAAAGGCTGGAATTCTATGGCTTATTAAAGTCAATTCCTCAAAGTGGAACATTTGTAGCCAATATTGGGGTTATTGCAATGAACGGGATGATCGATGATATTTTGAGATTGGAATCTCCTGATTTTAAATCATTGGTAGAAACGAGAATTTTATTGGAATTAAAAACAGTAAGGTTGGCATCTTTAAGAAGAACCGATACAGATTTAAAACAAATGAATGATGCTTTAGCAGCATACAGTGAAAAGGTTTTGAAAGGGGAGGATGCAGTTCAAGAGGATTTATTGTTTCACTTGGCAATTGCAAAAGCAAGTGGAAATAGCACCTTAAATACATTGATGTTAATGATCACGCCTGAAATTATCACAAATTTTGAAAAACATCATGTATGTGATAAAAGTACTGCTATGTCTGGAATTGAAGAACACTCTGACATTTTGAACGCTATTAAAAATCAAGATCCTAAAGGAGCAAAGGAAAAAGTAAAAGTACATTTTAAAAATTTGTACGAATACTGTTACCAGATCAGTACTAAAATTCAATAGTTAAATTGCACAGTTTATCTATTGAAAATTAAATAATTAAGGTGGGAATGTTCTTCAATAGGCTAGCGTTTAAAATGTAAATCTATTTTTTCAATAGGGTCATTTTAATCAAACGAAAAATCAAGTTTATTTCAATAGAAATTTTATAAACAATGGATTAATTCCTTAACAAATCTTTTAATGGTTAGGGTATTGTTATATGATAAACTGACTAAATAAATAAATAAAAATATTATGAAAGTTAAAGGGTTGCGTTGGTGGATAATTACCTTGATATGTCTTGCGACAGTTATAAATTATATTGATAGAACGGCTTTTGGGGTCATGTGGCCAGAAATGGGTAAGGATTTGGGTATGGACGAATCTGACTATGCCATTATGCTGAACATTTTCATGATAACCTATGCCTTAGGTAAATTTTTATCAGGAAAACTGTATGACATTATTGGTACGCGTTTAGGCTTTACCGTTTCTATTCTGGTTTGGTCTGTAGCATCAATATTACATGCTTTTGCACGCGGATTATTTTCGCTAACCCTTTTTAGGGCCCTCTTAGGATTGGGGGAAGCGGGTAACTGGCCAGGAGCTGTTAAGAGCAATGGCGAATGGTTTCCTGTAAAACAGCGTGCTATTGCCCAAGGCATTTTTAATGCTGGTGCCTCATTAGGTAGTGTTATCGCACCCATTTTAATTGCATTCTTGTATGCTCATTTTGGATGGAGAACAACGTATATTATTATTGGAGCATTAGGCTTATTATGGATAATACCTTGGTTATTCATTAACAAAACAACACCAGAATCTCATCCCTGGATTACTGAAAAGGAGAGAAGCCTGATTATGAATAGTCAAATTGAAAAAGTAGCCGGGGATGTAAAAAAGGAAAAAGGATTAAGTGTAATGAAGATATTAAGCTACAGAGAATCTTGGGGTGTATTAGCATCCAGGTTTTTTATAGATCCAATCTGGTGGCTTTTTGTTGGTTGGATGCCCTTGTATTTACATTCAAAATTCGGATTTAGTATTGAAGAAATCGGTTCTACCATTTGGATATCTTATATAGGAGGTATGGTGGGAAGCATAGCAGGAGGCTGGTATTCTGGTAGGCTCATGGAGAAAAAATCTGTGGATGCTGCCAGAAAAATAACGGTCACTATAGGGTGTTCCTTAATATTTATAGGTTTAATGGGAATCATTTTCCTGGTAACGGAGAAAAACCCAATGACGTTTATTTATATAGTTAGTATCGTTCTTTTTGGTTTCCAATTTGCCATAGGAAACATTCAAACTATATCAAGTGATCTACTAAAAGGTCCTTCTGTAGGTACATTGGCAGGATTAGGAGGGATGGTGGCTGCACTTTCAGTGATTATAATGAACTCGTTAATTCCACTAATCGCATCAGTTTCATATACACCTGCTTTTATCGTTATAGCGATTTTAGCTCCAATGGCTGCGATATCAATATTTGCATTGATTAAAAAAATTGAACCAGTTGAAAATAAATAATAGTAAAATCAAGAATAATTATAAATGATAAAAATTAAATACTATGAGTAATTCAAAAGGGAAAGTAGCAGTAATTACCGGAGCTACCGGTGGAATTGGTTTCGAAGTAGCAAAAAGATTGGGTAAAGACGGATACACTGTAGTTTTAAACGGTATCGAGGATGAAGATGGAGCCAAAAGGGTTAAAGAACTTACCGCAGAAGGAATCACTGCTGAATATTACGGATTCGACGTTACAAAAGACGAGGAAGTAACTGCAAATATCACTAAAATTGGTGAAAAGTACGGTAAAATTGATCTGCTTGTAAATAATGCAGGTGGATTAGGTGGAAGATCCAGGTTTGAAGAAATGACAACTGAATTTTATAGATTTGTAATGGCATTAAACCTTGATTCAGTATTTTTTGCTTCAAGAGCTGCCATCCCTTTCCTTAAAAAAGGGAAAAATGCTTCAATAATTAATTACACATCCAATGCAGGATGGAATGCCGGAGGACCTGGAGCCGGAATTTACGGTACATCTAAAGCTGGAGTCCATACAATAACAAGAGCATTAGCAAAAGATTTAGCTGAATATGGGATTAGGGTAAATGCAGTATCTCCCGGTACAATTGATACGCCATTCCATGCTCAAATTAAATCGACAAAGCCAGAAGTTTTTGCTTCATGGAAAAATAATATTATGTTGGGGAGAATAGGTAAACCACAAGAAGTAGCTTCTGTTGTATCCTTCTTAGCAAGTGATGATGCATCTTTCATAACTGCTGAAACTATCCAGGTTGGAGGTGGTCAAGCTTTAGGAATATAAAATTAAAACATCTTTTATTTGAGGGGGGTGTTATTGAACAGCCACCTCCCCTTTAATAAACAAATATTAAAAATGAAAAAAGTAGTAACATTCGGGGAAATCATGCTTAGGCGATACTGAAATACAAATAGTGACAGAAGGTCTAAAAGAATGTGAATCATTATTATTAAAACCGGGAAATATTTGGAAATGTAGGTTATAAGTTTGCAACTTTTTAGGCTAAAAAAAAGTCACTGTAATTCATTAATTGTTGACAGTAAACCAAATATATTATCCGGATTTTAATTTTTGATTGGGGTAAATAATTAATTAAAACACAAATGGATAAAACGAGAAGAGAGTTTATAAAAAAAACAGCATTGACTGCGGGCGTTTTACCACTATTAAATTTCCCATTAAGTGCCTGGGCTTCATTAGAAAAAGAAGAGCAGTTATCCGTTCACATTTTTTCTAAGTCATTACAATTTTTAGATTACAATTCAACTGGTCAAATGGCTGCCGAAATGGAATTTTCAGGAGTGGATTTAACGGTTCGCCCAAATGGCCATGTGCTTCCTGAGTTTGTAAAAACCGATTTGCCAAAAGCAATAAAAGATATCAAAGAAGGCGGGTCAAGCTGTGTAATGATCTCTACTAATATTGAGAGCGTTAATAACCCTTTAGATGTTGACATCATAGAAACAGCGGCTAGATTGGGCGTTAAGTATTATCGGCCAAATTGGTATGAATATACCGGCAATCAATCTATGACAGATGATTTGGAAATATACAAACAACAGGTTAAAGAGCTCAGTATCCTAAATAAAGAATTGGGTATTACAGGAAGTTATCAAAACAGGGATGGCACAAGTGTAGGTTCTTCTTTTTGGGAAGTCAAAAAGATACTGGAAACTGCTGATCAAGATTACTATGGTTCACAATATGATATTCGTCATGCCATAGTTGAAGGCGGGTTTTCATGGGAGAATGGTTTCCAACTTTTATGCCCACATATAAAAGTAATTGTATTGAAAGATTTTAAGTGGGGTAAAGTGAATGGAAAATGGGAAACCATCAATACGCCTATTGGAGAAGGAATGGTAGATTTTGACAAATATTTTAAATTATTAAAGAAACACCAACTAAAACCGCCGGTTTCCCTTCATATTGAATATCCTTTGGGTGGCGCTGAGGAAGGCAGCAGCGTGTTAACTGTCGATAGAAAAGTTGTGTTTGATGCCTTGAAAAAGGATCTGACAACTATTCAAAGATTTTGGAGAGATGCCTAGGGTGAAATTTAATCTCTTAGTGTTTAATACCCCTTGCCTACTCGACACGGCGGTCACGTCTTATATACTCACCGATAGAAAACATGTAATCGAATTTTCCAATTAGGGAAGAATTAATCAAAATACAAAATTAATTGAAATGAAAAAAAACTTCAATAATTCATTATTTAAAATGCCTCTCTTAATGGTTGGCCTTTTATTATTAATGAATAGTTGCTTTAACACTGCTAAAAAGTCTACGGATAAAGATACAAAAACCACTATGTATCCAAGCGATGTTATTCCATTTATGGACGAATGGAAAATTCTTTTAGGCGATGGTTCACGTACTAAAAAATTAGTAAATTATGAGCACAAAGATTTTTTCTATGCTTCAAATGATGGGCAGACAGATTGGGTAGTATATAAATCACCTAATTCTGGTATTACCTCACGAAATTCAGGCAACACAAGAACAGAATTAGGACAATTACAGCATTGGATACCGGAATCAGGTGGTAAATTAACAGGCACATTAAAAGTAATGCATGTTTCAACCTCAGGTGATGCAAGAGTTGCCGCTTCCTACTCGGTAGTAGTTGGGCAAATTCATAGTGATGAAGGACACGAAAACGAACCTTTAAAAATATTTTATAAAAAATTTCCTGGGCACACAAAAGGATCTGTTTTTTGGAACTATGAAATTAACACAGAAGGTGATAATTCAAAAAGGTGGGATTATTCAAAAGCCGTTTGGGGCGATAATATGTCTGTTATTGGATCAGGTTCAACTTCATACCCTGAAGAACCTAAAAATGGTATTGAATTAGGGGAGGAATTTAGCTATGAAATAAACGTTCATAAAGGTATAATGTATCTCACTTTTACAAGTGAAGGTCACGAGACTATTAAATTCACAAAAAACTTGTTGAAATCAGAATTCGCAACATATTCAAACATCCCTCAACAAATATTGACATTATACGCGTCAATAGGTCGTGACGGCACTGAACGCGAAAATGCTTATGCTGGTGAAATACAGTATTTTAAACAAGGTGCTTATAATCAGACTAATGGGGAAGACCCAGAAAAGAACATAGTTTGGAGTACTGGATCAGAAACTTATGCTGGTGATATAGCAAAACAATATGCAAATGGATGTTATACAGAAGTGTGGTTTAAAGAAGCTACTGTAGGTTCTGGTACAATGCCGAATAAAGAGTAATTTCCACTAAATATTAGATAGCGTGATAAAGAAATAAGGAAATGCAAATAACTAAGAATTTAAATTTTCTGGAAGAAGTTATACTTATGAAGAAGAAATAAATTCTAAAAAGGTTTGTAATCCGGTAAAAATCAACGAATAGCTATGAGACCAGGATTGTTCTCGGAATGGAATGATAAAATTAATTCCGCTGACAATGGAGAATTTAACCTCAAATTATTAAAAGTAGAAGATTATGATGGGAATTTAATTAGTAAAAAAATTGAATAACAACCGAGAAAATAAATGCACAATAACTAAACGTTGGTGTGGCCGGTACGGCAAGGGTCTGTAATTTAAATTCTGACTGCTCATTGTTTTGACATTTTATAAATAATTTTATTTTTTTCCTTGAATTCTGATTGGTTATTTTTCCAATTAATACACAAAGAACAACGATGCATAGCAGAATTTTTGCAAGATTGCGGAGTTTGTTTTTTATCTTTTGAAATAGTTTTTTAATTTAAAGATTAGTAATATTTTGCGAGTTCAGTCTTAATCCTCCGCAACCTCGCAAAGATGCAGGACGTTATAGGCCATTTTGCAAGACACATCCCAAACAGAGTTGACAATAAAATAAGGACAAAAAAAATGAGAGTACATACGCAAGAAACACAGGCGAGTTTAACGCCAAAAATGGCGCTCCAAATTTTAAAAGAAGGTAATAACAGATTTGTTAATAATCTAAAAGCAAATCGAAACCTTTTGGAACAAGCAGGTTATACAGCAGAGGGACAATTTCCGTTTGCTGTAATATTAAGTTGTATAGACAGTAGAACTTCTGTTGAATTAGTCTTTGACCAAGGATTAGGCGATGTTTTTAGCGTAAGAATTGCAGGAAATATTATTAATGAAGACGTTTTGGGCAGTATGGAATTTGCTTGTAAAGTGGCAGGTTCAAAAATAATCGTAGTGCTTGGACACACAAAATGTGGAGCAGTAAAAGGTGCTTGCGACCACCTGGAAATGGGCAACTTAACAGCATTATTAAGCAAGATTCAACCAGCAGTTTATGACGAAAAAACTGAAATTGATAATCGGAATTCCGGCAACGCAAACTTTGTAGAAAAAGTATCTACCATAAATGTAAAACGAACTGTAATTGGGATTCAGGAACGTAGTCCAATACTTAAAGAAATGATAGAAAAAGGAGAAATTGGTATTGTAGGTGGAATTCACGACATTGCAAACGGAGAAGTAACATTTTTTGACAATAAATAGAGAAACGGCCTAACATTTAACAAACTAGTAGAAAAACCCCTTTTTTACTCCACAGGTAGAGGGGCTTTTTTGTTAGTTTTGTTCACCACCCCATCCTCTTTTCCGGAATCCCAATCCCCCCAATCATCATTTCTTCCTAAAAAACTCCCCTCATTTCCCTCACCAAAACCCTCAAAATCTCACAAACCATTCCTGCTAGCAGTACAAATAATTCTTTCATAATTCCGATGATTTAATGAGGCTGTTCAGTATTGAAAATGCCAGCGCTTTGAGCTTGGAATTTTCAGACAAATATTCAGCCTCATCCCAATTGGACAAAAAACAAAGCTCTATCAAAATTGACGGACACAAAGCGATGGTTTCCCGCAACACCTGAAAATTCGCGAATTTCACTCCCCTGGAATTAAGCCCAAAGTTGGCAGTTATCCGGGAATGGGGATATGGCTGTTTGAAGGAAGTGGTTTTTAACAGGGATGGAATATCTGTCTTAATCCATGCTAACAATGCCGTTTTAATGGCATTATACCCAACTGATCCTGTAAACCATATTTCCTGCCTTAATCCTAATCCCAAGTTAGAAAAGCTTATTTTAGTCCATAATTGGCAGTAAACGTGACAGACTGCCGTTGTGTGGAATTTGTAAGGAATGAAAAATAAGAAACTTACAACAAAACCCCAAAAACATATTGAGCATATAATTTTGCAAATAAATAAGGAAATAACTTCAAAATAACCCAATGCAAATTTTTCAACAACCATATCCTTATTTTTTTCAGAAAAAAAGAATATTAAAAATCGCAGGTTATATTTTTACGATCGTATTTATTTTTTTGCTTGTCTTTAGACCTTTTAATATTGATGAGACTGAACATCGCTTTCCTTATGTAATAACCGCACTCATACAAGTAATTTCTTCCACGCTGATTTTTGTTATAGCAATTCGCGGGTTCAATTATTTGATAAATGATAAGGTTGAAGAAAACTGGACTGTATTAAAAGAAATTGGATTATTATCCTTCGTTTTTTTATGCATTGGTATAGGGAACTTTTTTGTTCGGAATATTATTTACAATAATGCCAACAATCTTTCATGGCATTATTTAATAGAAGAGCTTACCCATACTTTTTTAATTGGTGTTTTTATCACTATTATTTATACACTAACAAATACTGAAAGGCTCACCCGACTTCATAAAAAGTTTGCAGCACAAGTAACTACAAAACCTAAGGAAAAGCCCCGAACTGAAACTATAATTCTTATTGAAACTAAAAACGAGACGGAAAGTTTTGCACTTTCAACACATCAATTTCTATTTGCAAAAGCAGAGGGTAATTATGTGGAATTCTATCTTTCTGAAGAAGAAAAGCTTCAAAAAAAATTATGCAGGATTACCCTTACCCAATTAGAAGAACAATTAAAATATGTTCCTGCGATTGTTCGTACGCACCGTGCTTATTTGGTAAATACTGACCATATTCAAAAAATAGAAGGAAATGCACAGGGTTTAAAGCTTTCCATTAAAGTCACTCCAGAAATAATTCCTGTTTCTCGAGGCCAAATACCTGCTTTTAGACACGTGATGAATGGCTGACTCCTTTGGTGTTCGTCAATTTTCTTGTTCCCTACCACAAAGGCTTGTTGCTCATCACATTCATCTTATTTGTATCTATTTACCAGCTTACATTTGAACCAAATAAAAGAATTATTTTATAATGGAAAATGTGAGAAGATACGATTTGGACTGGTTAAGGGTGTTGGTTTTTGCCTTGCTCATTATATATCACGTAGGTATGTTTTTTGTGCCTTGGGGTTGGCAAATAAAAAACAACGAAATTTCTAAAGGACTCACTTATCCGATGCTTTTTTTAAATCAATGGCGGATTCCAATATTATTTATTATTTCAGGAATGGGAACCTGTTTTGCACTTTCAAGAAGAAATTGGTGGCAATTTGTAAAAGAACGACATAACCGATTAATGATTCCTTTATTAGTGGGGATG
>Ga0314771_100266_pt1 | contig 11654 bp, 17 predicted proteins | sample MetaGCB42018_FD_204522 | JGI IMG/M metagenome (GOLD analysis project Ga0314771, IMG submission 204522) | Cryopeg brine microbial communities from Beaufort Sea near Barrow, Alaska, United States - CB4 2018 | ecosystem: Environmental > Aquatic > Marine > Coastal | place: USA: Alaska | collected...
TCTCGCCAAAAAACGCACGAAATAAGGCCGATTTTATAGCGCGTTCAACTCTAGATGGGTGGAATGTCGAAAGGGGCGTTCAGTTACTTATCAACGACTTACGAGCGTTTTTCTGGGCTGTTTTGGCACTGGAAACGAGAGGGTCTGAACGCCGACTAAACCCGGTTTTCCGTCAAAAACGCACGAAATGAAGGCCAAATTTATACCGCGTTCAACTCTAGATGGGTGGAATGCCGAAAGGGGCGTTCAGTTACTTATCAATGACTTACGAGCGTTTTTCTGGGCTGTTTTGGCAATGGAAACGAGAGGGTCTGAACGCCGCCTAAATCCGGCGTCTCGCCAAAAAACGCACGAAATAAGGCCGATTTTATAGCGCGTTCAACTCTAGATGGGTGGAATGTCGAAAGGGGCGTTCAGTTACTTATCAACGACTTACGAGTGTTTTTCTGGGCTGTTTTGGCACTGGAAACGAGATTGGCCGACAAAATACTCACTTTGCATTAGGAAACAAGGTCGCTTGATTCTAAAGATAAGATGTAGGAAACAAGGGTTACCCACCCGCAGACCTAAAAACAACCGATCTACCGTGTCGCACAGCGGATGATTGCCGCTGTGGATTTAGCCTGTCTTGGCCGTGGTTCGCACTCATGCGAGAACGAAAACAAAACGTCACAGGGGACGCCGAATGAGCCTGCAATTCGATCTAGCCGCCGGGAGCTCGCTTTCCTTGGCCGGAACGCTGCTGATGTTCTGGATAGCGGTTAACGTGTCGCATAGCGTGTGGTCAGATCTGCTGTCGGACGTTGAGCGGATCAAGCGACTGTTTGCTGAGCGAGCCGAGAAGAACGGGAGCGAACGATGAGGTTTACGTTGCTGCCAGGTTTTGGGGTTTGGACTGAAGCGCTGCATGAAGTGCTTGCGGTGTGCGGACTGATCGTCTTGCTGATCTGCGTTGCTGCGTTGGTAGTGCGGGCGGTCTACTACGGTCTCTTTATTTTTTGCTGGGTGAAGCGAACGAATCAGCGTTATTTTATTTTGCGTCGATAATCAATTTAGCCGGGAGTGTTCTTCGTTGGAATTTGTCGATAAGGGGAATGGTCGAGTGTGGCCGCCGATTGTGCCGGACTGTTCGGTGCATGGTTATATTGCTGAAGCGCCTGGTTTGTTATTTGAGCTGATGAATGTTTCTGAGTTTGGTTTGATCTGCGAAGGGGCTTGCTTGCTGTGGTCGGAGATCGAAGGTGTTTCGTTGAGTGATAATGGCTGCGTTATACACAGTGGAAAATATACCAGTGGTGGCCTTCGCTTTCAGAGTGACGGGGTTTTCATCCGTCCGAACGCTGACGCTTCAATTCCAGTAAATATGATTGACGGTTACCCGGTATTTTATTGCCTGCTGAATCGAATATCTTACGAAAACCGTCAGATGAACCAGGCTGAATAGTTTCCGCTGCAACGGACAGAAATCAAACCTATGGAGTTTCAATGCCAACAGTCACATTAGTTCGTTCACTTCTTCTGACTGCGACCCTGTTGCTGAGCACATTGATTAGCGCAGCAGACATTAACATCGGGTCATGGAACATAAAGCGTCTCGGGCATGGCGGACAGCAAAGTTTCCCTGCCATTGCAGCCGTAGCAAATAAGCTGGATTTTATTTCTATTCAAGAGGTCATGACAGAGGCAGGTCTAGATAAACTTGAGATTGCAGTTGAAAAAGAGTCTGGCGAAAGCTGGAGTCGAATAGAATCGCACCTCGTCGGAAGTCGCAGCTACAAGGAGATGTATTCTTTTCTGTGGAGGGATAGTGCAGTAGATTATATCGACGGAGCGGTGGTGTATCTTGATCGAGGAGATAATTTCATTCGGGAACCATTTTCTGCAAAGTTCCAGTCAAAGAGGAATGGGAGTTTTTTTGTTGCTGCAACTGTTCATATACTTTACGGCAAAGGTATTTCAGATCGCACTCCAGAAATTAAAGAACTGTCTGAATATTGGAAGTGGCTGGCGGAGGTTTATCCGGATACTCCCGTGATGTTAATGGGCGACTTCAATCTTCCGTATAGTCACGCCGCCTGGTCACCACTCAAACAATATGCAAAGCCACTGATCACATCAGGCGCGAGCACACTATCGAGTAAAGATGGCCGCTACGCCAACCTGTACGATAATATCTGGGTAAGTCGTAACACTACGTTGTCGATTAACCATTCAGGAATTATTGATTACCCTAGAATGATTGGGTGGAGTCACAAGAAAAGCCGCAAGCACGTCTCTGATCACGCACCAGTGTATGTAAGTCTAGGTAATGCAAGACTTGATGCCTCCGCAATTGACGTACAGCAGCCTGGAAGTCAGACGACCTCACAGACGCCGTTTAAATCAATAGCCAATACAAAATTGAGCGGTCTGTCATCTGGGGTGATCGGCGCGGTGCGAGGAAATAAAAACTCCGACATTTATCACCGTCCTGATTGCCCTAGCTATAATAAAGTTGCTGAGCGTAATCGAATTGAGTTTAAGAGCGCGGACGCAGCTACTGCTGCTGGATACCGTATTGCCGGTAATTGCCGCTGAGATTAAGTTTCACCGGGATGGCCGCAGTTTCCTCTGAAGCTGCGGTCGGCATTTTAAGAACACCGTGTCGCACAGCGAATGTATGCGGTGCATCCGTTATGCTGAAATAGAACTGGCGATAAGTTTTCAGAAGAATGTTTTTTGGGATTTGAACAGAAGGTGAGAAGCTGAATTCAGTGTGCAAATAATCAGTTTGGAAGGAACAAAACGTGGACTCAACTGAACTACTCATTTACGCGGTCATTGCCGTGGTAGGCACGCTGGTATTGGTGGCAGTCGTTGGCTACAGGATCGCTGATTATCTCGACAAGAAATATCACACAGACTGATTTTCCAAGACTCGGATATAGACGTGAGACCTTAATTTTCTAGTCGTATACCTTAAATCTCTAGTCGTGAAGGGGTTTTTGAGAGGATTTCGAAGCTGTGAAAGTCATGACCGCAGCGAAAAATAAAATACCGGAGGGAAGTATGACTACCCGCCACAGCCCGCGGACAGCAAAGGTTTCAGTCGAAAACACAGGTCAAAAACAGCCTGGTTGGGCAATAATTTAAGAACACTCTCGATGCGACCTTAAATCTCTAGTCGTGAGATAAAAAAACGATATGTATCTATCAATAAGATACTCAGCCAGCAAGTCAGCAGCTAAAAATTTTGGCTGACTACTCGGACTCCTGTGTCTTGTCGCCGACCGGTGCCAGACGAGCCAACAGCGCTGCGCTCTGTTGCTGGATCGCTTTCAATTGCCCAGCCAAACCCGCTGCCCGCTCGCGAGCCTCGGCAGCCGCTTGTTGCGCCTGGGTACGCTCAGCTTGCACGGCGGTCAGCTGCGCACTGATCCGATCGATGTCCTGGGCTGCCTGTGCGCGAGCCTCGCGCTGCTGTTCAGCCTGCGCCTCGGCCTTGACCTGCACCTTCACCAACTCGGTATTAACTCGAACGGTATCTGCCTGTGCCGCCTCCAACTCCACAGCGGCCTGCTGCCGGGTTTGGCTCAGCTCGGCGCGCAGTCGTTCGGCTTCCTGGTGGGCATGATCCAGCTCGGCGCGCAGATCGCGGGCCCGGTACTCGATCTCTTCCGATTTCGCTTCGATCCGCTCGGCCCGAGTGATCGTCTTGGCCAGCTCATCGCGCAAGCTGCCCAACTCGGCAGCGGCCTGTCCCTCCGTCTCCGCGTGCAGCTGCGCGGTAGTTTCCAGCAGCGCTTGTACCTGCTCAAGCTCATGAGCCTGAGTCTCGTAAGCGTCAGCCAGCTCCTGGCGCATGCCATCCAGCTCTGCTCGCTCGGTTTCCCACGCTGCTTGAGCGGCGTGCAACGATTCGTTTGCCAACTCCTGGGCTTGCTGCCACAGCGCGACTAACGCGGCGCCACTGGCCTGACTGACCAGCTCCGGCACAGTCACCGCTACCGGCGCCGCCTGGACGGTCTGTGCCCTCCGCCATTCGCGCATTACGGTGCTGGTCGCGTTCATGTCTGCGCGCGCCAGGCGGCGCACCGCATCCACGGTCGGCGGCTGCTTGCGCCCGCTTTGCTCGTACAGCTCGACGGCGGCGGCAATGATCCGCTCGCGGATATCGGCGGGGATGGCTTGCTGGGTCATGGCGGGCGCTCCTGAACAGTAAGAGCTCTATAATAACATAAGAATAATAATTATATTATTATTCTTATGTTATTAATCTTATTATTAAGAAGGGAACTCGCGGACCATCCTTGTAACGCCTTGCTTCAGGGATACCGCCAAAGCCCCTAACAGGCCACACCAGCCGCAAATAGCCAAAACCCACACAATCCCGCCGCCCAGCCAGTGAAAAACTCACCAGCAGGCGTTTAGGCGCCTTCGTAGCACCTTGAAAACCACCTAATGCGCTGAAAGCGTCCAATAAACATCAGGCATTACAGCCAATGGCTGTTCGAGACCGAAGCTGTATCAGACAGGCGTGAACGTCCCAGCGCCCCCGCCCCCTGATTACTCGCTTTTAGCGGAGTATCAGTCACCGCTAGAGCTGAGATCAGCCATAACCCGTCGAGAATGGGCTCTTGGAAAGAAATTCTGGCCGTAGGCCAGGCATAGCTGGTTTTGTGTTTTTTGGCTGAAGACAGCGGAGGTGTCGGAGTTAGGCGCTTGCGGGGCGGCTTGCGCGTTTCATAACGGCTGTGCCGCATGCGGCACACCATTTTTGCCGGAGGGGGAGCCGCCCGGAGGGTGGGGGAATCCCCGCAGGGGTGCCCCGGCTGCGCAGCAGTATTTTTCGGATTTTCCGTTTTTGATTGGCTTCGTTGCTCAAGCTCTTTTTAAGCTTGTTTTTTCTTGTTTTTATCTTGTTTTTAAAGCTTGTTTTTAGGTGCTCTGGAGCCTTAGTGCGACGTGGCCTGCAGCGATTAAGTAGCTAAGGATTCCGGGTAAGTAGCTAAGGATTCCGGGTTAAGTAGCTAAGGATTCCGGGTAAGTAGCTAAGGATTCCGGGTTAAGTAGCTAAGGATTCCGGGTGTTATCCACAGGGTCAAGGAAGTTAATAGTCATCTGTTTCTCGTCTCTAAACGTGAAAATAAGTCGCTCGATTGATCTCCCCTTTTTTTCTGCTTTTAGCTCGATCAGCAAGCCGCTTTTCTTCCTTAGCTCTAAAATCGCCGGGTCAATCACCTTGATTTTTAAGTTGCTGTAACGCTCATAGGACGGCCCTAATTCCAGTAGCTCACGGAATGTATCCACGCTTACCGTGTAGATCCCGGTGCTTTTAAATTGCTGCAAAAGCTCAAAAAGTCGGATCGAATGGGTCGAGGAAAGGTCAGAAATCCGCTTCAGTTCATACGTTGTAAAACTCTTGTTTAGATGGACGAGGTACGGCTGGACGTGGATCGTAAAGTACAGCTTCGTTTCTCCACCACCATCGAGGTAGTCCACACGGTCAACCCAACGAAATCGGCTCTTATAGCGCCCATCGAAGGTCTTGATATCTCTTTCGTAGAGCGCAGAAGTAGCTTCTTTCAACGCCTCGTAGGCCTGTTTCAATGGAAGACCGTACTGCTCGGCGAAATCCGGGGCAGTGATCGAAATTGGACGGGGCATAGGTTTGCGTGGGTCAATCTGAGAAATGGCTGCCAAAAGCAATCTCTGCTCGTTCAAGGTGAGCTTGTAGGCCGCAGTCACGAGGGAATTCGACTTTGTGACGTTCTTCCTGGAAGAACAGGTCTCGACTACAACACTTTTCATTTAGCTAAATCCAAAACCAGGTTTAGCTCGATGCTAAAGAGCTAAACAGACAAAATCAATTAGTCTTTTAACCCGGAATCCTTAGCCAGTTCCGTGCGGATTCATAACAAAAAATAATGCGCTTTTACCATATAAAAATTGTGAATTATGAATTATGATCTTCTGTAAAGCCCACACTGCGGGCTCTCCGGAAATTTCAACACGCCTAAAAATTCACAATTGGGAATTCACAATTATGATTGTTATCGTCGGGTGCAACAAAGGTGGCGCCGGGAAAACCACTACGGCCGTGAATCTCGCTGTCGCTCTGGCCTTGCGTGGACGTGACGTTTGCTTGGTCGATGCCGACCCTCAGCGCAGTGCTACCCGTTGGTATGCAGAGCGGGAAGCCGCCGAGCTAAAGCCAACAATTACGCTCGTTGAAAAACGCGACAACATCACCCAAACCCTGAAGACATTAGGTGAAAAATTCGACCATGTGATTGTCGATGTCGCTGGCCGCAATAGCCGTGAGTTGATAACCGGGGCAGTCGTTGCTGATGTCGTCATCGCCCCCCATCAATGCAGTCAACTAGACCTGGATACCCTTGGGGAGCTGCAAGAGCAAGTCACTCGCATTCGTGATCTAAACCCCGATCTGAAAGTTCTGGCTTACCACTCAATGGCATCGACTAACCCTAGCGTTCGCGAGACAGAACGCCGTGAATTCTTGGCGTTCCTAGATGAGTTTCCTGAAATTCAACCGCTGATCTCCATAGGTTTCTATCGCAAGGCCTACAAAGATTCGATTCCCTGCGGAAAATCGGTGCTTGAGGGTGATAACGCTCAAGCCTCATTGGAAATCCAAACTCTGGTGAAGGAGGTCTTTGGTGCCTAAGCCCCGGAGCATGACCGCAGCAGCAAAAAAACAAGTTTCGGCAGCAGATGTTGAGGCGTTAGCAAGAGAGCTCGTGGATAAACCTTATGGTGAGCCCGCAGAGAAAAAGACGGCACCAAAATCAGAAACCTCGAAAGTCACAGCTAAGGCAAAACCGGTGACGATCAGCCTTCCTCCTGGCCTTATTGAAAAACTAGAAGACACGGCCATCCGCAACAAGCGGCGCGGGGAGGGCCCTAAAACAGTGAGCGCCATAGTGCGTGAGGCTTTAGAGCTAGCAGGCCACAATTAATAATTGTGAATTGTGAATTAATTATACTCGGCCACTGATAACGAGGCGCCCCTCTAAGAAACGCAGCAACGCGACTAAGGCAAATCACATAGTGCTCACCCGTCGTTTCAAAGCCACCTTGGCCAGCGGCTTTGGCCGCAGGCGACCGCACTCACACTTACCATCCAACAAACCTACGCTTAGAGGCGCGCTGGGTACACTCACGAAATGACTGGGCTACAATGTAGCCCACCAATCTGGAGAATTAAATAATGTCCGCAAATGCTGTAGTCCGTGCCCGCATCGACGAGCACATCAAGGAAGAAGCGACCGTCGTACTGGCTGCGATGGGACTGACCGTGTCCGACGCCTTCCGCATCATGTTGACCCGAGTTGCCCGCGAGAAAGCCTTGCCGTTCGACCCATTGGTGCCGAACGCCACCACCATCGAGGCCATGAAGGAGGCGCGCCGTGGCGGCTTGAAGTCGTTCACTACCATCGAGGACTTAATGGCAGACCTTGATGCGGACGATTGAACAGACCGGCCGGTTCAAGCGCGACTACAAGCGCGAAGCCAAAGGCCCGCATTATCAGACGCTGGCGAACGATTTCGTTGCCGTCGTCACAGTCCTGGCGAATGACCAATCATTGGCCGAGAAACACCGCGACCACGCACTAAACGGTGACTGGAAAGATCACCGGGATTGCCACATCAGACCCGACCTGGTGTTGATTTACCGCAAGCCGGATGACGCCGTACTGCAACTCGTGCGTCTCGGATCGCATAGCGAGCTTGGCCTGTAAACGCTGGGCCTAGCCAAGGACAAGGAAAGAACCTACATGACAATCAGCATCACCCACGACGAAGACAAATGCGCAGCGCGCTGCCCTCGATGCTGACCGATGCGCTAGTCATCCACGCGATGACTTCCAGAAAGCCCCTAAGCGCGAGTTTTTTATAGCTTCGCCAATGCTATGCGGGCCATCCAAATTCGATACCTGCTCATATAAAAAAGCAGGGTGCGTTTGGCAATTTGCGGGGCGAGTTTTCCTAGTTCACGCTCTGCGGCGTGATCAAATTCAATCCGCCAAGCCATAGCGCTTCATCACATCCTCAAGGGGCGCCGACTCCGAGCGGCAACCCCTGTTATCCAGCAACCGTTGTTCCGCCAGGTACAGGTCTTCCAAGTCATCCATGTGCGCCACGATGACTTCACGGGCATAAAAGGTTTTGGTTCTGCCGGTGGTTTTGGCGAGGCTTTCTAGGCGGTTTTCCAGCCGCGTGTGCCCCCCGTAATGCATTGATGCCAGTTAACAGATCCCCTCTCTCTGGCGATGGACAGTGGAAGTCGCATACTCAGGCTTCTTGAATATATAGATTTATATGCATATTATGCCTTTAAGATAACTTACCTAATATCGGTACACACCATGGACGCTATCCGCAACCCTTACTCCCCTGGAGCCGGAACCAGACCTCCCGAGCTGGCAGGCCGTGACGAGCTGCGTGAGCGTGTGCGCGTTGCTATCGAGCGCCTCCGGATTGGTCGCCCCGCCAAAAGCGTCATCATGGTAGGTTTGCGTGGCGTCGGTAAAACCGTGCTCCTCAATCAAATGCAACTGGATGCCGAAGCCTCGAACATTCGCACTGTTTACATTGAAGCTCCAGAAAACCGTTCACTTCCAGCCCTCCTCGCTCCGCAGCTGCGAATTGCTTTGCTGCAAATGAGCATGTTGGATACAGCGAAGGACGCCGCGATACGCGGGCTTCGCGCCTTGGCTGGCTTCGCCAAAGCCTTGAAGTTGAAGTACAAGGACATCGAGGTCGGTATCGATTACGAGCCGGAGCCTGGACTGGCAGACAACGGCGATCTTGAGGGCGATCTTTGCGCACTGCTGACCCTACTTGGCAAGGCTGCAAAAGAAGCACGTACCGCCCTGGTCATCTTCATCGACGAACTTCAGTACGTCGATGAAGATGAGCTTGGTGCGCTAATCACTGCACTGCACCGGGTTTCTCAACTGGCCTTGCCCGTCACCATCGTTGGCGCAGGCCTCCCACAATTGCGGGGCCGCGCAGGTAACGCCAAGTCATACGCCGAACGCCTTTTTGACTATCCAGAGATTGGCCCGCTTGCAGCTGACCAGGCTCGTTTGGCCTTCGTCAAACCTGCCAAGGATGAGGGCGTTGTCGTTGACGCTGATGCCGCCGATCTCGTAGTCGACGTGACCCAAGGCTATCCATACTTCATTCAGGAGTGGGGCAAAAGCACATGGGAAGCCGCCAAGGACGACCACATAACCCGGCAAGATGTTCGCACTGCATCGGCAACCGCCGTTGCGGCTCTCGACGAGAGTTTCTTTCGCGTGCGTTTTGACCGTATGACGCTGGCAGAAAAAACCTATCTGCGTGCCATGGCTTCTCTGGGTGCTGGTCCGCATCGCTCGGGTGATATAGCTGTCAGATTGAACCGAAAAAGCCAGTCCCTCGGGCCAATTCGCAGCAGTCTAATCAACAAGGGCATGATCTGGAGTCCCAACCACGGCGACACGGCGTTTACCGTTCCGATGTTTGATCAATACATGCTTCGGATCATGCCTGGTGACGATTGGGCACCTCAACCACCTGCGGTCTAGTTAGCACTTTTTCTGCATAAGATCGGGAGGAGGGGAAGCCTGCAGACGTGACGGGCACGAACGAACGTCTGCAGCAGATCGCTTAATCCAAGCGACAAAAGTACTGCAGGTAAGCGCGTACCGCCGGCAGTAATTGGCCAGAGTGAGATCGCTGTCGCGCCAAGACTCAACATGCGCTACCCATGACGCGCGCCGTACTGACATTGGTTCCATGTAACTCTCCCGCAGGAAAAAACACAGGATGCCGCTCGAACTGAGTGGAATGTATAGCTAGACGCTTACATTTAATTATTTTTCAAATCACATACACAGCAAGCCTCAGCTTGAGGTGCATGTGATCTTATTCAGAGTAGTAGACCAGACACCAACCTACTTTTTAGGTTTTCCAGCGTCGCTACGCTTGTCGCGTATTTGGCCGTCTTGATTCCGTGACCGGGGCTGCTCACCACCACCAGGTTTTGGAACATTTACATCTTTGTTTATTGGTCTTCTATCAGTCATCGTCGTACCTCGAATGTTTTATGAACAATCAATAGACCTGGAGCCAAAAACGGTAGCGTATTGACACTATCTGAATCGCCCCTAGTTTCATAGATACATCTGACTGTCAGCTTTTGGCCGATGGCTGCCGACCTCGAAGTTCGTACCTTGAGAGTACCGTCATCCACCTCGGTAGCGAAGTGGATGACGCGCTTGCGCGGCCGGAACAAGCAGAAGCTTTGCGAGGAGGTTCAGAGCGTCGCGATAGGCCAACTGCAGCGCGCCCTAAAAACTCCCGATAAAATAGGTTATCGTGAGTTATTTGCAGCACGCGGGAGGCGCACGCGCATGACCTGGACGGTACGCATCGAGCAGGATGAACACGACGGTGGGATTGTCCCGCTGCCGGATGAGCTGCTAGCGCAGCTCGGCATCGGGATCGGCGACTCGCTTTACCTGACCGAGGAAGAGGTGGACGGCACGCGATGCCTGAAGCTCAGCAAAACGCCCCCCAACCGCCGCGATGAGCTAGCCGGACACGGGGACGGGGACGGTTTTGGAAAAGAGCCGAGCAATACCGATGAATGAACAGGCGGCACTCATGGACGTAGCCGCGCTGTCGGCGGAGCGGCGACTGACCGCTGCCGAGTTCCAGGGCTTGGCCAACGTGCCCTCCGCGACCGAGTGGTTCGCCAACCTGGACAACCCGCGCACCCGCCGCGCCTACCAGGGCGACATTCGTGATTTCTGTACCTTTATCGGCATCAGCGGCCCGGAGCAGTTTCGCGCGGTCACTCGCGCCCATGTGCTGGCCTGGCGCGCGGCCCTGCACGGCCGCGCGCTGTCCGGAGCCACGATCCGCCGCAAGCTGGCGGCCCTGGCCAGCCTGTTCGATCACCTGTTGGAGAACAACGCGGTGGCCGGCGGCAACCCGGTACACGGGGTCAAGCGACCGAAGATCGAAACCAACGAAGGCAAGACCCCCGCCCTCGCCGATCACCAGGCCAAGGCGTTGCTGGAGGCGCCCGAGCCGGCCACCCTGAAAGGCCAGCGCGACCGCGCGATCCTCGCCGTGCTGCTTTACCACGGTCTGCGCCGCGAGGAAGCCGCGCGTCTGCTGGTCGAGGACATCCAGGAGCGTCGCGGCATCAAGCATCTGCGCATCCACGGCAAGGGCGGCAAGATCCGCTATTTGCCGCTGCACCCGGTCGCCGCCGAACGCATCCACGCCTACCTCGACACCTCGGGGCATCACCTGGAAGCAGACAAGGCCCCGCTGTTCCGACCGCTACGAGGACCGAAGACCGGGGGTGGGATTTCCGCAGAAGGAATCTATGCCCTGGTCGGCGCCTACGCCAAAGCGGCCGGCATCGAGGTTGCCGGACTCGGCGTACACGGCCTGCGCGCCACGGCAGCGACCAACGCCCTGGAGCACGAAGCCGACATCGCCAAGGTCCAGGCCTGGCTCGGTCATGCCAACATCAGCACCACCAAGATCTATGACCGGCGCGGCAACAGGGCTGAGGATTCGCCGACCTTCAAGGTGCGCTATTGAGCGCAGACTTCTGCAACTGACTAGCGCGACACGCCAACGCCAGG
>Ga0314771_100268_pt1 | contig 11588 bp, 10 predicted proteins | sample MetaGCB42018_FD_204522 | JGI IMG/M metagenome (GOLD analysis project Ga0314771, IMG submission 204522) | Cryopeg brine microbial communities from Beaufort Sea near Barrow, Alaska, United States - CB4 2018 | ecosystem: Environmental > Aquatic > Marine > Coastal | place: USA: Alaska | collected...
AATGGATAGAAGATACCAATGAGTGCCGTTTATTTTTAGAAATACATTTCATAATAAATCCTTATTCATGATAGGTAACTTATTGTGGCAGTCTCTAAGAACGTATTCAGTTACTTTATTGTCAATGATTGGCATCAGGTATGTGAAAATCAGACCGCTAAACAATCAGATTGAGACTTCTATCTAGTGATGATAAAACCTTGGTTCTAATTCTAAAGAACGCTCTCGAAAGTGTGCAATTATTGGGTTTATTGAGTAGATTTTTAATAAAAATAGAAGGCATTAAAACTAATTATTCAATAACCTCCACATTGATGGCTTGAGCCCAATCATCACATTCACAACGTGCACAAGTCTGATTCGGCTTAGAGATATTATCGACATAGCCACAATGCATACAAGCATAGCAAGCTCCCGAATCTATCTGTTTGACTGCCTGATATTGCTTGGGGAACAGTGGCAGACCGTAACGAATTTCGTTATGTGGAAATAACAATATACTAAAGCTACCATCCGTTTCTAGTAAACCGACCCGAATCTGACCTAAATGTTCAATACCTTGCTGACGCATTTCGGCAAAAAATTCATCGTGCGACATCTCTCCCTGTTCAATCTTATCAAGTACCAATTGACCCTCTTCTACAATATAAATGGGTCTGCCTTCTATAAAATCTTCAAAAGGCTGGTACTTCATCATAGTCCAAGTACACAGTCTATATAGAACAATCACCATACTCATGATCAGTACCGCTTGAATCAGCGGCAAGTCTTCAGTGAACATCGGGTCACCAGCAATAGAACCCAGTGATAAAATAATCGTCAGCTCAAAAATTGAAAGTTGGCGAACGCCGCGCTTACCTGTGAAGCGCAGGAATAAAATAATCATGCTGAACATTATAATCACGCGTATGACAATTTCAGCGGCAAATGACCATGTCGTGTCATAAATAAAGATACTCGCCCAATCCATGCCTGTCTTTCCTTTTTATAATCTTTAGATATTGGCCTATATAGTCAGAACTACATAAAATGGATACACAAATGGTTTCATATAACTGGCAAAAATTTTTCTAGCTTGCGGGCTCTCTTGTAGAGTAGACCCACTATATATTTATATTTAATTTTTCTGGCTGCATCAGATGAATATCTTCATTGTTTTTAATAAAAGCGACTATGAGACCTATCATCAATAGACTGTGAGGGTGAAAATATTTTAATTGATGACAGGTCATAATTAATCAAGCCAGCCCTGCTGTTTAGCGTAAGCGTACTGCTCAGGTGTATCGATATCATAGCTGAGTTGATCATTGATGAGTGTGCTTATTTGATGAGATGGCAAGGCCCTAATGAGATGACGCAGTCCTTTATCTCCTATCAACGCTGATTGCCACTGTTTAAGTCGCTCACAATCAATCGCTATCGGTAGGCCAACAATGTGCTCTTTAGAACTGTTTATAGAAGCAGCTCCATTTGTACGAGACTCATTCAAATATGGCTCGTTTAAACGCTTTTCATCTAGATGTCGATAGCCACTCGCAAGCACTATATGAATGCCTGCTAGCAAACTGGTTAGGTGCTGTTCATCCAACAAGACTTGGTCAATCCCCATGATCAACACTCGATTGACAAACGTGCTATCAAGGGTGCTTTTAGTATTGGCCAATGCCTCAATACCTAGAAATAGACTGTGTGCCATGCCCGTTTCAGGTTCTGGGTTGACCACAGTATGAATCCTTGGTTCTTCAACAATCAATTCAGCTATCGCATTGATAATCGCTGGATTATTATTTGGAATAACTACGATGACAGCTCGTGGCTGAGTGGCCAATGCCAATTGGATCATATAGTGAATTAAAGGCACGCCATCCTTACTGAGTAATTGCTTGGATCGCCCAAGCCGCAAGCTTAACCCACTCGCTAAAATAATAACCGCATGGCGGCTACTGTTTATGTGCCCTTGACCTTGTCGTTGATTCGATAATGTACAGCACTGTGATACTTTAGTCGCTGAAGTGGCGTCACTCTTGGTCATACGCTACTCACGCTTGACGCTACTTTCTGTGAATGAATATCTTTATTTGTAAGCACTGTTTTTGATGTTTGATTGTGCATTACCGCGCTCATTTGGGCCATGATACCGAGCGCCAAGGCTTCAGGGCCATCTCCGCCTAGCTTATAGCCAATAGGATAATGCAATTTATCGATGCCCTCAGCCAAGGCAACAGGGTTGACTGTAGTTGCACCAATCTCTGTAATAAGGCGTTCTGTCCGATAGCTAGGCCCCAGCTGTCCCAGATATTTATACTGAGAGGAATGCTCTAACAATACGGCAAGGCGGGCACGATCTTGAGTGAGACTATGTGACATCAAGGCTACCGCAGCATTTTGGCTAAGCTCAATTAATGTCTCAGTATCGTCTAACGATAAGCACATTACCGCATCCGCCTGAGGAAAGCGCATACGCGTCGCATATTGCGAGCGACTGTCTACGACCGTGACATGCCAATCTTGCAACTTCGCCATGGTTACAAGCGGCATCACATCATTACCTGCTCCGCAGATGAGCAGCCTTATTTGTGGCTGCAGTCGCTGTACCAACCATTCCGTTTGTACGGTTCTGTCTTTGATGCCCTTCGCTGAGCCTTGCTCTACCTCACTTTTTATGACAACGTATTCGGCATTTTTTTTATTGAGCTTATATTCTGATAATACTTTAGCCATAGCGGTCATTGTAGTTGAATCATTAGAGACCATTTGAGCCCAGTCACTATTAGTATCAATAGCAGTCACTTGCCCTCTATTGGCATAAGCATCCAAATCGAGCCGCATACCAATTTGATGTTGGCTGTCTTTGTTCTTATAGTCATCGGATCTGATTAAAGTTGCCATCATTACTGGCTGTTGCGTGCGGCGTACCTGACGAATTAAATCTAACAAGGGGTTTGCTGTCGTTAGTCGCTCAAACAAGACGTGCACCCGACCATTGCATCCCAAACCAAAATTTAACTCGCTGTCTAGGTCATCATCCAACCTACGCTCTAAACCACTATTGTCTTCACCTTCACTGCCATCTTCAAAATCACCCTCTGTATCTGTCTGCTCATCGCCCGTCTGATAGACTTGCACATTCGCGCCGTTTCGAGTCAACCAAAACGCGCGTTTGATAATATGCGGCTCTAAGCAACCGCCGCTAATCATCCCTACCGAACGTCCATCCTCGCAGATAAGCATCATGGCACCGGCACGGCGATAAGCCGATCCTTCGGTACACACCACTGTTGCCAACACGGCATCGATGTTTTGCTCACGAGCCACGCGCGCAAGCTTGAGAATATCAGCAATTTGATTCATAATGCCCCTTATATGACACTTAATATAGTACTCACTGTAAGATTATAAAAACCCGCTACTTAAGCGGGTTTTTATATATCAAAATAAATCTTGTCGGTAGGATTATTTACTGATAAAACTACTCTGGCATCTCATAAAGCAGCTTATCAAGAGTAATTGGAAAGTCATAGACTCGTACGCCGACCGCATTGTAGACGGCATTTGCAATAGCAGCAGCAGCGCCTGCGATAGCGGTCTCACCGATACCTTTGATGTGCATCGGATTGGTATATGGATCGTCTTCTTCTACTAAAATAACATCCAGTTGCGGTACATCTGCATTGACTGGAACATGGTACTCAGCAAGGTCATGATTACATAGACGACCATCACGCTTATCATGGATAACTTGCTCCATCAACGCTGAGCCAATCCCAAACACCATACCGCCATAGCACTGCGAGGTAGCCGTTTTTTCATTAAGGATACGGCCAGCAGCAAATGCGCCCGTCATGCGCTTCACTCGAATCTCGCCAGTTACTCTATGGACCGCGACTTCAGCGAAATTGGCACCAAAAGAAGATTGACGATAGTTTTTGCCATTTTTACCCGGTTTGATTTGACCTTTGGCGCTGATTTTTTGCTCATCGTATTGAGCGATAACATCTGATAATGGGTAAGATTTGAAATTACTAAAATCATAATCGGTTTGCTTAGACCGTGGTAAGCCTGTGGTTTCAGAAAGCTTGTCTATAGCATCATTAGCAAAACCTTGACTGCTCTCCATCGCGGCCTCTACAACCGTAGGATCATGCTCACCTGCCTGCTTGATTTGCCCTTTATCCAACTGAATGGTATGGGGATACAGACCAACTTTGTCTGCGAGCATTTCACGCAGTTGTGCGCAAGCCAAATAGACACCACTGCCTGCACTAGCAGCGCCCCAACTACCCCCTGAACCTGAGGCCGGTGGTAGTGCGCTGTCACCCAATTTCATCTCGATATGATCGATGGGTAGACCCAATAGATCGGCGGCTACTTGAGAGAATACGGTATAAGACCCCGTGCCGATGTCAGTCATATCTGTTTCAATAATGGCTTTGACGCCAAGGTCCTTTGAGCTATCGACTTGTAAGGTTGCGCGTGCTTCAGATTGTTGTAGCTGGTTACCACGTGCCGCAGCGGCCATGCCTGTACCTATCCACCAATCGCCTTCTAACTGACTGGCAGGTTTGGCATTACGCTGATCCCAGCCAAACTGCTTGGCACCTTGATCCATACAAGCAATCAGTTGCCGTGTCGAAAAGGGGATATCTTGGCTGGGATCTTGTTCGGGTTCATTGCGGCGGCGTAGCTCGATTGGATCGATCTCCAACTGAGAGGCCAATTCATCCATAGCACATTCAACTGCAATCATTCCAACGGCCTCACCAGGGGCGCGCATCGAACCTGATAACACTTGATTCATATCCACCATTTGATAATGTACTCGGCGATTTTCCCCACGATATAAATAATGGGTAGATAAAGCAGTCGGCTCAAAGAATGCCTCTCCTGGCAAATTGCTCGCAACCGTATCATGAATCAGGGTATTGATAATGCCGTCTTTATCGCAGCCGATAGCGATACGCTGACGAGTGTTCGAGCGTCTTACTGTGGCTTCCATCACTTGCGGACGAGTCATGGTAATCAATACCGGACGACCAAGCTCTTTTGCCGCGATTGCCGCCGCGATTGATTCGGGCGCAATACCTAGCTTACTACCAAAACCACCACCGACATAATGAGCGATAAGCTGGACTTGGTCTTTATTCAAGTCCAATGCATCCATAACTTGCTGCTTGCAAGAGGCCAGCATCTGATTGGCGGTATAAAGAATCAGCTTATCGTCTTCCCAATGTGCCAAGGTAGCATGAGGTTCCATCGCAGAGCTGTTTTGACTTGGCGTGTGATAAAAACGATCAAGCGTCACCGCAGAATCAGCAAGCCCTTGCTCTGGATCCCCTTGGACAGAATTTTTATCCGAGCCTTTTTTCTCATCAACATCATGAGCATTCGGTAGCTCTTGAGTGAAATTCAGTGCCGCTTGATCAGTCTCATCTTTATAAGTAATTTTAAGAGCTTTTGCACCCTCTGTTGCCGCTTCGAAAGTCTCTGCAATCACCACAGCTATTGGCTGGCCATGATAAAAAATCTCAGTTGCACCCTGTTTTGGGGCTTTTTTTGCGCCACCCTGTTGAGAGTTACGCAAAAAATGTTCAGTATCCGTCACTACTTTTATTATGTTAGGAATACCTTCTAAAGAACTGCTATCGATATTTTCGACTTGACCTTTAGCGATTGTAGCACTGACTAAAACCCCATAAGCTTGGTTGTCTAAGTGGATTTCAGCAGTATAAGGTGCTTGACCGCTGACTTTTAATGAGCCATCAACACGGTTGATTGGTTTACCAACCAACTTACTTGCCGTCGTACTGAACAAGGATTCAACTGGCTCATCCATGGTCATCTTTTTGGTAGGTTCTGACTGAAATAATGCCATGATTATGCTCCCTCGCCCGCTAATGCGCGCTGAATGACTTGTTTTAATAGGCGACGTGTTAACGGTATTTTGAAGTCGTTTTGGCCGCTACCTTTAGCCTCTTTCAACAATAAGTCTGCGGCTTGCGTGATAACGTCGTTATTACCATCGGTATCGGTTAATAGCGCCTCAACGTCTTCGTTACGCCACGGCTCAGTACCGATACCACCAAACGCCAAGCGCACTGTCGTCAAGCTACCCTTATCATCAGCATCTATTATCGCCGCACAAGATACCAATGCAAACGCATAAGAGGCGCGGTCGCGTACTTTGTCATACGTGTGCATCCCTTTGATAGGTGCTGGTAGAACAACATGAGTAATCAGCTCGCCGGTCTCTAGGACAGTCTCAATATGCGGGGTGTCTTTTGGCAAACAATAAAAGTCTTCAATCGCAATCTTGCGAGTAGAACCATCGGACTTTATAGTCTCAACAGTAGCACCTAACAAACGCATAGCGACCGCCATATCAGAGGGATGCTGGGCAATACAAGCTTCACTTGTCCCTAATATAGCAAGCGTTCGGTTCTCACCGTTGATTGCTGGACAGCCAGAACCCGGTTCGCGCTTATTACAAGGGCTGTCCGTCTGATAAAAATAGTAGCAACGAGTGCGCTGCAAGAAGTTGCCGCCAGTCGTCGCTTTGTTACGCAACTGACCTGTCGCTCCTGCTAAAATTGCTCGGGATAAGACTGGGTAATTTGCAATAACGTCAGGATGCGCTGCCAAATCACTATTGGTTACGAGCGTGCCAATACGTAAACCACCATCCGAAGTGGTTTCAACTTGTTCTAACTCTAAACGAGTAATATCGACCAACTTAATTGGGGTTTCGATCTCTAGCTTCATTAGATCGAGTAAGTTAGTACCGCCCGCGATAAATGAAGCGTCGGTAGCACTGGCAGAAGTTGCCGCTTGCTCTGGTGTATTGGCACGGCTATATTCAAAGCGCTTCATGAACGACCTCCTGATGTGCTACTTGCGGTGTTATTTTTGTTATTAGCGGACGGACTACCCAACTGCGTTTCACTCGGGGGTGGCGACCAAATACCCGTTATGGTTGGCGATTGCGCTGAGTGATCAGTAGATGTCGTAGCCTGCTGTGTTGGTTGGTTTTCTAACACTTGCGAGATGGCTTTGATAATATTGGGGTAAGCTGAGCAACGACAGATATTACCGCTCATGCGCTCAGCAATCTCTTGTACCAACAATCCATTAGGATTTTGCAAGTCAGTAGTCACATGACTTGGCCACTGCTGTTTGACCTCTTCTATCAATGCTGTCGCTGAACAAATCTGTCCGGGTGTGCAATAACCACACTGAAAGGCGTCGTTGTCTTTAAATGCTTGTTGCAGCTCCGATAGGGTTTCAGGCATACCAATGCCTTCAATCGTCGTAATCTCATCACCATCGTGCATGACCGCTAGTGTCAAACAAGAATTGACTCGCCGTCCGTTGATAAGCATAGTACAAGCCCCGCATTGACCGTGGTCACAACCTTTTTTGGGTCCAGTGATTTGGAGATGTTGACGACAGACATCGAGCAGTGTCGTGCGTGTGTCAAGAACATCAAACTGATACTCTTGCTGGTTAATAGTTAACGTCAAAGTAGACATGCTGGCTTCTCGCTGGCGAATGATAATAAAATTCTAGATGATGTCTTGCGGCTAGTCTATACACTAAATGTTAATGAGATTTCTCTGTCTTATGACAGGAATTAGTTGTGTTTTCCTTGAGATTTCTCAAATTATAAATTTTTAAATAATAAGTAAAATCAATGGTTTGTAGTAGAAAATATGGTTTATGAGTGCCAAACACACCGTCTACTTTTATCTAAATAGTTTGTTGTTTAATAACAATTATTTACCTAGTAAAATGGTTCGATTAAACAGCTTTTGAGTTCAATGGAAGTGGGGTTTTATGATGTTACGTAATTTACTAGTTCTTCTAATAAAATGTAGATTAAAAATAGCTGAAGTAACGCATGACAGGAGTCAGACCACCCAATAAAGCACAAAGGAAGCACAAAAAAAGGCAGTCAAAGTTAGAGTAACTTGACTGCCTTTCTTATTTAACCGCTTCTAGCATTTGATTATTTCTAGTATATGTCATCCAATGAAAGTGACATTCCCATAAGAAGCGTTTAGTAAACTAAAAAGTATTAACTGTTAACTGCTTGCTTAACGGGATCTGCCTTACTAATAGTAATCCCAGTAAAGCCAAACAATAAGGTCAGCAGTAGCGACAGATAACAGAAGAATGCATAAGGTAGATACTCAAGCACTGGTACGCCTAACGCTTGACTGATAAACACACCGCACACACTCCAAGGCACCAATGGGTTGATTACTGTGCCCGCATCCTCGATGGTGCGAGATAAGTTTTTGGGGTGTAAATTCAATCGCTCAAAGGTTGGACGAAAGGCGGTACCTGATAGCAAAATACTTAGATACTGCTCGCCGATGAGCACGTTGATACTCAGCGCCGACATAGCAGCGACAAAGATTGCCCGACCTGAAGTGGTCAACGACTCTTTGATTCCTGATAGCAATGCAGGCAAGATACCTAAAGCTCTGAGCAGTCCACCAAGGCTCAACGCCAATATCACGATAGCCTGGGTAAAGAACATACTTTGCATGCCGCCACGAGACAGCATTCCGCCAACTTCGCCTAAATCTAAATTCTCGGCTGGCTTGTAGCCGGCAAAGAAGTAGCCGCCCAATTGCTCAATGCTTGGTGAGCTATGCAAATAAGTGACTAATAAGGCAGTGATAATAGTGCACATGATGGTATAAATAGCATTGACTCGGAACACCGCTAAGCCTACTAGTACCACAAACGGCAATACCGAATAACCATGTACCAAGCCACTGTCAATAAGCTGGGCTTGCAAAGCAGTTACTTGGCTTAAGTCCGCATTAACCGTTTGCCCAGAAAAGAACCAAAATAGTATAACTGTCAGTATCCACGCCGGTACCGTGGTGTACATCATATTACGGATATGCTCAAACAAATCAATACCCACAACCGATGAGGCGATAGTACAAGTGTCGGATAACGGCGACATTTTATCACCAAAGAATGCACCCGATACTACGGCACCAGCGGCGATAGCGACGTTGGCATCAAAGGCATTACTCATGCCAATAAAAGCCACACCTAAAGTCGCTGCTGTGGTCAAGCTACTGCCCAAGGCGATACCGATGATAGAGGTCAGTACAAAGGCAGAGATATAATAAAACTGCGGCGATATCAGCTCAAAACCAAAATACATGAGTGTCGGTATGGCGCCAGACATCATCAAAGCAGCAACCATCAAACCGATAAAGAAAAACAAATATATCGCACTGATGCCCAACATCACACCAGAAGCCATTTGCGATTGCATATCGTTAAAGGTGAGCCCTTTAACGATACCAATGGCCAATAACACACAGATGGCGAGTATCAACGATATATGAGGTACCCAACCAAAACCAATCATAGTAACGCCCATGATGGCGATAATAATAGTGGAAATAACAAAAGCCAGTTTGGGTGAAAACTGGGTAAGTATTTGTGGAGGCATAACACATCCTTATGTTGCCAATTTGGTTTGGATTTTTAAATTTTATTTAGTTGTTAGAATTTAAAAGAGATAATTTGCGGACTATATTTTACAGGCTCTAATTGATTTAGAGACTAGGATTATTTATCAAGCAAATTGTCTGTCTTTGCTGCCATAACAAAATCATTGTTATGTAGACCTTGGATACTGTGCGACCACCAAGTAACCGTAACCTTGCCCCACTCCACTAACATACCAGGGTGATGACCTTCCTCTTCAGCAATATCTGCCAGTCGATTGGCAAATGCCATAGCAGCAACAAAGTTTTTAAACTTATACTGGCGTTGCAATTGGTTGATACCATCCACGTTAATTAGTGACCAATCAGGGATTTGTTGTAATAGCTCGCGTGCTTCTGCATCGCTGACTTTTGGTGCGCCACTACGGCAAACTTCACAGCTGGCTTGTGATAATTCGGACATGATAATCTCCTTTGTTTAGATTTATACTATTGATAAGTTATTTGATGGATAATTTATAGAAACAATACTTTAAGTGATACTTCAAGTGATAAATAGTAACAGGCATCAAGCCTCTCTAAAACGTGCTAGTGCTTATAATCTTGACTGTTTGTGGTACCCATACTCATGCCAGTTAAGCGAACAAAGCTAGAACGTCTATATATATAAATAGCTTTATGCATAAGTAGCATCAAACAGGCCCAAGCTCATGGCCTTTTTGACGTAACCCATAATGTCACTATTCAAAATATCAAACAGCGTGTCTAAATCGTCGATAGCGTAATAGATAGGCTGAATGTGATCTATACGATAAGGGGTACGTAGCACGTCTAACAAATCAAATGCGCGGTATTCTGGTTGATTTTGGGGTTGATGTTGGGGATCCTCACTTAGGGCATATACGGTTTCAGAGGGTGAGCTTAATATACCGCCGCCGTAAATCCTAAGGGATTCCTTGCCTTGGTCACTGCTTTGCCCGACCAAGCCAAACTCGATGGTAAACCAGTATAGCCGTGCCAGACACATCCGCTCTTCTTTACTGGCATTGAGTCCCAGCTTGCCATAAGTCTCGTTAAAGGCGGCAAAAGCAGGGTGAGTCAGCAGCGGACAGTGTCCGACAATTTCATGAAAAATATCAGGCTCTTCGATATAGTTCATGTCCTCAGAACGACGGATAAAGGTGGCTACTGGGAAGCGTTTATTGGCTAAGAGTTTAAAAAACTTACCGAAACTAATCAACGCAGGCACAGCAGCAGTCTGCCAACCTGTGGTGTCTTGTAGTACCGTATCGATATCATACAGTTGTGGGATTTGAGACGTAGGGAGGTCTAGCTTGTCCAGCCCTATTAGATACTCTGAGCAGGCGCGACTGGGTGTTTTCTGGGCTTGACTGTCAAGCAATGCTTGCCACATAGCATGCTCATCGTCACTATAATTAATGTGACCACGGCCATCGACTTGATGCGATACGTAAGGTTGCTTTTGATTGGACTTATCAGTAAAAGCGTTGCGTTCCATGCCTGCTTTCCTTATGTTTTGTGTTTACTGTGATTGTGTTTTATTTGTGACACTTTATTAATGGTGTTTTATTAACGGTATATTGATAGTGATATAGTCAGTTCAAAATAAAACGGATACACACATGGTTTTGGGTAACTGGCAAAAATTTTCTTGCTTGCTGTGTGACTTCGTCACTCCAGAGGCTTCGAAAATTTCTTCCAGCTATCCTGTATCTGTTTTAAAGCGTCTTAGCTATACCTTAATAGTGACAGGACAAACTCCTTGTTGTCCTGCCCGTCACTCTTATTCAGAAAAACATTTACTCTGTTTCAGTCTCAGCTTGACCTATGGCGCCGCGACTGATTTGGTCACGCTCTATCGACTCAAATAACGCTTTAAAGTTCCCTTCACCAAAGCCGTCTTCATAATCGCCTTTACGCTGGATAAATTCGAAAAATACTGGGCTACCAAGGATGGTTTCAGAAAAAATCTGTAGCAGTAGGCGTGGCGTACCACCTTCTGTTGTACCATCTAACAAGATACCGCGCATCTGTAGGTCGGAGATATTCTCACCATGACCCGGTAGGCGCTCATCAAGCATTTTATAATAA